>Ga0247827_10000075_pt1 | contig 46106 bp, 37 predicted proteins | sample 12C_Control_Day2_FD_194414 | JGI IMG/M metagenome (GOLD analysis project Ga0247827, IMG submission 194414) | Soil microbial communities from agricultural site in Penn Yan, New York, United States - 12C_Control_Day2 | ecosystem: Environmental > Terrestrial > Soil > Agricultural land | place... | reverse complement strand
GCCCGCCCACCCGCAACGTATTGGCATTGTCAGCTCGCCCACCGGCGCGGTGATCCGCGACATCATCAGCGTGTTCCGCCGTCGTGCCCCGCAGGTTGAATTGACACTGATCCCCACCGCCGTACAAGGCCGCGAAGCAATCAACCAGATCGTGCGCGCCCTGCAACTGGCCGACAGCCGCGGTTTCGACGCGCTGATCCTGGCCCGTGGCGGTGGCTCGCTGGAAGACCTCTGGTGCTTCAACGAAGAAGCGGTAGCCCGGGCGATCGCTGCTTGTGTAACGCCGATTGTCAGTGCCGTCGGCCATGAAACCGATGTCTCGATCAGTGACTTTGTCGCTGACGTTCGCGCGCCAACGCCTTCGGCCGCCGCCGAGTTGCTGGCCCCGGACAGCAGCGACCTGCAGCGACGCATCGACAGCCTGAAACGACGCCTGCTGCTGCGCATGCAGAGCCGCCTGACGCACGACCGCCTGCGCCTGGACAGCCTGACCCGACGCCTGCGCCACCCTGGCGAGCGTCTGCGCCAGCAGGCCCAGCGCCTGGACGACCTCGACATGCGCCTGCGCCGCGCCTTCGAACAGCGCCTGAACCAGCGCCGCGAACGCCTCGCCCGGCTCGACACGCGCCTGGCCGCGCAACACCCGGGACGCACCCTGGCCCTGCTCAAACAGCGCCTGGACAGCCTCGCCGAACGCTTGCCGCGCGCCATGCGCGAAACCCTCAAAGACCGCCGCCAGCGCTTGCAGGCGCAGGTCCAGACCCTTCACGTGGTCAGCCCCCTGGCAACCCTGGGGCGCGGCTACAGCATTCTCCTCGATGAGCGCGGCCAGGCGATCCGCAGCGCCGCCCAGACCCACAACGGCCAGCGCCTGAGCGCGCGCCTGGGCGAAGGCGAGTTGCAAGTGCGGGTCGAAGACAACCACCTGACTCCGGTCACGCTTTCACTACTGGACTGAACCATGCCCCGTCTGTTTGCCCCGCTGTTGCTGCTGTGCCTGATGTTCGCCAGCAGCGCCCAGGCCAGCTACATCACCCGTCAATTGAACAAACCGGTACCCGGTGGCGTCGCGGTCGTTGACCTCGGCCCCGCGGCCCAGGCACCGAACGCGCGCTTTGACGGCAAACCGGTGCTGGTGGTCAAGGAACAGGACAACTGGCTGGCCATCGTCGGCCTGCCGCTGACACAGAAACCTGGCCAGGCGCAGCTCACCCAGGGCACCCGCACGCTGACCTTCAACGTCGGCAGCAAGAAGTACCCGGAGCAACGCATCACCTTGAAGAACAAGCGTCAGGTCAACCCCGACCCGGCCGACCTCAAGCGCATCGATGCCGAACTTGCCGAGCAGATCAAGGCCTACCGCAGCTTCAGCCCCAACCTGCCGAGCAACCTGATCCTCGACAAGCCGGTCAACGGTCCGCTGTCGAGCAAGTTCGGCGTGCGTCGCTTCTTCAATGGCGAAGAGCGCAATCCGCATGCCGGCCTGGATTTCGCCGTGCCTGCCGGAACGCCGATCAAGACCCCGGCCAACGGCAAAGTGATTCTGGTGGGTAACTACTTTTTCAACGGCAACACCGTGTTCGTCGACCATGGCCAGGGCTTTATCAGCATGTTCTGCCATATGTCGAAAATCGATGTGAAGCCAGGCCAGCAGCTCAGTCGCGGCGCAGTCGTAGGCCGGGTAGGCGCAACGGGTCGCGCTACCGGTCCGCATATGCACTGGAACGTCAGCCTCAATGATGCGCGGGTGGATCCGGCGATCTTCATCGGGGCGTTCCAGCCCTGACGCTCGCTTGCGTCATTCAAAAAGACCGCGCAACTGGCGCGGTCTTTTTGTTTCCGAACAGCTATAAAATCTCGATAAATTAAACTTTTTAAGCATTCCTCTCAATTTTTTATCAAGGCTTGCCATCTTTAACCCCACTGGTTAGGGTTGAAGCCATGAAAACCTTTCAGACCCTCATCCTGCTTCGTCAACATCGCAGCCTCTGCCTGGTCAGTGCACGACTACCAAGCTGAATCGCGTCGCCTCGCCTTTTCATCTCGTTTTCGTTCGGCAGGCCACCTTTCCAGGCCGCACATTCAAGGATTGCTTTTCATGACCATGCTCAAAGACCCTTCGAAAAAATACAGCGCCTTCCCTACCGTCAACTTGCCTGACCGTACCTGGCCATCGAAGACCATCACCCAGACGCCGATCTGGTGCAGCTCCGACCTGCGTGATGGCAACCAGTCGTTGATCGAGCCTATGGATGCGGTGAAGAAGCTGCGTTTCTGGAAGACCCTGGTCAGCGTCGGTGTGAAAGAGATCGAAGCCTCCTTCCCTTCGGCTTCGCAAACCGATTTCGACTTCGTTCGCACCTTGATCGAAGACGGCCACATTCCTGACGACACCACCATCCAGGTGCTGACCCAGGCCCGTGAAGACTTGATCGCCCGTACCTTCGAATCGCTGCGCGGTGCGAAAAAGGCTATCGTCCACCTGTACAACGCCACCAGCCCGTCGTTCCGCCGCATCGTCTTCAACCAGGACAAGCAAGGCGTGAAAGACATCGCGGTGAACGCGGCCAAGCTGTTCGTCAAATACGCCGCGCAGCAGCCGGAAACCCAGTGGACCTTCCAGTACTCGCCCGAGACCTTCAGCGCCACCGAGCTGGAGTTTGCCAAGGAAGTCTGTGACGCGGTGATCGAGGTGTGGAACCCGACGCCGGACAACAAGATCATCCTCAACCTGCCGGCCACCGTCGAAGTCTCGACGCCGAACATTTATGCCGACCAGATCGAATGGTTCGGCCGCAACGTCAACCGTCGCGACAGCGTGATCATCAGCCTGCACACCCACAACGACCGTGGCACTGGCGTAGCCGCCACCGAGCTGGGCCTGATGGCCGGTGCCGACCGCGTCGAAGGCTGCCTGTTCGGCAACGGTGAACGTACCGGTAACGTCGACCTGGTGACCCTGGCGTTGAACCTCTACACCCAGGGCCTGGACCCGCAACTGGACTTCTCCGACATCGACGGCGTGCGCAAGGTGGTCGAGGAATGCAACCAGATTCCGGTGCACCCACGTCATCCGTATGTCGGTGATCTGGTTCACACCGCCTTCTCCGGTTCGCACCAGGATGCGATCCGCAAAGGCTTCACCCAACAGAAAGACGACGCCAAGTGGGAAGTGCCGTACCTGCCGATCGACCCGGCCGACATCGGCCGCAGCTACGAGGCGGTGATCCGCGTCAACAGCCAGTCGGGCAAAGGCGGCATCACCTACCTGCTCGAACAGGAATACGGCATCAGCCTGCCGCGCCGCATGCAGATCGAGTTCAGCCAGGTGGTACAGGGTGAAACCGACCGTCTGGGCCTGGAAATGACTGCCCAGCAGATCTACAACCTGCTGCACCGCGAATACTTGCAAGCCAACGCGCCGTACGCGCTGGTCAGCCATCGCCTGCAGGAAGAGAACGGTAACAGCAAGGTCGAAGTGGAAGTCTCCAGCGAAGGCGAAACCACCCTGCACTGGCGCGGCAAGGGCAATGGCGCCCTCGAAGCCCTGGTGGCCGGTTTGCCGGTGGCCGTGGAGATCATGGACTACAACGAGCACGCCATCGGTGCGGGTACCAACGCCAAGGCCGCAGCGTATATCGAACTGCGTGTGGCCGGTGGGCGTCCGGTGCACGGCGTGGGTATCGATGAAAACATCACCACCGCCAGCTTCAAGGCGCTGTTCAGTGCACTGAACCGTTCCTTGAGCCAGCAGGCCGCCAAGGCAGCGTAAATACCGCTGACTGAAGCAAAAAAACCGCCTTGAACAGGCGGTTTTTTTTCGGGGGCAAGAACAGGTAAAAAAAAGAGGCGCGCCGACCAAGCGCACCTCAAAGCCGTGTAGCACACAACGATTCAGTTCAATCCAGCAGCGCCAAAGCCTCTGCGCTGCACTCGGTAATCCGCGACCAGTCGCCGTTCTTGATCCAGCCACTGTCGAGCATCCAGGTTCCGCCCACACACATGACATTGGGCAGGGCCATATAGCTCTTCACATTACCCGGGTTCACCCCACCGGTCGGGCAAAAGCGCACTTCACCGAATGGACCGCCGTAAGCCTTGATCGCCGCCACACCACCGCTGATTTCCGCGGGAAACAGCTTGAAGCGGCGATAGCCAAGGGCGTAGCCCATCATCAACTCCGATGGCGTGCTGATCCCCGGCAGCAACGGCAGGTCGCTTTGCACACCTGCCTCAAGAATGTCCTGGGTAACACCTGGCGTGACCACAAACTGCGCACCAGCCGCTTCCACGGCAGCGAACATCTTGCGATCCAGCACGGTGCCGGCGCCGACGCACAGTTCCGGCCGCTGTTCACGCAGCACCTGGATGGCTTTCAGGCCGTGCGCCGAGCGCAGGGTCACTTCCAGGGTCTTGATGCCACCGGCAGCCAGCGCATCGGCCAACGGCAGGATGTCTTCTTCGCGGGCGATGGTGATCACCGGCAGAATGCGCGCCTGGGTGCAGATCTGATCGATCCGGGCAATCTTGTCGGCCATGGAAACTCCCGGCTGTTTCAGTTCATGCGTGGTCATAACGGCGGATCCTTGGCTCATGGGCACCAGTAAATATCCAGAGGGTCTTGTAAGAAGGCGCGAATCGGCATTTCGCTCAAGTCATCGCCAGCCAGCGCGGCGCGCAGGGTAGCGAGTTTGCCCGGACCTTGCACGGACAAGGCGGTGAAGGCGGCCCTGGCCAGCAAGGCGCGGGTCATGCTCAGGCGTTGATGCGGCACACTCGGCGCCAGCATTGGCAAGCAACGACGCGCGCCCTGCGGATCAAGGCCTTCGCTCAGGTTCGGGCTGCCGGGGAACAGCGAAGCGGTATGCCCGTCGTCGCCCATGCCGAGGACCAGCACGTCGATGCCGGCCAGCTCGGCCAGGGCCTGATCGGCTTCCAGGGCAGCAGCTTCAAGGCTGGCCGCTGCGCGGTAGAGGCCAAGAAACCGTGCCTTGGCCGCTTTGCCAGTCAACAAATGGCGCTTGAGCAAGCCAGCATTGCTGTCGGCATGCTCGACCGGCACCCAGCGCTCATCGGCCAGGGTCACCAAGACCTTCGACCAGTCCAGCGGCTGCTGGATCAGGGCCTGGAAAAACGCCACCGGGCTACGCCCGCCGGACACCACCAGGGTAGCCTGGCCGTTTGCCGCGATCGCGGTATTCAGGCGCCTGGCGACATCCTTGGCCAAACCTTCGGCCAACTGCGCGGCAGCGTTGAAATCATGGGCCGTCACGTTAGCCGGCAGTTGCAGTTCAGATATCGCCATACCAAGACCTCCCATCACGGGTAATCAATGCAATCGAGCTCATTGGCCCCCAGGAGCCAGCGGCATAAGGCTTGGGCGCGTCGCCGCTGTTCTTCCAGCCGGCAATCAGCTGATCGCACCACTTCCACGCGTATTCGATTTCGTCCTTGCGCACAAACAGGTTCTGATTGCCGCGCATCACTTCCAGCAACAAGCGCTCATAGGCATCGGGAATCCGTGCACTGCGCCAGGTGTCGGAAAAATTCAGCTGCAATGGCCCGCTGCGCAGTTGCATGCCCTTGTCCAGGCCCTGCTCCTTGGTCATCACCCGCAAGGAAATGCCTTCGTCCGGCTGCAGACGGATGATCAGTTTGTTACCGATCTGCAAACGCTGTTCCGGGGCGAAGATGTAGTGCGGGGTTTCCTTGAAGTGGATGACGATCTGCGACAGTTTCTGCGGCATGCGCTTGCCGGTACGCAGGTAGAACGGCACGCCGGCCCAGCGCCAGTTGCGGATATCGGCGCGCAGGGCAACAAAGGTTTCGGTGTCGCTCTGGGCGTTGGCGTTGTCTTCTTCCAGATAGCCCGGCACCGGCTTGCCTTCGCTGTAGCCGGCAATGTACTGGCCGCGCACCACGTGAGTGCTCAGGCCTTCGCCAGTGATCGGCGCCAGGGCCTTGAGCACTTTGACCTTCTCGTTACGAATGCTGTCGGCAGAGAGGTCGCTGGGCGGGTCCATGGCGATCAGGCAAAGCAGCTGCAACAAGTGGTTCTGGATCATGTCGCGCAGTTGCCCGGCCTTGTCGAAGTAGCCCCAGCGCCCCTCGATCCCGACCTTTTCGGCTACGGTGATTTCCACGTGCGAGATCGAGTTCTGGTTCCACTGGGTTTCGAACAGGCTGTTGGCAAAGCGCAGGGCAATAAGGTTCTGGACGGTTTCCTTGCCCAGGTAGTGGTCGATGCGATAGACGCGATTTTCCGGGAAATACTGCGCCACCGCGTCATTGACCCGCCGCGAAGAGTCCAGGTCATGGCCGATGGGTTTTTCCAGCACCACCCGCGTGCGCGCACTGAGGCCGACCTTGTCGAGGTTCTCGCAAATACCGCCATAGACTGCCGCAGGCGTGGCGAAGTAAGCGATCAGCTGGCTGTCGTCGCCGACTTGTTCGGCCAGCGCCTGGTAGTCCTCGACCTTGAGGAAGTCGACATGCAGATAGCGCAAGCGCGCGAGAAAGCGCTGCAACACCAAGGTCTCGATCTGCCCTTGCGGAACAAACTCGCGCAGATGCGCCTCGATCGATGCCAGGTGCTCTTCGACACTGCCCGGCTCGCGTGCCAGGGCCAGCACACGGGTATCCGCGTGCAGCAGGTCGGCGCGATCGAGCTGGTAAAGCGCCGGAAACAGCTTGCGCAAGGCCAGGTCGCCGAGGGCGCCAAACAGGGCAAAGGTGCAAGGTTCAACGCTGATCGATGCCATGATGTTGGTTCTTTTATCAAGTTGACGTAGAAATACCGTTTTCAATCGCAGTTTTCAAGGAATAATGTAGTAAAAACCACAACATTTTATCCGAAACACAGATTCAAGTGGTGTGCCTCCCATGCCATCAGTACGATAGGCCACCGCGTCAAAAGCCCTCTGCCATCGGCAGCGGGCTGCCTCATCGACCCAAGGACACATACCCATGGACCGCGTGCGAAACCTCCTGGAGCAGATCCAGGGCCGCCTCGAAGAGCTGAACAAGGCTGAGCGCAAAGTCGCCGAAGTCATCCTGCTCAATCCTCAGCAAGCCACCCGCTTCAGCATTGCCGCCCTGGCCCAGGCGGCCAAGGTCAGCGAACCGACGGTGAACCGCTTCTGCCGTTCGTTCGGCGTCAGTGGCTACCCCGAGCTCAAACTGCAGCTGGCGCAGAGCCTGGCCAGCGGCGCCGCGTACGTCAGCCGGGCGGTTGAAGCCGATGATGATCCGGCTTCCTACACCCAGAAGATCTTCGGCAGCGCCATCGCCTCGCTGGACAGTGCCTGCCAGCAACTCGATCCACAGCTGATCAGCCGCGCCGTCGACATGCTGATCCAGGCCCGGCAGATCCACTTCTTCGGCCTCGGCGCCTCGGCACCGGTGGCGCTGGATGCCCAGCACAAGTTCTTCCGCTTCAACCTGGCCGTCTCGGCCCATGCCGATGTGCTGATGCAGCGCATGCTGGCCTCGGTCGCCCACACCGGCGAGCTGTTCGTCATCATCTCCTACACCGGGCGTACCCGCGAGCTGGTCGAAGTCGCGCGCCTGGCCCGGGAAAACGGTGCCTCGGTACTCGGCCTGACCGCTGCCGATTCGCCCCTGGCCAAGGCCAGCAGCCTGAGCCTGAACATACCGCTGCCAGAAGACACCGATATTTACATGCCCATGACCTCACGGATCATTCAGCTGACGGTGCTCGACGTGCTGGCCACCGGCATGACCTTGCGCCGCGGCGTAGACTTCCAGCCACACCTGCGCAAGATCAAGGAGAGCCTCAACGCCAGCCGCTACCCGATCGACGACGAACTCAACTAAGCAGCTGTGCCTGCAAGCGCAGGTGTGCCTGTTCACCCGGCGCCAGGCTCAGGCTGTCACTGCTGCCACTGGCCGCCTCGACACAGACGAAGCCCAGGGTTTCACTGCTGCTGACGCCCATCAACGGGCGACTGCCCGGGTGCCAGACAATGGTGTCCTCGCTGTCACCGGTATCGATGCTCAGCTGTCGTTGCCAGGCCGGATCGTGCAGTTGCACGGTCGCCGCATTGGGGAACACCCGCTGACAACCGCCATGCACCTTCAAGGCGCCCTTCTGACGGCAGGCCTGACGGTTCAAACGGTCGTAACCCTCAATGTTTTCGAGCCCAGATAGCGCTATCTCAGAAACGTCACTAATACGCCAATAGGCCAGCAGAGCATGACTCAACTGACAAGGCTGGCTGTCCTGGTGTTCGGTACTGAGCTGCAGCTCCATGCGCTTGCCCAACCTGGCCAACAGGTCGACCTGCCAGTCGCACAGTTGCAAACGCCATTTGAGCGTCACGCCCTCTTCGTCTTCACTGCTGTCGATCAGCTTCCAGTCGAGCAAGCGCGCCCAGCCGTGCGCTGGCCACATGTCTTCGCTGGGATGGCGACCGTACCAGGGCCAGCACACCGGCACACCGCCACGAATGGCGCCAACCTGCGGCCACTGCGCCGCGCACCATAGCCAGGGGCGTTCGCCCGTGGGCTGGAAGTGCAGCAACTGTGCACCCTGGCGGCTGAATACGGCCTGGCACCGGGGATGATCGATGATCAGCACATCGCGCTGCTGATAACGCTCCCACTCGAAGGTCGGTCGCGGCCTCTGCGAGGTGAAGAAGCGTTGTAGCGGGTGCTCGGGCATGGTTGGAAACTCTTGTTGTTAGTGAGGACTTCATCGCCGGCAAGGCCGGCTCCCACAAGGCAGTGTTTGCAACCTGTGGGAGCCGGCCTTGCCGGCGATCGACCCCAACGCGGTCGCAATATGGCGTAAATTTACAACATATTGCCTCAGAACGACGACTGAATCTTCAAACCTGCGACCAGCGCGTTGTCCACTTCGTCCACCCCACCCGGGTGGGTGATGTATTGCAGGTTCGGACGAACAGTCAGCCAGTTGGTCACGTGGAAACCGTAGTTGAGCTCATAGTTGTATTCGGTGGTGCGCAGCGGCGAGAACAACGGATCCTGGTAATTGCCCACACCGTTGGCGGCATTGAGCAACTCGGCGTTTTTCTTCACGTCATCGTTGACATGGATACGGGCAAAACCGATGCCGATGTCATCCTTCGGACGCGCATCGAACGGGCCTTTGTAGACAAACATCAACGACTGGTAGTTGTCGATGAAGTTGGTGTCCTTGTCATGGAAGGTGGCGTTTGCCGCGATGTTCAGGCCACGGCTGGCATCGCCGTTATGGCGGGTGAGTTGCTGTTGCGCGACAAACCAGTAGCCATGCTTGCTGTCATGCACGCGATAGCTGTTACCCGTGGTCGCCGCATCCTGGCCGTTGTCATCCTCACGCACATCATCGGCGTCGGCCGTACTCTTGTAGTACCCCACACGGTATTCGCCCGGCAGGCTGTTGATTTTCGGTGACCAGACCAGCTCGACCGGCAAAACCGTACCGGCGGTGCCACTGCCGCTGAGCTTGAAGCCGTTGCCGTGCTCCAGCTGAGAGGGGTTCTGGTTGTACGCCCCGACTTGCGCATAGAGCTCATCGTTGATGTTGTACTTGAAGCGGATCGCCGCCTGGCTGACCGGCCAGTTGTACCAGATGTTAGTGGCCCAGTTACCCACCTGGGAGCCACAGAACGCCAGGTTCTGGAAATCGCACGGGAAGGTGTTGAAGTCTTCGCCTTCGCCGAAGTAACCGGCCTTGATGTCGAGTTTGTTGTCGAAGAACTGATGCTGAATCCACAACTGGGTCAGACGCACCATATGCCCCCGGCCGTAGACTTCCTGTGATGAGCTCAGGGTGCCGGCACGCGGGTCGCCAATGCGGTCATTGGAAATGTTCTCGCCGTTACGGTTGGTCAGCTGAATCTTGGCCTGGGTGTTGTCCCAACCCAGCAGCTTTTGCAGATCCAGCGCGGCCCCCAGGCCGAACTGGTCGCTGTAGCGTGCAGTCTTGTCATCGTTGAAGCCGCCATCGAGGTTTGCGCCAACTTCACCCACGTAGTCGATTTTGATGTCGACGCCCTTTTCCAGCAGTTCGGTACGGGTACCGCCCCAGTCGCCGGTCATCCATTGCGACTCCGGGGCAAAGGCATCGGCAGCCTGCGCCCCGCAGCTGACCCCGAGCGCCGCCAGCAAGGTCAGCGGCGCCAGTGGCTTTATGCGTTTGAAGTGATCCATCCTTTGCTTCCTCATTTTATTGTTCTTGATGGGCTTGTACGACGGGCAATGCATTCAGCGGCCTTTAAATTGCGCCACGTTATCTGTGCCGATTTGCCGTGGTGTGACGTTGATCCCCAGGCGTTCACCGCTGGCAGCATCGAACAGCAACACCCGCGCCGGATCGAATTGCAGGGTGAGGGTGTCGCCGACCTGGGTCGCCACATCCGGCGCCAGGCGGCAGCAGACCTTGGTCTGGTTGAGGGTGACGAATACCAGCAGGTCGGGGCCGGTCGGCTCGGTGATCTGCACCTCGGCGCGAATGCTCGGCAGGCCATTGGCCTGAGCCGGGGCCAGGGCGATCTGCTCAGGACGAATGCCGAGGATCACTTCACGCTCCTCAAGGCCGGCATCACTGATCCCCAAGGGTAGTTCGCAGCGTGCCTGGCCACTGTCGAGCAAGGCGTGCAAACGCCCGTCCTTGCGCTGCAGACGCAGCGGAATGAAGTTCATCGGTGGCGAGCCGATGAAGCTGGCGACAAACAGATTGGCCGGATCGTTGTAGATCTGCTGCGGCGTGCCGAACTGCTGGATCAGGCCGTCCTTCATCACCGCCACCTTGTCACCGAGGGTCATGGCTTCGATCTGGTCATGGGTGACGTACACCGTGGTGGTTTTCAGGCGCTGGTGCATCAGCTTGATCTCGGTGCGCATCTCCACCCGCAGCTTGGCGTCGAGGTTGGACAACGGCTCGTCGAACAGGTAGATCTTCGGCCGCCGCGCCAGCGCCCGGCCCATGGCCACGCGTTGCTGCTGGCCACCGGAGAGCTGGCCGGGCTTGCGCGTCAGCAGGTGCTCGATCTGCAGCAGCTTGGCCACCCGCGCCACTTCCTCATCGATCGCCGCCGCAGGCATCTTGCGCATCTTCAGGCCGAAAGCGATGTTGTCGCGCACGTTCATAGTCGGGTACAGCGCGTACGATTGAAAGACCATGGCGATATCGCGGTCCTTGGGGCTCATGCCGCTGATGTCGGCAGCGTCCACCAGGATCGCCCCGCCGCTGATCTGTTCGAGACCGGCAATGCAGTTCATCAAAGTCGACTTGCCGCAGCCGGAAGGGCCGACAAGAATCAGGAACTCCCCGGAGTCGATCGACAGGTCGATATGCTTCAAGGTATCCGGCAGACCGCTGCCGTAGGTCTTGTTGACGTTGCGCAGTTCAAGCGTTGCCATGTTGTTTCACCCCTTGACCGCGCCGGCCGTAAGCCCGCGCAGGAAATACTTGCCAGCCAGCACATAGACCAACAGGGTCGGTAACCCGGCGATCATCGCCGCCGCCATGTCGACGTTGTATTCCTTGACCCCGGTGCTGGTGTTGACCAGGTTGTTCAGGGCCACGGTGATCGGTTGCGCGTCACCACTGGCGAACACCACACCGAAGAGAAAGTCGTTCCAGATCTGGGTGAACTGCCAGATCAGGCAGACCATGATGATCGGCACCGACATCGGCAGCAGGATGCGCCCGAAGATGGTGAAGAACCCCGCCCCGTCCAGCCGCGCCGCGCGCACCAGGGCATCCGGCACGCTGCAGTAGTAGTTGCGGAAAAACAGCGTGGTGAACGCCAGGCCGTAGACGATATGCACCAGCACCAGGCCCGTGGTGGTGCTGGCCAGGCCGAGTTTGCCAAGGGTGAAGGAGGCTGGGAGCAGCACGGTCTGGAACGGCAGAAAGCAGCCGAACAGCAACAACCCGAAGAACAGCTGCGAGCCACGAAAGCGCCACATCGACAGGACATAGCCGTTGAGTGCCCCGAGCAACGTCGAGATCAGCACCGCCGGAATAGTGATTTTCACCGAGTTCCAGAAGTAGCCACCCACCGTGTCCCAGGCCTTGATCCAGCCGATGCCGGTAATCACTTCAGGCCAGCTCAGCAGGTTGCCGGTGCGGATGTCATCCGGCGATTTGAAGCTGGTCAGCAGCATCACGATCAGCGGAATCAGGTACAGCGCGCAGGCCAGCAAGAGGGTGGCGTAGATGGCGATCCGGCTGAAGTTGAAAGTACGCGGTGCCAGGGTTCTAGTCATGGCGCTTGTTCCTCAGTTCCGAATACAGGTACGGCACCAGGATCGACAGGATCGCGCCGAGCATCAGGATCGCGCTGGCCGAGCCCATGCCCATCTGGCCGCGGCTGAAGGTGAAGGAGTACATGAACATTGCCGGCAAGTCCGAGGCGTACCCCGGCCCGCCTGCGGTCATCGCCGCGACCAGGTCGAAGCTCTTGATGGCGATGTGGGCGAGGATCATCAGTGCGCTGAAGAACACCGGGCGCAGGCTCGGCAGGACGATGCGCAGGTAGATACTCGGCAGGCTGGCACCATCGACCTGCGCGGCGCGGATGATCGACTGATCGACACTGCGCAGCCCCGCCAGGAACAGCGCCATGACAAAGCCCGAGGCCTGCCACACCGCCGCGATCACCAGGCAGTAGACCACCCGGTCCGGGTCCACTAGCCAGTCCAGGCGAAAGCCTTCCCAGCCCCAGTCACGAAGCATCTTGTCCAGGCCCAGGCCCGGATTGAGCAGCCACTTCCAGGCGGTGCCGGTGACGATCATCGACAGTGCCATGGGGTACAGGTAAACCGTGCGGATAAAGCCTTCGCGGCGAATGCGCTGGTCGAGCAGGACCGCCAGCAGTACGCCGATCACCAGGCTGATGGCGATGAACAGACCACCGAACACCAGCAGGTTCTTGCTCGCTACCCACCAGCGGTCGTTTTCCATCAGCCGTGCGTATTGCGCCAGGCCCACCCACTTGTAGCTGGGCATGAAGCTGGAGTTGGTAAAGGAGAGGATGAAGGTCCAGAAGATGTAGCCATAAAAGCCCACCAGGACAATCAGCATGCTCGGCGCCAGTACCAGTTTCGGTAGCCAGCGTTGCAAGGCGTCGAAGGGCGAGGCCTTGTTGAGAGTGGCAACAGTGCTCATCAGATTGATCTCGGTTGGAGGGCGGCGCTATGCGCCGCATCGCTGGCAATGCCAGCTCCCACAGTGGCGTGTGCACATCGACCCTGTGGGAGCCGGCCTTGCCGGCGATGCGGCCCCTACGGAGTCAGTGCCTGGCCCATCACTTGGCCGACTTGATCGCCGAATTCAGCTGTTTGACCGCCGTCGCGGGGTCCGCTTTCGGGTCATTGAGGAAGTTGCTCACCACATCGAAGATCGCCCCCTGTACCGCCAGGGTCGTCGCCATGTTGTGGGCCATGCTCGGTTGCAGGCCATCGCCTTTCTCAGCGTCTTTGAAGTCCACCGCCGACTTCTGCGTGCAGGCGTCGAACTGGCTCATGTCCATGTCCTGACGCACCGGCAGCGAGCCTTTATTCTGATTGAACACCGTCTGGAACTGCGGTTCCAGGGCAACCTTGGCCAGGTCGTTCTGGGCCTTGATATCGTTTTCGTTCTTGAGCTTGAACATCGCCAGCGAGTCGATGTTGTAGGCGAAGCTGCCCTGGGTGCCGGGGAACGCCACGCACTGGTAATCCTTGCCGGCGACCTTGCCGGCAGCCGTCCATTCGCTCTTGGCCCAGTCGCCCATGATCTGCATGCCGGCCTTGCCGTTGATGACTTCGGCAGCGGCGATGTTCCAGTCACGCCCGGCACGGTTGGGGTCCATGTAGGTGCCCAGACGTTGCAAGGTTTTGAACACTTCGATCATTGGCGCGCCGGTCAGGGTCTGTTCATCCAGCTCGACGAAGGCGGCGTGATAGCCCTTGGGGCCAAGGATGCTCAGGGCCAGGTCCTCGAACACCGTGCTGTCCTGCCACGGCTGGCCGCCATGGGCCAGGGGGATGAAGCCGGCGGCCTTGAGCTTGTCGGCAGCGGCGAAGAGTTCATCGAGGGTGGTCGGTACTTTGGCACCGGCCTTGTCGAACACTTGCGGGTTGATCCATAGCCAGTTGACCCGGTGGATGTTAACCGGCACCGCCACGTAGTGACCGTCGTACTTCATGATCTCGGCGACTTTGTGCGGCAGCAGGCTGTCCCAGTTGTTGGCTTTGGACACCTCATCGAGCTCGGTCAGCAACCCCAGCGCACCCCACTCCTGAATGTCCGGCCCCTTGATCTGCGCTGCGGCGGGCGGGTTGCCGGAAATGGCGCGGGTCTTGAGCACGGTCATGGCCGCGGCGCCGCCACCACCGGCCACGGCATTGTCTTTCCAGATAAAGCCGTCTTTCTGCACCTGGGCCTTGAGGGTTTCAACAGCCTTGGCTTCGCCACCGGAAGTCCACCAGTGCAGGACTTCGACAGTACCGGTATCGGCGGCCATGGCGCTCAGCGGCAACAAGGAGGCAAGAGAAACAACAGCGGCGAGGCGATTGATCGCATTCATGGGGCGGAACCTTTTCTTGTTGTTATGCAGGTGCAAGTCGTGGTGCTTGCGCTTGCATCTGAGTCTAACCAGGCGCTGGAGGGGCCGAGGTAACGAAGGGATGCGCGAATGTCACAAGCTGGTGACATTCGCCTGACCAAGGCGTCAGTCGCTGCTGCGCGGCAGGCTCAAGGTCACCCGCAAACCGCCGCCCTGCAGGTTGCGCAAGCTCACTTCGCCGCCGTGGCTGTGGGCAATGTTGCGCGCGATTCCCAGGCCCAGGCCGTAGCCCTGCTGCTGCCCGGCCAGGCGAAAATGCGGTTCGAAAACCTGCTCCAGACGCTGCTCGGGCACCCCCGGACCTTCATCGTCCACCTGCAGGACGAACCCTGACTCGCTGTCGATCACGCGCAGGTGCGCACGCTCGCCGTACTTCAGGGCATTGTCGATCAGGTTGCCCATGCAGCGGCGCAGCGCCAGCGGCTTGCCGGGGTACGGGGCTAGCGCCCTGCCCTGCACGGTAACGCGGGCACTGGCCAGATAAGGCTCGACCAGGCAATCGAGAGCATGGTTGAGGTCGATCGGCTCGATGTTCTCGTGGATATCCGTGTCCTTCACGCACTGCAGCGCACCTTTGACCAACATCTCCAGCTCGTCCAGGTCGCGGCTGAACCTGGCCTGCTGCTGTTCGTCTTCAAGCAACTCGACACGCAGGCGCAGACGGGTAATCGGTGTGCGCAGGTCATGGGAGATGGCACTGAACAACTGGCTGCGTTCGGTCAGGTAGCGACTGATGCGCTCACGCATGGCATTGAACGCCCGCCCGACTTCGACCACCTCGCTGCCACCCCCTTCCACCACCGGCTCGACATCAGCCCCCAGCGACATCTCCCGTGCAGCCCGCGCCAGGCGCTTGAGCGGGCGGCTCTGCCAATGCACCAGCAAACCGATGAACAGCAGCAAGAAGAAACTGGTCAGGCCGATAAACCATACCTGCTGACGCGGCAGACCTTCGTCTTCAAGGCTGGTGTAGGGTTCGGGCATCAACGAGGCGATGTACAACCATTCACCTTCACCAAGACGGATCTGGGTGACCAATATCGGTGGATTGACCGGCTCCAGGGTCAGCGCGTAATGCGCCCAGGAGCGCGGCAGCTCATCGAGCTTCAGGCCGCTGTTGAAGATCCGCAGGTCCTGGGGGCTGACGAACTCGAGGGAAATATCCATCTGTGCGCCGAGGCGCTGGCGCAGCACTTCGCCCACCGCGCTGAGCACCGCCTGCTTGCGCGGGGTAATCGGCAGCACCTGCATGTCCAGGGGTTTGTCGTTGAGCGAGACCACGAAGCGTGTGCCGCCCATGTTGCGTAACTGGTCCAGGACCATGGGCCGGTAGGCCACCGGCAGCGAGCGAAAGTAACTGACGCTGGCGCTCATCGAATGGGCCAGGCTGCGGGCGCTGGCCACCAGCCCTTCGAGCTGGCTGGCGCGCAGTTGCGACAGCCAGATCAGGCTCGACAGGCCCTGGGCCAGCAACACCACCAGCAGGGTCAACAGCAGCATGCGCCCGAGCAACGAGCGCGGCAGCGGCAGACGCCAGCGCCCCTCAGTGCGCGGGCGCAACACTGGCCGCCAACAGGTAACCGCTGCCACGCACGGTACGAATCAGCCGCGGCGGCTTGTGCGTGTCGCGCAGGCGTTGGCGCAGGCGGCTGACCGCCATATCGACAATGCGGTCCAGGGGCATCGGTTCACGTCCACGGGTGGCGTTGCCGATGGTGTCGCGGTCGAGGATTTGCTGCGGATGATCGAGGAACAACTTGAGCAAGGCGAAGTCGGCACCGGAAAGAATCACCTCTTCACCGTCACGGTGAAACAAGCGGTGACTGACCGTATCCAGGCGCCAGTCATCGAAGGCCAGTACATCGCCGCCATTGCGCTCCTGGCCGAAACCGGCGCGGCGCAGCAGGGCTTTGATTCGTGCCTGCAACTCGCGCGGACTGAAGGGTTTACCCAGGTAATCATCGGCGCCCAGCTCCAGGCCGATGACCCGGTCGGCTTCATCAGAGCTGGCCGTGAGCATGATGATCGGCACCTGGGCCAGGCGCGGATGCTGGCGCACCCAGCGGCACAGGCTGAAACCGTCTTCATCGGGCAGCATCACGTCGAGGATCACCAGGTCGCAGTCACTGTCGTCCAGGGCCTGGCGAAAGCCCTGGCCGTCGGCAACCGCCTGCACGCTGAAACCCGCGCGGCTCAGGTAGGTTTGCAGCAGTTCGCGGATGTCCTGGTCATCGTCGACCAGCAGTATCGACTTGCTCACGGTACTCTTCCTTGTTCGGTGGAAGCGGGCAATCAACCGGCTTGCTGCAAGGCCACACCAGCTCCGAGCAAACCGGAGAATTCGGCAGTCACCAGCCACACCGGAACATTCTTGAAGTAGCCGCTCATGCAGCCTTTCTCGGCAAAACTGTCGGCAAAACCACTGCGCAAAAACAGCTCGGCGAAGCGCGGAATGATGCCGCCGACAATGTATACCCCACCTCGCCCACCCAAGGTCAGCACATTGTTGCCGGCCACCCGCCCAAGAAAGCGGCAAAACTGCTCGATCACCGCCAGCGCCAACGGCTCACCGGCCAGTGCTGCATCGGTAATCGCCGCAGGGCTTTGCAAGGTTGCCGGTTGCCCGTCCAGCGCGCAAATGGCTTGGTACAAACGCAACAGGCCGCCGCCGCTGAGCACGGTCTCGGCACTGACATGACCGGTTTCGCTGGCGATCTGTTCACGGATCTGCGCCTCGCGGGCGTTGCCCACCGGCAGGTCGACATGCCCACCTTCACCGGGCAATGCGATCCAGCGGCCATCCTCCAGACCGAGCAAAGTGCCCACGCCCAAGCCGGTTCCAGGGCCGATTACCACTGCCGGGCGCCCTGTTTCAGGCTCGCCAGCACACACCGTGCGGCGCTCGTCAGGCTGCAGCCGGGTCATGCCCAGCGCCATCGCGGTAAAGTCATTGATCAGCAGCAGCCGCTCGATCTGCAACGCCTTGCAGAAGGCCTGCCGACTGAGTCGCCAGTGATTGTTGGTAAAGCGAAACTCATCGCCGCTGACCGGTCCCGCCACCGCCAGGCAGACTGCGCCAAGGTCGCCCTTGCTCAGCCCTTGTGCCTGCAGGTAGGCGCCGATGGCCTGCTCAGGGCTGGTGTAATCAGCGGTGGCGAACACCTGGACCGAGTGCATCCGGTTGTTTTCCCAGAGGGCAAAGCGGGCGTTGGTGCCACCGATATCACCGACCAGGGCACGCTTCATTTGAGGGTTTCCAGGGCTGAAGTGAAGGCACTGGCGCCCTGCTCTGCCGGGCTCAGGGCCATGCGCAGGAAGCCGAACAGTTCACGCCCGCAGCCCAGATCGTTGCCGGTCGGTGCCGGCGGGATTTCCCGGTCGGCCATCTCAGCAGCATCGAGCTTGACCGTCAGGGTGCCGGCAACGCCGTCGACCCGCACGATATCGCCATCGCGCACGCGAGCCAGCGGGCCGCCGTCGAAGGCTTCCGGACAAACATGAATGGCCGCCGGAATTTTCCCCGACGCACCGGACATGCGCCCGTCAGTCACCAATGCCACCTTGAAGCCACGGTCCTGCAGCACGCCAAGGAATGGCGTCATCTTGTGCAGCTCCGGCATGCCGTTGCAACGCGGGCCCTGGAAGCGCATCACCGCAACAAAGTCGCGCTCCAGCTCGCCGGCCTGGAAAGCATCGGCCAGCGCCTGCTGGTCATGGAACACCCGCGCCGGGGCTTCGACCACCTGATGCTCAGGCGCGACAGCCGACACCTTCATGACCCCGCGGCCAAGGTTGCCTTCCATCACCCGCAGCCCGCCTTCCGGGGAGAACGGCCGCGCGACCGGACGCAGGATCGCTTCGTCCAGGCTCGTCTGCGGCCCTTCGCGCCAGACCAGCTTGCCATCCTGCAGGAACGGCTCCTGGGTATAGCGACGCAGGCCATGGCCAGCCACGGTGTTGACGTCTTCGTGCAGCAGCCCGGCATCGAGCAGCTCGCGGATCAGGAAGGCCATGCCACCGGCCGCCTGGAAATGGTTGATGTCGGCTTTGCCGTTCGGGTAGACGTGTGACAGGGTCGGCACCACCTCGGACAGCTCGGCCATGTCCTGCCAGGTCAGCTGGATACCGGCCGCCTGGGCAATCGCCGGCATGTGCAGGGTATGGTTGGTCGAACCGCCGGTGGCGTGCAGGGCAACGATCGAGTTGACCAGGGATTTTTCGTCGACGATCTCGCCCAAGGGCATGAAGTCGCCGCTGGCCTTGGTCATGCGCGTGACCTGTTGCGCGGCTTCGACGGTGAGGGCATCGCGCAGCGGCGTGTAGGGGTTGACGAACGACGCGCCCGGCAGGTGCAGGCCCATCACTTCCATGAGCAACTGGTTGGTGTTGGCGGTGCCGTAAAAGGTGCAGGTGCCGGGGCTGTGGTAGGACTTCATTTCTGACTCCAGCAGCTCTTCGCGGCTGGCCTTGCCCTCGGCATAGCGCTGACGCACGTCGGCTTTTTCCTTGTTGGAAATGCCTGAAGGCATCGGCCCACCGGGGACGAAAATGGTCGGCAAGTGACCGAAGCGCAGCGCGCCCATCAACAACCCCGGAACGATCTTGTCACAGATGCCGAGCATCAGCGCTGCGTCGAACATGTTGTGCGACAGGGCGATGGCCGTGGACATGGCAATCACTTCGCGGCTGGCAATCCCCAGCTCCATGCCCGGCTCGCCCTGGGTGACGCCATCGCACATGGCCGGCACGCCACCAGCGAACTGGCCCACCGAGCCGATGTCGCGCAGCGCCTGCTTGATCTGTTCAGGGTAATGCTCGTAGGGCTGATGCGCCGAGAGCATATCGTTGTAGGCCGACACGATGGCGACGTTGGCCGCGTTCATCATGCGCAGGCTGTTCTTGTCCTGGGTACCACAGCCGGCCACACCGTGGGCGAAGTTGGCGCATTGCAGCTTGGCCCGCATCGGCCCGTCACTGGCAGCCCCGCGAATCAACTGCAGGTAGCGTTCACGGGTGGCACGGCTGCGGTCGATCAGCCGTTGGGTGACCTCAAGAATGCGCGGATGCATGTACTGGACTCCAGGCTATCGGTGGTTGCGACCTCTGCGGCAGTTTCCCTTATCAACAATCGCCACCTAGGCTCAAAGGCAGGGGCAACGGTTGCGGGAGGAACGGCTTGGCCGGTCGCTCGTTGTAGATTGAACAAAATACTGCCAGCAAAAAGGCTTGTTTTCTATTTTTTTACGAATAATCTTGTAATTCCAACAACAAAATCAGATTCAGTGAAGCGATTTCCCATGTGCCACGGGCTTCACCCGGTCTACCAGAGGTAGCTCTATGACCCTTCGTATCGCAATCAATGGCTTTGGCCGCATTGGCCGCAACGTCCTTCGCGCACTCTATACCCAAGGCTATCGTCAGGACCTGCAGGTCGTCGCGATCAACGATCTGGGTGACAGCGCGATCAATGCGCACCTGCTCAAGTACGACAGTGTTCATGGCATCTTTGCTGCCGATGTCGAGTTCGATCACGAAAGCCTGACCGTCAATGGCGACCGCATTGCCGTCAGTGCCATCCGCAACCCGGCCGAGCTGCCGTGGAAGGCCGAAGCCATCGATGTAGTGTTCGAATGCACCGGCCACTTCACCGACCGCGCCAAGGCAACTGCTCATCTTACTGCCGGGGCGCGCAAAGTCATCATCTCGGCACCGGCCAAGGGCGCCGACGCGACGATTGTCTATGGGGTCAACCACGACATTCTGCGCCCCTCGCACCAGATCATCTCCAGCGCCTCGTGCACCACCAACTGCCTGGCGCCGATTGCCCAGGTGCTGCATCGCGAGCTGGGCATCGAGCAGGGCTTGATGACCACCATCCACGCCTACACCAACGACCAGAGCCTCACCGACATCCACCACAGCGACCCGTTCCGCGCCCGCTCGGCGACCCAGTCGATGATCCCGAGCAAGACCGGTGCGGCCGAAGCCGTCGGCCTGGTGCTGCCGGAGCTGGCGGGCAAACTCACCGGCATGGCGGTGCGGGTGCCGGTGATCAACGTGTCGCTGGTCGACCTGACCGTCAACCTCAGGCGCGACACCAGCGTCGAAGAGGTCAACAACCTGTTCAAGGACGCCAGCCGTCACTCCAAGGTCCTCGGTTACAACAGCCTGCCGCTGGTGTCGTGCGACTTCAATCACAACCCCTTGTCGTCGATCTTCGATGCCAACCATACCCGCACCAACGGGCGAATGCTCAAAGTGCTGGCCTGGTATGACAATGAGTGGGGGTTCTCCAACCGCATGCTGGATAACTGCCTGGCGTTGTGTAACGCGCAGTAGGAGCGAACCAATACTTGACCAATTCGCTTATGATAAGCATTATCATTCGCTTCGCATTGGTCAGGTATCGCTGTGAGTCAGTCCCGGTTCAACACTGTATTCCTCGCTCAGCGGGTCAGCCTGCTGCGCACGTTACAGCGCATGGTCGACAACCCCAGCACCGCCGAAGACCTGCTGCAGGAGACCTACCTGCGCGTTTCCCGGGCACTGGGCGAACGGCCGGTCGAGCACCTTGAACCTTTCGTTTTCCAGACCGCCCGCAACCTGGCCCTCGACCACTTGCGCGCGCGCCGGGCGCAATCGCGCAACCTGGTTGACGATGTGCCCGAGCAGGTTTTGCACAACGTCGCCGCGCCCAGCAGCAGCGCCGAAGACGCCACCCACGCCGAGCAACTGCTCAAGCGCCTGAGCGTCAGCCTCGGGCAGTTGACCTCGCGGCAACAACGGATCTTCATCCTCAGCCGCCTGCACGGCGCCAGCTACCTGGAAATTGCCGAACAGCTCAACGTTTCGGCCAGCACGGTTCAGAAGGAACTGAAACTGATCATGGCGATCTGTGTTGGCGTGGCCAATCGTCTGAACCGCGATTGACCCTGGCTTGCCACCTGCGCCGTTACGCTTGATCATTAGCAGCATTACAAGACCACCCAGGATTTTCCGTGACCGAAAGCGCCCCTGACCGCCCTTCGCCGCCAGACCCGGCTGCCTGCGACAGCGCCATGGACCAGGCGCTGGACTGGTTGATCCGTCTGCAATGCGCCAGCGCCGAAGACACCCGCGCCTTCGAAGCCTGGCTGGAAGCAGATCCAGCCAATGCCCAGGCCTATGTCGAAGCCGAGGCGCTGTGGCAAGGCGACACCGTGCGCCAGGCCGCCAGCCAGATCGCCCAGACTTACCGCCCTTCGCGCCTGGCGCGCTTGCGCCCGCACTGGAAGCCCCTGGCTGCGGCAGCGGTGCTGCTGATCGGGGTGTTTACCGTCGGTAACCTGCCGCTGCGTCTGCAGGCTGATCACCTGACCGTGGTCGGTGAGCGCCAGCGCCTGCAGCTTGAGGACGGCTCCAGGGTTCTGCTCAACACCAACAGCGCATTCTCCAGCGACATCGATACCCGCCAGCGCGTCGCCCGTCTCTACCAGGGCGAAGCGTTCTTCGAGGTGCCCGCCGGCCGTAACCAGCCGCTGGAATTGCAGGCAGGCCCGCTGCGCGCCAGTGTGCGCGACAGCGATTTTGCCGTGCGTTACCTCGACGGCGAAGCCCAGGTGCGGGTGCAACGCGGCGATGTCGACCTGCAGGCCAGCAGCGATCAGCGCATTCGCCTGTCCAGTGGCGACAGCATTCGGGTCGGCCCCAATGGCTTCGGTGATCGCGAACGCGTCGATCCGCAAAAAGACCTGGCTTGGGTCCAGGGTCGCCTGATCTTTGAAAATTGCCCGCTGAACCAGGTGCTGGCCGAACTGCGCCGCTACTACCCGGGCCTGATCATCTCCGGCAACGAGCGCCTGGAGCAGGTCGCGGTCACCGGTAACTACCGCCTCGACCAACCCGTGGAAACCTTGCGAGCCCTGGCCCACATTACTTCGGCGCGGCTGCACGAGTTCCCCGCCGTGGTCATTCTTAACTGACTGGAAAGTTTTTTTACGCGATCCCCTGAGGCGATACGTCTCGTTATAGCCAATGCAACTGATTCTTATTTTTGAATCAACCAGCACCTATAACATTCGCGCGACAGGGAGCGCTTTCGATGCCAACCGGTTTCACTCGTCGGTCTTCAGACACCCCACGTACACCTGGCCTGCAGCGCTGCACGCTCTCCCTGTTGACCCTGGCCATGCTCGCCAGCGGCGCCTGCAGCCTGCCGGCACTGGCCGCCGAGCCGGCCCAGGCCAGCGCCCCGCGCATGGGTGACTATCGCTTTGCAATTGGCCAGCAGCCGCTGGTGTCGGCGCTCAACGCCTTTACTGCGGTGACCGGCTGGCAGGTCGGGCTGTCGGCCGAGCTGGCAGAGGGCGTCGCGTCGCCAGGCGTGCAGGGCTCGCTGAAACCGGAGGCCGCCTTGCAGCGCCTGCTCGCTGGCACCGGCCTGAAATACCGTACGCTCAGTGCTGGCAATGTAGTGCTCGAGCGCAGCAGCTCCAGCGCCATCGCCCTGCAGCAGATCACTGTTACTGCCACTCGCAGCGCCCAGGACATCAGCCAGGTGCCGAGCACGGTCTCGGTACAGACCCGTGAGCAGCTCGACCGCCAGAACGTCAACAACATCAAGGAACTGGTGCGTTACGAGCCAGGCGTATCGGTGAGCGGCACCGGCCAGCGCAGCGGCCTGAATGGTTACAACATTCGCGGTATCGACGGTGAGCGCGTACTGACCCAGATCGACGGCGTGTCGATTCCCGACAGCTTCTTCTTCGGCCCCTATGCCCAGACCCAACGCAACTACGTCGATCCAGAGATCGTCAAGCGCGTGGAAATCCTCCGTGGCCCGGCGTCGGTGCTGTACGGCAGCAATGCCATCGGCGGTGCGGTCAGCTACTTCACCCTCGACCCGGACGACATCATCAAGCCCGGCCAGGACGTCGGCGCGCGCCTGAAGACCGGTTACAGCTCAGCAGATGACAGCTGGCTGAACTCGGCCACCGTTGCCGGGCGCCAGGGTGATTTCGACGGCCTTTTGCACCTGAGCCAACGCAATGGCCATGAGACCGAGTCCTACGGCAGCCACGGCGGCACCGGCCTTGAGCGGACCGAGGCGAACCCTGAAGACGTGCGCACCACCAACATCCTTGCCAAAGTCGGCTGGAACTATGCCGACGACGCGCGCCTGGCCTTCACCTACGAGAACTACAAGGACGACCGCGACCTGGATCAGAAGAGCTCGGTGGGCGGGCCTTTCATCCCTGGCTTCGGTGCCATGAACTCCTACCGCGATCGTACCGGCAACGACACCGTGACCCGCGAGCGCTTCGGCATCAACCACGAGTTCGCCTTGGGCAGCCTGTTTGCCGACAACATGAAATGGAGCCTGAACTATCAGATCGGCAAGACTGACCAGCGCACCGAAGAGCTCTATGTTGCCGGGGGCCGCCAGGTCTTCCGTGATCGCCAGACCACTTACAAGGATCGCCAGTGGGTCTTCGATGCCCAGCTGGACAAGGCCTTCAGCATCGGTGAGACCGAACACCTGCTGACCTATGGCACCACCCTCAAGCAACAGAAAGTCACCGGCTCGCGCAGCGGCACCGGTACTTGCCTGAACGTCGGCGGCACCTGTAGAGCCATCGGTGCCGACAGCCCGCGTGATGGCCAGGTACTGGTCAGCGATTTCCCGGATCCGACGGTCAACACCTACAGCCTGTTCGCCCAGGACGAGATCCGCTGGAACCAGTGGACCTTCCTGCCGGGTGTTCGCTACGACTACACCCGGCTCAAGCCGCACATGACCGACGAGTACCTGCGCGGGGTCGAAGCCTCGAGCACCGACCCGGTTGACGATAGCGAGAAGAAGTGGCACCAGGTTTCGCCCAAGTTCGGCCTGACCTATGCGTTCAACGACAACTACACCTGGTATGGCCAATACGCCGAAGGCTTCCGTACGCCGACCGCCAAAGCACTCTATGGCCGCTTCGAAAACCCGGGCCTGGGCTACAGCGTCCGTGGCAACTCCAACCTGGAGCCGGAAACCAGCAAGAGCTACGAAACCGGTCTGCGGGGCAACTTCGATGCCGGTAACTTTGATGTGGCGGTGTTCTACAACAAGTACCGCGACTTCATCAACGAAGACGCCGTACAGGGCAGCAACCTGGGCCAGACCTTCGAGGCCAACAACATCAAGCACGCCATCATCAAGGGTGCCGAATTCAAGGGCCGCCTGAACCTGGATGCCTTTGGCGCACCACATGGCCTGTACACCCAGGGCTCGCTGGCCTATGCCTACGGCCGTAACGAGGACACCGGCCAGCCGCTCAACAGCGTCAACCCGCTGACCGCAGTGATGGGCCTGGGCTATGAGCAGGAACAGTACGGCGGTCTGCTGAGCTGGACCCTGGTCAAGCGCAAGGATCGGGTCGACGACACCACCTTCTTCGCGCCCGACGGCACCAGCAAACAATTCCGCACGCCGGGTTACGGGGTGCTTGATCTGACCGGTTACTACAAGGTCACCAACGACATCACCGTCAACGCCGGCCTGTACAACCTGACCGACAAGAAATACTGGCAATGGGATGACGTACGCGGCTACGACGGCCTCGGTGAAGCGGCTGTCACCTCACCCGCCAACCTCGACCGCCTGACCATGCCTGGCCGAAACTTCGCCATCAACCTGATCTGGGACATTTAAAAAGCATCGCGGGGCAAGCCCGCTCCTACAGTGGGAGCGGGCTTGCCCCGCGATGGGGTGAGGATTTTTTACTGTCGCACGTCACCTTGTTCGTCTAGTCACTAGACACGCCCATTTCGCAAGGAATCACCATGACCGCCGCAACCACCACCGAACGCGCCAGCCTGCGTTCGCAACGCCTGAACCAGCTGACCCATGCCCCGCATACCGAGCTGGATGCCCTGGTCAAATCCCACGCACCGTTCGAAACCCGCGAAAGCTTCGCTCGCTTCGTCGTTGCCCAGTACCTGTTCCAGAACGAACTGAAGGCGCTGTACACCAACCCCGAGCTGATCGCCATCGTTCCGGACCTGGCCGAACGCTGCCGCGCCGAACAGGCCGGCCTCGACCTGGCGGACCTCAACACCGAGATCCCCGCCGACTTCGCCGGTGCCGTGCAGAACCCGAGCCTGGGTGAGGCCATGGGCTGGATCTTCGTTTCCGAAGGTTCCAAGCTCGGCGCGGCGTTCCTGATCAAGCGCGCGGTGGGCCTGGGCCTGTCCGACAGCTTCGGCGCCCGCCACCTGGGCGAACCGGCCGGTGGCCGTGCCGAAGGCTGGAAGCAGTTCACCCGCATCCTCGACAGCCTGGAGCTGAGCCCTGAAGAAGAGGCCAAGGCCGAGCAAGGCGCCGTGGCTGCATTCGAGCGCTTCACCGAACTGCTCAAACACGCTTACGCGACTGCGCCTAAAGCCGAACTGGCCTGATGCGCCGCACCCGGTTACCCTCGTGGTAACCGGGCCTTCCCCGTGCTACCGACGACGCCATGACCCGCCCTTCTGCCTCGAAACTCTCTCGCGTGTTGTTTGGCCTTCTGGCCTACGTCAGCCTGGCCATCGGCCTGGTCGCCATCGTCGTGCCCGGCTTGCCCACCACCGAGTTCATTCTCCTCGCCGCCTGGGCCGCGACCCGCAGTTCACCGCGCCTGAGCGCCTGGCTGGAAAACCATCGACTGTTCGGCCCGATCCTGCACAACTGGCGTAATGGCAAAGTCATCCAGCGACGCGCCAAACTCAGCGCCACCGTCAGCATGCTGCTGTGCGCCAGCCTGATGCTGGTGTTCCTTGAACACCGCTGGCCGGTATTTCTTGCCATCGGCGGCATGGCGCTGGGCAACCTGTGGATCTGGTCACGACCAGAAGCCGCGCCCTTGAGCCTCGCCGACCGCTCATCGGCAAGCACTCATGGTTAACGCTATAAAGCCGATGCCCTGATATCGCTAAATGGATGTGGCGAATCGAACCTTTCTCCCGGTTCGGTCCCCTTCTGGCCTGTCTTTAGCGAGTACGTCCATGTTCGACACGCTCTCCATCCGCCTGAAAATCGTCCTGCTCTCCGGCCTTTGCCTGCTCGGCGTGGTCGCACTGGTCGTCGGTATCAACCTCTATCAATCACAGCAGAGCGATGCGCTGGTCGGCGAAGCCAGCACCACCATGCTTACCCGTAACGTCCAGGCGCTGCTGCAGGCCCGCGCCGGGGAAAAAGCCGAATTGCTGCGGCGTACCTTCAGCGACAGCCAGACCGTCATCATCGCCCTCGCCGATCAGGTCCAGGACTTGCAAAAGCTGGCCCGCGAGCGTGGCCTGAGCGCAGGCGATCTACGCGAAGCGATCAACCAGAGCCTGGCCACCAGCTTCAAACGCAACCCAAAGGTGCTCGGTATCTGGCTGGCGTTCGAACCCCAGGCCTTGGAAGGTGACGACAGCGCCTTCGCCAACGATGCCAAGCACATGGGCAATGAAAGCGGTCGGTTCGCCAGCTACTGGAGCCGGGCGCAAGGCGAGTCGCTGAACACTGTGATCAGTGATACCGACCTGAACAAGACCGACATCAACCTCAGCGGCACGCCCTACAACGTCTGGTACACCTGCTCACGCAACAGTGCCCGCCCTTGCCTGCTCGAACCCTACTCCGACACCGTCGGCGGCAAGCAGGTGCTGATGACCAGCATCACCGTGCCACTGCTGCAAAACGGCAAGGTGATCGCCATTGCCGGTGTGGACATCTCCCTCGATACACTCCAGGCCGCTGCCGCCAAGGCCCAGCAGGAACTGTTCAATGGCGCCGGACATCTGCTGATCGTCGCGCCTAGCGGACTGCTGGCGGCCAATAGCGACGATGCCGCCAAGGTCGGCAAAAACATCGGCCAGACCCTCGGTCTGGAAGGCCAGCAGGCCGTGCAGAAACTCGCCGCCAACCAGCCGCTGATCCTTGAGCAGGGCGAAACCATCCGCGCCCTTACCCCTGTGCAGCCGACTGCCGACAGCAAAGCCTGGGGCATCGTCATCGACTTGCCCAGGCAGGTGCTGCTGGCGGATGCCATCAGCCTGCAAGACACCCTTGAGCAGGCCCGCACCAGTGGCACCCTCAAAGTGGTGCTGTTCGCCACCCTGGCCGGTCTTGGCGGCCTGCTGCTGATGTGGCTGACCGCAACCGGCGTGACCCGCCCGCTCAATACCGTGGCCAGCATGCTCGAAGACATTGCCAGCGGTGACGGCGATCTCACCCAGCGCCTGCGCTACGCCCGCCAGGACGAACTGGGCCGCCTGACCTCAGGCTTCAACCGCTTCCTCGACAAGCTGCAGCCGACCATCGCCCAGATCAAGCAGAGCATCACCCAGGCCCGCAGCACTGCAGACCAGTCTTCGGCCATTGCCCAGCGTACCAGCGAGGGTATGCAGGTGCAGTTCCGCGAAATCGATCAGGTCGCCACCGCTTCCAACGAGATGAGCGCCACTGCCCATGACGTCGCCAACAGCGCCGCCAGTGCCGCCGATGCCGCGCGTGGTGCTGACCGCTCGGCCAAGGACGGGATGGCAATCATCGAGCGCAGCACCCGCGATATCACCTTGCTGGCCGATGAGGTGAGCAAAGCCGTGACCGAAGTCGAAGTGCTGGCGCAGAACAGCGAAAAGATCGGCTCGGTGCTGGAGGTGATCCGCAGCATCGCCGAGCAGACCAACCTGCTGGCGCTCAACGCGGCGATCGAAGCGGCCCGCGCCGGAGAAAGCGGACGCGGCTTTGCCGTGGTTGCCGACGAGGTGCGCAACCTGGCCCGGCGCACCCAGGATTCGGTCGAAGAAATCCGTCAGGTGATCGAGCGCATCCAGAGCAACACCCGCGAGGTGGTGGCAACCATGCATTCAAGCCACGGCAAGGCCCAGGAGAACGCCGGACAGATCCACCAGGCGGTCGAAGCCCTGGACCGGATCAGCGAGGCGGTCACGGTCATCAGCGACATGAACCTGCAGATCGCCAGCGCCGCCGAACAGCAAAGCGCGGTGGCCGAGGAGGTCAACCGTAACGTCTCGGCAATCCGTGGGGTGACCGAGACGTTGACCGGGCAAGCCGCTGAATCGGCCCAGGTGAGCAGCCAGCTCAATACCCTGTCGTCACAGCAGATGGCGCTGATGGATCAGTTCAGGGTTTGAGCGGTTGGCTCAAGGTGGTCGATCAGTAACTCAGGTTGACCTCGCCGGCTTCCACCTTATGCGTGCCATCAAGGAAGGTGAACTCGAAGTTAGCCTTGAATGTTCGCTTCTCCTTGTTCCACTCGACCCCCTTCAGGCCATCGTGGTTGGCCAACAAAAGCTCTTGGCCTCTTTTGAAGAACCCAATGTAATTTTCAGGGGTTGTATTGGAAATACGCAGCATAACCCCTTGTACACTGGGTTCCGGGCCTTCAATGGTTTGCCAGGCCAACAGCTGGTGAAAACCGGAACCCTCGCCCTCCGGCACAAAGGAGATGTTGGAGGCCTTAAACAATTCGTAGTTCGGGAATACAGCTGGATCCACGGTGGCCGACACTGTGCCTGTTCCAGCCTTGATGTCCTTCAGATCGCTCAGCTCGCCGAACTCTAACGTCAACCCCCCGCCCGTGATCGTGTACTTATCCTCTATTCTGTAAATACCGCTGAACTCGAAGTTAAAGGTCACAGAGTGCTTGTCATTACCCCACTTAAAACCGGACAGCTTCCCATTGTCAGCAGGCCCTCCATTAGCAGTACCTGCCTTTTGGTCGATGAAGTGAACTCGGATACGTTCCGACCCAGGGTCACCAGGCAAAATGGGGTGCTCGCCGTCGGGGGTATTACAGGGGATTCTCAGGAAGATCGCTTCAAATGATTCTTCGTCACCTTGCTGCGCCCAAATGTGAAGCTCATTGTTCAACTTGTAAACATCAAAAAAGGTAGCGTTGAATTCCCCGGCCGGTAAGCCCGGCCGAGTCAGTTTCGCGGTGACACTACCGGTGGCCGGGGCGTTTTTTTGTGTCCTTTCAGCGATCGTCATGAGCGTTCTCGCAAATCGTCGTTTAGCAATGGTCACCCAACATGGCGACCGCCTGAGACCCGACGTTAGGCGTTCGGCTTCTACTCTCACAACTGGCAAAAATGCTAGGTAACCATTGACCAAACATGTGCTACTACAGGCTCAACAGCCCGCTGTAGAGGGCGTAAGCCGCCACTCCCGCGCCCACCAGCACGGCCACAAAAATAAGCTTCTCCCAATGGGTAAACAGCGCCTGCCCCTGCTCATGCTTGGCCCGGGCAAACAGGATCACCCCCGGCGCATACAACAAGGCCGAAAGCAGCAGATACTTCAAGCCGCCGGCATACAGCAGCCAGATCGCGTAGACCAGGGCGACCCCGGCGATCAAAAAATCCTTGCGCCGCCGACCGGCATGACCTTCATAAGTCTCGCCGCGCACCGCCAGCAACACCGCATACGCCGCCGACCACAAATAAGGCACCAGGATCATCGACGAAGCCAGATAGATCAGGCTGGTATAAGTGCCGGCCGAGAACAACGTGATCAGCAAGAACAGCTGAATCATGATGTTGGTCATCCACAGCGCGTTGGCTGGCACGTGGTTGGCATTTTCCTTGGCCAGGAAACGCGGCATGGTCTGATCGCGGGCGGTGGCAAAGAGGATCTCGGCGCAGAGCAAGGCCCAGGACAACAAGGCGCCGAGCAACGAAATCGCCAGGCCGATGCTGATCAGCAAAGCGCCCCAGGGGCCGACGATATGTTCCAGCACCGAGGCCAGTGACGGGTTCTGCAGCGCCGCCAGTTCCGGCTGGGTCATGACCCCCAGCGACAGCACATTGACCAGCACCAGCAAGGCCAGCACACCTATGAAGCCGATCACCGTGGCCTTGCCCACGTCCGAGCGCTGCTGCGCCCGGCCTGAGTAGACACTGGCGCCTTCGATACCGATGAACACGAACACGGTCACCAGCATCATGTTGCGCACCTGATCGAGCACGCTGCCAAATTGCGGGTTGCTCAAACCCCAGATATCACGGGTGAAGATATCGGCGCGAAACGCCACCGCAGCAATGACGATGAACATCACCAGCGGCACGATCTTGGCCACGGTGGTCACCTGGTTGATGAACGCGGCCTCCTTGATTCCGCGCAGCACCAGAAAGTGCACGGCCCACAGCAGCAACGATGCGCAGGCAATGGCGATCGGCGTGTTGCCCTCGCCGAACACCGGAAAATAAAAGCCCAGGGTGCTGAACAACAGCACGAAGTAGCCAACGTTGCCCAGCCAGGCACTGATCCAGTAGCCCCAGGCGGACGAAAAACCCATGTAGTCGCCGAAGCCGGCCTTGGCGTAGGCATACACCCCCGAGTCGAGCTCCGGTTTGCGATTGGCCAGGGTCTGGAACACGAAGGCCAGGGCCAGCATGCCCACCGCCGTGATTCCCCAGCCGATCAGCACCGCACCCACGTCGGCACGGGCGGCCATGTTCTGCGGCAAGGAGAAAATCCCGCCGCCGATCATCGAGCCGACCACCAGGGCGATCAACGCCCCCAGGCGCAGTTTTTGTCCAGATTCGGACATGAAATTCCCCTTTCTGTCTTGTCTTTGTAACCTCAGAGGCACACCCTGAGTTAAATATATGCACAGTCTAGGCGTTTATAGATATTCCGTCTTTAAAACTATAGCCATCATAACTATGGCGTCTATGCCAGACATACTAAATGGTGAGTTTTGTGCACTATTCCCGCCCCCACAAGTAAATAAGAGAAAATCTCGTCAAAAATTTGCGAAAGCTGTGAAACGGGCTAGCTTCATATCTCGCAGGCTGTCTGAGCGAATGCTCTAAACACCATGGAGGTGCCTGTGCACGAGGCTTGCAGCAGTGCCATCGGCATACTCCGGGGGAGCTCTTTCAGTCAAGGACAGCAACGGATTGCCCTATTAACTGACCTGAATCAGCTTATGAATACGTCGCTGGATTTACTCTAGCGTCATCTCTTCTCCTGATACGGAGTTATTCGATGTCAGACGCTCCCGGAAAACTACGACTTGGTGCCCTTGTCGCACTTGTAGTCGGCTCTATGATCGGCGGCGGGATCTTTTCGCTGCCACAAAACATGGCTGCCAGTGCTGATGTAGGCGCTGTTCTGATCGGTTGGGGAATCACCGCCATCGGTATGCTGACCCTGGCCTTTGTGTTCCAGACCCTGGCCAACCGAAAGCCGGATCTGGACGGCGGGGTGTATGCCTACGCCAAGGCCGGATTCGGCGATTACATGGGCTTCTCGTCCGCCTGGGGGTACTGGATCAGTGCCTGGCTGGGCAACGTCGGTTACTTCGTCCTGCTGTTCAGTACCCTGGGCTACTTCTTCCCGATCTTTGGCGAGGGCAACACCCCGGCCGCCATCATCGGCGCCTCGGTATTGCTCTGGGCCGTGCACTTTCTGGTGCTGCGCGGGATCAAGGAAGCGGCCTTCATCAACCTGGTCACCACCGTGGCCAAGGTCGTGCCTCTGGCGCTGTTCATCCTGATCGCCGTGTTCGCGTTCAAGCTGGACATCTTCACCGCTGACATCTGGGGCACCATGAACCCGGACCTGGGCAGCGTGATGAACCAGGTGCGCAACATGATGCTGGTCACCGTCTGGGTGTTCATCGGTATCGAGGGCGCGAGCATCTTCTCGGCCCGGGCGGAAAAGCGTTCGGACGTGGGTAAGGCCACTGTCATCGGCTTCATCACCGTGCTGCTGTTCCTGGTCCTGGTCAACGTGCTGTCGCTGGGCATCATGACTCAACCCGAGCTGGCCAAACTGCAGAACCCGTCGATGGCCGCCGTGCTTGAGCACGTAGTCGGTCACTGGGGCGCGGTGCTGATCAGTGTCGGCCTGATCATCTCGCTGCTCGGTGCCCTGCTGTCCTGGGTACTGCTGTGCGCCGAGATCATGTTCGCCGCCGCCAAAGACCACACCATGCCGGAGTTTCTGCGCCGCGAGAACGCCAACCATGTGCCGGCCAATGCCTTGTGGCTGACCAACGCCATGGTGCAGATCTTCCTGGTCATCACCCTGTTCTCGGCCAGTACCTACCTGTCACTGATCTACCTCGCCACCTCGATGATCCTGGTGCCTTACCTGTGGTCGGCGGCCTATGCCTTCCTGCTGGCATGGCGTAGCGAGACTTATGAACAAGCCCTGGCCGAACGCAAGAAAGACCTGATCATCGGCGGTATCGCCCTGGTCTACGCGATCTGGCTGCTGTACGCCGGTGGCGTCAAATACCTGCTGCTCTCGGCCCTGCTCTATGCCCCTGGCGTGATCCTGTTTGCCAAGGCCAAGCGCGAGGTCGGCCAACCGATTTTTACCAACGTGGAGAAGCTGCTTTTCGCCGCCGTGGTTATTGGCGCCCTGGTGGCTGCCTATGGCCTCTACGACGGCTTCCTGACTCTGTAACCCCCGTATTCGCAACTTGGAGGAAATAACCATGTCCACGGAAAAAGTTAAGTACGGCGTACATTCCGAAGCCGGCAAACTGCGCAAAGTGATGGTCTGTTCCCCTGGCCTGGCGCACCAGCGCCTGACGCCGAGCAACTGCGACGAGCTGCTGTTCGACGACGTCATCTGGGTCAATCAGGCCAAGCGCGACCACTTCGATTTCGTCACCAAAATGCGTGAACGCGGCATCGAAGTGCTGGAAATGCACAATCTGCTGACCGATATCGTCGCAAACCCTGAAGCGTTGAAATGGATCCTCGACCGCAAGATCACCCCGGATACCGTCGGTATCGGCCTGCAAAACGAAGTGCGCAGCTGGCTCGAAGGGCTTGAGCCACGCCATCTGGCCGAGTTCCTGATCGGCGGTGTCGCCGGTGAAGACATGCCTGAAAGCGAAGGCTCCGGCGTCATCAAGATGTACCGCGACTACCTGGGCCACTCCAGCTTCCTGCTCGACCCGCTGCCCAACACCCAGTTCACCCGTGACACCACCTGCTGGATCTACGGCGGCGTGACGCTGAACCCGATGTACTGGCCAGCGCGACGTCAGGAAACCCTGCTGACCACCGCTATCTACAAGTTCCACCCTGAGTTCACCGGCGCCGACTTTGAAGTCTGGTACGGCGACCCGGATGTAGAACACGGCAAAGCCACCCTCGAAGGCGGCGACGTCATGCCAATCGGCAACGGCGTAGTGCTGATCGGTATGGGTGAGCGCACTTCGCGCCAGGCCATTGGCCAACTGGCGCAAGCGCTGTTCGCCAAAGGCGCGGTGGAAAAAGTCGTAGTCGCCGGTCTGCCGAAATCCCGTGCAGCGATGCACCTGGACACCGTGTTCAGCTTCTGCGATCGCGACCTGGTCACGGTCTTCCCGGAAGTGGTCAAGGAAATCGTGCCGTTCGTCATCCGTCCAGACAGCAGCAAGCCGTATGGCATGGACGTGCGCCGCGAGAACAAGACCTTCATCGAAGTGGTCGCCGACTCTCTCAACCTGAAGAAACTGCGCGTCGTCGAAACCGGCGGCAACAGCTTCGCTGCCGAACGCGAGCAGTGGGATGACGGCAACAACGTGGTGGCCGTGGAGCCTGGTGTGGTCATCGGTTATGACCGCAACACCTACACCAACACCCTGCTGCGCAAGGCTGGTGTCGAAGTCATCACCATCAGTGCCGGCGAACTGGGCCGCGGTCGCGGCGGCGGTCACTGCATGACCTGCCCAATCGTTCGCGACCCTATCGACTACTAAAACGACCATCAACCCGGCCGCACCTACCCGGTGCCGGCCGGGCCGATCACCGAATCCAAGGAGAATCATCATGGCGTTCAACATCCACAACCGTAACCTGCTGAGCCTGGAACACCACACCCCTCGCGAGTTGCGCTACCTGCTGGACCTGTCCCGCGACCTGAAACGTGCCAAGTACACCGGCACCGAGCAGCAGCACCTCAAAGGCAACAACATTGCGCTGATTTTCGAGAAAACCTCGACCCGCACCCGTTGCGCTTTTGAAGTAGCCGCCTACGACCAGGGCGCCAACGTCACCTACATCGACCCTAACTCCTCGCAGATCGGCCACAAAGAAAGCATGAAGGACACCGCACGGGTCCTCGGCCGTATGTATGACGCCATCGAGTACCGTGGCTTCAAACAGGAAATCGTCGAAGAGCTGGCCAAGTTCGCCGGCGTCCCGGTGTTCAACGGCCTGACCGATGAATACCACCCGACCCAGATGATCGCCGACGTACTGACCATGCGTGAGCACGCCGACAAGCCGATCCACGAGATCAGCTACGCCTACCTGGGCGACGCGCGCAACAACATGGGCAACTCGCTGCTGCTGGTCGGCTCCAAACTCGGTATGGACGTGCGTATCTGCGCGCCGAAAGCGCTGTGGCCACACGACGACCTGGTTGCCCGCTGCAAGGGCTACGCCGAAGAAAGCGGCGCTCGCATCACCCTGACCGAAGACCCTAAAGCAGCGGTCAAGGGCGTTGATTTCATCCACACCGACGTCTGGGTGTCGATGGGCGAACCGGTTGAAGCCTGGGCCGAACGTATCCAGCAACTGCTGCCGTACCAGGTCAACGCCGAGCTGATGAAAGCCACCGGCAACCCACGGACCAAGTTCATGCACTGCCTGCCAGCGTTCCACAACTCCGACACCAAGGTCGGCAAACAGATCGCTGAACAGTATCCACACCTGAAAAACGGCATCGAAGTCACCGACGACGTGTTCGAATCACCAGCCTGCATCGCCTTCGAGCAAGCGGAAAACCGCATGCACACCATCAAGGCAATCCTGGTTTCGACCCTCGCCGACCTGTAATCCATTCAGGAAGCACACCCTCACTTCTGTGGGAGCCGGCCTTGCCGGCGATGGCATCGGCGCAGTATCCACTACTGCGCGGTGCCTGCATCGCTGGCAAGGCCAGCTCCCACACAAGCTTCGCTTCCAATGCTAAAAGGACATCATCATGCGTATCGTTGTTGCATTGGGCGGTAACGCCCTGCTGCGCCGTGGCGAACCCATGACTGCGGACAATCAGCGCGCCAATATCCGCATCGCCACCGAGCAGATCGCCAAGATCCATCCGGGCAACGAACTGGTCATCGCGCACGGCAATGGCCCGCAAGTCGGCCTGCTGTCGCTGCAGGCGCAATCCTACAAGCCGGATGAAGCCTACCCGCTGGACGTCCTCGGGGCTGAAACCGAAGGCATGATCGGCTACATCATCGAGCAAGAGCTGGGTAACCTGCTGGCCTTCGAAGTGCCGTTCGCCACCCTGCTGACCCAGGTTGAAGTCGATGGCAAAGACCCGGCTTTCCAGAAGCCGAGCAAGCCGATCGGGCCAGTTTACGCCAAAGAAGATGCCGAGCGCCTGGCCGCAGAAAAAGGCTGGGCGATTGCCCCGGACGGAGACAAATTCCGTCGCGTGGTAGCCAGCCCTCGACCAAAGCGGATTTTCGAAATTCGTCCGATCAAATGGCTGCTGGAAAAAGGCACCGTGGTGATCTGCGCCGGTGGCGGTGGCATTCCGACCATCTACGACCAGAGCGGCAAGGTCCTCAGTGGCGTAGAGGCGGTGATCGACAAAGACCTGTGCTCGTCCCTGCTCGCTCAGCAGCTGGAGGCAGATCTGCTGGTCATTGCCACTGACGTCGACGGCGCTTACATCGACTGGGGCAAACCTACCCAGAAAGCCGTCGCCGAAGCGCATCCTGACGAACTTGAACGCCTCGGTTTCGCCGCCGGCTCCATGGGACCGAAGGTTCAGGCCGCGTGCGAATTTGCCCGGGAAACCGGCAAGGTCGCGGTCATCGGTTCACTGGCTGATATCGAAGGAATCGTCCAAGGTACCAAAGGCACCCGTGTCACTACGGCCAAGCCTGGAATAAGCTACCGTTGATGCAGTTGGGCGGATGTCAGGTCCGCCCTTTTCAACCCCTAGAGGAGCCCGTCATGGCCCAGTTCGAACCCGGTCATCTACACATTGAGCGCCATGCACTGACGAAGGACGACGTCAGTTACAACCTCCATATCGATTACGAAGTCGCCACGGATCCGAGCAAAGGCAAAGGCATTCAGTTCACGATGCATGGCTCGATTCAAGGCAAAGACTTGAAGGAGCCCTTCTTCCTGCCCAAGGAGGAAGCCTATAACTTCGCCAGCAACGTGACAAAAATCGCTGAGAAGTACGGTATTCCCAAACACCTGAGCAACATCGGCTCTGTGCACAAGCACTACGACCTGATGTTCGAAGACATCCGCACACAGCTGAACATGAAATCCGGCGACCCCATCAAGCCAGAACATTTCGAGTAACCACTCGGACCTCATCGCGGGGTAAACCCGCTCCCACAGTGGGAGCGGGCTTGCCCCGCGATTTAAGGCATACTTGCCGTCTTCGGCAGCCTTGAACCCGTTTCCCCATGCGCATCCACGTCAGCTTCATCGACCGCGTCGGTATCACCCAGGAAGTACTGGCCCTGCTCGGTGCCCGCAACCTCAACCTGGACGCCGTGGAGATGGTGCCGCCCAACGTTTACATCGACGCCCCGACCCTCAGCCCGCACGTCCTCGAAGAGCTGCACGATGCCCTGTTGAACGTGCACGGGGTGCAATCGGTGCGGGTCGTCGACATCCTTCCCGGCCAGCGCCGCCACCTGCAGCTCGATGCCCTGCTCGCCGCCATGAGCGACCCGGTGTTAGCCCTGGACAGCGCCGGTCACGTACTGCTGGCCAACCCGGCACTGGTGGCCCTGTGCGGTCAGGAGCCCTCGGATCGCTCGGTGGTCGATCTGTTTGACGACCCCAGTCTGCTCGAGGCGCTGATCGAACAGGGTTTCCGCCTGCCCATGCGCGAAGTGGTGCTCAACGGCCAGACCCTGTTGCTCGATGCCACCCCGATCACCAACGCCGGTGCCCTGTTGACCCTGTACCAGCCCAACCGCATCGGTGAACGGCTGTCGGCCTTGCACCACGATCACGCCGAAGGCTTCGATGCCCTGCTTGGCGACTCGCCGCCGATCCGCACCCTCAAGGCCCGCGCCCTGCGCGTGGCGGCCCTCGATGCGCCGTTGCTGATCCATGGTGAAACCGGTACCGGCAAAGAGCTGGTAGCCCGCGCCTGCCACGCCATCAGCAGCCGTCACAGTGCGCCGTTCCTGGCGCTGAACTGCGCAGCGCTGCCGGAAAACCTCGCCGAGAGCGAACTGTTCGGCTATGCCCCTGGCGCCTTCACCGGCGCCCAGCGCGGCGGTAAACCAGGCCTGATGGAACTGGCCAACCAGGGCACGGTGTTCCTCGACGAGATCGGTGAAATGTCGCCGTACCTGCAGGCCAAGCTCCTGCGGTTTCTCAACGACGGCAGCTTTCGCCGGGTCGGTGGCGATCGCGAAGTAAAGGTCAATGTGCGGATCCTCAGCGCCACGCACCGCGACCTGGAGAAAATGGTCGCCGATGGCAGCTTTCGCGAAGATCTGTTCTACCGCCTGAACGTACTCAACCTGCAAGTGCCGCCGCTACGCGAACGCGGCCAGGACATCCTGCTGCTGGCCGGCTACTTCATGCAGCAGGCCTGCACCCAGATCCAGCGCCCGCTGTGCCGCCTGGCCCCGGGCACGTATGCGGCGCTGCTCGGCAACCGCTGGCCCGGCAATGTGCGCCAGCTGCAGAACGTGATCTTCCGCGCGGCAGCCATTTGCGAAAGCAGCCTGGTCGACATCGGCGATCTGGACATCGCCGGCACCTCGGTAGCCCGCGAACAGAGTGGCGATGTGGATAGCCTGGAGCAGGCGGTGGAAGATTTCGAACGTACCCTGCTGGAAAAGCTTTACATCACCTACCCCTCTACCCGCCAATTGGCCAACCGCCTGCAGACTTCGCACACGGCCATCGCACACCGCCTGCGCAAATACGGGATCCCGGCCAAGTCCTGAAAGCGATCCACGCCTGTACTGAAATCGATACAGCGTAACGATTTCAGTACAGGCCAGTGCGAGCGCTGTGCTGCAAGGTTTTGATCCCCTTGATGTTTTTTTCTTGCCCTCAGGTGTATCGATTTCGCTACACCGATGATTTTTTATTGCCACGCACAAAATCTATCTTATTGATTTATATGAATTTTTTATAAATGGCCGCGAAATTGCTAAGGAACTCCTCATTATCAGTGCTCAGTGCCGAACCTGAGCCACGCCTACCCTTGAGGAGTTTCCATGAGCGAGTTGCGTTTTACCGAAGATCACGAATGGCTGCGTACTGAAGCTGACGGCAGCGTCACCGTCGGGATTACCGCCTTCGCTCAGAACGCCCTGGGCGACGTGGTTTATGTGCAACTGCCGGAGCTGCAGAGCTACGAAAAGGGCGCCGAAGCGTCGACCGTTGAATCGGTAAAAGCTGCCAGCGGCGTCTACATGCCGCTGACCGGTGAAGTGGTCGCGGTCAACGACAAACTTGAAGGCAACCCTGAACTGGTCAACGAAGATCCGCTGGGCGAAGGCTGGTTCTTCCGCTTCATCCCGGCCGATGCAGGTGCCGTTGCGCAACTGCTCGACCAGGATGCCTACGACCGCCTGATCAAAGCCAACGCTGACGCCTGAGGATTCGCCATGACCATCAACCTCGGCACTGCCAACGAATTCATCGCCCGTCATATCGGCCCGCGCCAGGCTGACGAGCAGCAAATGCTTGCCACCCTGGGTTTCGACTCCCTGGAAGCCATGAGCGCCGCCGTCATCCCTGACAGCATCAAGGGCACCAGCGTGCTGGAACTGGGCGAAGGGCAAAGCGAAGCCGACGCCCTGGCGTCGCTCAAGGCCATCGCCGGCAACAACCAGCTGTTCAAGAGCTTCATCGGCCAGGGTTACTACAACTGCCATACCCCGGCACCGATCCTGCGCAACCTGCTGGAAAACCCGGCCTGGTACACCGCCTACACCCCGTACCAGCCAGAGATTTCCCAGGGCCGCCTGGAAGCACTGCTCAACTTCCAGACCCTGATCAGCGACCTCACCGGCCTGCCGATCGCCAACGCCTCGCTGCTCGACGAAGCCACCGCCGCCGCCGAAGCCATGACCTTCTGCAAACGCCTGAGCAAGAACAAGAGCAGCCACGCCTTCTTCGCCTCCGTGCATTGCCACCCGCAAACCCTCGACGTATTGCGTACCCGTGCCGAGCCGCTGGGGATCGAAGTGGTGGTCGGTGACGAGCGCGAACTCGATGATGTCAGCGCCTTCTTTGGCGCCCTGCTGCAATACCCGGCCAGCAATGGTGAAGTGTTCGACTACAGCGAACTGGTCGCGCGCTTGCACGCTGCCAACGCCCTGGTCGCCGTTGCCGCCGATCTGCTGGCCCTGACCCTGCTGACCCCGCCCGGCGAGTTCGGTGCCGACGTCGCCATCGGTAGCGCCCAGCGCTTCGGTGTACCGCTGGGCTTCGGTGGCCCGCACGCGGCCTACTTCTCCACCCGCGATGCGTTCAAGCGTGACATGCCTGGCCGCCTGGTCGGCGTGTCCATCGACCGCTTCGGCAAGACCGCCCTGCGCCTGGCCATGCAGACCCGCGAGCAACATATCCGTCGCGAGAAAGCCACCAGCAACATCTGCACCGCCCAGGTACTGCTGGCCAACATCGCCAGCATGTACGCCGTCTACCACGGTCCGCAGGGCCTGAAGCAGATCGCCCAGCGCACCCACGCCCTGACCGCGATCCTCGCTGCCGGCCTCAAGCAACTCGGCGTCAGCGTCGAAACCGCAGCGTTCTTCGACACCCTGACCCTGGCCACCGGCGACGCTACCGCGAGCCTGCACGACAAGGCCCGGTCCCAGCGCCTGAACCTGCGCCAGATCGACGCCCAGCGCCTGGGTCTGTCGCTGGATGAAACCAGCACCCAGGCTGACGTCGAGGCGCTGTGGCAACTGTTTGCCGACGGTAAAGCCGTGCCTGCATTCAGCACCCTGGCTGCCAGCGTTCAGGTCCAGCTGCCTGCCGCCCTGCTGCGCCAGTCGGCGATCCTCGAGCACCCGGTGTTCAACCGCTACCACAGCGAAACCGAGCTGATGCGCTACCTGCGCCGTCTGGCCGACAAGGACCTGGCGCTGGACCGCACCATGATCCCGCTGGGTTCGTGCACCATGAAGCTCAACGCCGCCAGCGAAATGATTCCGGTGACCTGGGCCGAATTCGGCAACCTGCACCCGTTCGCACCTGCCGCACAGAGCCAGGGCTACCAGCAACTGACCGACGAGCTGGAGGCCATGCTCTGCGCCGCCACCGGCTATGACGCCGTGTCGCTGCAGCCCAACGCCGGTTCCCAGGGCGAGTACGCAGGTCTGCTGGCCATCCGCGCCTACCACCAGAGCCGTGGCGACGCCCGCCGCGACATCTGCCTGATCCCGTCCTCGGCCCACGGTACCAACCCGGCTACCGCCCATATGGCCGGTATGCGCGTGGTGGTGACCGCCTGCGACGCCCGTGGCAACGTCGATATCGACGACCTGCGCGCCAAGGCCATCGAGCACCGCGAACACCTCGCGGCGCTGATGATCACCTACCCGTCGACCCATGGCGTGTTCGAAGAAGCCATCGGCGAAATCTGCGCGATCATCCACGACAACGGCGGCCAGGTGTACATCGACGGCGCCAACATGAACGCCATGGTCGGCCTCTGCGCCCCGGGCAAGTTCGGTGGCGACGTCTCGCACCTGAACCTGCACAAGACCTTCTGCATTCCGCACGGCGGTGGCGGCCCGGGCGTCGGCCCGATCGGTGTCAAATCGCACCTGGCGCCGTTCCTGCCGGGTCATGCGCACATGGAAAACAAACAGGGCGCGGTCTGTGCCGCACCGTTCGGCAGCGCCAGCATCCTGCCGATCACCTGGATGTACATTCGTATGATGGGTGGCGCCGGGCTCAAGCGTGCCTCGCAGATGGCGATCCTCAACGCCAACTACATCGCCCGCCGCCTGGAAGAGCACTATCCTGTGTTGTACACCGGCAGCAATGGCCTGGTGGCACACGAGTGCATCCTTGACCTGCGCCCGCTCAAGGACAGCAGCGGCATCAGCGTCGACGACGTGGCCAAGCGCCTGATCGACTTCGGTTTCCACGCCCCGACCATGTCGTTCCCGGTGGCCGGTACGTTGATGATCGAACCGACCGAAAGCGAGTCCAAAGAAGAACTGGATCGCTTCTGCGAGGCGATGATCCGCATCCGCGAAGAGATTCGCGCGGTGGAAAACGGCAGCCTGGACAAGGACGACAACCCGCTGAAAAACGCGCCGCATACGGCCGCTGAAATCGCCGGTGAGTGGAGCCATCCCTACAGCCGCGAACAGGCGGTGTACCCGCTGGCGACGCTGGTGGAAGGCAAATACTGGCCGCCGGTCGGTCGCGTCGACAACGTGTTTGGCGACCGTAACCTGGTGTGCGCCTGCCCGTCGATCGAGAGCTACCAGGACGTCTGAGTCCGGCTTGAGGGCCTCATCGCTGGCAAGGCCAGCTCCCACAGGTTTTGTGAACACTGCAGACCCTGTGGGAGCCGGCATAGCCGGCGACGCTCTTGACCATCAATGAGGGTACGACCATGTCACTAAGCGTCTTCGACCTGTTCAAGATCGGCATCGGCCCCTCCAGTTCCCATACCGTAGGCCCCATGCGCGCCGCTGCGCGTTTTGCTGAAGGCCTGCGTCGCGACGGTCTGCTGGCCGCCACGGTCAGCGTCAAGGCCGAGCTTTATGGCTCGCTTGGTGCCACTGGCAAAGGGCATGGCAGCGACAAGGCTGTGCTTCTGGGCCTTGAGGGCGAGCACCCCGACAGCGTCGACACCGAAAGCATTGCCGCCCGCCTGCACACCATCCGCAGCACTGGACGGCTAAAGTTGCTGGGCGAGCACGACATCGGCTTCGTCGAAAAACAGCACCTGACGATGATTCGCAAGCCTTTGGCCTATCACCCCAACGGCATGATTTTCCGCGCCTTCGACCACGCCGGTCTGCAGATCCGCAGCCGTGAGTACTACTCGGTGGGCGGTGGTTTTGTCGTCGATGAAGATGCCGCCGGTGCCGACCGTATCGTCGAAGACAGTACGGTGCTGCCCTTCCCGTTCAAGACCGCCAAGGAACTGCTCGGCCATTGCGCCGCGCAGAACCAGTCGATCAGCCAGATCATGCTGGCCAATGAAGCGGCCTGGCGCCCGGAAAGCGAAACCCGCAGCGGCTTGCTGCGGATCTGGCAAGTGATGCAGGACTGCGTCGCTGCCGGTTGCCGCAATGAGGGCATCCTGCCGGGCGGGCTCAAGGTCAGACGCCGCGCCGCTGCACTCTATCGCCAGCTGTGCAGCAATCCGGAGGCGAGTTTGCGTGACGCGCTTTCGGTGCTGGACTGGGTCAACCTCTACGCCCTGGCCGTGAATGAAGAAAACGCCTTTGGCGGACGGGTGGTCACCGCCCCCACCAATGGCGCCGCCGGCATCGTCCCGGCTGTGCTGCACTACTACATGCGCTTCATCCCCGGCGCCAACGAAGACGGCGTGGTGCGTTTTCTGCTGACCGCGGCCGCAATCGGCATTCTCTATAAAGAAAACGCCTCGATTTCCGGCGCCGAAGTCGGCTGCCAGGGCGAGGTGGGAGTGGCGTGTTCGATGGCAGCCGGCGCCCTGTGTGAAGTCATGGGCGGCAGCGTGCAGCAGGTCGAGAACGCCGCCGAGATCGGTATGGAACACAACCTGGGCCTGACCTGCGATCCGATCGGCGGGCTGGTTCAGGTGCCGTGCATCGAGCGCAACGCCATGGGCTCGGTCAAGGCCATCAATGCGGTGCGCATGGCCCTGCGTGGCGACGGTCAGCACTTCGTCTCCCTCGACAAGGTGATTCGCACCATGCGCCAGACCGGCGCCGACATGAAAAGCAAATACAAGGAGACCGCCCGCGGCGGTCTGGCCGTCAACATCATCGAATGCTGACACCCTCTAAAGCCCCAAGGAGTCATCAATGTCCACCGAAACACTGCTCAAGACCCCGCTGCACGCCCTGCACCTGGAACTGGGAGCGCGCATGGTGCCGTTCGCCGGCTACGACATGCCGGTCCAGTACCCGCTGGGGGTGATGAAAGAGCATCTGCACAGCCGCGATCAGGCCGGCCTGTTCGACGTCTCGCACATGGGCCAGATCCGCCTGAGCGGTGCCAATGCGGCCAAGGCCCTGGAAACCCTGGTGCCGGTCGACATCATCGACTTGCCAGTGGGCATGCAGCGCTACGCGATGTTCACCAATGAACACGGCGGCATCCTCGACGACCTGATGGTCGCCAACCTGGGTAACGATGAACTGTTCCTGGTGGTCAACGCCGCTTGCAAGGACCAGGACCTGGCCCACCTGCGCAAGCACATCGGCGAGCAGTGCCAGATTCAACCGCTGTTCGAAGAGCGCGCCCTGCTGGCCCTGCAAGGCCCGGCAGCGGTCAAGGTGCTGGAGCGTCTGGCACCTGCCGTTGCACAGATGACCTTCATGCAGTTCCAACCGGTACAACTGCTGGGTGCCGACTGCTATGTGAGCCGCTCGGGCTACACCGGTGAAGACGGCTTCGAGATCTCGGTTCCAGCCGATAAAGCCGAAGAACTCGCTCGCCGCCTGCTGGCCGAACCGGAAGTCGCCGCCATCGGCCTTGGCGCTCGCGACTCGCTGCGCCTGGAAGCCGGCCTGTGCCTGTACGGCCACGACATGAACACACAGACCACACCGATCGAAGCCAGCCTGCTCTGGGCCATCTCCAAAGTGCGTCGTGCCGATGGCGAACGTGCCGGTGGCTTCCCGGGTGCCGCAGCGATCTTTGCCCAGCAGCAATCCGGTGTTGCGCGTAAACGCGTAGGCCTGCTGCCGCAGGAGCGTACCCCGGTACGTGAAGGCGCTGAGATCGTCGACGAAGCAGGCACCGTCATCGGTACTGTTTGCAGCGGTGGCTTCGGACCGAGCCTGAATGCACCGGTGGCAATGGGTTACCTGGATGCAGCCCATACTGCACTGGAAACAGCAGTCTGGGCGATTGTTCGCGGAAAGCGTGTTGCAATGAAAGTCAGCAAGATGCCATTCGTTGCACAGCGCTACTACCGCGGCTGAATCGTTAGTTGAAACTTTGTGTCATGAACGCGTTCGGATTTTCGAATTCGAACGCGTTTTATTACTTTCGAAAAGCGTCGCCGCACGCGCTGGAATGAGCAGGAAAAAATCGACCGAACGGCTGCTAAAAGGTAGAGCCGGAGCGGCTTTGAGGGCTTGTTTTTGCCGACAGAGTTAGCGTAGAGTCACTGCACTGTGTTTGCATGGGTCGCTATGGTTCGTGACCTGGGCAGTAGCGCTGAGATTTGCTACAACCCGTTCGACGTCTCTTACTTTCCTGCAACCCAGCCCAGTACTCTTTCATTTGGAAGAAGCTGTTACTAATTCTAAGTTTCAAAGGAAATAAGACAATGTCCCAACGTCAGAGCGGTACCGTCAAGTGGTTTAACGACGAGAAAGGTTTTGGTTTCATCACTCCAGAAAGCGGTCCGGATCTGTTCGTACACTTCCGCGCTATTCAGGGCAACGGCTTCAAGAGCCTGAAAGAAGGCCAGAAAGTGACCTTCATCGCCGTGCAAGGCCAGAAAGGCATGCAGGCTGACGAAGTTATCGCGGAAGCCTGATTCCCGATATAAAAAGCCCCTGCTGGCAACAGCAGGGGCTTTTTTGTGCCTGTGGGAGCGGGCTTGCCCCGCGATAAGGGCGTGAAAGACAAACCGTGTCACAGGGCAACGACTTGGGCGCGTAATTCCGTAGAATGGCCGTTTTGCCCAAGGAGGGCCCGTGTATGCCCAAGCAGTTGTTGCAGCCCCAGGGCGATTTCCCGGTTGTCGGCTTCGGTCGGCGCCTGGCCGCCATGTTCTACGATTTCCTGTTGTGCACCGCGCTGCTGATCGTTACTGCTGGCGTGTACAAGATGATCCAGATGGCGATCATCGGTGAAGCGCGCATGCGTCAGCTGACCGAAGCCGGCGCCCTGGACGGCGACCCACTGTTGTCGACCATTCTGCTGTTCGCTCTGTTTGGCTTCTTCGCCAAGTTCTGGACCCACGGTGGACAGACCCTGGGCATGCAGGTGTGGCGCATTCGCGTACAGAATGCCGATGGCAGCGCTATCAGTCTGTGGCAGGCCCTGCTGCGTTTTGTCGTCGCCATCGCCTCGTGGCTGTGCCTGGGTCTGGGTTTCATCTGGTCGCTGTTCGACAAGCGCCAGCGTGCCTGGCATGACATCTACTCCGATACGCAGTTGGTGCAGTTGCCCAAAGCGAAAAAATAAGCGACACAGAAAGACTCTTCACGGAATCCTTGGAAGGTTGTTGTGGCTGTGAGCTTATCCATTTTGTGTGGCGCCGCTGCCGGCCCCTTCCGCCCTTACGGCGGCCTACTTTTTTCTTGGAAAAAGTAGGCAAAACCGCTCGCTCCTGCATCCGGCCCTACGCTGCGCTCCGGGTCCCCTCGCTACGGCACCTTCCGGGGCCACGCGGCCTACGACTTG
>Ga0247827_10000064_pt1 | contig 50112 bp, 61 predicted proteins | sample 12C_Control_Day2_FD_194414 | JGI IMG/M metagenome (GOLD analysis project Ga0247827, IMG submission 194414) | Soil microbial communities from agricultural site in Penn Yan, New York, United States - 12C_Control_Day2 | ecosystem: Environmental > Terrestrial > Soil > Agricultural land | place... | reverse complement strand
AGGTCAGAGCTCCGCTCTTCCCGTGGCTCGTCCTGCAGCGCGACGCCGGGTGGTGTTTGCGCCGGGGGGAAAGCTTGTTTGAGACCAAAATCAAACGCCGGGACGGCGGACGGCGGGGGCGGGGTTGGCGGTGCCTTGCCGGCACAGCGGGGAAAGAGCTGTCGACCGCTACGCGGTCTTCGCTGTTGTTCCAGGCTTCGCCTGGCTGGCGTGCAACCTGCAAGCCTGAGGTTGGCCAGGGGAACGGCTCGGGTGAGCAGGCAGAGTCGTTTCCGCTTATATCGAGTCAGTCGGAAACGCGCCTCTGGGTAAGGCGGAAGTGTCAGTGTTGTGCGGAAATCGCCAAGAAGCAGCCGCTGCGTCACGTTGTGACTTGCGAAAGAACGACTGCCCTGGGGGTGGGGTTACAGTGGGATCATGTTCGCATGGGCGTATCGCATGGCCGCCGCGCCTTTCAGCGCTGGTTTCGCATCAAGGGTGGTGTGTTGTGCCTTGTGCTCTGCGACAAGTCTGGCATAGTCGCTGATCATGTCATCAACCCAGCCTTCGATCATGAGCTCCATGCGGAATTTTGGCTGGGACTCTGCAGCTGCGTAAAGGTGGCTCACCATGTCGATATCAGTTCGGTCATCGCAGAATATGACCAAGCCGGCCAGGTTGTCATTGAGCGCCTGGGCCGCTTCGGTTGCAGAGAGGCCGTTGGTGTTCAGCTCCTGTAGTGAGGTGCCAGAATTCAATTGTGCCTCAGAGCTCCAGTGGGCGATCCAGTCCTGGGTGGGCTTAATGACAAAAGAAAAGCTGCTGAGCGATCCAGCGACCCCTATTTCGATAGGAAAGCGGCTTTCTGATTGATCAGAAGCTCTAACGTCCAAGTAGTAACAATGGTCGAACATAAATTGCTCCATTAGCACAATGTTTGATTATAGCCAAGGTGTTTTTGCTTGAAAATAGCAAAAAGTCAAATTATGATGATCTACTCATAAAGCCGTTGTGGGTGAATGTGGTGAGGGAAATACCGTCAGAGATTTGTGAGAATGAGCTAGGAAGCTTTCTCAAAATATCAATTGAGGGCACTTGTTTTTATATACCTGGTAGTTGTGTCCCTGGCGGTTTATCTGAAAGTGGCTCCTTAGTGTCCATGCTTGCCAACGAGCCCACATATCGAGTTTTTGAAAGACTGCTGACGCCGTTAGACCTGGGAGGGCTTGAAGCGAGAATCGACCCATCCAGTGAGATAGTCTTCATTGAAGATCAGCCGCTCTTTCATAGCTTTTCCTTTGACGAAGAATTCTCAATCGAAAGACGCACAAAACATATTGGCTTTGATCCTCATGGAAAAGTAAGGATAAACTTATACCTGGAGGACTCTGAAGGTTTCGAGGAAAAAGTCATAGCAGTCGAGTTCGATTGTGACTACCCGCTTGTAGCAGAGTTAATGTCCCCTTTGCATCCCAATAAAGCCATACGGCATTTTTTGAATGCTGTAGAAAGCGCAACAGATGCTAAAAGTGTGGCGCAAGCGTTTCAAGAGAGCCGAATGGACAGCTCCTGGGTTATTGGTTTGCCCAGTTGGGCAGGTGGTATTTCCACTGATCCTGGCTCGATTTTTTTGGGTCGAGTCGTGGAGCTTGATGCATTGAATTTATTCCATACAGGGGATGAGCTTCTCAGGACGGTTCATTTAGTTCGGGAAGGGAAAATTTCAATCGATGCCTGGGTGGATCAACACCGATCTAAATTAAGCGACGTTGGGCTTGAAGCGAGCCTGGGGATTGATATTGGCCTCTAATATAGTAGACCTGCAGAGCTCCCACCTTACGTTCATCCGATCGCACCCAGAGCGCCCTGGCGCCCTCCAGTGCGGGTTCCTGACGGACTTGGAGCCAGCTGAGGCAGGTATGACATATGTTGTCTCCGATAGGTCGATCAGGGTGAAATGGCCTTCTGGTGATGAGGTCGTGCTTCTCAATACACCAGGGAGCATGCTGGCAGCCGTCCTGCACGGATCTGAGTTTTGGGTTGCTAACGTAGGGGGATCGGAAGATGCCTTCATGGCAGTCATGGCCTGAACTTCAGTGCACTACTCTTGTTTGGCAAAAATGCAAAACTAGCGTATATACATAGTGCGATTATACTCAAACATTTTAAAAATGTAAGATTGCTCAGCGTAATGCTCATTCCCCATAATGAATTATGGATCGGCAAATCCATAATTCATAACAATAAGAACGGGGCACATACCATGAGCATTACATGGGTAGTAGGTAAAGAGGTTATCGCTGTAAGTGGTGTCACCAGATCCATGGGTCGGATTTTTAAGGACACTTTCAAATCAGGGCTTTGGGATCCTTCGACGAAAGACTGGACAATTAGCAAGTCCTCGGTGGCTTTGGAGAAGCTGGAGCAGTTCAGGGCAAGAGCTCAGAGGGTCAATGCAGCGAGCGCCAGGCTTGCGGAGACAGAGCTTGCCCATGAGGAGTTAAGGCGCCTGGAAGGCGCTATAGACACCATGGCGGGGCAGATCGAAGCAGCCCTCGCGAGCTTGCATAGCCTTGAAGAAATCGAAGCAATGTACGATCGCGTTTTCTTCGAGCATCAAGATCTATCTACGCACCTCAAGTCTGTTGTCAAACAGGTGAATGATCACGCCAAGGCCTCTCGGAAGCGCCTTGACCCAATCCTAGATGTCTTGAAAATCCACGACCTGATCTCAGAAGTGATTGAGGCTCGTCGATCCAGGAAAACTCCCAGCTCGGTCGAGAAGTATGATCTCGCACGATATCAGCTTAAGCAGTCGCATGAGCTGGTTATCAAGACATATGGTTTGGACATAGCCTGCCTATCAAGGCTTGCAGCACTCGACTGGGATGCTGCCGAGGTCGACAGCCCATCTAATGTTGTCCGTCAGCTCTACCTGGATATTCATGAGGTGAAGTCCAGTACGATTCATTAATTTTCAATATCGGGCAGGTGCCTGCGAGCTGCACTTGCCTACTGGTCAATTTCGATTAGATTTTTTTAAAAAGTCTACGCAAACAAAAATCGATGTCAATATTGCTCAGCGTAATGCTCATCGTTAATAATACTTTCAGGGTAAACAAAAAAGAGAACATACCTATGAACAACAAAGCCTTTGATGTCAGCACTCATTTTGAAAGCCGCTACTTTAAGCATTTGAGAGTGCCAAGTGCCCCAGTCGATATGATCAATTCGAGCATAAAGAGACAAGCCCGCCGAGCGGAGGATAAGCTGACTGCAAAAGATTGGTGCGTGGCCTTGCTGATTCTTGTAGCTGGCAGCTTCTTCCCTGTCGTGGCGGCCTCACAAGTACTGGTTCCGTACGTTGCCCCTGTTCTCGCCATAGTCCTGGTGACAGCCGGTTTTCTGTCTGGCAACAGGAGTAAGTGAATCATGGTCAGCACCAACGACATCGAGTACTTGGCTGAAAATGCAGGAAGCATAGGGATCAATGACCCTGGGCTAGCTCGCGATTTCTTCCACGGAGGGTTGGTCGGCTCCTACCTCAATCCCTGCCCTCCCCAGTTCAGGTCTAAGACCCTCACACAAATGGTTGCAGTGTGGTCGTCTCCCGAGATCATCCGCGTCCTGGATATTCTCCTCCCTCAGATGATCGAGAGGGGGATCTTGCAGAAATATCACAGGCGTCCCGATGTCCTCAGGTACCTGGTGTTTGCATATGCGGCCAATTGCATTCGACAGGGAGGGATTGAAAATCCGTTGACTTGATATACAATAGAGATACATTAGGTTGACGGACGACTATTGTGCGAGAGGATATTTGCGGTTTTGGTCAACGCCTTGCCTGGGCTGGCAAGGGGAGCGTTCCATTCGGAATGTTCTCCTGCCCTGGCTGGCGAAAACCTTTGACGCGCTTATCCGATGTGTTCTCGGCTTCAGCTCGCAGGGCCTATGCCACGGGGATTAAAGGCACCATCGTCAATGTGCGATCGCACAGCGGCGGATACTCAGGGGCAATTACTCTGCGGTTTCAACCACCGGGATGGCACCAATTGGGAGCACCTGGAAAGGCTGAGCGTCTCAGGCTCTGCAAGGCTGCTAGTGACACGATGATCAGGTGCCGCACGCTTTGCCAGGTCTGCTCTGCGCCGGCTTCAGATGTGCTCGCAGGCGGGGTGTACTGCCGCAATCACGCTCCACAGCAGTTTGCTTTCGAGGTTGTTCAGGACAAGCGATTGCTGCGGCGATTGCGGCGTAGATGGATGAACCTTGCGCACGCTACAATGACAAAGTGTGTATGGCGTGGTTCTGGTGTATCCCAACCGCTATACGCTGTAGATGGGGTGTATGTCATGCGCATTGCTGATGCATTGCCGGGCGGACGCCAGCAAATTTTTGAGGCCTTCATCGATCAGGGTCGCCTGCCGGTCGAACTGGCCGGAGAGTGGGTTTTCAAGATTCCGAAGGAGGAATGCGTATGAGCTTTCAACTGAAAGTACTGCTGAGTGCCTTGGCACTGATCCTGTTGCACGCCGACCGTGGCACTGGTCTTTTCAGCCACATCGGCATGGGCTGGCTCAGCGATGGCTACCATTCCGTGCTGCGCCCGGTATACACCAGCATGTCGCCTGTTCTCTTTGTCCTGGTATTTAGTGTAGGTCTTGCCATGCTCACCAGTGTTCGCTTCAACCGGGTGCATAAAGCGTGAAGGTTTTTGCTGTCGCAAACAAAAAGGGTGGTGTCGGCAAGACGATGTTCTCTATCAATTTGGCATATGAATTGTCGAAGATGGGGAACACGCTTTTAATAGACCTTGATCCCCAGGCCCACTCCACAACAGTATTTTTTGGGAAAGAGCAGTCCCAGGGTTTTTCGGGCTCTGAGACAATATTTCAAAAGCCACCTACCCTTAGTTTTTGCAAAGCGCTAATTGGTGGCGAAGGTGGGCAAGAAAGCTCTTCCCTGTTCATCTCAGTTGCCAATGCTCGCCTTTACGACGCTTCGGAGCGCGCTAAGAGCCCAAGCTTCAATAAGCGCGAGTACCTGCTTGCCAAAGCCCTGGCGAACACTGAGTACGATTTTAAGTACGTCATTATCGATTGCCCTCCAGAATCGCAGGGCATCCTGCAGAAGAATGCTGTTGCAGCTGCTGATGAGATTTTGATTCCACTGCTCCCAGACAAAGCCTCGATCGACGGCGTCTGTGAAATGTTTCCAGATATTATTGAACTCAATGAGCAAAGCCCAAATATCCGTTGCGTGATGAATGGCTGGCGCGAAGCGGAGAAGAACAACAATAAGGATGTGTCGTTCTGGCTCCAGGTGCTAGAAGAAAACGCACAGAAGGCCTTGGTGGAGTTGGATGCAAAAAATGTGGTGTTCAATATTGAAGAGATTAAAGTTCCAAGTCGCACTGTAGCCAGGCAGGCACAGTCATATAACATGCCCATCGAGCTGCTGGACAAAAAATCTGCTTCGTTAGTCGCGTTGAAAGAGCTGGCTGCTGTCATTACAAAGGTTTCGAGGAAGAAAAAATGACTACCCGTAAAAAACTTGACCCCAGCTCAGTCGCTAATTCAATAGTTATTCCTTCTACAACCAAGCCAGAGCCTGAGCAAAAAGCACCAAAAGCACCTAGGGCGCCTAGAGCTCGTAAGCCTGTAGCGGAACCGGTCAAACCGGCAAAGACCCGTCATGAGACTTCGGTGCGTTTCAGCCCAGAGACTCGCGAGGCTCTTGATGCGATCCTTTCGTTTTGCAGCCAGGTTCCTGAGCTTCAGCAGCGCATCATTCAGAAAACCGCTTTTGAGATGGGCCTCTACGTTTTGTCAAAGCTGCATGCAAAGGAATTTAGGCATGCATGCTTACACATGCCAGACCTAAGTGCAGCCACTGGCGGCGCGCCACTGCGCATTCCGATGAAATTCTACACCGAAGTAGTAGTGCCCTTGATTAACACCTACTCTGACATCATGAAGAGCAGGAAGGGTGCGAATGTGAGTCGCCTCACTATCATTGGATTGCACCACCTTCACGCCAAGCTTGTTGAAAGCCCTGAAGAGTTTAAGGAGATGCTGGCTGAGGCTTGTGACTCGCAATACGATGAGGGCTTGGACATCTGCTGATGCCTAAAGCTTGAGGTGCCAGGGGCGCGATGCGCCCCTTTCTTTTGCCCGCTTTTCTTTAATCCCCTGCTTTGCACCTGATTTGGCACATTCCATATTGGCCGTATACTATTTTTTAAAATATACCGAAAAATAGTGAAAATGTAAGATTGTTCAGCGTAATGCTCATTGTCAATAATGAAGATGCTACAAACAACAACAAGAAAGGCACTTCAAATGAGCAACCAAGAAAGCAACAAGCCAACCCCTAAAGACGGTGTTGTTAAGCGCGTATTCAAAGCAGGTGTTGGGTACCACCTGGCCAGTAATACGCGTAAAAGCCTCACTGGTATAGCCAGCAACCTCACTGACCTGTTCAGGGTGTTCAAGCGCTGCAGTGACCGCGTTGATGCAAAAAAACAGAGGCTGTCGGCGTACGAATTCTGGCGCCGGTACAAGAACGTTCAATACTCTGCCTACGCCTCAATCCTGGTTTCCGCTTACTGCGCCACCGGATTCTTTACCTCATCAGCTCAAACTGAGCGGCTGGTGATGTTCGGCATGATCACTTGTATCAGCTTGGCACTTGCCATTACCTACTCACGACTTCTTTATCAAACAAGGCTTCGGCTCCGAGAGAATAAGGCTGTGGTCGTATCCTGGCCAGGCTATCTCCGGGCAGTTGTAAAGTCGCCTAAAAACCTGCTTCCCCTATCTCTCCCAAAAAACAAGAACAAATGGGGTGTAAAATGAGAAACTTCCTTTATAGCATCATGGCGATAGTGCTCTTAGGCTTTGTATCGCCAGCCATGGCCGATACTGCAGGTGACTTTAGCTGGGGGTCGCTCTCTGACCCTACGAAGCTTGACGCTCTGGAGAAAATGGTTTTTAGCCATATCTATGGCACATTCATTTTCGAAGAGGGCGGTGGTTACTCTGCACTGTCACTTGTACTCGGCCTCCTCAACTATCTGGCAATGCTGGTTGGGGTGATCATCGTTTCATATTCATTCTTCGCTGGCGCGGTAAATACAGCCGCTGACGGGAAGATGCTGGGCGAGAAGTGGAGCAGTGTTTGGCTGCCTATGCGCACAGCCCTTGGGTTTGGCTTGCTGACCCCAGCCTTGGGTAGCACCTCTGTTATATCAGTCGCCCAGACCCTGATGATCAAGCTGATTCTGATTGGCAGTTCGGCAGGCACTCTGGTTTGGCAAACCGCTGTAGATCAGGTGGTTTCCTATGAAAACCCTATCTCCGCATCGGCGCCGGCACCGAGCCTTGCCCAAGTGCAGGATATCGCTGGGTCAGCCATCTGCGCTAACAACGAATGGCATAGGCTCAACGGCGGTAAGGGCACTTCTAACCCTCGCCCACTGTACACGCTCAAATCACAAGACTCGTCGGGTGCAGTCAGCACTTTTGAATATCGCGGAGCCCTGATCGATACGCCCTATGCGCTGCCAAGCGGTTCGATCATCAAAACCATTGAATTTGGGGACTCTGGCCTGTGCGGCTCGATGAGCATCTTTACGGGCGATGCGGCGGACAACAGCGAAACCGTCAACAAGGCCTATGCGGCTGCTAGCCGGGTGCTGATCGATAACCTCAACTACTACAGCGCCTTCGAAATCACCGGGCGTCAAATGGGACTCAACACCGCCACCCTTGAGATGGTCTACGACGGCAACACTTACCAGGACTCCGACGAGTTCAGACCCAAAGTCGAAACGCTCAAAAAGCATGTTATCGCCCAGGCTGGCAGTTATCAGCCAGAGCTCTACAACGGAGTGATCGGTGCCTTCAAGTCCTCTACCAACGTCGAGGAGGAGAAAAAGAAGCTGCTTAGCTACAGCAGCTGGATGATGTCGGGCCTGGCCTCGATTCGCCTGGCCAATTACAGCTCGGCTCCCAACAACGTCATGCAGGTCATCAACACCGGCTTGCAAAACGGCAGCTGGAGAGCATGCGCCGAGGGGAGTGACGACTGCCTGGTGTCCGCCAACACTCGTTCGTCGACGATCCGTGGCAGCTACCGTAGCGAGTCGACAATGGGGCTGATGAAAATCATCTACTCGGCACTGGGTAGCGGGCAGGTCAAGCTGATGGTGGATGCCGCCAGCACCTCGGGCGACATCGAGTGCAAAGAGAATGGCTGCTCTGCTGTAAGCCTCATCAACAAGCCGACTAGCGAGATCAACCGGATCATTCTGGACTCGCTGGTGCAGTTCGGGCAGTACACTTCGGGCAGCCCCACGGATGGAGCCTCCCCGTCCACCTTTGATTTCTTCGGCGGATCCAACCCGTTCTATGTGACCGCCATGATGGGCCATTCCCTGCTGACCGTCGCTCAAGCAACCTGGGCTGCAGGGCTTGCTGCAGTGGTGGTCTCTCACGCGGTCGGTGGGTCTGTTGCTGGGCTTGTCGGTGGTGCAGGCGCGTCAGGCGGTGTGGACTATGTTGTCGCCACGCTTGCCCCGCTCTTAGGTGCCGTGCTGATGGCCGGAGGGGTCATGGCCTACGTCATCCCCACCCTGATTGTCGTGCGCTGGATCTGGGCCGTGGGCAACTACTTGCTGATCACTGTCGAGGCAATGTCAGCGGCCCCCCTTGCGGTCGTCATGATGGTTACCCCCGAAGGGGATGGCATCTCGGGGTCGAAGGCTGAACGCTCCATCATGCTGTTGTTCCAGGTGGTTCTGTGGCCGGTGTTCCTGGTCATCTCGCTCATCGCGGTGCTCACGCTGTCATCTCTGTTCTTCAGCATGTTGAACATTGCTTGGTTCACGGACACCCAGGGCTTCAACAACGCTGGCATCTTTGACACGGTCGTCAGGCTCCTGCTCTACGTGTCCTTCCTGACCTCGCTCAACATGTCCTGCGCGGCTTTCGTGGATGTCCTCCCAAATGCTGTATTCGCTTGGCTTGGAGGCGGGATCTCGACCCAGTTGCAAAATAACGCCGGAGAGCGGGCAGAGGGTGCAACCAGGTCTGCCGAGGGCGTGCTCAAGGAAGGGATGGGCAAGGGGCTGTCCCAAATGCAAAAGAACCTCGCCGCACAACGCCACAGGAAATGGGTGAAGGCTCAGGAGGAGTAACGGACATAAGCAAAAAGCCCCGCAACCGCGGGGCTTTTCATTTTGATCAGGATCACATTACGGTTTCAAACTCCGGCGTGCTCGTCTTGCACAGCGTCGACTTGTCGGAGGTTGTCTTCCCATCGGCATTCACGCTGACACTCACATCCCGGCACGGCGCCTGAGCCACGATGTTCTGCGCCAGTACAGTCGGAGCGGCCTCCTCTGCCTTCACTGGGGCTTTAACGGCAGCAGGCTCATGCGTCACCTCTACGACTGTTTGCGCAGCCACCACGGGCAGCACAGGCGCTTTGGCAACAGCCTGCACTTCGGAGGCTGTCACAGCCATGTTTTGAGTGCCAGCAGTCTTGGCCACGTCCACGCGATCCAGATTGGCTGCCTTCTTGCTCGCCACCAGCGGCTTGGGCATCACCAGGCTCTTGCTGACATACCCGACGTTTACACCTTTGCGGCCCACAAGCACCCAGTCCCCGGTCTTCCCGATCGCTGTAAATTCTGTGTTGGATGGCAGTGCCCCGACTTTTTCCGCACCTGCGTCTGGCGCGGCCCGGACATTGCTGTTCTTCATCGTGATGTACTGCGCCTGGATTAACTGCAGATCTGCCGGCGCTGCTTCGACCTTCGCAACCCGCTTGACCACCACCTTTTCTGGCCTGGTGAATTCCTTGCTGGCCACGACACGCCCTGTCGCGCTGGTGTGGTTCGACTTCCAGTTGACCTCTTGGCCGGATGCAGGCGCTTGCCGCAGGACTTGCTGGGTGGTTGCTGCCAAGGACTTTTGGTCACGCTCATCGAGCGCTGCGCCAATGCGGTTGCCGATCAGGCCGCCGATCCCAGCACAGCCAATTGTGAGCAGCAACTGTCCGTCAGAGAGCTTGTTGCAAATGAGCCCAGCCAACCCGGCGCCGATGGCGGTACCGCCCTGCTCTTTGTTGATGCCCAGCTGTGAGCAGCCGGAGGTGACCAGGATCGATGCGGCGACGAGGGAGGAGATGATCTTTTTGGCGGGGTTCATGAGTGGTGCTCCGGCGTAGTGTTGGTATACGCAAGAATACCTGTGATATACATTTCGTCAAATACTTTTGATATACATTTGATACAAGGCCAGCCCAGCTCCGCTGGAAATGCCCGACTCCCCTACCCTTCGGCAGCCTGCATGCTCCACTTCTCGGCGTTTTGATTCAACCACTTGATGTCGCTAGCCATCGCTTGAATGTATCTTTTGTCAGCAAATAGCTTTGTCATCAGTGCGGAGATTTCAGTCGGGCAATCGCCTTGCTTCGCGCAGATCTCAGGCATGAGCTTGGCGACCGCAGGGGTTTCGTTGGTGTACTCACCCCTCATTGCTGTCTGGTACTCGCGATCAAACTGGGCGGCAGCCACCCTCCCGATTTCACCTTGAGCAAATGAAAGGCTTCTCAGCATTGCCGTGACCATGCCTTCATCCATGGCGCGCATGAACTTCCTCATCTCGCTGAGGCTCATGCCACCCTGGACGCGTGCGAAAAGCACTCTGAGCTGCGCCTTTAGCAGCTCGCGGTTGTACTGCATCAGCTGGAATCGAGCGCAGTGGATGGACTCGTGCAGCACCACCCCTTGCCTCAGCACAAAGGGCATGGAGTCGAGGTGCTGGGTCGCGAACACAGGGCAGGTGTTGCTCTTTGCAAAAACCTCCTCCGCGACCGTCATGGCGTTAACCCTGTACCCCATGTCTCTGAGCTTTTGCTTCCCGTATCGCTGAATGATGGGGTAGGCCTGCGTCAGATCCTGGCTGGTATTGCTGGAGACCAGGTCAGTGCTGCTACTTCTGTTGTCCATCAGCACGATCGACAGGTTCGGGAAAAGCCTGGCTGCAGGGGCAACCAGGTTGTGGGTATAGCTGCCAGCGCGGTAATTGTTTAAGTACTTGGCCTGGGGGGTGATGTAGCTGGGGGTGGACGGTTCTCTGCTTTTGCTCGGGCCCAGGGCATGGCCCAGGAGCACCAGACCCACAAATAGGCCTCCTGCGAGCCCACCCCCAAGCTTGAGAGCCCTCATCACGCCCATAGCACTTACTCCTGACCGATCGGTGATGGCTTTCGAAGCACCATTTGATGTCCGTTTTGGTCAGCTTCTGACTGCTCCAGGAGTCGGCGGATCCGGTCTTGCCGGCGAGTTTCGCGCTGCCGCCGAAGCAGGAGTTTTCGAAGATCACTCAACATGCTGCACCTCCATGGTCATTCCCAGGTATTCAGGCGCATGTACGGCCCCGTACAAGCTCCAGCTGATAACCAGGAAGGCGAGCTTCTTTTTGTTGTCGCGAAGGATCTGCATCATGACGTCCGCACCCTTTAGCGTGATGGATACATCAAGTCTACAGTTGATATACATTAAGTCAATACGATTGATATACAGCAGAGACTGTCAGCAGCCTCAAACGAGGCGGTTTACCTGAGGTATAATGCGGCCACTGGATAAGGGAGTGGTGTGCTTTGGGGCTTGTTGTCGAGAATCACCTGGTCACGGTTGACCATGCTGTTAAGGAGCACCTGGTCACCACGGTGGACGGCAATCCGAAGATTTCAAGGACAGAGTGCGGCCTCCGCGTCATGTCTGTGTTCACGCGGATTAAAGCGTCAGCAAAGGGACGTCGAGACCGACAGCAGGTCGGCGATAACTGCCACATGCTCTATGCCCTCAAGCGCAAGGATGGCCTGGTTACGAACCTTGCTTCTGTGCGCCTGCTGGCCGAAAGCGGTCACCAGATCCTTGCCCTAATCGCCGAGCAGATGGCTGCGGACACTGTCGTCTATATGCCTTCTGGTTATAGTCTTAGCAAAATAATGGCAAAAAGATGCGCTGATATCTTTGGAGCGCAGCTGGTGGACGGCGTCTTCCGTAAGACCACCAAGCTTGAAGCGTACGAGATGCTGAGCCGCGCAGAGCGGAATGGCGACATCTCCATTGCGGACAAGAAAAGCCTCGACTTCCGGCTGAAGAAATCTGACGGCTTCTCCCTCAAAGACATCCCAGTCCCGTTCAGGCACCTCTTCACACCGCTCTGCTTAGCCCCCGGCTTTCCTGGCGGCATACAGGGAAGGGTCGTTCTGGTCGATGACCTGCTGGCGTCCGGGCGAACCCTAAGCGTTGCAGCGGACTTGATCAGGCAGATGCCAGAAGTGACCTCTGTGGAAGCCGTCTGCCTGTTCAGCGACGTGTAGCCCAAAGCCTTTGGGTACACGCCTAGGGGTTTACGCACTAAGTTAATTTGCGTATATTTGTAGTCAGAGTGTGCATGAGCCTCCCCGCTCTCTAAATCCAGATGAGGCCCGCGTAGCACCCCCCGTGGTCAGTCCGTAAAGGGCAGAAAGCGGGATGGTTAGGCAGCGGCTAATCCCTCAACCAACTCGGTTGTTGTAAGCAACACAAGCAGTTTCGGAGCCTTATGGCTCCACCAATTCTTGAAAAACCGAGCTTTGGCTCGGTTTTTTTTTCGCCTGTGATCCGAGGGTTACTCCTCCCAGGCCCACTCTTTCTGGAGCTTGATCACGAGCCTGGCTGGCACCTTGCGCCAAGCGGCCATTTTCTTGATTTCCAGAACGGTGTAGATCCCAAACGGCTTCAGCCTGGTGATTTTCAGCCCATCTTCTGCACAAGCAGCCCGGATGTCTTCGAAGGTATTGTCCTGCAGTCGGCCAGGCCGGCCAGAGAGCTCGCGCATGAGCTCGTCCTCGATCCGGAAGCGACCACGAGATTTTCCCGCGAAGGATGATTCGTGGAGGTACCGAATTTTTGCCGCTACTTCTGCTGCGCTTGGGTAACCATTAGCCATTATTTTGCATCCATAGAATATCTATAGATACTCTATAGACTCAAAGCTTCTGCTGCAACTCGAAGATTCGGCTAAGGGGTGATTCCGTGTTCCAACTGCAGGATGTAGGTCAGCATATGCTCAGCCTCAACGCCGGTATCAACCATGTCGATCGGGCGCCGGTCATGGAGGTAGCGCAATGGCTTGCAGAGCCATGCCTTTGCGTGCTCGGCATTGCCCTGGAACAGGTCGAGTGCTGCAGCAACGATCGTTGATAGCCGGTACAGGCGATCGCTCTCCGTTGCCGAGAAGACACCTGCCTCACGACGTCGCTGCAAGGTGCGATGTGGGATTTTGATAATGCCAGCGAGCTCTGCAGGGCTGAATGCAGAAAGGCCTGCCAGTCTCTGGATTACGTCGATTGGAAAGCCCGCCCGCACCCTCTCTGCCAGCTCGCGCCCATGAGTAGGCACACCCAACAGAGCCTCTGCGGTAGTGGGGGCCCTGCTACTCACGGCTCTCTCGCGGCGAGCATCACGACTTCCTTGCGCTCGGCAGCGATGTAGTCGGAAAGCCTGTCCGTTGTTACATGGAATGTCTCGAAGTCGTGACCCAGCATCTCAACTCCGGCGTAATCAGCGAACGACGGGGTGTCGAGGAGGACTGTGTGGCAGCGAACAACAGTGATGTTGTTGTACTGACCTTCATATTCCATGACGACCAGCTTGTTCGGATCCTGCTGGGATAGGAGTTCAATCAACTCAGCGACAATCACGACTACCTCCATGGGCGAGCGTGAAGCGGCTCATCACCAGGTCTGTTTTTGAGGTGCATTTCGATGAGGATGGCCTGAAGCTCGACCAGCTCATCATTCGCAATCGGCTCTGCGCGGTGGATGTGCGCTGGCCTCAGGATCGTTGTTTTCCAATCCGCTGCAAGCCAGTCGAGGATGATGAAGTGCGTGCCCGCGACTTCGTTCAGTGGCTGCATCACGCCCCAGGTTTGGGTGCTTCTGGCGTAAAACGCCATGATCATCGTCAGGTGCTGCCGTAGCTGTTCATCCTGCCTACCGGCATCGGTTTCCACGTCGAACAGCATGAGCGCGTTTGCCATGGCTTCCCATGTGTTCGGGAATTCCTTGACCAGCCGCTTTACGGGGCCTGTGTAGGCAACCAAATCACGGTAAAACTCAGCGCCAAGCTGGGTCACCAGTCGTGGGCCTCGCTCCAGGGAGCATGAGTAAATCCAGAATCGAAGCGGGTTGGTTTCAATGCCAGCGGGGTTGGGTGACCAGCCGGCGCGGCTCAGCTGATCGGTGAGCCTCAAAGCCCTGGCCTTATCTATGTCGGTCATACCCTGTACTCCAGCTTGCATAAAGCATGAGAATACTTCCGGTATACATACGATACAACTAAGATATTATCTAGATCGCCGGGGGCTCGATTTCTGCATCAGGCGGGAAATCAGGCCACTTCGTGGCCACCACCATTTTTAGGTGCTCTATGTATGCCTGCTCTTCTTTCCAAAGTCGTAAAAACTTCACCCAGTCCCGCGCATAGGCGCCTTCTTTAAGCCTCCCTGAAAGCACGCTGGCCGCCCCGAACCTGGTCAGCCAGGGCTCCGGAAGATCTTCGTCCCGAACAATTGAAAACCTTCCGTCATGCACCGAAGAAATTGGGACTGTGTCTAATTGTTCAGCGCCCCATGACGCTGCCGGCCCGATCGGGAAATCTCGATCGCATTGATCAATGGCTGCAAGGGCCGCCAGGCATGTTTTTAGAACCTCGACTGGTGCCAGGCCGTGGATATTCATGCCCAGGGCATTCCGGGTATTGATGGTCTCTTGGTATTCACGGATGGAGGCCTGAAGACGCCAAATGGCTTTCCGCCTCAAGTCTTCGCGGTAGTCGAGATTGCGCTGCAGCTCTAACGGGTCGATTGCGTCCAGATCACGCATCTAGTCGCTCCTTGCTTCGAGGCTGTTGATGATGACAGCCGCAACGGAGGCAAGGTTTCGCGCATCATCGATACCACGGTGATACGTGCCAGCCCACTCGATTCCAAGTGCGGCGGTAGCAGGCTTGAGTCCCAGGGCGCGGCAGGCAAAGACCTTCGCAAACCATTTTTTGAGGTTTGTGTGTCGCTCAGGATCGAGCATCGAAGCACATCCCACCCTGGCAGCATCAGCCACCAGCTGCTTGCGGTCGTACTCCCCCCAACTGCACCAAAGCCAGCCCTCAGCGATGAATGGCTGAAGGAATAGATCGACCTCTTGAGCAACCTCGGTATAGCTGCTGGCAACGTCCACATCAGCCTGCTGGATAGTCGTCAGCCGTGTGCAGAAGTCGGTCAATGTCGGGTGCAGGACAGGCTTTACGAATCGGGAAAACTCCCCCACCACCCGGCACTCATCACGCAGATCGATCATCACCGCACCGATCTCGATTACCTCCATCTCCGCCCTGGGCACAGACAGCGGATACGACGCGGCATCGGCTTCGGGAACACCCTCTGGGAGCTCATCACAGGTTGCTTCCAGGTCAACACACAGCAGGTAACGCTTGCCCTGCAAGAGCGCCTGGAGAGCCTGAAGCTGAGTGGGCTTTTTGATCTGCATGGTGACTGTACTCGACCGATCGAGCAGTCAGAATACATTTGATATACATTTGATGCAAGGATGGGGTATTCCCAACAGAAAGGGCCCTACCGGGCCCCTTGTGCATCACTGCAACCAGGACTCGACAGCCTCGGCGCCGTGCTCAGCCTTCCAGGCTTTCAGGCCGGCATGGTTGCCGCCCTTGGTTTCGATGATTTCGCCTGTATGCGGGTTCTTGTACCGCTTGACCTGGCGCGGTTTGCGCGGGGTCTTCTCAACCGGCGCAACAGAAGATCGGCGATTCAGTTGCTGCGGATCGAGCAACGCGATGATGTTGCGCAGGCTGTAGCCGTACTCAGCGAGCAAGTCGCGAAGCTTTTGTTCAAATTCGATCTCGCGCTTCAATCCGTCGTCAGACTTCAGCGCCTCCAGCTGTGCAAGCTGTTCAGCTAGGTGTTTTTCCAGTTCACGGAATTCGGCAAGTTTGGACATTGGACACTCCTTTTTTGATGCGCAAGTGTAGGGCAATCAATGCACGACCAGAAGCTCACTCCACCGCGTTGTGTAAGCCGGTGTCATGAAGTTGGCTCGCATAGCCCAGGACGGGTCGCTGATCACCCGGCCAACATGGATTTTGTTCCGGCCAAACTTGGCGTTGATGCTGTCCAGCGTCTGCATCACCTGATTGGTTTTAGCGCTGCTGGCAGGGCAGGAAAACAGGTCTGCCGGCGTGCTGCTGTGCTCATCAATACGCTGAAAAATCACACCCACGCGGCAGTAAGCCAGGTCGGCTCGGAAGATCTCATCCAGGCCACGGCAAGCCGCCTCGACAAGCAGCCGGGTGTCGCTCGTGCCGGCGCTCAGGCGAACACTGATTGAACCGTGGTGCTGTGGCCCCTCGTCGTGTGGCGATGTGCTCAGTGACACCCCCAAGGATGAGCATACGGAGCCCTGAGCACGAAGCTTCTCCGCACACCTGGTGGTGTATGTGGCCAAGGCCTGCTTTAGCAGGTAAAGCTCGCGAATGCGGGTGCCGAACATTTTGCTGCTGCCGATCATCTTTGACGGCTCCAGGTCGAGCTCCAGGCCGTGGCAGTCTTGCCCCACCAGTTCGCGGGAGGTGCGCACAACTGTCACCCCGTACAGCGCCTGCAGAGCTGTTCGGTCGGCTTGGGCGAGCTGCCACGCTGTCTCAACCAGGAGGTCGTTTCTGAGGCGCTCTGAGAGCTTTCTGCCAATGCCCCATACCTCGTCAATCGGGGTGTGGCGAAGCAGCAGCTCGCGGCGCTCAGGGCACACCAGGTCGAGCACGCCAGCAGCGCGGGGGCTGTTTTTCGCTCTCCAGTTGGCCACTTTTGCCAGTGTCTTTGTAGTGGATATGCCAATGCCCACGGCCATCCCGTGGCGCTGCCAGATCATGTCCTTCATCTGCCTGGCAAAACCATCCAAGTCTGCAATGCCCGAGACTGTGCAGAAGGCCTCGTCAATTGAGTAAATTTCCTGCTCATCGACTTCATTGGCGATTGTTCGCATGACCCTATCGCTTATGTCACCAAACAATGGGTAGTTCGAGGAGAAGTACCTGACACCCAGCTCGTCGAAGCGCTTGCGGTTCAGGTGAAAAGGCTCACCCATCTTTATGCCAAGGGCTTTGGCCTCGCGGGTTCTGGCTATCACGCAGCCGTCGTTGTTACTTAGCGTGACCACCGGCAGGCCCCGCAAATTGGGCTGAAAAATCTGGATGCACGAGCAATAAAAGGCATTGCAATCGATCAGCATGTAGATGGGCATGGCAGTCACTCAACTGTATATATGTACAGTTTATCGCTCGCTGCTGGACAGCGCAAAAACCATGCAAACCCCACCCGATGGCACAGCGTTGGCCGGGGGAAAATTATCGCTGCAGTTGGTCGTGACAGCACGATCAGACGATACCCACAGCGAGGTCATGATGACAAAGCACGAGCGAAGCAGAATCGGAAACCCCTGCCTGGTCGGTAGAAAATCTGCCGTTATAAATACTGATGCCCGCATTTTGGAGGTCGGGTATCAATGAACAAGAACCTAAAAGAAAGACTGGTCGAGTTGGGCATTGCCGTGCTGGCCGGATACATCGTTGTGTGCCTTCCAGCGCCGACCAACAAGGAAAGTCAGGCGCCGGTCTGGCAGGAACCTCGCTTGCTGATGGTGCAGACACCCGCTCGGCTGCAGGAGCTTCCCGCCATCCAGGTGTCAAAGCCGAAAACCATGGAGCCAATGAGATGTGCGGACGCATAGTGCAGTTTGAGGGGATGATCGCGTACGTCGAGGAGCTGAGCCCTCAGGGCCGACTCTTCGACACCGTCGATGCCGAGCCCATTGCCAGGTACAACGTCGCGCCTTCGACAAAGGTGAAGATTTTGAGGGGAGCGGCGGATGGCATACATATCGACCCAGTGCGCTGGGGATGGTCGCCATTCTGGGCAAAGGGGAAGCGGCCAGACCCCATCAATGCACGGGTCGAAACCGTCACTACGGGAAAATTCTTTAAGCAGCTGTGGCCCAATGGCCGTGCCCTGGTGCCGTCTGAGGGCTGGTACGAATGGGTGAAGGATCCGGAAAACCCCAAGCAAAAGCAGCCCTATTTCATACGCCTCAAGAGCCAGGCGCCGATGTTTTATGGGGCCTTGGCAGAGGTGCATGCGGGGCTGGAGGAGCATGATGGGGATGGTTTCGTGATCATCACGGCAGCCAGTGATGCGGGAATGGTCGACATACACGATCGCCGGCCCCTGGTGCTGAGCCCGGAACATGCGCGGGAATGGATTGACCCGGATCTGTCGCCGGATCGAGCTCGCGAACTTGCCCTTGAGTGCTGTCGCCCGACCGAGGACTTCGAATGGTTTGCCGTGAGCAAGGCCGTAGGCAATGTTCGCAATCAGGGGCCAGAGCTGGTCAAGCCAATCTGACTATGCTGCCGGCGCTTGCGCCGGCGCCAAAGCTTTTTGGCCAACAAAGAGCTCGCGGTACCCACGCATAAAGTACTTGTTGGGCTCCTTCTTTTTAGCATCCTCCGAGTGCTCCCTCGATAGGTTGGCCAGCAAGCCGCAGTTGATCAAGAAGGCATTCGCCCTTGGGATGCGCTTTTCCGGCACCCCGGTCTTTTCGCAGATCGTTTCGAAGCTGGCCATCGTGTATGGCGTCTTGTTGTCCCTGGCAAACGCGAAATACAGGAAGAGCTTTAGCGCATCGAGCTCGCAGACCGCCCGTTTCTGGAATACCTGGAAGGGCTCGATATGCGACTGTTTGAGCTGGTTGTACAGAGCTCGCGTAGGTAGCTTGCACCAGTTCCCCGCGAAGTCGTAACCCGTGACCAGGTACCGGCATTTCCGCCCCTGTTTCTCGCTCGTGATCCTGCCGGCCTTCACCAGGCCTTCGAGACCCGCCGCAACCAGCTGCCGGCTCAAATTGGTGATACGCATCAAGTCGCTGTACGTGATGTCAGCAACCAGCTTGCAGCCGTCATCACGCCAATCTTCCTCCGCCACGGTCAGCAGCACGATGTACAGCTGCAAAGCAGCAATTGCGGTGGAGCGCGACACCGGGCTCGAACTCGACCAGCCAAAGTCGCGCAGGCCGCCCGCTTTGATCCATAGCGCCGGCATTTTTACCCAGGGCAGCAGCCTCATTAGTTCCCCCCTCCCTGCTGAAGGCCGATGACGATGATTGCAGCGAAGACCGCGAAAGACAAAACCAGCGGAACCAGCTTGTCAGCTTTGGTAGCGAGTTTTTCCAGGGCTTCTACAGATTTGCGAAAGCTATTCATGGTGGTTGGATCTCAATGACTGTGATGAGACCTTTGTACGCAAACTGAAACTGCTCTCTCTAGATATAGGTGACGAGATTTTAAAAAAATTTCACAAAAAAACCGTTTAAAATCAATCTGTTACAGGCATTTTATCAAGTCTTTTGTGATCCTGAATTAGTTCACGAACGGTCATTTTTCAGACTTTTACTGGCAAAAATCCAGTCCGATGGGCGACCTAGAAAAAACCGACAAAAGCGATTACTGTACACATATACAGTTATAATTTGGCCATCACCATGTCCGTAGAGATCCTAGGTCGTCTTCAACCCACCTGCCTCGTCCTGCCGCTTTATGGGTACCAGGTGCCTGCTGGCTTCCCATCTCCGGCCCAAGATCACCTGGAAAAGCACCTTTCGATTGATCAGCTGCTGTCGATCGATGCCCCTCACACGTATGTCGTTCGCGTTGGGGGTGACAGCATGATTGGGGCCGGTATTTTTGAGGGGGATATGCTGGTCGTGGATAGGTCACTGCCAGCGCAGCAAGGGGACGTGGTTGTGGCGGCGCTTAACGGCGAGCCGGTGGTCAAGCGACTCGGTAAAGTCGGTGGAAATGTTGCACTGCTTTCAGAAAACCCCGCATACCAACCCAGGGTGATCCAGGAGGGGGATGATCTGGAAATATGGGGGGTCGTGAGCTGCAGCCTGCGAATGCACGGCCAAGGATTAAAGCTAGGAAGGTAGCAATGGGAGGCCGTAGCAGGCCCTGGTGATGTTTATTGCCTGTTCGATGGTGATCTCACCATCTACCCATTAGCTAACGGTTGAGTTCACGCCAGTCATTGTCCAGTCGATCGATCAGCTGCTCATCCAGATTTGCAGATCTGCCTGCAAGCTTGGTGTTCCAGGATGCGATCGTGATGCCGGGATCGAGCGACATCAACAGGTCACAGATATCCTCATTTTGTTTTCCAAGATCATCGGCATCCAGCCGTTCGAGCTTTTGACCTGGCCACCTGGGAGCGTACACAGCCAGGCCACGGTTGCTGAGCATTGATAGCATGGACAACCAGATGTGCCAGTCCATCCCCACACGACTGAGCACCAGGTCAAACTCAGGGGCAAGGTAGTGGAACAGCACATGCTTGAGGATCCCTTTCAGCGCATCGCGATGCTCGTACTCGCTCGATCGCCGACTGACAACATGGGCTGCCAGACGACTCGACCCGTCAACCGAGGAGAGCACTGAAACCTGGGCCCAGAAAGGCACGGACTTACTGATGGAGTGCGTCACGGCGACCCCAAAACCGGTGCAGTCTGGCAGGGCAATCGGTACCTTCAGCAATGCGTAGCCAGGTGGCACTGGGCAGGATGGGATATCGATCGTGACACTGTCGCGGGCTTGGCTGATCCGACCATACAGGGCGTTTTCGTGCGACAGATGTGTCATTTCTCACTCATCCCGATGAGTACGAACCTGGCGAAGGTGACCAGGTCTTTGAATGCCCTCTCCCCACCCCCCTGCCTGTCGAGGAAGAAGCCTTTAATGCCAAGCGCACGCGGCCCATCTCGGTCGCATTTCTGTGAGTCGCCAATCATTGCTACCTGACTGGTCGTGCGTCCCAGGAGTTTGCATGTGGCCTTGTAAATCACCGGGTCTGGTTTCATGGCGCCGATCTCATAACTGAAGCCGTAGGCATCAAGGCCTGGATACAGACGCCTTACCGCCGCGCCGTAGGGCATTGCGAGGTTGGAGCAGACCCCCACATGCAGGCCCTCCCGCTGCAGGAGTTCGATCGCTTTCTGGCCGTCAGGGTATGGCTGAATGCTTTCGAGCTCTTCGTCCAAGGCCCGCTGTATGACACCCCATTTATCCTGGTCGATCTCAATGCCAAATTTATCTGCAGCGGCGCGCAGTGACAGGTTTTGGGTCATCAGATCATGGATGTCGTCAGGTTTCGGTCTTCGACCCTGACGAATGCCCTCTTTCAGGATCTGGCGAAACGGGTGCAAAGGTCTCTGGATCTGCACCACCGTTCCGAACGCGTCGAATACAACGGCTTTAACACCCATTTCAACTCCTTCGCTACATTGTCCGTTCACGCTTCAGCAGGACAGCACGTGCTTCAACGGCACAGCAGTCAACGTTCTCACTGGTTATGACGGAGAGATCGATCAGTGTTTGCAAGGCTGCCGGATCGGTGATGTGGGCATAGTCAAGCAGGCTCCAGCTCCTGATTTCAGCCTTGAGAATATCAGCGGCCTTGAATGGCATTCTGGACATTGCCTCAGCCATCCCCAGGAGCGGATTCTCCCACCGATCAACCTCATCGAGCTCAATGAAGTAGCAGTCTATGTCTGGCACAAAGAGCAGCCGCGATGAAGCGCGAAGACTGAGCGACTCCCTCAACAGCTGCAGCACGGCGCTCTGCCCGCGCACAGCGGTGACAACGTTGATGTAGCGACTGGCGCACAGCGGGATGTCGTGGCATACACCGGTCATAGGGAGGCCTCCTGCAGGATTTGGGCTACTGCAAACCTAGCCTTCAACTTCGCCCAGGCATCCAGGATGTCGTCGCACTGAAAGACGACCTTGGCAGGTGCTTGGCGGTCTGCAGATCGCTCGGTGAGGATATAAGAGTCGCCACTATCACTGAGTGCAAAGAGACTGCCTGTAATGCTCCCCAGCTCTTTGGTCAGGCGAAGCAGTTCGTCCATATCTAGCGGCGGTTTGACCTGATTTTCATGGGCAAACACGGCGATGGCCGTTGATACCCTGTCGAAATCGTAGTGGTGCACATAGCTGCCAAAATTAATCGACAGATCGGTAATGTTGAGCTCCACCTCAACGACCTGCCCCGCCACCTTAAGAACGGCCAAGGCTCGCATCTGCAGTGGGCTGGGCTTGCTGAGGCAGATCCTCTGGATCTCGATATCAGGCGTCATGGGTAAATCCCCTGAAGGCCTGGTGGGCAACTAGCCCACCAGGGCGCGAGCTTACAGTCGTGGGGAGTCACTGCGATGCTGCTTGGGTTGATCAACCACCTGCTGGAGCTCTGCCGGCACACGCAGATCTGTTGGCTCCCCATTTGCGTTCACCAGATTACCCTCCGGGGTGTTCATGCCTGATTCGATGCTTGCGGCCCGAGCGGCGGCAGCACTGACACTGAGTGAAATTTGTTCTGGGCGCCAATTAGCAGCGCACTGCCTGATCTCATCGGTAATGTTTCTTTCTTCAACAAACATAATTGCTTTTGGATTTTGACTTATGGCGTCCATGACTATTGATTCAGTTCTGAGCACCTCTGGAATAAACTGAAGTGCTAAGCCATTTTGATTTACCGCCTGCTTGAGCACTCCGTAATTCATGTACTCTTCGCTTAAAAAGGCAATTGATAGCCCATTATCCAGGGATGCCCCATTGGCTAACTTCTGGTGATTGGGTGAGCGATCCAAGATTGGCTCAAAATTTCTCCAGTCCTCCTTTACTAGCTGCGAATAGAAGTCACTTCTTTTTTCGAAAAAGCGATCTATTAAAAAGTCATAACTTTCCGTCGTGGGATTTACATGGAAACTTTTTTCTTTTTGCTGATGATCTGACCATCTCTCTTCAAACGATGGAGTGGTAACCACCTCATAACACTCATCGCGCTTGATTGGGCCGAAAGGCGTGTAAGAATTTTGATCAGCAGCCTGACTCAGCCCGATCATTCGATTGAAGTACTCTGTAAGATCTACGTTCTCATGGCCGCAATCCTCCAGGCCCTTTTTCAAATAATCCACAATAGCTTTAGCTGAATCATGGGTTGATCCCCCCTCTGAATATCTAAGAGCTGAAGATAAGACTTCATCAGATAGATAACTTTCTTCAGGGTGGTGCTGAGCCATGTCCAGCATAATAAGCATCAGCTCTTTGACCCCATCCGTTCCAGCCGCACTCTGCAAGCGATCGCTAATTAATCTATCACAAGAAAAACCACGCTCCTTCATAGTCTCAAGAACGTCGTTAGCCTTATTGAGTTCGGTAAACATCAGGGTCGAGGCGACTGCCTCGGTCATCATTTGCATCGGAATGGATTTTGTATAATTCGTGTAAGTGAAATCTTCCCGATAACTTGATCTGTAGTCAGTCTGTATAGCAACCTGCAGTGATTCAATCAAAACCCCCTTTAAATCAATACCTCCAAGATTTTCTACAGGTGGCCACTGAGTAGCTAAATTAATCCAGTGCTCCGCTGTAGGGCCAAGCTCGTCCTCACCCTCATTGCAAGCCCTGATTTCACCAGCCCCAGGGTTTAGGTCTTCTGAAATTCGGAACTCCCACAAAGCCTCCTCATACTTTTCGATCAAAGTCTCCTTTGAGAGGCCTGCTTTTTTCAAATCGACTTCAGCAGCTTGCCTGTAAGTGCTTTCAAAGGTGTGTGGGTTCTGCTCGTACTGGGATGATGGCATGATCGTATCCTGAGATTGCTATACTTAAACAATACGCTTGATATACACAAGATACAACACCCATCACAGCCCTAGATCCACTGCCAGCACAATGTCCCGGAATCGCTCAGGGATCCGCTCAATCTGAGTGCGAGAAAGACTCGCAATCGAGGCAAGCCGCCCTACCTCGGAGCCCCTGGTAGCGGCATCCACAAATCGATCTAGCAGCAGCGGATACCGCCTGAGCATCTGCTCTGCCAGCTGACCCGCAGCGTTGCCCCCCTTATCCAGGTAGGCCCTCACAGCCTCAACAGCTGAGTCCTCAACGAGCATGTCAGCGACCTTGGGGCCAGCCAGTGCTGGGTGCCAGATATCGGCCTGCATCAACGAGTTAACCTTGTCTTCGCTTCCAGTGAGGTCGGTGACCTGGCTATTCCAGTACCGCGATCTGCTGCCCTCACGATCGACGTACTCAGGCGAGTAGATTCGCTGATCGATCTTTGCCAGGTAGTCCAGGGCAAGCTTGGGGAACATGTGCCCAGCCGCCTCCTTGCCCACAAAACCATCGAAGGCGGATTCATGAGTTTGACGTACCAGGTCTCGATACAGCTCGCGGTCGAGCAGACTGCAGCCCAGAAAGTCTCCAGGCTCGATATCGGCGATCGCCCATGCTGATGGGTAGCAGGCCACGAAAGTGGCCATCGTGGATCTGATCATTGCGACTTGCTGCGCTGGAGTGATGCCCGCAAATAGGCAAGGCACAACGAGCTCCAAGCGCTGTTGCAGACGCTCAATGACCTCAGGCATGGGATGCCCCTGGTAAAGCCATAGATGGGCGTACAGGCCACTGAAGCGCCGGATGAGGGTGTGCTTCCATTGCTGCGGCTGAGGTCGCTCTCCCTGGAGCGAGGAAATCGCAATGTTCAGGGCTTCCAGACCTGCTGCTGTAGCATCGTGGGAAGCATCGAAGCCTGTAATTGAGAGACAGGCATCCCGGTCTACGATCTCCTGCAGCGCATCACCCCCTTGCACGCCTGCCTGATAGGCAAGGGCGTGAACGGTTACTGCCTGCAGGATCGGCTCGTACCCAAAACGAAATCGATTCTGCTGCTCCAGCAGGCGATCATTGAAGCCGACCCATTCGTACATCGTCTGCGAGCTCGCAGAATCAAACCCTCTCACAATCGCGTCCTGGATCACCTGGTCGACACCGATGGCGTTAGGGTGGGCAACCTTAATTCGGGGGATGTCGAGCTGTGTTAACGCACTGCCCACGCTGTACCACTCGTAGCCCAGGTAGTAGCCATAGTCGAGTCTCGAAAGCGGAGTGCCGGCGAACATGGCCAGCAGGTAAAGCTCGCGTGATTCGCTGTCCACCAGCTTGGCCAGCGGCGAATTGCGCGTGAGCCGCATATGCCCCCCATGCCAAAGCCGAAGGTCTGCAGGTGACGCCAAATCGTATGCAGTGAAGAACCTGGATAGCACCTGTCGCCCAGAGCGGTTGAGGTGGGCTGGTGGCAGGTTTTGCAGGGGCCAAGTAGACATAGTCATGCACTCACCGTAGAGATACGGTAAAAATACGCATGATATACAATTGAGTCAATTGGGCTTGGCTAGATGCCGGTGGCAGATTTATACCGATGATCAGCACAGCGCACCCTTTGCCAGCTGTCCTCCGTAATCCGTGTGCCGATAGCACCGCAGATTTCGCAAGTGTGAGCGGAGACCGCGCAAGCCATTTCCACCATGCCAGCAATCCGCTGGTCATCCTGCTGCCCCTGCTGAAACCCGAAGCGTAGCGTCCCGAACTTTTCCTTTACATGCGTTGCGACGACCTGCTCAAGCCCACACCCATCAACCCGCTGCTGGATTCGGCAGCACAGTGTGTCGATGAGATTGGCCCAGCCAGGGCCGCACTCGAAAAACCACCCACGGCCATCGGGCGACCGAGGGCCACCAGGGAATATTTTGGGATGCTTGGCGATCAGGCTGATGTCGAACCGCTCGAACTCGGGTTCGGGTGGAACATAAAGACCAGAGGCCTTCATGCAGCTTCGCAGCAGGGCATTAAGGGCAGCAGCCAGCACAGGCGGAGGGTTGCTCAGGAGCTCCTCAGCAAGCATCTGGCAAATGGCCGGGGCAGGATCGATCTTTGACATCAGATCCCCACTGGGGCGCACAGTGGCTTCCAGGTGGACTGCATCCAGCTTGTGGACGGGCTTGATCGTAGCGCGCCAATTTCGAGCGGCAAATCGAAAGCTTAGCGCCGCTCGAAGATCGATATGATCCACCAGGGGATGGCCGCTAAGCTCGATCATGTGCAGGCACCTATTTGTCTAAAGCGCGATCCAGTACTGGGCGCCAGTCGGTGATCACGTCGCTCAGTTGCACCGGGTTCTGCGCTTTTTCCACCTGCTCACTGAAACCACTAAGCTCAGTCAGCAGAGCATCATGGGTTCTTTCATGGTACAGCGCGTGCGTTAGGCTGTTGATGGTGCGCTGGACATCCTTTTTGGTGTCTGCGTAGTTGTCTTCGCTCTTGGCGACGTCTGCAGCCGCCCAACCTACCTCTGGGTGATGGCGGTCAATATTGATGCCTAGGGCGCGGTTTTTTGCAGCAATGGCGAAGCCTTCGATAACCAGGCCAGGATTCTTGTCTTCCATAAAAATTTCTCGATTGCGAGGGTCGGATTCGCTTGATATACATCAGGTAGCTAGCGGATACAAGCAGAGTGGAGGCCCTCATGAAAAATGATCACGAGCGGAACGAGAGGCGATCGTTGGAGGGGCACAAGCTGATTGCTGCCAAGCTGCGGCAGAACCCCGAGCTGCTCAGCATTGCCTGGGAAAATATTGCAAAGGCCAGGGAGGTGTATGACGGTGACGTTCTACTGGAATGGGAAGCAGTCTTGCGAGCACCGATCGAACTGATCTGCGAGTTCATCCAAAGTGACTCACAAACAGCCATACGAATGAGGCAGTCGACTCCATTTGCAGGGATCCTGAGTCAGGAGGAGCGGGATGCTATCTGGGGCTCGCAAAAAATGGATCTAAGTCAGGATCAGTGGGAGGCTGTATACCTTAGCCCTGCTGGGTGGGCGGCACGGGGCAAGCGGGAAAGCTAGCCTAGAGCCCCAGATCCATGCTCAACAAGTCCTCCAGCTTCTTATCACCGAGCTTCTCCGCATGATCCCGGCCAACGACGCCGGCCTCAATCAACGCCAATAAAACAGCCTCGTCGGTAGCTCGTTCCGCATCAGCAGTCGGAATCTCGCTGATTATTGCCTGCAGGGCCTGCCCCAGCTCGCGCTCAAAGCGCACGGCGCCAAGGCGTTTGTAATCCCCCTCCTCGACCAGCAGGACGAGCCTATCCTCGGCCTGGGACTCTTCCAGCCTGGCCACCGGTTTGAGTTCAAACCTGGCCACCAGGTGCTCGATCGCAGTGTCGGCGCCGAATAGGTGATCCAGGGTGATGATCGATATCGAGGGAATCGAAATTGCCCGTAGCCGGAGTCCGGAGGGGCTGCTCTTGGGTTTTGGCGGGGGGTAGCCGCCCAGGTGGGCGAATGGGTCGAGCTCTCTTGCCTGCCGCAGGAAGTCGAGATCTACGTCGCATGGGATGGTTTGGCGATCGGGGGTTGTAGGGATTTGAGCGCTCATGTGCACCTCTTATTTTGTGGGGGCGGTTACAACCCAAGATCCAGTGCGAGAATTTCATCTGGGCACCGATCCATTAAATCAGCGTGCAGAGCCTCGTAGAGTCGTTTCGAAAAACCCTTAGGAAAATACTTAAGGGTATTAATACGGCGACAGCATTTACTACGATTAGCAACATCGCCAACTAATCGAGTGTTCCGAGTCTTGATCTGCTCTCGGGCAGAAGGCTTTCCGACCACTTCAACCCCAATAAACTCCAAATCAACAGTGTCGATGATGTGAAAGGTACGATCAGAGCCAAGTACTGATTTATGGGTTCTGTACAGTTGCGAAATGTTCATGGGCTTTACCTTTTCTTGTTTTATTATGTCGCTTTGCGCTTTATGTCCCATTATCGGCATAACTCTGAAGCAGTGTAAATCTTGACAGTGGTTTTTGTTTAGGTAGATTATTTTGTGAAATCTACTTAAACAAAAATCACTGTCAATATTGATCAGCGTTACTCTCATTGCGTATCTTAGAAATGTGGACGACAAGATCCACTTAAACAATAAGGTGCACCAAATGAGCGAACAACAAGTAATTGCCGATCTGATCCGTAAAATGCACGACCGCATTGATCAAATTCATGTTACCAGCCACACAACTCATGCTGATTTGCTTCATGAAATACAGGAGTTTAAGAAAAGTACTCAATCGATCAATGATGGAATGGATAGTCTGCGTGAGCACATCCGTGTCGAATGCCAAGCGCTTCTTCAGCGCGACGCCATTAGGCAGCAGCGGATCGTCGAGGATCTAGCCTCTGCGGCCCTGGCTATCCAAGAGCATGTCTTGATTCACCATGAAGCTGTTCTGAAAGAATTAGCGGAAATTAAGGGTACCGCATAGCCCTCCACCGTTTCATCTCCAGTTATTCGCCGACCACGATGACCATTTAAGCCCCTCGCCAAGGGGCTTTTTTATAGCCCAAGATCAAGCTCCAGCATGTATGCCATAGCAGCATCCCCAATCAACTCGGCCAACCGAAGATCCAGAACGCCGGTATCGCGCAGCAGTTGCAACCCCTGCTCCCAGTTCACATGGGCCAGTTGCTCTGCAGCCAGGCTTTTGATATTGCGCTCGATGTGCACGTCCAGGTATGGCTCCGCATAGGTTGGCCAAGTCGACATGCAATTAGCGCCAAACATTCGTTCAGCCACGATTTCAGGGTCATTGCTATCGAGCAGCTGGCTCATCGCGTTCTTGACCTCAGCTGCAACCGAACCTCGGCGACTCATCCAAAGAGCGTCGAATTGATCGATGGTTGCTGCCAAACACCAGCTGTCCGGCGAGCTTCTCAGCCACTTCTCGATGTGATCCCTGACCTGGTATGACAGGCCATCGGGATTGAGCGCGAGCTGTACGCAGAACTCGACTGATACGGGCCAACACTGATACGCCCTGGCAAACCTCATGGCCTTGCCTGTATCCACGATTGCCACAGCCATACAGGCCCAACAGCTCGCCAGGGATGTGATGTAGCTCTTGGCTTCAAAGGACTCGGTGTAATGGACGCCTCTGCGCAAGAGATCTGCAAGCAGCAAGACCTCGCTATTGCGCAGCAGACTCACCGCACGAGCTCCCAAGCGATGATGACGCCTGCAGCTCCACAGAACGCCTGCAGGGCGCGAACAGCTACACATCCCACCCCATACAGCCGGGAGTAGATGGCCACCGCTTCCAGGACATCCTGACGGCCCTCTACGGACGGGCCCAGCAGGAAGTTGTTCGGGGGCAGGTACAAGCTGGCAAGCCCCTGAACATGGAGCTTGCGGCAAAGCAACAGGGCTTGGATCGTGCGCATGGGCAATGACTCAGCCGGCGTGCTGCATCACGGCGAAGGCGCAGTAAATGACGAAACCTACCCCCAGGGCTTCCATCGGACGTTGAGCCATTGCTTCGAGCTTCCGAGCCATCCAGAAAAATGGCAGCGCTGCCAGCTCAAAAGCACGGAAGGATCGGTCGAAAAAACGCTGATACAGCTTGTCGAGCTTGGCCAGAGGAGCCAGAACTTTCACCAGCACTGGGCTTGGCGCGGGGAGATCGTAGGACGACTTGGGCTGCTGTTTCATAGTTCTGTCTCACTTGGTGATGATCTGGCGTTTAGTTGAGCGGGAGGCGCTGCCGCCCCCCTCCCCTGGCTCTGCATCAGACTTTTTGCTTGATTTTGTGTCGCTCTTGGAGCTCGTCGGCTCGACTTTCCGTCCTCCGCTGAGTGTCCTGCCCGATGGACTGGGCGAGCTCCAGACCATTGGCAATTTCCTTGCGCAGGACAGGATCAGTCTCGGCCTTTTCGCGGATGCTGTTGGATCGTTCGGCCTCATCAGCAACCTTCTGATCAGTCACCGAGCGGGTGAACACCTGGGTAGGGAGCCCTTTCTCGAACTCAGTGGCTTGCAGGGCATGTTCCTGGGCCTTTTGCTCAGCCTTTTCGGCAAAGGGGGCGACCCCGTCCACCTTCGCCTGGTTGCCGATGCGTTTCCACGAGTCGCTGTGAAAACTGTGGTGATCCACCTGGTACTGCTTTCGTGCGTTCTCCAGGGTCTTTTCGCCTGCACCGACTTCATCCTGCAGCTTTTCGTAGTCGGACTTGAGCTTGTCGTAAGCCTTGATTTTCGCTGGATCGCCGCCCGTGGCTTGTTTTTTGGACTTGGCCAAGTAGTCGCCGTGCTTTTCCTCGAACTTCGTCAGCTTGTCCTGAACGCTCTCAACGCCCTGCTCCAGCTGGCTGATGCCCTGCATGGCCTTTGCTTGTTTTTGCTCGAAGGCCTTCCATCGCTCCTGGATGCCTTCTAGCCCAAACTGGTTTGACGTTGGCGATTGCTTAGGAAGCTTTTGCTCTTCCTGTGGCTGCGCCTTTTCGACGTTCTGCGGGATTCCGCTGTCATCGGGCTTCCTGTCACGGTAGTCATCAGCAGCCAGGCGCTTGGGCTTATCATCCCCGTCCTCTTCGAGACCAGGTTGGCCGGGAGCTGGCTGAGCGGCGATCTTTTGCCCTTCGGCCCATGCCTTGAAAAGCTCACCCTGAGCCTGGTCGTGCTCTGTGAGTTTCCGGGCGGCCTCCCTGAGCTTCAGCAGGCTTTCGCCTTTTTGTTTGGCCTGCGCCTCGGAGGTGAGTTCTTCGTTCTCGATGTCGGTGTTCATGCTGCTTCTCCTTGGGCGGCCTTGGCCATTTTTTGACGTTCGAACCACTCAGCTTCCTGCGTGAAGTTGCTGGTGAGCTTGATCTGCTCGACGTGAATCTGGGTGTAGTTCTGAGTGATGATGATGGCGTGACTGTTCGAGAAGCCGAGCACATCGCGCACACTTAGGAGGTTCTGCTCCTCATTGCCCTCGCTGAGCTCTTTCTGCTCCATCTCCGTTGCCGTGCGCTCGATCTCGATTTCAGTGGCAGCGGGCTGCCCCATGTCCTGCAGCGCCTCAGCCCTTGCGGCCTGGGTGTCGTGGACGGACTGAATGTAGCGCTCGTATTGCTCGTGACTCATCCGACTCATTGGCGCAACGGTGTCGAAGTCACCTTCGTTCACTGCCAGGCCCATTAGATCGCTGTCACGCAGCCTGAACTCCGGGGCCTCCATCACACCGTTGACAACCAACTCGCGCATGGACTGGCGTTCAAAGTAGTTCTTGCCGAACGTTTTCATGCGCAGCGTCTTGCCGGCGAGTTGGATGAAGTAATCAATCGTTTTGACGTCCTCGGTCTGCAGCAGGATCTTGTTGCGGAAGTTGAGCAGCATGTTGGTGACCTCCTTCTCACCCATAAATTGCTCCAGCGCTGCCACGGATTGAGTGGCGATAAGGCCGATCACACCCTTCGATCGGTTTTTGTTCCAGTAGCCGTCATCCCCTACGGGCATGTCCATCCCGCCCACCATGACGAGATCCTGGTACTCGTCGGCCACGTAATAAACGGGGTTGTCTTGCGGAATGAGATCATCCAGCGCAGGGTTGTAATCCGGGCGCAGGCGAGCTTCAGAGGTTGCTGTTTTCCAGAGGACTTCACGCTCACCGCTGAGGATACGGAATCGCGAAGCCAGCATCTTGAGCAGGTAGCTGCCAGCCTTACCATCGCGCTCGGAGGTGACGTTGATACACACGCCTTTACCCTGAAAACAAAAGTCCACGTCGGCGTAGTTGATGCCCTGGTTTGGCAGGCAAATGACGTTGCCCTGGTCGTCGTAAACGTCGTCGCCCTGCTCATCAACTTGAACCAGGTTGTCCCGACCTTCGAAGAACAGGCGGTTAAGTTTAGCGTTCGAAAGCACAGGGCCAAGGTCGCTGATCAGTGTCGCCTGGATGTTCGTTTTGGTCTCCTTGGCTGCCTCAAGATCTTGCCATTTGGTGTTGACCAGCCGCATCGCATTGATCAGGTCAGCATTACCAATAATGTCACTGACCAGGCTGCCCTGGACGATTTCGCTGGTCAGCTCGGAGATGACCTTGTCCAACAGCACGTCGTCCGTGGCAATCTCGAAAATAAAGCTCAGACAGTACGGGTCGCAGCCTGTTTTTCGCTGATACTCCAAGCCACCCTGGCTGTGACTGTATGCCCAAGCAATGTTGGCAAACTGAGTGCCCCAGTACCCGGACATCGATTTGTAAAACCCGCTCCCACCCTCATTTTTGCGACCGGCCATGCGAGCAATGGTGTCGATCCAGGTTGTCAGCTGCACCGGGCTTACGCCCTTGGTGATGTTGCAGCCGTAGTTGCCTTCATCGGAGCCAATGACAATTACGTTTTCGGCGCCAAAGCCCTCCTGGATCGCAATGGCCAACACGTCTTGCCACAACACAGCCTTGGAATCGGTTACGAACCAGCCCATGTTCGCCAGGTTGCCGGCAGCTTTCAGGCGGAAGATTTGTCGCATGATGGGCAGCAGTGTGCGCTGTGTTTTACCAGAACCAGTACCGCCAAAAATGATCGTGTTTTGGTAGGCGTTGATCAGGTTCATGAGGTAAGGAACACCGCTCTCCAGGCCAGCAAAGAAGCCTCTGCCGCGCAAAAGGCCAGTGGATATACCGAGCTCAATCAGCGGCTTGTCTCGATTGCGATGAGCCTCCTCCACTTGATCGCTGATGCTTTGACGATATGCATCAAGCTCAGGAAGTGCCTGCTCGAACTCAACCTTCGATTCCTTCACTGGCAAATGCAGCTTCGACTCAATGGTCTTGCTTTTGATGCGTCGCGAGAGCGCTGCACGTGCGAAATGACGGCGGGTTGATCTGGCGACCGTGGGAGCCCAGGTCATCGGCGCGATGGCCATAGCTGCACCCTGCAGTCCATTCAGCAGATTTCCCCACGCCTGCACCGACGCAGCCGCACGACTCATCACCTCCGGGTTGAAGGTGTCGAATGCAGCCGTCACGCCTGATGCGGATGGTGCGTCGAAGCCGACTACTTGCAGAGCCAGCAAAGCGGCGCCGGTCATGGCCATCGCTGCAATCCCATAGCCCATCGCATGCCCAAGGGTTTTGTTGCCGGCATCGACAATCAGGTCTTCCTGGTACCAGTGGTTGGCCAGCTCGGTTACCTCCCGCGCATCCAGCAGCTTGCCCTTGAAGAGAACGGATTGAACGATCTCTGCTGGCACTTGACGGTTTGCCAGCTGCTGAATCCACTGGGGCATGCTGCGATAGTGCGAAAGCTGAAGGCGCAGTCGAATCTCAAGGATCTTGGTGACAGGGTCTTGCTCACCCTGGAAAACCTTGTCGATCTGCTCGTCACTGATGCCATCAAAAACACTGCGCACAGCGCGAGGAATCTCGTCAGCGGGTGGGAGCGGGTCAATGAACGAGCGATCGCCGGCATCGTGCAGCTGCTTTGCAAAAGTCATCAGCAGCTTGTCGACGGCCCCTGTCTCGCTGGCCATACCCATGGCTGCCGCGATATGGCGACCGGGGATGTCAAGGCGGAGAAGATTGGAGATCTTCCCCGGTGCAGTGAAGAGAAAGTTTTGCAGCGATCGGCAGGCAATGATCGGCATCGCCATGCCTTTTTCAAGAATTTTGAGACCGGCCATCGTTGCGGCGGTGACTTGATTGTTTTCCATGATCAGGGCCTCACTTCGACGGCTGGATGAGAGATGACAGAAGTGCAACGTCCTTGCTGTTGACGGTGCTGATATCGATCGAGAGGTTCTCTCTCTTCATCTGCTTCAGAATCTCTGTGTAGGTTTGAACCACCTGGGGGGCTCCAACCTCTTCAGGGCGACCTGGCTGATTTGTCAAGTTCGCTTGGTTCTGCAGGTTCGCGGTTTGGATGCGCAGCATGCCTCGGTCACTCACGCCTGCAGCGTCGAGGTCGTAGAGAATGAAAAGTGCAGCACCCACCTGAGTGCCTTCAGAAATCAAGGCACTGACAAGGTAGCTAGTGGTCTTGCCATCGAGCTCGTACACAGCGATCGGGAGGGGGTCACAGCTGCCTGGAAGGCGATGGGTTAGGAGCTCGCGAAGCGACCCCACCTTGCTTTTACCTGCATCGAAGCTGCCTTTGACCCAGTTGTCTTGCAGGGCGTTTAGCGCCTCCGCTGCATCCTTGCGTGACAAGGCGGTGACATACACCAAGGGGTTGTAACGAAACAGAGGGGTGTACCCGTAGAAACCTTTAGCTGCCACACGGGAGCAGGTGTCCTTTGACACAGCAGCAGTCCGCCCCTTTGCCAAAACCTCCAGAACACGCGACACATCGTCGCCATTAGCAACGAGGGTTTTGGGATCGTCGCCCTGCAACAGCCGGGGTTCGATTTTCAGACAAGCCAGATCCTGAGCCCTGCAAACGCTCCCAGGCTCAGTACCTGGGCGAGATGTGGAGCGAGCCTGATCGATTGCCAGCGCAACCTCAGCCACCTGATTCACAGAATACTTGCCGGTCAGCTTTACCAGGTCGTCGCGATACTCTCCGGCGATCCCTGCCCCGTACAACACAGCGAGCTGTGCCGCAGCCTCGGTACCCTGATTCACCCGCTCCCGGAAACCATCCTCTGAAGGCCCTACGAGGTTTGCAATGGATGGGATTCTCAGCTTGATGACATCAGCGCTATTCAAGTGCAGCGCGGAAGCGGCGAAGGCCTGGGCAGTCCATCCGACCGGCGTGAACACCAACACAACACCAGCCACGGTCACCGATACCAGGGTCATGTACACCTTAGTTTTGTAGCGCAGCTTGGCGTCAGAGGAGGCCAGCAGCTTTCGGTGCATTTCCTGGATGGGGCGCAAAACCTGGGCATACGACTGACGATGTTGCCCCCCGTTTTCATCGGGCTTGGTCAGCCCTCCTGCGAAAATCTTCTGCCAATTCAACATCGTCAGTATCTCCTGCGTCATCAGATGTAGATCATCTGATACCTGTTGTATATCAACTGTAGTCCGATCATAATGCAACCACGGAAAACGTCAAGCGGCAAAACGCCGATCGAGGTGGGTGGTGAGCGACTACGAAGCGCAGGTGGTTGACCAGGTGCTCGGTGATTACCTGGCTGCGATGGAGATTTCTGCCGGCTCAGCGTTTGCTCTCAAACGCCTTTGTCGAGACATGCATCGCTTTGTTAAGGGCTTCGGCGTGTGGACGATTGGGGGCATGGATGGTGCCGGCACAACCACTCAACGGCTGTCGGATGCTGGGCAGGAGCTGATGCGGGAGTGGAGGTTTACCAGGGCGCGCTGGCTTTCGGACAAGGCCACATATGGTGTGTTGCGGATCGCTGTGGAGACCATCAGCCGCCTCGAACCTGGCCTGCCGCTTTTACAACAGGGATGGCGTCACACCCACGTCCGTGATCACTGGTGCGTATGCGACACGTGCTTTTCGCGTGCCACGGCTGCCCTCCCCGAGTTGGGCCTCAGCGAGGAAGAGCGCGAGCTTCTCGTCGCGAGGGCCACCTATTCAGTGACTGACGATCACATTGAGCCATCGAGGAAGCGCGCATGAACAACCTGGGATCCATTTGCATGCACCTGACCCAAATTGGGGTTAGCTTCTCCACGCTACGCGATCAAGGCAGCAAGCGTATCCGCGAGAACGCTCACAACTACTCGTTCCGTGGCTTTTCCGGCTGGGTGTTGCTCACCAAGGATTGCGGCGAGCTCATGATCTTCGATTCCGACAAGAACCTGGTTTTGGACGCCCAGGTTGGGTTCGATGGCACGGCGCCTGCCAATGCCCTGGGAGTGATGACAACGATCCTTGATGAGCTTCGATACGTCCGAAAGCTGGAGTCGGGCCGGAAGTCGGCTTGAAGGGAGTCGCCAGGTTTCAGGCGAAGCCTGGCTGATTTTGAGTACCCCAAATTGGGGAAGCTTTAGATCGGAAGAGAAAGGGTGCCTGTCATCGCAAGCAGGGAGAGATTTTCGTCGGTGAGAGTGAGCTCAGCCCCCATCGGGAAGCTGATGGTGAGGCCTTTGGCCGTGGGGGTTCCGCCCTGATAGGTGTGTTGATTGAACTCTACGTGCACAACACCATAGATCGCCGGCACGCGCAGGGTATACGGAACCCACTTTCCGTTGATCTCGATCTCCATTTCATGGGTCACCTCAGACAGCTGGATAGGCAGGCTGAGCCAGCTACCATCATCGGACTCATCATCGAACTCTGGCTCTCCAAGCATCTGGATGGTCTGCTGGGTGCTGTACAGAAAGACCTTGATCTCATCGCTTGCAGCCTGGATGAACTCGGCTGGGATGTCCGAGACAGACTTGTACTGCTTCTCGAAATCAGGGATCGAGGAGGCCAGGCTGAACATCTCAATGACCGTAGCGGTTGCGAAGATGCGACCCGAATCATCGGTACCAACCCCCTTCATCAACATCGTTCCGATGCTGTCGACAACGGGTGTCTGCAGGGTCATACGACCATCCACCAAAGAGATCAGGCTCAGCACGCGAGAATCTACACCGTAGGCGCCCATTTCGGTCTTGGATGGGTGCCAGCTGTGGATGTAAAAACCGCCCAGGGCGTCCTTGTCGAAGGACACCAGCTGGTTGGCAGCTACAAAGGACTCACTATTCTCGCTCATGTCGATTCCATATCAAATGTATATCAATAGAATATCTAGCATCCCTATTGTATAGCAAGCGTATTCTGTGCTTCAGAACGGCAAAATCTCACCTTCGAAGTAGTTCGGGTGGTCTTCCATTCTGCCGCCTGGATTGACCAGCATGTTCACCTCCAGATGCTGAGCAACCTCTTCCTGCCCAACCCCGAGCACACGCTCCAATTCCCTGATTTCAGCTTCAATTTCGCGGCGGACAACAGAAATATCCCGGCCTTTGATCCGGCAGTTGTCGTAGTAAAACTGATATGCCTCCTCCAACCCCTGGAGCTTGTTGATTTGCTTACTGCGTGCAGCTGAAAGATCGCCAGGGGCAGGTAGGGTCACCGAGATTTGCTGGTGGAACGCTCGGCTAATGTCAGCATCGGACACCATTTGGCCATCGGCAAAACTCAGTGCGGAAGCATCGAAAACAGCGGGATTCGAGTCATACCGACTGTAGTAATTGCGGTTGAAATTCGCAAAAAGCCCAGGTGTTTCGATCAGCACTTTGTCGCCAAGATGATTGGCCACATAGGTCGGCTTGGCAGCGTGCAGCCGGATAATCCGAAGGTTGTTTGCGTTGATCCCTCTGCGATCGCCAAGCTTGCTGATGCGCATGACATAGCCAACCATTGCCGCCTGCATATGCGCCTTGGCGCGTGGCACACCGCGAGCTCGACAGTCCAGGATGTTGAAGTGCTCGTCGCAAAACAGGTAGACCTTTTTGCTCAAGTAAAACGCATGCCGGCAGATGATCTTCGATCGAGCCGGATGACCCGGAATGGCAAGGTCATCACGCACCCGTTTTTCTTCAAAATCCCATTGGCCAAGGTCTTTGCCCAGGCTTATAAAATGCTGTTTAGCAAGCATTCTCCGAGCTGTGTCTTCCGGGTGCTCGTGGGGGCTGAACGGCACTGCGCAGTGAATCGAGTCGGTGTCGCAGTAAAGCACCTTGATGCCCACGGAATCTGCTGCTCGCATGCCAACATGCAGGGCTACCCTGGCCTTTGCTGTAACCGATACCGCCCAAGGCCGAATGGCATGCGCTGCCGTTGTGTCGGGCAGGTTGATTTTAAAGCGCTTGAGATACCGACCACCGGGGGCAATCGTAGTGGTGTGTTCGTACTGGCAGAGATGGGACTCTGCATAGTCAACGAGGAGATTCGTGATGATGCGGGCATTGCTTTCGACCCTGTGATCGAGGTCGGAGACCAGGGTTTTAACTGCCTGCCAGGCGACGTCAATGCCCTTGATTTCACCTTCTTCGAAGTGGTCAACATCCAGAATCCTCAAGGCCAGGGATCGATTTCCTCCCTGGGCAAGGCGCTCCACGATCTCCTTGGGATCCTCCTCCGGAGAGCCCTTGCCCAGCAGCAGATTATCCACCAGGCGACGCTTGGCTACGTACGGGCGCAGGTGGACTTCCAGCTGCAACAGGCGCTGCAGAAGGTTTTCCCAGCCAGGCGTTTTACCCGCAAAGTCCTCGTGCGACTCGTCAAAGCTTCGCAGCGCCTGATCCAGAGCAGTTACATAGGCGCCGATGCGATCCCAGTCCGGGTCTTGTACCGCAATTCGGCGGATAACATCAGCCGCCCTGGCGAGGTCTTCAACTGCAAAGTCGAAGGATGGAGAGTGCATCTGAGCCAGGGGGCCATAGCCGCCGGCATTCATCAACAGCTTGAGCATGTAGCTTTCTGAGGCTGCCTGGTCAGCGTCCTGCTGCATTTGATCTCGGACGGCAGGGTCATAATTGCCAGCCTTTTCCATGTCATCGATTTGCCGTTTGATCGCTTCCTCGCGCCCCGCTGCCTCTCGGCGGCGTTGATACGTTTGGTTTACAAACTTGGCAAAAGGACTCCATGCAGCACCGCGCCAAACCAGCTCTCCAGCACTGCTTCTGCCCGGCAAGATCCCTAGGATTGGCCCGAAAAGCGAGCGAGTGAGGTTTATTTCTACCGCACTATCTTCGACAGTTTCTTCGCTCAAGAACAGCACTAGCTCTTCGCCGGTGACGTAGGTTTCCAGATAGCCAGTCCAGTCGGCGAAGACCAACCGGCTATCGATATCACCGCCACCGATTTGCTGGGGAATCACGGGGATTTTGCGGAAGAAATCCACCTTGGAGCGTGGTAAGCGGACGTAGAACAACCCGCCCCGCACCTGCAGGAATTTCAGGGCATTCAGTCGCCCAACCACGTGTTCAGTGGTTTCCTCCCTAACAACCTTGACGAACGCCTCAGTGGAGGAGGACAGCTCCTCAAAGCTCACAGAGGCATTGTTGCCCTTCAGCTTTGCATTGTCCTGCAGCTCCTTGAGTTTCGCATAGTCGACCTCGATTGCTTCCCTGGTGGTCTTGCGCGTCTCAACAAGCCCCACTCCCCTGATGCCTTTGGAAACAGTGTTGGAGAGGAATCTTGGGTCGACATATCCAAGCAGGACAGTGGAATACTGGCCCAGGTCGCGAAGGAAGAGCTTTACCCCGTTGGCCATGACCGATGGGTACATGCTCTTCGCGTCGATCACGACAACGGCAGTGCCGTCTTCGTTATTCGCGGCAAAGACTTCGCATCGCCCACCTCGCTGCACCACCCTGAATTTCTGGTTGGCCAGTTTTGAGCAGTACCAGGGATTGGTGATGTAGGTCTCCAGGTTGGAGCGTGATTCGACGTAGCCATGCTCCTGAAAGACCCTTTCCACAGCAGGCTGGGCTTCGTACTCAAGATCCGCTTCCAGCAGGTCTTCAAACTCCTGATCGTCAGCATTTTCCTGTGGCGTGATGAGCCTGGATGGGTCGCCACCTGCCTTAACGATGTTGGTGTTTTCGCTTGTCAAAAGCACCATGTTGCCCTGCTTGTACCGGGCGAATCGCTGGTAGTTCAGGGGCAAAAAGCGTGAGACCACATTCCCATTGGCATCAGTAGTCTGCGGCGTGTCGTAGGCGCACTTGACCATTGCGGCAAGACCGATCATTGCGGCAGTGTTGAACGCTGCGGGATTAGGCACCCCAAGCTCTCTAGCGAGGCTGTAAAAGCGGCACAGGGCGTTGGCCAGCACCACGACGTCAGTAGCCGAGTAATGGCGAACCTCGTCGCTGAGCGATCGCTTCCAGTGCACCAAGGCATCGTAGGCCTTGGGCGAAAGGTTCAGTCCACGGGGGTGAGACTGATAGCGCTGAGTGGTGGCCTTGCGCACCTCCATGCCATCTTCCATGGCATACATGCCCACCCAATCACCTTCAGGGGTTAGCTCATAGCGGTGAGCTTGTTCTAGATAGGGGTGAATGTCCTCTAGAGATACGTCAAACCCCTCCCCGTGGAGCCACTCAATCGTATGGGTGAACTGCTTCGGGGTCTTACCCTTTTCAATGGAGCTGCCCAAGGCTGAAAGAGGAACGTTCATGATCCAAAACGAGTCCAGCAACTCGATCACAAAAGCGTTTTGGCTGCCGCACGAAAGGTAGATCCGAGGCTTGTCGCCGAAATTCTCGATGACCCACCGCATGTTGTGTTTTTTGCGCTCACCCTCATCGTCTTCAAGGAAAATTTCATCCTGGACGATGATCGGTTTGCTGTGGAGCTTTCCGTCGATCACGTATTGCTCGTGGAGCTCAGTGTTGATGTCGATGCCCAGGTACTTGGCCAAGCCGCTCCAGTCGAATACCGCACCGTTGTGCGCGTAAAAACGCCCTTTCCCCCGGTTGAGCCCCTTCTTCCTTTGCGTGACATAAAGTCGGGCGAGCAGATCCTTGAAAAAATCCACCACCGATGCCCAGGTAGGCAGAACCTCCACACGCGAATAGGCGTCCTCACCACTGTTCGGTTTCGTAGGGTCAAAGATCAATGCAACCGCGTGGTGAATCGCGGAGGCCAGCAGCCCCAGGGACTCGATGTCAAAAACGCCTACAAAGTCAGGCTCTGCTCTGTTTTTGAGGTACAGCACGTGGTTCCAGGGCCCATATAATGGCGCCGGAGTGTACGAGTTGGTTACGCCAGTGGGGCATGCTACAAGCTTGTTGTAGGGGAACAGCAGGGAGAGCTCTGCTCTCGCCTTGCGAGCCTGGGCAAGGTATTCGATGTTTTGATCGGCGCTCATCGTTTGTTTTTCGCGGCGCTTGTCGCTACTGCCCGACTTGGTTTTTTGCCCCTTGTCGTGAAAAGCGGATTTCAACACATGCTTGCTCATACCTTGCCCCAGGTAACGCCTTGCCGGGCGTTTACTCAAAAATGTATATCATGTGTATATCATAAAGCAGGATCAGGCGATCCCGCAACACCCTAGAGCTTGGGAGACCCGTCGTCGTCCCCATCAGGCTTTGGGGGATCTTGTCTCCGGCGCCGACGACGAAGCGGGGCAAGCGCTTGCCGGATAGCCTGCTCAAAGTCCTGCTGGGAAACTGGCTTGCCAGTTGCAGACACTTCCGGCCCCACGGGCTTTTTCAGGGCCTTAAAAGCCCGCTTCGACGCCCGAGACGAGTCAACGACGCTGCCGGCAGGATCGCCCAGGGCGTTGATCGTGCCTTTATCCAGCCCCCGGAGCCTGACGTTTTGCTGCTTGGCCAGCTCAGTGCTCCAGCGAGCAGCTTGCATCGCATCGCGAATATCCTCAGTGCGAGGAACGCCCCCTGCTGCGCGAAGGAGGACATCCGCAGCAAACTGAGCAGCCTGGGCGCGATGTGAGGCTCGAATGGTTGCAGAGCCGTCGTGCAGCCTGCTGAGTGTGCGCCCAAAGGTCTGCAGGCCATGCAGCAGCTCGTTTCTGCGCGTAGACGGGTCAAGGGCACCCATGAGCTTTTCGACCCCTTGGGCGCCGTTCAGCGCGGTTTTAATCAGATCCTGCGGGGTGGTGAAGTACCCGTAAGAGGTCTTTGCTGCCTTGACCAGCTTTTGGGCCTGTGCGACATGACTCGCGGTAACCCTGGAAGCCCCTTTGCCTGCGGCAACCGCCGTTGCCAGCACAGGCAACAGGCCATTCTTTTCGAGGGTTGCGATTCGATCCGAAACACTGGCGCGGTACTCACGCTGCGCCCTCGCAACCGCCTTGGCTGCAGACTCGCCTTTGCGCAGCTTGAATTTTCGCCCAAACAAATCGATGTTGGTTCGGGCCATGTCGGGGACTGATCTCGCCGCCTCAATCCTGCGTTTTACGTCCTGGCGAGAACGCACCTGAAGGCTGATTGTGCGCTTGCGATCCACTTCGATCTTTGTCTGGATCTCGCGTTTGGCAATCATCACGGATGACTTGCTTGCCGCGTAAACGGACGACATAAGCTCCCGGTAGCTGATCGTGGTGTTTGTAAACTCCAGGCGCTCGGCGACAGCTTGCGCGATGCGCTTAGCTGTATCCACGATGAAAACACCCGTGGCTTTGCGGTACAGACCAGGGTAAGCAGAACTCAGGCGATATGCCTCGCTTACAGCGTTATACTGTTTTATATCAATGTTGCCTTCGCGATCCCTAAACCCATCGATGTCGGGCAGCTTTTGGTTTTTTGCAAAAATGTTAATTTGAGACTTTGTTGCCAAAATTTCTGGCGATGCACCCAGACGATCAAACTCTTTATCGAGATGGCGATCAAACTGCTTGGCCAGGTCAAACAAGTTTTTGCTTTTCGAAAGCATGGCCTTGAGTGTCATGCCATCAGTCGCATGGGTATTAATAAAATCTTTGACTGCGTTGAAGATTTCCGGGGAGTCGACGTTTTGTACCGATCCGTTCCACTCAATTTTGTTGAGCGAGCGAATGTCGACATCGTGGTCGTGGATCCGTTCGTGGGCGGGCTTTGCGTCAAGTTTGACGCTTGGGGGCACCTCGCTTGGAGGAACCTCTTGTTGGATGTGGCCCAAGGATCCTTCGGGCTGCTCGCCCTCTGGAAGACCATAAAACTCATCGAAGAACTCCTGGCCATCTTCACCCCAGGGCTCATTGGCAGGTTCTATACCTGGCTCGACACCAGGGTCAAGAGGAAGACCTCCTTCACCTTCCTGCTCCAGACGATAAATCTCATCGAGAAAATCATTCTTTGATGCTTCGAGCATCAGATCCATCGACTCAGATTCCATGTCTCGGGACATGTTAGGTGCTGAGTCGACTACTCTTTCAGTTGCCATACTTAAACCTCACTTTATAGTTGTTTTTAGTGTGCGGTTAGTTGTTTTTCGGGGTGTCGCTTGTCAGTATTTCGCCGTCCTGGGAGTCGATAATGACCTTGGCAAAGGTGGCTGCCTGCTCCATCAGCAAGTCGCGCATAAAATCTTTAAGGTAGGACAGATCCTCGTCGCGCTCTTTACGACGAAGCTCTTGAGCAGAGCGTTGCTCTTCGACATACAGTGCGCCCATGGCTTCGAGTTCTCGCTTGTACCCCTCCAGGGAGGCCGCAGAGATGCGGTTTACCAGGGCAAGTGCAGCGCCTTCGGCGTTCGATACCCCAGCCATGACGGTTTCGACATAGTGCTTGGTTTTGTCGATGTTCGGCGCCAAGAGGCTGAACGCCTCGATCAGCTCGCGGGTCTTACCGTCAACGGTTTGGCGGAGGTTGGTGTTTTCCTTGGACACCGTGCCTTTTAAATCTTCCAGGCCAGTCACCAGCTGGTCGAATTCGCCATACGCCTTACGCAAGGTGTCGACCATTTCCAGGGTGCTGTTGACGTTGTTGCTGATGTCAGAGTCCGCAAATGCCGCGAAAGACTTGTCGATCTTGCGCTCAAGGTGGTCAAAAGTCTCTTCGGTCTTGTCCTGGATGAGTGTGCCCAGGCCAACAATCTGGTTGTTGAACTCAGCCTTCATCGACCTCACCAACATCTGGTGCGTAGAAAACGCCTGGTTGGTCGAATCGCTGAGTGTCATCAGGTGACCGGCGACCATCTCCCCCCCTTTTGCGATCTTGTCGGCGAGGTTAACGATCTGGGCAAATTTGCCCATGAACTCGCCACCAAGCAGCCCAGGAACGTTGTTCACGGCCTGAATAATTTCGGCCAATGAGGACTTTAGCGAACCTGTGGCTTTAGCCTCGGACGCAGCGACAAGTCGACCAGTTTCGTCAACGATGTAGCCCGAGATGTTGTCGAGGTGGTCGGCCATTTGGCCCAGTGCGATTGCTGTAGCCTCGCGGGTAGCGCTGCCATCGACTCCGATTTCGGCTTTGATTTCCAACGAGATCGATTTGAGGTCGCCAGCCTGCTTGAGTAGGTCACCAAGACCTTGCTCCAGACGAGTTGCGCGATCGAGCAGCTCGCTGATTTTAGTGTCCAGCCCGGTGATGTCCGAACGCGCAGCCGCAACCTCGATATCGAGATTTTGGAACCTCTCCAGCACTTCGCCATGGCGATCGCTCGCTGATTCACCTGCTGCCACCAGTAGGCTTTTCTGGCCGTCGAACCCGGAGGTGACAGCACCTTCCACGGCACGAATGAGCTCTTGGATGTCGCCAGTGGCAACGCCAGCCTGGCGCTCCATTTGACCAAGCTTTTGCATGAGGTCGACCAGGGCCTTAGGGATGTCATTGACCCCTGCCCCCCTCAGGCTATCCGCCAGCTGCTGGACATCATTGCGCAGCATGTTGCGCTCTTCGGCAAACGCACGTGCTTGTTGTGCCCCATTGTCCGCCAGAGCTTTGATTTGTTTCACCAGTGGCGAGACAGCAGCCTCCACCACTTGCTTGACCTGCCCCAAGGACAGGGAAGGTTGTTTTTTGTCCGGTCTGCCTTGCTTTTCCTGATCTTCTGGAAGATCATCATTCTTGCCTTTCATAGCTTGCCCCTAAGTAAGCTGTGTTTGAAAACCGCCCAGGCTCGACCCCTGAGGCGGTTTTTCTTTGCCTGTCACTTCTTATCCCGTGCCATGGTGGCCCCGAAATCGGGCCTGGCAGGTTTGCGAGTGACTTGTTTTTCTTCGTCCTGATTGCCGTCAGGATTTGAATCTTCAGCTACCTCTACCAGCTCAACACCACCCAGCTGGCCATCCTCTTCTGCGGGATGTTCCAGGGTCATTGGGAGCTGATTCTTGGCGTCACCTTCCTCGCCATCCAGGTCGCGCTCGACCGAAGCGACCTCCTCGACCAGCTCGGGTTCAGGCTGCGGCTCAGCCGTTACTGCTGCAGGCTCGCTTACTGGCTGATCCATACCTGCGATCGCATCCAAATCCGCTTGGCTCAGCGAGAAAGATGGTGCGGGGGCAGGCTCAGGTGCTGGGGCGGGTGATGCAGTTTGCTCTGCTAGCCGCTGCTTAGCCTGTGGCTCTGCCGCAGCAGGCTTAGGGCTGTTTCCTGCGGCCATTTTGGCCTTTGCCTTTTCGGTTTGTTCGCGCAGCCACACCAACAGCGTCGCGATTGTTCCGGTGCGCACATAGTCGGGCATTTGGATGCAATACGGATCGTCATCGGGGTCTGTGTCGAACACCAGGGCGCCGGATTTTTGAAGCAGGTCGATAAGATAGGTCATGACCACTTTGGTTTGAGATGCGGACGTCTCAGCACCAAAAAAATTGGCCAGAAAGCTCAACCGGTGGAGGACTTCGGCCTCATCGCCAGTGATTCGCTTACGGAAGTCGTCTCGGAGCGGATCTGCTGCGGGAGCTTCAGCCCCTCTCTTGACCCGCTCGAATTTGAAATCGTCCATCTTTGCTGCCCTCGTGTTCGTCGGCGACACCATTGTATACCGACTGTGTACCTAGCGAACAGACAATGTATATCAAGTGTCTACCGCTGGTGCATTCTTCTTATTTTTCCAGCTCAAGCTTGAGCTGCTCACGCGTCCAGCCTTCTGCCTTCAGCGCCTCCGATTCTTTGGCTACCAGGATGCGCAGCATCTCCGACTTGGTAATCGGCTCAAACTCATCGCCGTTGCTGGAAAGCTTGAGCTTCTCCATGTTGCAGGCGATAACGAATTCGAGATCCGCCTCTTCCTCGGGCGTCAGGTAGGTGGAAGTAGCCTTGGCCCTGGGGGCTTTTGGCTTCACCTTGCGCTTCACGACTGTATTCATTTGTCACCCCACTGTGCCTTTGAGCAATCACGTTGCACATTCACATTGCACATTGCCCTTACACTTTTATATTGCAATGGGAGCAAAGGGGTGCGCTACCCCTTTTTCTGTTTTTTTTCATTTTTTTTGATCGAGGGGAAAATCAACCAGGAAGGCGGATAAAAAGGGCATTAAAATGCCTACTTTCGGGTCTTTGGCGAGATAATCGGCATTAAAATGCCGTTTTATGAAGGTAGGCGCATGCCATTCGGCATTAAAGTGCCGGCCAACACATGGAGTCCTTTCGTTTATGGACGTCGTTGAGCGCGAGCGAATACGCACCGACATTCAGACGCAGCTGACGGCTGGTGAAATCAGCATTGGGGTGGGTGTTCGCCGGCTCCGCAAGGAAGTCACCGGCTTGGAGCAGGCCAGGTTCGCACGCATGTGCAAGATCTCTGTTCGTGCTCTCCGGCAACTGGAGCACGATGAAGCCAACCCCACACTGCACACCTTGAACAGCATCTTCCGGATGTTTGGCATGCAGGTGGGGCTCATTCCCATACGCCGGGAGTGAGCCTCTTTAGTTAAATGGCGATCGGCTTAACCCAGTGCCCCTGAGCGGTCTGTTCCAGTAACCCGCGCTCGCGAGCGAATGGATAGACCCTCATCAAGCGCTTGGGAGAGGTTCTGAGCTCTTTTGCCACCCTGCCGATAGCGATAGCGCCACCTGGCTCAGCACGCTCCACAATCGCTTGCAATGAGCCGTAGAGGTCGGTCAGATCAGCGGGAAGACCACCCTCCTCCTGGGCGACCTCAAGCGGCTCTGAGGCGCTGTTGTGCTCAGCGGTGACAGCGGCAGGCGTGGCAGGTGCGGCAGGTGCGGCAGGTGTAGCAACCACTGCTGGCAGCTCAACCAGCGCCGGCAATGGTGCAGACAGATCAGCCGCAGGCTCGGTATCCACCTGGTCTTTGATATTGGCTTTGGATCTCCGACCAGGAGCTGTTGCAGCACCGACTGAGAGTGAAGAGAGGATGACGCTAGGGAAGATCACCAGTGCGGCAGCAAACCCCCTGAGCAGCCACTCCAGGACTTCGGTGGGAACCCCTGAGTGACGGGGGGCCTTGGCCTGGATAGCAAACATCTCTGCATGCACCTGGTCGAGCTCGGTTTTCAGCGACTCGCGCTGATCCTCCACCCGCTTGGCCTCAGCCTGGTTCCAAGCGTCAACATCACTCAGCTCGCGGCGAAGATTGGCTTCCTTGCTATCAGCCACTGCCTCAGTGGCTTCCGCATTTCGCATGCGACCAATTTGGCGGTACCCAGAGGCCTCTTTGCGAGTTGCAGCGATGTCCGCCCTGACGGCCTCTTCATTGCTTACAGCACGCTCCGCAAAAGTGGTCGACTCCAGGTCGTGAGTGAGGCGCCCGAGCTTTTCCTGGAGGACAGGCAACCTCACCTTCAGTTCGGCTTCATGCTTTGTGGAGTCGCTCAGCAGCACCTGGATCATCTGGTTGCTGGTTGCTGCGATGGAGAAGCAGGCGATACAGCCGCCACAAAAGATCAGCAGCCCAGCAATCCCATACCGGCCCTCCTGGAGCTTCCACCGAGCAAGGGGCCAGCTGAGGTAATGCATGGCATCCAGTGCGACGGTGGCCAGCGCCATCACCACGCCAAACGTCGCATTGGGCATTAACCCATAGGTGGACACCGCCATCATGAATGCCGTGACCGAACAGCAGATGACTGCTGCCGCGAGCTGGAGGTTGTTTACTGCCTTTTGAAAAATTGCCATGCCGTTATGCCCCTTGCGCCTTCTTCTTGTTCTGAGCGCGTTTCCGGTTAGTGATAGTGCGTTTCCGATACATAGGAAATACGCCATACACTCAGCATAACTCTAGTTGATATACACAGTAAATACATCTGATGCCAATTCTTGCAATTCCACCCTCAAACGCTTGAAAACACTGGGGTTTCCGCCTACTTGGAAACGGTCGGAAATGGAGTTCAGTCGCGATGGTCACTGGTGGAAAGCATGGTTAGCAATGCTGGATACAGGACAAATGAGAGCCAGGCGATACCACAACTCACCGCTAGCACTGAAGCAACGATGATGGTTCCCGCCCCGCCAATGGCGATTGGTGCGAAACCGCTCGCGGGAACAAGCCAGGCCACAAACGCTGGGAGAGCGGACAGCGCATACGCACCCCAGAGGGCTAGCTCACCCTCCGGGTGCACCCACAATGTGCTGATCGCGGTGATGAGCTCGGGATATGTTGCAGAGTCGGCCATGAGGCCCAGCAGCAACCCCTCGACAATGCTCGCTGCAACGTATAAGGCAATGACCAACCTAAGCATCTTTAAAGCCCCTTTGAGTTAAAGAACACACCGGATTGAGGCCAGAACCTCCACTTAAGCCACTCCGCCGCCAGATGAACTGGGTTGCGCCGATACTCGCGTTCAGCAGAGACCGTTCTGCCCCCACCTAGATCAATCACCACATTCGAGAACCCATCAAACCGCACCGAGAAGGAGGTATGCGGGCATTTCCGCGTGGGCGCCAGCTCGATTTCCGCCATTTCCGGGCTAGAAAAAACCACCGATCGCATGATGCATGCACTGCTAACCCCAGGCGGAAACGGATGCCCCTGCTCTGCTGACATGGTCAACGTTGCCCATTCGGCCTTCCCCCTGAATCTGATGGGGGACGAGTCCAGGAACGTGACCCTTACGGGCATGCCCGCCCCCATGCCCCCGCCATGAAGCAAGCCCACATATTCATCATCAAACCATGGGCTTGTCAGGTATCTGGGAAGCGCCGCCAGGAACAGGAAGGCAAGGAAGAAAAATAGGGATCGGATCATATGATCTACTCAATATATACACTTGATATACACAATAACTCACCATAGATAGGTGTCAATCTGTTCCACCACCTTTTCCTGGCCAACCTAGGCTCCCGTTACCCGCTCGGCAGGCCATGCCTGCAGGGGGAGTCGAGCCTTTGCGAACCGCGAAGCGGTGAAGCAGCTGCTTCTGCTCTCCTAGCCAGGCAGCAGACCTATAGGCTTGAGCAAACCTCCGGATCCCTTAAGTGCAGCCACCCTCGATCCTCGGTCGAACGCCGTGGAACCCCCCGTTCATGGGCATAAGCCAAGGCTTCGTCAGAAGCCGCCAGGCGTTGCCGTCGCGATGAGCTCCTACCCAAAGCCGAAGGCGGAGGCGTAGGGGCGAATCGCGACCCCTGGATTTAAGGTGGAACCCCGCCCCCGCCGTCCGCCGTCCCGGCGTTTGATTTTGGTCTCAAACAAGCTTTCCCCCCGGCGCAAACACCACCCGGCGTCGCGCTGCAGGACGAGCCACGGGAAGAGCGGAGCTCTGACCTTGGCGCAGGCCTGCGTAAGCGACCCGGCGCCCTGGACGGGCCTGAGCGACGGCTCAGGCGATGGCCAGGGCTGCCTTGCTGGCAAACAGCGCTTTTGCTTTGTACCCAAACAGCTGGGGGCTTTGGCTTGCGGGAAGAGGTGTGTCTGGGGCTTTGCTGGGGGATGTAGGACTTGGGCCTCCCAGCACGCTCGCGCAGCGGGCGCCCGCACCGAGCGAAGGCGAGGGGAGGGGCTGGGTCAGCTGGCCGACTGGGCCGGGCCGAGCGGAGGCGAGTGCCGGCACCAGGCGGCGGGCTGAGGTCGGGAGCGCAACGAAGGTGGAGCTCGATGACCAGGCCCTGCTCTTGATCTGGCTTTGCGCTCTTCGGTGCTCCAGGAGCCCGCGCAGCGGGCGAGCAGCACCGTGCCAGTGGGAGAGGGGGCGCCACACCGAGCGAAGGCGAGGCGGGGTGGCCACCTCTGGAACGTCGACCGAACCCTGCCGGCTGGAGCTTGCCGGGGGCTGCACGAGAGGAGCTCAGCGACGATCGAGCAGCTCCAGGTGAGCGGAAGATGGAGGCAGGGTGAGGGAGGGCAGGCACCCTTGGGTGCAAACGCGAAGCGGCCTTTCCGCTGTTGGGTGGCCGGGGTTTCCGGGGTTCCGGGCGTTCCGTTTCCAACCAGTTCCACCTGGTACCGGAACGGTCATGCCCAGGGTTTCCGGGCGTTCCACCGGAAGCGATTCCACCTGGTGCGCGGGGAGATCGGGTTGTTTCCACCCGACCTCGATGAGCATGGCGCCGATCGACCTGCAGCTGCAGGAGCGGAAGATGGGCAGCTCACACCATCAACTCGCACTCGCTCAGTGCGACCAAGAGCAAGGTCACACTCAGTCAGTGTGACTCAGGGACACGTCACACCCTAGCAGTGCGGATCTACATCCTGGTGCAGAGTGGAGATGGTGGGTAGCAGGCAAGGAGCCCGGTGCACTCAACGCGTGAGCATGGGGAGCATGGCGAGCATGGCTAGATGAGCAGGGGAGGAAGATGAACCCATGGCTCAGACAAAGAAAAGCCCTAGGAGCGGCAACTCACCAGGGCTACAACGGGGCACACCAGGTAGAGCAACCACCCAGTAACTCTATTGTATCTCAGTAGTATATCTAAATACAACCGATAGACAACCGATAGTAGCGGAAGATACACCCACAGCACGCACACGCACCAGCACCTGTTCTGCACCGGGCGCCACCACCCACCACCCAGCACCCACCACCCAGCAC
>Ga0247827_10000062_pt1 | contig 51472 bp, 48 predicted proteins | sample 12C_Control_Day2_FD_194414 | JGI IMG/M metagenome (GOLD analysis project Ga0247827, IMG submission 194414) | Soil microbial communities from agricultural site in Penn Yan, New York, United States - 12C_Control_Day2 | ecosystem: Environmental > Terrestrial > Soil > Agricultural land | place... | reverse complement strand
AGCAACATGAACAGTAATCCTGGGGGCAACAACCATTGTTTGATGAAGTAACGAATCGGCACGGCGCACACCTCCTGTGAAGGCGTGCAGCCTAAGAGGATCGGCGCCGGGCAACAAGTACGCATCCGGCGCCGATCATGTGGTATGTGTTGGAAAAAGAACCGGCGCGTGACCCTCTGCGCCTGGAATCCTGAACGACTATCGGAATGGCAGCGTCCTGGATCTCGCCGTGGTGGCGGGGCGTTTCTTGTCCTTGAGCCAGACGATCTTTGCTGACGACGGCTCCGGCTGCTGGTGGGCAGCGGCACTGGCAAAACGGCTTTCCGGGAGGGATTCCAGGTAGGCCTTGATCACTTCGAACTCTGCATGGCTGAGGCCGCGCAACTCCAGTTCTGCTGGCATTTCGTCGCGTAATCTCACCGAGGTCCTGGCCACTTCCAGCGCCAGTCCCAAACGGTCGATCAAGCGTTCGTAAAGCTCCGGTTTGCTTGCGGGTAGCTGCGATTCTCCCATCCGTTCACCTCATTGAAGATAAAGATATCTCCCCCCACACCTGAGCTTAGCGTCACTGCAAAAAGCAGCCGCTTGCAGCGACAAACGGCCCGCAAGGCCGCTCGGCGCAATAGGGTTTCCCACGACGCGCAGCGCTCATGTATGCTACGGCGTTCACTCTTACCGACACCGGAGTGCCGGACGCAGCGAGGTTCCGCTGCCGGGAACAAGGTCTCTTCTCTCTCAGCCAAAAGTAGCCATGCACGAACAATACACGCCCCGTGAAGTAGAAGCCGCCGCCCAGAAATCCTGGGACGAGCAACAATCGTTCGCTGTTACCGAACAGCCAGGCAAAGACACCTACTATTGCCTATCGATGTTCCCGTACCCGAGCGGCAAGCTACACATGGGCCACGTGCGCAACTACACCATTGGCGACGTGATCGCCCGTTACCAGCGCATGCTCGGCAAAAACGTCCTGCAGCCAATGGGCTGGGACGCCTTCGGTATGCCTGCGGAAAACGCGGCGATGAAAAACAACGTCGCCCCGGCCAAGTGGACCTACGAAAACATCGACTACATGAAGACCCAGCTCAAGAGCCTGGGCCTGGCCATCGACTGGTCGCGTGAAGTCACCACCTGCAAGCCTGACTACTACCGTTGGGAGCAGTGGCTGTTCACCCGCCTGTTTGAAAAAGGCGTCATCTACCGCAAGAACGGCACCGTCAACTGGGACCCTGCCGATCAGACCGTACTGGCCAACGAACAGGTCATCGACGGCCGCGGCTGGCGTTCCGGCGCGCTGATCGAAAAGCGCGAAATCCCGATGTACTACTTCCGTATCACCGACTACGCCGACGAGCTGCTGGAAAGCCTCGACGAGCTGCCGGGCTGGCCTGAGCAGGTCAAGACCATGCAGCGCAACTGGATCGGCAAGTCGCGCGGCATGGAAGTGCAGTTCCCCTATGACCAGGCCAGCATCGGTCATGAGGGCACGTTGAAGGTCTTCACTACACGTCCTGACACCCTGATGGGCGCCACCTACGTCGCAGTCGCCGCCGAGCACCCGCTGGCCACCCAGGCCGCCCAGGGCAACCCGGCGTTGCAGGCGTTCATCGACGAATGCAAGAGCGGCAGTGTCGCCGAGGCCGACATGGCCACCCAGGAGAAGAAGGGCATGCCCACTTCCCTGTTCGTCGAGCACCCGCTGACTGGCGAGAAGTTGCCAGTGTGGGTCGCCAACTACGTGCTGATGCACTACGGCGACGGCGCGGTCATGGCCGTACCTGCCCACGATGAGCGTGATTTCGAGTTCGCCCACAAGTACAACCTGCCGGTCAAGGCTGTGATCCGTACCAGCGCCGGTGACGAAGTGTCCAGCGAATGGCAAGCCGCCTACGGCGAGCATGGCCAGCTGATCAACTCCGGCGAGTTCGACGGCCTGGACTTCCAGGGCGCCTTCGACGCCATCGAAGCCGCGCTGATCCGCAAGGAGCTGGGCAAATCGCGCACTCAGTTCCGTCTGCGCGACTGGGGTATCAGCCGCCAGCGCTACTGGGGCTGCCCGATCCCGATCATCCACTGCCCGTCCTGCGGCGACGTACCGGTGCCGGAAGATCAACTGCCGGTGACCCTGCCGGAGAACGTGGTACCGGACGGCGCCGGTTCGCCGCTGGCGCGCATGCCTGAGTTCTACGAGTGCAGCTGCCCGAAATGCGGCACTGCGGCCAAGCGCGAAACCGACACCATGGACACCTTCGTCGAGTCGTCCTGGTACTTCGCCCGCTACGCCTCGCCGAACTACGACCAGGGCCTGGTCGATCCGAAAGCGGCCAACCACTGGCTGCCGGTCGATCAGTACATCGGCGGTATCGAACACGCCATCCTGCACCTGCTGTACGCGCGTTTCTTCCACAAGCTGATGCGCGACGAAGGCCTGGTCACCTCGAACGAGCCGTTCAAGAACCTGCTGACCCAGGGCATGGTGGTCGCCGAGACCTACTACCGCGTTGCCAGCAACGGCGGCAAGGACTGGTTCAACCCGGCCGACGTGGAAATCGAGCGTGATGCCAAGGCCAAGATCATTGGCGCGCGTCTGAAGACCGACGGCCTGCCGGTAGAAATCGGCGGCACCGAGAAGATGTCCAAGTCGAAGAACAACGGCGTCGACCCGCAGTCGATGATCGATGCCTACGGCGCCGACACCTGCCGTCTGTTCATGATGTTCGCCTCGCCGCCCGACATGAGCCTGGAGTGGTCCGACTCCGGCGTCGAAGGTGCCAGCCGCTTCCTGCGTCGCGTTTGGCGCTTGGCCCAGGCACACGTTAGCCAAGGCCTGCCGGGCCAGCTCGACATCGCCGCCCTGGATGACGCGCAAAAAGGCATTCGCCGCTCGATCCACGCAGCCATCAAGCAGGCCAGCACCGATGTCGGCCAATACCACAAGTTCAACACCGCCATCGCCCAGGTGATGACCGTGATGAACGTGCTGGAGAAGGCTCCACAAGCCACCGCGCAGGACCGTGCCCTGCTCCAGGAAGGTCTGGAAGCGGTCACCCTGCTGCTGGCGCCGATCACCCCGCACATCAGCCACGAGCTGTGGAAAGCGCTGGGTCACAGCCAGTCGGTGATCGATGCCGCCTGGCCGAGCGTCGACGAAGCCGCCCTGGTACAAGACACCGTGACCCTGGTGGTCCAGGTCAACGGCAAGCTGCGTGGTCAGGTTGAAATGCCTGCCGCCGCCAGCCGCGAGGAAGTCGAGGCAGCCGCCCGCAACAACGAAAACGTCCTGCGCTTCACCGACGGCCTGACAATCCGCAAGGTCATCGTGGTTCCGGGCAAGCTGGTCAACATCGTCGCCAACTGATGGCAACGCCCGCCCGCAGCCACTGCGGGCGGGCGGAACAGGCCCACAAGGGAGCTTCAACATGATCAAACGCAATCTGCTGGTAATGGGCCTGGCTGTCATGCTCAGCGCCTGTGGTTTCCAGCTGCGCGGCACTGGCACCAGCGAACTGGCGATCAAAGAGCTGGACGTCAGTGCCCGCAACGCCTACGGCGAAACCGTCACTCAACTGCGCCAGGTGCTGCAGCGTAGCGGCGTCGACGTGCACACCGGCGCTCCTTACCGCCTGGTGCTGACCGATGAGAAAGAAACTCAGCGCGCCGCCACCTACAGCGGCGGCAACCGTTCGGCCGAGTACGAGCTGACCACCGTGCTCGACTACAGCATTCTTGGCCTGAACAACGTGCCGCTGCTCAGCGACAAGCTGGAAGTGCGCAAGATCTACGTGCATGACGGCGACAACATCACCGGCTCCGACCAGGAAGGCATCCAGACTCGCGAAGAACTGCGTCGCGACCTGGTGCAAGGCATGGTCGTGCGCCTGCAGATGCTGACCCCCGCCCAGCTTGACCAGTTGCAGCAGGAGGCCGACGAGCGCGCCAAGGCTGAAGCCGAAGCCGCCGCTGCCGCCCAGCGCTATCGCGATGAAACACCGCAACAGTCCCCTCTGGAAATCCCGGGCACTTAAGCCCGTACGGGGCACCCCCGGGTGCCCCGCCTTGTGCTCATGAAGCTCGCCCCCGCCCAACTCAACAAACACCTGCAAGGTGCCTTGGCCCCGGTCTACGTGGTCAGCGGCGACGATCCGCTGCTGTGCCAGGAAGCCGCCGATGCCATTCGCTCGGCTGCTCGCCAGCAAGGCTTCGACGAACGCCAGGTGTTCAGTGCCGACGCCAACTTCGACTGGGGCAGCCTGCTCCTGGCGGGTGCCAGCCTGTCACTGTTTGCCCAGCGCCGCCTGCTGGAACTGCGCCTGCCTTCGGGCAAGCCCGGCGACAAAGGCGCGGCGGCCTTGATGGAGTACTGCGCCAACCCTGCTGAAGACACCCTGCTGCTGATCAGCCTGCCCAAGCTCGATGGCAGCGCGCAGAAGACCAAGTGGGGCAAGGCGCTGGTCGAAGGTGCGCACTGCCAGTTCATCCAGATCTGGCCGGTGGACGCCCAGCAGTTGCCGCAATGGATCAACCAGCGCTTGTCCCAGGCAGGCTTGTCGGCGCAGCGCGATGCGGTGGACCTGATCGCCGCTCGGGTCGAAGGCAACCTGTTGGCCGCCGCGCAAGAGATCGAAAAGCTCAAGCTGCTGGCCGACGGCAACCAGATCACGGTGGAAACCGTGCAGGCGGCGGTGGCCGACAGTGCCAGGTTTGATGTGTTTGGCCTGGTCGATGCGATCCTCAAGGGTGAGGCGGCGCATGCGCTGCGTATGCTCGAGGGGTTGCGCGGCGAGGGTGTAGAGCCGCCGGTGATTCTCTGGGCGCTGGCTCGTGAGTTGCGCTTGCTGGCGGGTATTGCCCAGCAATTCAGCCAGGGCGTGCCGCTGGACAAGGCGTTCAGCCAGGCCCGGCCACCGGTGTGGGACAAGCGCCGGCCCCTGGTCAGCAAGGCCCTGCAACGCCTCTCGGCGCAACGCTGGGCGCAGTTGCTGCAGGATGCCCAACGCATCGATGCGCAGATCAAGGGCCAGGCCGAGGGCTCGCCCTGGACCAGCCTGGCGCGGTTGTCGCTGTTGATGGCTGGGCAGCGGTTGAGCTTGCCTTCTCAGTAGGCTTGAGATTTTGGGGCCGCGTAGCGGAGCCATTCACTGATCATATAAACAATCAATTGGCCCACCCGTTCCAAGCGACCTACAGTGCGCCCGTCACTCACTACGCTGGACCTTCAAGATGAGCAAAAAGCCGAAAAAACACGGCCCGAACAAGGCCAAATCCATCATCGCCCAGCCACTGTTCCGCAGCCGACAGGAACAACCAGGCAAAGGCAAAGGCAGCTACCGCCGCGAAGCCTTCCAATCGAGAGATTGGGAGGCTTGTTACTTTTTGGCCGCATGAAAGCATCAAAAGCGCAGGCATGGTATGGTCGGCACCTGACCTGTAATTCCTGGATCTGTGCATGCTCTTCAGTCTGTTCCCACGCTGGCAACCCCGCCAGCTGATCGCGGCCTCCAGCCTCATCCTGCTCGTCGCCTGCGCGGAGAAACCCACCGCCGCCGACGCTCTGCCGCTGGCCCCTGCCCAGCCCGCTCCGGTGGTCAACCTGCCCGGCAGCACACCTGACGTCAGTACTGAAATCCAGCCCCTGCAGACCTTCGCCCAATGGCAGGCGGGCTTCCGTCAGCAAGCACTGCAGGCCGGCATCAGCGCAAGTTTGTTCGACCGCGCCTTCAGCGGCGTCACACCCGATATGGACGTGATCAAGGCCGACCGCAGCCAGCCCGAGTTCACCCGCCCAGTGTGGGAATACCTCGATGGCGCGCTGTCGCCACTGCGCGTGCGCAACGGCAAGAAGCTGCTTGAGCAAAATGCCGAGCTGCTGTCGCGTATCGAACAGCGCTACGGCGTAGACCGCCAGGTGCTGGTATCGGTGTGGGGCATGGAGAGTAACTTCGGCCAATTCCAGGGCAGCAAGTCGGTGATCCGCTCGCTGGCGACCCTGGCCTACGAAGGCCGTCGCCCGCAGTTCGCCCAGGACCAGCTGATTGCGGCGCTGCAGATCCTGCAGAACGGCGACATCCAACCCGAGGCAATGCGTGGCTCGTGGGCCGGGGCGATGGGCCAGACCCAGTTCATCCCGACCACCTACAACACCCACGCGGTGGACTTCGACGGTGATGGCCGTCGCGATATCTGGAACAGCACCGCCGATGCCCTGGCATCCACCGCCCATTACCTGCAAAGCTCGGGCTGGAAGCGTGGTCAACCGTGGGGCTTCGAAGTCCAGGTGCCGGCCAGCTTCGATTACTGGATCGCCGACGGTGCCCAGCGCAAGACGGTCAGCGAGTGGCTGCAACTGGGCGTGAAACTGCCCAGTGGCACGCAACTGCCTGCCGGTAGCAACCAGCTGTCGGCCGCGCTGCTGCTGCCTGCCGGCGCCAAAGGCCCTGCCTTCCTGGTGTTGGACAACTTCCGCGCGATTCTCAAGTACAACAACTCATCATCCTATGCCCTGGCGGTAAGCCTGCTGGGTGATCGCTTCTCGGGCTGGGGCTTCATTGCTGGCAGCTGGCCGAAAGAAGATCTGCCATTGAGCCGCAGCGAGCGCATCGAGTTGCAGAACTTGCTCAATGCCAGCGGGCATGAGGCGGGCAATGCTGATGGCATCATTGGCGCCAATACCCGCAAGGCGATTCGCAATGCGCAGCAAGCGCAAGGGATGCCGGCGGATGGCTACCCGACGCATTAGTTGCTCGACAGCCTGCGTAGCCGCTAGCGAGCTGTCGCGGGGCAAGCCCGCTCCCACGTTACGTCCACTGACGTTTACAACGTGGGAGCGGGCTTGCCCCGCGATAGCCTTACGACCTGAACAACGTCTGCTCCAAGCTCAGGCTGTGCTTTTCGCTGTCCAAGCGCACCCGCGCTCCCAGCGGCAAGCAAATATTCGGATCACAATGGCCACTGCGCCATCCGGCCAGCACCGGCACCGCCAACGGCGCGAAGATATCCTCCAGCAGCGGCGTCATGGCCGAAACCGTAACCCCGGCAAAATCCCCCACCAGCACCCCACGCACACCCTCCAGCTTGCCAGCTAGGCGTAATTGGGTCAGCAACCTGTCGACCCGGTACAGCGGCTCGTTGACATCCTCGATGAACAAGATGCTGTCGCGTGTATCGATCTCAGCCAAGGTGCCCAGTGTGGCCCCTAGCAACGACAGATTACCGCCCACCAGACGCCCGCTGGCAGCGCCTGGCAGCACGCTGGTCAATTGGTAGTTGTGCGGATGGGCAATCGCCGCGCCCTGCCCCAGCCGCCCGCGCAACTGCTCCAGCAAGGAACTGACCGTCGGCTCCAGCTTCTCTCCCAGTAGATCGGCATTGAGCATGCCGCCATGGAAAGTGAGCAATCCTGCGCGCTGGTTGATCGCCGTGTGCAGCGCGGTGATATCGCTATAGCCGATCAACGGCTTGGGATGGCGCGCGATAAGCTCGAAGTCGATCTGGTCGAGCAGGCGCATGCTGCCGTAACCACCGCGCATGCACAGGATGGCGTCGATCTGCGGGTCGCTGAAGGCATCATGCAGATCCTGCAAACGCTGCTGATCGGAGCCGGCCAGGTAGCCTTGGGCCTGGCTGACACCGGGGTAGATGCGGCACTGGTAGCCGCGGTCGGTAAACCATTGACCAGCCTTGGCCTGATCCAGCCGCGCAGGGCCTGCGGGAGCAATGATGGCGAAGCAGGCATTGGTCGGCAGCGCCTGGGGCAATGGGGCAACCCCGCGTTCAACACAGTTCATCGAGCAACTCCTTGTGGGGATAGGCGAGCCACGATGGGCGAAAGCATCAGCCTTGCCCAGCGGGTAGCGATCCCCCAATAAAAATGCCGATGGCGCCTTTCGGCGCGCATCGGCATGTTTGACTCAAGCCAGGCTCAGAGCTTGATCTTGGCTTCGTGCGCCTGCTGGTCAGCATGGTAGGACGAACGCACCAGTGGCCCGGATGCGACGTTCTTGAAGCCCATCTTGTAGCCTTCCTCGGCGAACCAGGCGAAGGTGTCCGGATGGACGAAGCGCTGCACCGGCAAGTGGCTACGCGAAGGCTGCAGGTACTGACCGAGGGTGAGCATGTCGATGTTGTGCTCGCGCATGCGATGCATCACTTCGATGACTTCCTCGTCGGTCTCGCCCAGGCCCAGCATCAAGCCGGACTTGGTTGGGACATGCGGCACCAGCTGCTTGAACTTCTCCAGCAGGTCCAGCGACCAGTCGTAGTCCGAACCAGGACGGGCGGCCTTGTACAGGCGCGGCACGGTCTCAAGGTTGTGGTTGAACACATCTGGCGGCTCTTGCGCGGTGATCGCCAGCGCCACGTCCATGCGTCCTCGGTAGTCCGGTACCAGGGTTTCCAACTGCACGCCTGGCGACAGCTTGCGGATTTCGCGAATGCAATCGGCAAAGTGCTGGGCACCGCCATCACGCAGGTCGTCACGGTCAACCGAGGTGATCACCACGTACTTCAGGCGCAGATCGGCGATAGCCACGGCCAGGTTGTGCGGCTCATCCACATCCAGTGGCTTCGGTCGGCCGTGGCCAACGTCGCAGAACGGGCAGCGACGCGTGCAGATGTCGCCCATGATCATGAAGGTCGCAGTACCACCGGAGAAGCACTCGCCCAGGTTCGGGCAGGAGGCCTCTTCGCAAACGCTGTGCAGCTTGTGCTTGCGCAGCAGTTGCTTGATGCGATCTACCTCGGGAGAAACCGGGATGCGCACGCGGATCCAGTCAGGCTTCTTCGGCAGCTCTTCGGTGGGGATGATCTTGACCGGGATACGCGCCACCTTGTCGGCGCCACGCAGTTTCACCCCAGCTTCCACCTTCTTCGGCGCAGGGCGCGGGGTGACATCCTGGGATGGGATCAGGTTCGGCACGGCTTCTTGCACAATTGTCATATTCAGTCGATTCCGCCCGTGAGGGTCGTCTGCTCAGCATAGTCGAGGTGCTTGACCAGCTGTCCGCGCAGCCTTGTCCTGACCTCGGTGAGTTCGATCGGACCTGCCAGATCACGTAGCTGGGTCATGGCCAGCCCCGCATACCCGCAGGGGTTGATTCGGCGAAATGGCGCTAAGTCCATGTCCACGTTCAGGGCAAGGCCGTGGAACGAACGACCATTGCGGATTCGCAGGCCGAGCGAGGCGATCTTCGCCCCGTCGACATATACACCCGGCGCATCGGGTTTGGCGGCGGCGTCGACCTCATAGCTGGCGAGCAGATCGATCAGGCTGTGCTCGATCCGGCTGACCAGCTCCCGCACGCCAAAGCCCAGCCGGCGCACGTCGAGCAACAGGTAGGCCACCAGCTGCCCGGGGCCATGGTAGGTCACCTGGCCGCCGCGATCGGTCTGCACCACCGGGATGTCGCCCGGCACCAGCAGGTGCTCGGCCTTGCCGGCCTGGCCCTGGGTGAAGACCGCAGGATGTTCGACCAGCCAGATTTCGTCCTGGCTGTCCGCTCCACGCTGCTCGGTAAAACGACGCATAGCCTCCAGCACCGGTTCATAGGGCTGCAGGCCAAGCTCGCGAAAACCGAGACAAGCGGGCATCAGAGCACCATTTTCACGATGCCGGTAGCGCGCAGGGCGCTGTTGATATCGTGCAGCTGGTCCTCGCTCTCGGCAACGATGTGCAGTTGCACCGTGGTGTACTTGCCTTCCTTGCTCTGACGCTCGGCCAGAGTGGCCATGTCGACCTTGGCGTGCTTCTTGAGGATTTCGATCACCGTGTCCTTGAAATTGACTACGGTGTCGCCAATCACCTTGATCGGATAATCGGCGCAGGGGAATTCAATCTTGTGCGACTTGACGTCAGGTTCGCTCATGGCGGAAACGGCCTCGTAAGCCGTGGCAACAACGACGCTCCCGCTGGAGTGAGCGGGAGCGTGGCAGGTCACGTTATCAGTTGAACAACCCGTAGAAGAATAGACGAATGCTATCCCACATACGGCGGAAGAAACCACCTTCCTCGACGCCATCGAGGGCGATGAGGTCAGCGCTGTGGACCACTTTCTCGTCCAGTTTGACTTCCACTTTACCGATCACGTCACCTTTGGCGATTGGCGCGGTCAGTTGTGGGTTCATGGTCATCGAAGCGGCCAGGCGCTTCAATTGGCCTTTAGGCATAGTCATGGTCAGGTCGTTGGCCAGGCCCGCCTTGACTTGGCTGGTGGCGCCCTTCCAGACCGGAGCCTGAGTCAGCTCGGTGCCCTTCTGGTAGAAGGTCTGGGTTTCGAAGAAGCGGAAACCGTAGGTCAGCAGCTTCTGGGTTTCGGCAGCACGCGATTGCTCGCTGTTGGTGCCGAACACCACGGCGATCAGGCGCTGGCCGTCACGTACCGCCGAGGCGACCATGCAGTAGCCGGCTTCGTCGGTGTGGCCGGTTTTCAGGCCATCGACGGTCTTGTCACGCCACAGCAGCAGGTTGCGGTTAGGCTGCTTGATGTTGTTCCAGAAGAACTCTTTCTGCGAGTAGATCGCGTAGTGAGCCGGGTCTTCGTTGATGATCGCACGCGCCAGCAGGGCCATGTCGTGGGCCGAGGAGTAGTGCTCCGGGTTCGGCAGGCCGGTCGGGTTCATGAAGTGGCTGTTGCCCATGCCCAGATCGGTAGCGGTCTTGTTCATCATGTCGGCGAAGGCATCTTCGCTGCCGGCGATGTGCTCGGCCAGGGCGACCGACGCGTCGTTACCCGACTGGATGATGATGCCGTGCAGCAGGTCGCTGACGCTGACCTGGGTGCCGACCTTGATGAACATGCGCGAACCACCGGTACGCCAGGCGTTTTCGCTGACGGTGACCGGGTCGTTTTCGCCGATCTGGCCACGACGGATATCGAGGGTGGCGATGTAGGCTGTCATCAGCTTGGTCAGGCTGGCTGGCGGCAGGCGCTCGTCACCGTTGTTTTCGACCAGCACGTTGCCGCTGGACGCGTCCATGAGTACGTAGGACTTGGCGGCCAACTGCGGTGGCGATGGCATCATCTGCTCCGCTGCGAAGGCAGCAGGCGTGATCATCAGCAGTACGGGCAGGCAAAGTCGTTTGGCAAGGTTGGTGATGTTCATCCGTCTCTCGAAAATCGCTAATGGTCTGATGTTTCGTGGGCGAGGCCCAACGGCTAGTCAGTCTAGTTATGCGAGCTGCGCTGCAGCCCAAACCCGAGGCCAGGGGCCTTGCGGGAAAAAACGGCCATTGTACATGGGCGCGTCTGGCAATTCATGACAAAACAGACAGGTCGGCGTCGACTTCTTCGCGGGCAAGCCCGCTGCCACAGGGTCATCGCTGTCTTTGGGGGTGTGGGCTTGCCCGCGAAGGGGGTGACGCAAATCAGTGCGTCGTGCCCCTTCAGTCCACCGTCTGGCGCAGGAGTTCCCTAGTCGGTCACCAGCTTGGCCTGGCCAAGATTGGCCATGCGCACGCTGTCCTGGGTCTGTTGGACTTCGCCCTGGCTGCTCATCGGCCCCAGGCGTACGCGGTGCAGGGTCTGCTGGTTACGTACGATCGAGCTGATGAACACCGGGGCGCTGACCATGGTGCTGAGTTTGGAGCGCAGCAGTTCAGCTGCGTCCGGGTTGGCGAATGCGCCCACCTGGAGGTACATGCCGCCATTGGCGCTTGGCGCGCTGTTGCTGGCGATCTGCACCGGTACTACCGCCGCAGCATGCTGCTGCGCTGGCGGAGTCCATTGCTCGACCTTGCCCGTGCTGGCTGGCAGCGCTTGGGTCTGGGCCACTTGCGGTTCCTTGAGCACCAACGGCGCCTGTTGACCACGCTGGGCCCACCACTGCTGCGGGTCGATCCCCTCGACGCGCACCCGCGCGGTGCCGGTTTCGGCGTAACCGAGTTTTTTCGCCGCCGCGTAGGACAGGTCGATGATGCGGTCCGAATAGAACGGGCCACGGTCGTTGACCCGCAGGATCACGCTACGGTGGTTGTCCAGGTTGGTCACCCGCACGTAGGCCGGCAGCGGCAGGGTCTTGTGCGCGGCGCTCATGCCGTAGAGGTCATAGACCTCGCCATTGGCGGTGTTCTGGCCATGGAACTTGGTGCCATACCAGGAGGCAGTGCCCTCGGCGCGGTAGTTGCGCGAGTCCTGGATCGGGTAGTAGGTTTTGCCCAGCACCGTGTACGGGTTGGCCTTGTAATTGCCAGTGTGCACGGTTGGCGTGGCGTCAGGGATCTTGTTGACATCCACGTCCCACCACGGCGCACCGTCCTTGTGAGCGCGGTTGATGTCCAGGCCAGGTTGCGAACGAACCACGTTGCCGCCACTTTGCTGGGCCGGCCGGCTGGACGAGCAGCTGGCCAGGACCACGCCAACGGCGATGCAGGTCAGCAGCTTGAAGGAATTCAGAGAAAATACGCGCATTACTTGACGCCCCGTGCAAGAACCAGCTGTTCCGAGAGCTGATGCACCGCCATGGCGTACATCACACTGCGGTTGTACCGCGTGATCGCATAGAAGTTCTTCAAGCCCATCCAGTATTCAGGACCGTTTTCACCCTCGAGCTTGAAGGCGGTCACCGGCAGATCATCGCGCAGCGCATCATGGCTCGACCAACCCAGGGCTTTCAACTCCCCGACCGTCTTGACCGGCTCGATACCCGTGGTCAGGCCTTCATCGGCCCGCTCGCCACGCACCTGGGCGCGACTGACCACGCCCTCGCCCGCAACCCAGCCGTGGCGCTTGAAGTAGCTGGCCACGCTGCCGATGGCGTCATCGGGATTGTTCCAGATATTGATGTGGCCATCACCGTCGAAGTCCACGGCATAGTTGCGAAAACTGCTCGGCATGAACTGCGGCAAGCCCATGGCGCCGGCGTAGGAGCCCTTGAGCATCAGCGGATCGAGCTGCTCCTCCCGGGCCAGCAAGAGGAACTCGCGCAGCTCCTTGCGGAAGAACTCGGCCCGTGGCGGGTAATCGAAGCCCAGGGTCGACAACGCGTCGATCACCCGGTAGTTGCCGGTGTTGCGACCAAAGAAGGTCTCCACGCCGATGATCGACACGATCACCTGGGCCGGCACGCCATATTCCTGCTCGGCACGGGCCAAGGTGGCCTCGTGCTGACGCCAGAAGTCGACCCCGCGGGCAATGCGCGCGTCGGTAATGAACATCGGCCGGTATTCTTTCCACGGCTTGACCCGCTCGGCCGGACGCGAAATCGCATCGAGGATCGACTGCTTGCGCTGCACCTCGCGGAACACGCCCATCAGTTGTTCGCCGGCAAAACCGTAGTCGCGGGTCATTTCGCCAACGAACTCGGCCACCTGTGGCGAGCCGTCATAGTCGCCGGCATTGGCTTGCTGGACAGCGCCGAACAGACCGATTGCGCCGATCCACGGCAGACAACGGGCAGCCCAGGTACGCACTGCTTGCATGAAATTGGTCACCTTATTCAAACCTGCGCGATCCATTTGCGGTGTGTGTGGATCGACATCAGAACGCCAAACGCTGACAGCAGCGTCACCAACGAAGTTCCGCCATAACTAATGAAGGGCAGCGGCACCCCCACTACGGGCAACAAACCGCTAACCATACCGATATTGACGAACACGTATACAAAGAAGGTCATCGTCAGGCTGCCCGCCAGCAGCTTGCCGAACAGGGTCTGCGCCTGGGCCGTGATCACCAGGCCGCGGCCGATCAGCAGCAGGTAGACGATCAACAGCAGGCAGATCCCGACCAGACCGAACTCCTCGCCGAGCACGGCGATGATGAAGTCGGTGTGGCTTTCAGGAAGAAAATCCAGGTGCGACTGGGTACCGAGCAACCAACCCTTGCCAAACACCCCGCCCGAGCCGATCGCGGCCTTGGACTGAATGATGTTCCAGCCGGTGCCCAACGGGTCGCTTTCCGGGTCGAGGAAGGTCAATACCCGTTGCTTCTGGTAGTCGTGCATGACGAAGAACCACATCGCCACGGCCACCGGCACCGCGGCGGCCAGCACGCTGATAATCCAGCGCCAGCGCAGGCCCCCCATAAACAGCACGAACGCGCCCGAGGCGAGGATCAGCAGCGCGGTACCCAGGTCAGGCTGGCGGACAATTAGAATGAACGGCACGCCGATCAGCACCAGGCTGATCGCCACGTGCTTGAGATCCGGCGGCAAGGTGCGCTTGGACAGATACCAGGCCAAGGTTGCCGGCATGATGATCTTCATGAATTCCGAAGGCTGGAAGCGGATCACCCCCGGGATGTTGATCCAGCGGGTCGCGCCCATGGCGTTGTGGCCCATGACGTCGACCACCACCAGCAGGCACACCCCGGTCAGGTACGCCAACGGCACCCAGCGGGCCATGAAACGTGGTTCGAGCTGGGCGATGATGAACATCGACACCAGGCCGATGCCGAACGAGGTGGCCTGCTTCATCAGCAAGTCCCAGTTCTTGCCGCTGGCCGAATAGAGCACGAACAGGCTGCCAGCGGCGAGGGTCAGCAGGATGATCAGCAGCGGGCCGTCGACATGGATGCGCTGCAGGAAGCTGGCGCGCCGACGCATCACGTCTTCGCTGGAGAGCATGCGATCAAAGTTGTTCATCATTGCGGCGCTTCCTGGGCGACGGTGGGCGGCGCGAACTCGGTTTTCAGCCGGCCGCTCTCATCGAGCAACCAGGCATCCATCACCTGACGCATCACGGGGGCGGCCACACGGCCACCGGCTTCGCCGTTCTCGATCATCACCGAGACCACGATCTTGGGGTCTTCTGCCGGCGCAAAGCCGACGAACAAAGCGTGGTCACGATGGCGCTCCTGGACTTTGTTACGGTCGTACTTCTCGCCCTGCTTGATCGCCACCACCTGGGCGGTACCGCTCTTGCCGGCAATCCGGTACTGGGCGCCAGCGGCGGCGGCGCGGGCAGTACCGCGGGCGTTGTGCATGACCTGCTCCATGCCATGGGTGACTCGGGTCCAGTCGGCCTTGTCGCGCAGGATGATGTCATCGATCGGGTTTTCGTCCACCGGCGGCTGGCCTTCGATGGTCTTGGCCAGATGCGGCCGGAACCACTTGCCTTTGCTGGCGATCAGCGCCGTAGCCTGGGCCATCTGCAAGGGCGTGGTCTGCATGTAGCCCTGGCCGATACCCAGGATCAGCGTCTCGCCCGGGAACCAGGCCTGACGGCGGGTGGCGCGCTTCCACTCACGGGTCGGCATCAAGCCGGAAGACTCCTCGAACATGTCCAGCGAGACTTTCTGGCCGAGGCCGAACTTGTTCATGTAAGTGGACAGGCGATCAATGCCCATCTTGTGCGCCAAGTCGTAGAAGTAGGTGTCGTTGGAACGCATGATCGCCAGGTCCAGATCGACCCAGCCATCACCACTGCGGTTCCAGTTACGGTATTTGTGGTCATAGTTGGGCAACTGGTAGTAGCCCGGGTCGAAGACCCGGCTGCTGGCGGTGACCACGCCACTGTCCAGCCCGGCAATCGCCACCGCCGGCTTGATGGTCGAGCCTGGCGGATACAGGCCGCGCAAGACGCGGTTGAACAGCGGCCGGTCGATCGAGTCGCGCAGCTCGGCATAGGCCTTGAAGCCGATACCGGTGACGAACAGGTTGGGGTCGAAACTCGGCTGGCTGACCATCGCCAGGACTTCACCCGAGCGCGGATCCAACGCCACCACCGCGCCACGCCGCCCGCCCAGGGCAAGCTCGGCCGCTTCCTGCAACTTGATGTCCAGGCTCAGGACGATGTCCTTGCCAGGAATCGGGTCGGTACGCTTGAGCACCCGCAGAACACGACCGCGCGCGTTGGTCTCGACTTCCTCGTAACCGACCTGGCCGTGCAAGGCGTCTTCATAGAAGCGCTCGATGCCGGTCTTGCCGATATGGTGGGTGCCGCTGTAGTTGACCGGATCGAGGGTTTTCAGCTCTTTCTCGTTGATCCGCCCGACATAGCCGACCGAATGGGCGAAATGCGCACCTTGCGGGTAATGGCGCACCAGCTGCGCCGCCACTTCCACCCCCGGCAGACGGAACTGGTTCACCGCCACCCGGGCGATCTGTTCTTCGCTGAGCTCGAACAGGATCGGCACCGGCTCGAACGGTCGGCGCCCCTGCTTCATGCGCTTCTCGAACAGCGCACGGTCATCCGGGGTCAGCTCCAGCACCTCGACGATCACATCCAGCACTTCCTGCCATTTGCCAGAGTTACCGGCCCGCTCGCGGGTCATGGTCAGGCTGAAGCTGGGCCGGTTATCGGCGATGATCACCCCATTTCGGTCGAAAATCAGCCCACGGGTCGGCGGAATCGGCTGCACATGCACCCGATTGTTCTCCGACAAGGTGGAGTGATAGTCGTACTGGATGATCTGCAGGTAATACAGCCGCGCGATCAGCACGCACACCAGCAACATGATCGCCACAGCGCCGACCACGACGCGGTTGCGCACCAGGCGGGCGTCTTTCTCGTGGTCTTTGAGGCGAATCGGCTGCGACATCGGGCGGGCTTACAGGCTCATTTGTGGTAGGGATGCCCGGACAACACGGTCCAGGCGCGGTAGATCTGTTCGCCGATCAGTATCCTTACCAACGGATGCGGCAGGGTCAGCGGCGACAGCGACCAGCGCTGTTCGCTGCGCGCACACACCTCCGGCGCCAGGCCCTCCGGCCCACCCACCATCAAATTCACCGTGCGCGAATCCAGGCGCCAGCGATCCAGCTCGACCGCCAACTGCTCGGTGCTCCAAGGCTTGCCGTGCACCTCGAGGGTGACGATACGCTCGCCCGGCTGCACCTTGGCGAGCATGGCCTCGCCCTCCTGACGAATCAGGCGAGCGACGTCGGCATTCTTGCCCCGGGTGTTCAGCGGTATTTCCACCAGCTCCAGCGACAGCTCCGAAGGGAGGCGCTTGGCATATTCATGCCAGCCTTCCTCGACCCACTTGGGCATACGCGAGCCGACCGCGATCAATCGCAGACGCACGGCACTTCCTTATTACTTGGTGAGCTTGTCGAAGAACTCGTTGGCACCGGTTTCCGAGCTGTGGTGCTTGCCATCGGCGGCACGGCTCTGCTCGGCACCCATCCACAGGCGCTCCAGGTCGTAGAACTGACGCGCTGCGGCGGTCATCATGTGCACGATAACGTCGTTGAGGTCGAGCAGGACCCAGTCGCTCTCGCCCTTGCCTTCTTCGCCCAGCGGCTGCACACCCTTGGCCTTGACCAGTTCGCGAACCTTTTCCAGCATCGCGTTGATCTGGCGGTTGGAGGTACCGGTGGCGATGATCATGTAGTCGGTCAGGCTGTGCTTCTCGCGTACGTCGATGACCTGGATGTCCTGGGCCTTGACGTCTTCCAGTGCGGCCTTGGCCAGCTCGACCAGTTCTTCGGCCTTGATGATGTTTTGCTTGGTCATATAAAACTCGTTCAACTCATTGAATGAGGCGCCCAATGGCGCCGTCAGTTGGACGCACGATACAGATCGTGCGCCTCGATATAGGCCAGTACTGCGTCCGGCACCAGGAACCGCACCGACTTGCCGCTGGCCAGCAGCTGTCGGATTTGCGTGGCAGACACCGCGAGCGGCGTCTGCCAGACGAACGAAATATGCCCCGCCGGGCCAGACATGGCGGCGGGATCGCTCTCCGAGCGCGCCGCCAGAAGGTTGCGCAGCTCGTCAGGGGGTTCGACATCGGCATCCGGGCGTTGCAGCACCAGGATGTGACAGTGTTGCAGCAACTCTTCCCAGCGATGCCAGCCAGGCAGGCCGCAAAATGCATCCCAACCCAGCACCAGGAACAGTTGGTCGTCGTCCGCCAGCTCGGCCCGGATCGATTCCAGGGTGTCGATGGTGTACGACGGCTTGTCGCGTGCCAGCTCCCGGGCATCAACGCTCAGGCATTCGACCCCGCTAACCGCGCTTTGCACCATGGCCAGGCGATCCTGCGCCGACACCTGTGGCGTGTCGCGGTGTGGCGGTCGAGCGTTGGGCAGCAGGCGCAGCTCGTCCAGGCCCATGAATTCGGCCACTTCCAGCGCGCTGCGCAGGTGGCCGATATGCACCGGGTCGAAGGTACCGCCGAGAATGCCGACGCGCCGCACTGGCTGGGCGGTGCTCAACTCAGCAGGACTCCTGGCCGCGCAGTTGACCATCGCCGATCACTACATACTTCTCGCAGGTCAGGCCTTCCAGGCCGACCGGGCCGCGGGCGTGCAGCTTGTCGGTGGAAATCCCGATTTCTGCGCCCAGGCCATATTCGAAGCCGTCGGCAAAGCAGGTCGGGGTATTGAGCATCACCGACGCCGAGTCCACCTCGGCCATGAAGCGCCGGGCCTGGCCCTGGTGTTCGGTGATGATCGAATCGGTGTGGTGCGAGCCGTAATGGTTGATGTGCTCGATAGCCTGGTCCAGGCCGTCGACCACACGAATCGACAGGATCGCGTCGAGGTATTCGGTGTGCCAGTCGTCTTCACTGGCAGGCTTGGCCTCGATGATCGCCTGGGTACGCTCGCAGCCGCGCAGCTCGACGCCCTTGTCCTGGAAGCGGCGGGCCATTTCCGGCAGGAAGTCGCTGGCCACGCTTTGATCGACCAGCAACGTCTCCATCGCGCCACAGATGCCGTAGCGGTAGGTCTTGGCGTTGAAGGCCACGCGCCAGCCCTTGTCCAGATCAGCGTGCTGATCGATATAGACGTGGCAGATGCCATCGAGGTGCTTGATCACCGGCACGCGCGCATCACGGCTGATGCGCTCGATCAGACCACGGCCGCCGCGCGGGACGATGACATCGACGAACTCCGGCATGCCGATCAGCGCGCCGACGGCTTCGCGATCGGTGGTCTCGACCACTTGCACTACCGCCGCCGGCAGGCCGGCGGCAGCCAGGCCACGCTGGATGCAGGTGGCGATGGCGCGATTGGAATGAATCGCCTCGGAGCCGCCACGCAGGATGGTGGCGTTGCCCGATTTGAGGCACAGGCTGGCAGCGTCAATGGTCACGTTCGGGCGCGACTCATAGATGATGCCGATCACCCCGAGCGGTACGCGCATCTTGCCCACCTGGATCCCCGACGGGCGGTAGCTCATGTCACGGATGGCGCCGACTGGGTCCGGCAAGCTGGCAACCTGGCGCAGGCCAGTGATCATGCCGTCGATGCGCGCCGGGGTCAGGGCCAGGCGGTCGAGCAAAGCTGGCTCAAGGCCATTGGCACGGCCAGCGGCCAGGTCCTGTTCATTGGCTGCGGTCAGCTCGCTGCGGGCAGCGTCCAGCGCGTCGGCGGCGGCCTGCAGGGCGCGGTTCTTCTGCGCGGTGCTGGCACGGGCGATCACGCGAGAGGCCTCGCGGGCGGCGCGACCCAGGCGGGTCATGTAGTCAAGAACGGACTCAGTCATGGGCTCGGTGTCTTGGCGAAAGGGGAAATCGGCTGATTATAACTGGCACGCCCCTATACGCCCAGCGGCGGGTGGCGGATGGTAGAAGATGGCGGGGGTAATGGGTAGGAAAGATGTAACGGGCCTTATCAGAAATTTCCTGATCCGAACCGACGTTATCGCGGGACAAGCCTGCTCCCACGGGGATTCTCACAGCCTGCGTGGCAGCGGGCTTGCCCCGCGATGAGGTGAACACTGACACCACGCAGTCGCTCAGTTCAGCCTCGATTAAGCGATTAATTGCTATGATCCGCGCCACTCAACCACGAACGATCAGCATGCCCGACCCAGCCCCCTGCCCGGCACGTGCCCTGCCCGACAGCTTTTTCGACCGTGACGCCCAGACCCTGGCCAAGGCATTGCTGGGCAAGGTCATTCGTCATCGCCACGGCAATCTCTGGCTGGCCGCGCGGATCATCGAGACCGAGGCCTACTACCTGAGCGACAAAGGCAGCCACGCCTCGCTCGGTTTCACCGAAAAACGCAAGGCGCTGTTTCTCGATGGCGGGCACATCTACATGTATTACGCCCGTGGCGGCGATTCGCTCAATTTCAGCGCCCATGGGCCTGGCAACGCTGTGCTGATCAAATCTGCCTACCCGTGGCTGGACGCCATCTCCGATGCCAACAGCCTGGCGCAGATGCAGCTGAACAACCCTGACGCCAACGGCAACATCCGCCCAGACGAGCGCCTATGCGCCGGGCAGACCTTGCTCTGCCGCGCGCTTGGCCTGAAAGTGCCGCACTGGGACGCCAAGCGCTTCGACCCGGATCGCCTCTATGTCGAAGACTGCGCCACCCGTGTGCCGCAGATCATCCAATGCACGCGCCTGGGCATCCCGCACGGGCGCGACGAACACCTGCCGTACCGTTTCGTCGATGCTCAATTTGCCCGCTTTTGCACACGGAACCCGCTGCGTCGGGGCCAAGTCGAAGGCCGGGACTACTTCATTCTGGAACAAGGAAGCTGACTCATGGGCCAATGGCTCGACAGCCTGACCGGCTGGCTCAGCGCCAACCCGCAGTGGCTTGGCCTGGCAATCTTTCTGGTGGCATGCATCGAATGCCTGGCCATCGCCGGCATCATCGTACCGGGCACAGTGCTGCTGTTTGCGGTCGCGGTGCTAGCCGGTAGTGGCGCATTCACCATCGGTGAAACCCTGCTGCTGGGCTTTGCCGGCGGGCTGCTCGGCGATGCGCTGTCCTACAGCATCGGCAAGTACTTCCACCAGAACATCCGCCGCCTGCCACTGATCCGCCATCACCCGGAATGGATCGGCAGCGCCGAGACCTACTTCCAGCGCTACGGAATCGCCAGCTTGCTGGTCGGGCGCTTCATTGGCCCACTGCGGCCAATGCTACCGATGGTCGCGGGCATGTTCGACATGCCCCTGCCGCGCTTTATCGCCGTCAGCATGGTGGCCGGCGCCGGTTGGTCGGTGGCCTACCTGCTGCCCGGCTGGGCCACGGGCGCGGCCATGCGCCTGCCCTTGCCCGAAGGCTTCTGGCTCGATGCCGGGCTGATCGCCGGGACACTGGCGGTACTGATCGGCCTAAGCCTCAATAGCAGCATCCGCGACCAGCGCCATGGCACCCGCTTGATCGCCGCCCTGAGCTTCCTGGCGCTGGCCGGGTTGTTCATCGGCTGGCCTTATCTGCACGAGTTCGACCAGGGCGTAATGACCCTGGTACAGGAGCATCGCAGCCAGGCCGTGGATGGTGTGGTGGTGCTGGTTACCCGTCTGGGCGACTTCCGTACCCAGCTGTTCCTTGGCGCGCTGCTGACCGGTTTACTGCTGTTGGCACGGCAATGGCGTCATGCGCTGTTTGCCGGTAGTGCGTTGATGGGTACTGCGCTGGCTAATGGCACGTTGAAGTGGTTGTTTGCGCGGGCACGACCTGAAGTGCTGACCGACCCGCTGACCAGCTACAGCATGCCCAGCGGACATAGTTCGGCGTCGTTTGCGTTCTTCTTGGTGATGGCCATTTTAGCCGGACGTGGCCAACCGCCGCGGATGCGGCTGACCTGGGTGCTGCTTGGCTGTCTGCCGGCGCTGTCGATTGCGCTGTCGCGGGTGTACCTGGGCGCGCATTGGCCGACCGACATTCTCGCCGGTGCACTGCTGGCGTGCTGTGTGTGCGCTGTGAGCCTGACCCTGGTGCAGTATCGCCAGCCGCTGAACGCCTTGGGCCAGCGGGTTTGGTGGCTGGTGTTGCCGGCGTGCGTGGCGTTGTTGGCGTTCTTTGCCTTGCATGCGCTGCCGCAGGCTTTGCTGCGTTATCAGTATTGAGTGAGTCAGGGCCGGCCTCATCGCGGGGCAAGCCCGCTCCCACGCCAAGGATGTGAATGGAGCCGCACAGGTAACCGACCTATCAGGCAAACAACTCGCCCTGAATCCGCTCGAGCAGGTTCTGAATTGCCGCCAAACGCTCCTGCGGCGAATCGATCGTCAGCAAATCCAACTTGTCCTCTTCCATGAACGGCAGCAGGTAAGCCAGCTGATTGGCCAACGACAGCTGGCCGTCGACCGGCCGAGGCATATCCAGTGCCTCGACCATCGGGTGCTCACCCAGGGCCAGCAGCAGCGCGAGCAAATCATCCTCATGCTCGGTCAATTCGCTGTCCGTGCCGTCCGCTAGCCAGTGCACCTCGCCCAGCAGCAATTGGTCCTTCTGCACCTCGGTCTGGATCACCTCGAAGCGCCGCACGCCCTCGACGCGGATCCCCAGCAAGCCGTTGTCCTGCTGGGTGAAGTCGCGAATCAGCGCCTCACAGCCAATCGAAGCCACCACCGGCGGCGCCTTGCCAACCTGCTCGCCCTCCAGGATGCATACCACGCCAAAACCGCTGCCTTGTTTCATGCAGCGGCCGATCATGTCCAGGTAGCGCGCCTCGAAGATCTGCAAGTCGAGCATGCAACCGGGAAACAGCACGGTATTGAGCGGAAACAGCGGTAGCGTCATCACAAATCCTCAGGCCACCAGGCTAACCGCCAACGGCAGGAACACCGCCGTGGCCACACCCATCAGGCTCATCGCCAACGCGGCGAAGGCGCCGCATTCGTCACTTTCCTGCAAGGCCACCGAAGTGCCCACCGCGTGCGCGGTCACGCCCAGCGACATGCCCCGCGCCTCTGGGCTGAGTACGCCAAAGCGGGTCAGCAGCGCCGGACCGAAAATCGCCCCGATCACCCCGGTAATCAACACGAACACCGCCGCCAGCGCGGCCACGCCACCGATTTGTTCGGCCACCAGCATGGCAATCGGCGAGGTCACCGACTTTGGCGCCATGGTCATCAGGATCATGTGCTCGGCACCGAACCACCAACCCAACAACAGGCACGCCAGGGTGGCGAACAGACCTCCGATTACCAGCGTAGTAAATGTCGGCCAGAACAGCTGGCGAATGCGCCGCAGGTTCAGGTAGAGGGGTACCGCCAAGGCCACCGTGGCCGGGCCGAGGAGGATATTCATGATCTCGGTGCTTTTGCGGTACTCGGCATAGTCGATACCACAGGTGACCAGCACGCCGATCACCAGCAGCATCGACACCAGCACCGGCTGCAGGAAGATCCAGCGGGTTTTCTCATAGCCTGCCAGCACGATCTGGTAGGCCCCCAAGGTGATGCCGATGCCAAACAGCGGGTGATGAATGACCGCGTTGAGCGCGCCGTGCCAGTCGAGGGTCATGGTTGCTCCTCGCGTTTGCCTTGGCGATGGATGAGCTTTTGCATCAATACGCCGACGAACACCAGGGTGGCCAGGCACGACAGCACCAGCGCACCGACGATTGCCCAAAAGTCTGCGGCAATGTCATTGGCATACACCATCACCCCTACCGCCGGCGGTACCAGTAACAGCGGCAAGTAGCGCAGCAGACTGGAAGCGGCCTCGTTCAGCGGCTTGCCGACCTCGCCGCGAATCATCAGGAACACCAGCAACAGCAGCAGACCAATGATCGGCCCAGGCAGAATGGGCACACACAGATGGTTGATTGCCGTACCCAGCAGTTGGAACAACACCAGCCAGGTCAAACCACGCAACAGCATAAGCATCTCCTTCGGGCATGGCGGCCATTATAAGCACGCGTTGGTTATGCCTATAAGCCGATATTCGCCGAAAACATGGCAACTTGACCGCAACCGCGCGACGTGCTGATCTTGGACTTTCGTACCACCCGAACAGCAATGACAATCCGGAGAGTCACGATGCCCTATGTACCTGTTGCAGAGCTTTCGCAGTACGTTGGAAAGGAACTGGGACGTTCCGAATGGCTGAAAATCGATCAGCAGCGCATCAACCTGTTCGCCGAGGCTACCGGCGACTTCCAGTTCATCCATGTCGACCCTGAAAAAGCCAGCAAGACCCCCTTCGGCGCCACCATCGCCCATGGTTTCCTCACCCTGTCGTTGATTCCCAAGTTGATGGAAGACATCCTGGTCCTGCCTGAAGGGCTGAAGATGGTGGTCAACTATGGCCTGGACAGCGTGCGCTTCATCCAGCCGGTGAAGGTCGATAGCCAGGTTCGGCTCAAAGTCGAGCTAACCGATGCCACCGAGAAGAAGCCGGGGCAGTGGCTGCTCAAGGCTACCGCCACCCTGGAGATCGAAGGCGAGGAGAAACCCGCGTATATCGCTGAGCCGTTATCGTTGTGCTTCGTCTGATCCTTCCTTGCACTGATCTGTAGGCGCTGACGAAGCCTGTAAACGAGGGTGTATTGCCCTCGCTTTAGCGACTGGATGCCTTGGGGGCTGCTGTGCAGCCCATCGCAGGCTGCGTGAGCCCCACGCATTCCCTGGCTCGCCAGCGCTGTCTGTGCCAACACATTCTGCGGCATACTCGGTAGATCTATCGCCCGGAATCCGCCATGCGTCCTCTGCTGCCCCTCGCCCTGACCTTGTTGCTCGCCGCTTGTGGCGAAGGCGAACCGCTGTCGCCGCCGGACGCGCGCCTGCCCGATGGTGGCCGCTATCGCGGTGCAGTGGTCAACGGCCTGCTGCAGGGCGAAGGCCGCATCGACTACCCCAACGGCAGTTGGTACGCCGGCACCTTCAACAATGGCCAATGGCATGGCCAAGGCGAATGGCACGGCAGCAACGGCGAGGTCTACCGCGGGCAGTTCGCTGGCGGCCTGTTCGATGGCCTGGGCGACCTGACCACCCCCGGCAGCCACTACGCCGGCACCTTCAAGCACGGCCGGCGCGATGGCGAAGGCACCCTCAAGCAGAACGATCAGGTCTATCGCGGCCAATTCAAGGACGACCAGTACCACGGTGCTGGTGAACTGGAGTTGGCCGATGGCAGCCGCTATCAGGGCCTGTTCGCCAAGGGCAAACCCAATGGCGCCGGGGTGCGCAGTGATGCCAGTGGCAATCAGTTCAGCGGCCGCTTCATCGATGGCCAGTTGCAAGGCAGCGGCACCTACGACAGCGTCGAGGGCGAGCAGTACATCGGAGAGTTCAAGGACAACCGCCTGGAAGGCCGCGGCCGCTACGAGAACGTCGACGGCGACGTGTGGATCGGCGAATTCAAGGACGGCTCGCTCGACGGCGAAGGCGAACTGCTCGGCAGCGATGGCAGCCGTTACAAGGGTGGCTTTCGCCAATGGCGCTTCAATGGCCAAGGCCACCTGCACCTGGCTGACGGCAGCCAGTACTTGGGCGGTTTCGTCGACGACGCTTACCAGGGCCATGGCCGGCTGACCCAGGCCAACGGCCGGGTCGAGAGCGGCTACTGGGTCAAGGGTGTGCGGGTGCGTGACGAAAAAGGCAAGCTGCTGCCCGACCCGCTGGACCTGGCCCTGCTCAATCAAGGCAAACTGCTCGCAGACGCCCTGGCCAAGGTCCCGCACTCCAAGCCGCCGATCCAGCTCTACAGCCTGGTGGTCGCTGGCGATGGCCAGCAGAGCGTATTCCTGCGCGAGGCCGACTACGTCAGCAACATGCTCAAGGTACGCTTTGGCGCCCATGGCCAGATCACCCTGGTCAACCACCGCGATCACCTGACCGACCGCCCCATGGCCACCCGCGAGAACCTCACCCGCGCCGCCAAGACCCTGGCCGAGCGCAGCGGTCCGGAAGACCTGGTGTTCGTCTATCTGACCAGCCATGGCAGCCACGACCATCAACTGGTGCTCGACCAGCCGCGCCTGCAACTGGCCGACCTGTCCGCCGACGAACTGGCCAGTTCATTGGCGCCGTTAAAAGATCGCGACAAAGTCATCGTCATCTCCGCCTGCTATTCAGGGGGCTATATCGCCCCGCTCAAGGACGACCGGACCTTGATCATGACCGCCGCGCGCCCCGACCGGGTGTCATTCGGTTGCTCGGAAGAAGCCGACTTCACCTATTTCGGCGATGCCCTGTTCGCTGAAGCGCTGAACCAGACCGACGACTTGAAACAGGCGTTTGAACTGGCGCGCGCCAGCGTTGCCGAACGGGAAGCAAGGGAAGGCTTCGAAGCCTCGGAACCGCAGCTGTGGGCGCCGCCCGCCGTGCTCTCGCACTGGCAGCGCCTACGCCGGCAACAGGCCGAGCAAGCCTTGCGCAATGAAGCTCAGACAGCCAACCCGGCGCAGGAAAAAAACCCTGCCAGCCACTAAGCTGTGTGTAACAAGGGAGAGACATCATGTACTTGACGCCTCAGCATGTCCTGCTTGCCGGAGCCACCGGTCTAACCGGTGAACACCTGCTCGACCGCCTGCTCAACGAACCGACCATCAGCCGGGTGCTGGCGCCAACTCGCCGACCCCTGGCCGAGCACCCGCACCTGGAAAACCCAGTGGGTGACCCGGCGGTGTTTCTCCCGCAGTTGGGCGGACGCGTCGATATCGCGTTCTGTTGCCTGGGCACTACCCTTAAGCAGGCAGGCTCGGAGTCGGCCTTCCGCGCGGTGGATCTGGACATGGTCGTGGCCTTCAGCAAGCGTGCCCGGGAGATGGGCGCGCGGCACCTGCTGGTGGTCAGCGCGATTGGCGCCGATGCCAAGTCGTCGATTTTCTACAACCGGGTAAAGGGCGAGATGGAAGAGGCGCTCAAGGCCCAGGACTGGCCACAGCTGACCATCGTGCGGCCGTCACTGTTGCTTGGCGAGCGGATCGAACCGCGCCTGGGCGAGCGTTTGGCGGCGCCGTTCTCCAAGTTCATGCCGGGCAAATACCGCGGCATCGAGGCGTGCACCTTGGCACGTGCGCTGTGGCGGCTGGCGCTGGAGGAGGAAGACGGCATTCGGGTTGTGGAATCGGATGAGCTGCGCAGGCTTGGTCGGAAGTGATTAAGATCCTGGGGCCGCGTTGCGGCCTTCGCGGGCAAGCCCGCTCCCACAGGGACCGCGCCCATCTTCAGAGCGGCGCCCTCCCTGTGGGAGCGGGCTTGTCGGGGCGACGAACCGCCGCGAAGGGCCGCGTTGCGGCCCCAAAAAATCTCACAGACCACCAGTAGCGTTGAAGCTCACCCCAAGCGCCGTCAACACCGACAATGGCAGCAACAAGGTATCGAGCAACAGGCTCCCCGGTAAATCCAACCGCGGATAAGCCGGCGCCTCGGCGCCAAACCTATCCAGCGGGCAACAGCCGCCGTTCATGACATACCAATCCAGACGCGTCCCGGCATACACCAAGGGCGCCCCCGGCTTGCTGGCATCCAGCGTACGCACCGTGGCGCAGCCACCCAGCTGGGCCAGCACCAGCAACCCCAGCAACGCCCGCCTCAATCATCGACCCCATAATGATGCTCGCCCCAACGCGGCAGCATGTCCTGCGGGATGTTCAGCAGATTGAGAATCCGCGCGACAACGAAGTCGACCAGATCATCGATAGTCTGCGGCTGGTGATAGAAGCCCGGCGCCGCCGGCAGGATCACCGCGCCCATCTGCGACAGCTTGAGCATGTTCTCCAGGTGAATGGTGGAGAACGGCGCCTCACGCGGCACCAGAATCAACTGGCGACGCTCTTTCAGGGTGACGTCGGCAGCGCGTTCGATCAGGTTGTTGCAGGCGCCTGTAGCGATCGCCGACAACGTCCCCGTCGAGCACGGCACCACCACCATCGCCGCTGGTGCTCCGGAGCCAGAGGCCACCGGCGACATCCAGTCTTCCTTGCCATACACCCGGATCTGCCCATCGGCGGCGCCGGTGTATTCGGTGAGGAAGGCCTGCATCGCCTGGGGCTTGGCTGGCAGCAGCACGTCGGTCTCGGTGGCCATCACCAGTTGCGCGGCCTTGGAGATGAGAAAGTGCACCTCTCGGTCCTCCCGTACCAGGCAGTCGAGCAGGCGCAGGCCGTACTGCGCCCCGGAGGCGCCGGTCATGGCCAGGGTGATGCGTTCCGGCCCGCTCATCACTGCAACGCCTCGGCCAGTTTGCCGTGCAGGCCGCCGAAGCCGCCGTTGCTCATGATCACCACGTGGGTGCCCGGCCGTGCCTGGCCTTTGACCCGCTCGATGATCGCTTCCAGGCTGTCGGCAACCACGGACGGCACCTTGCACTGGGCGGCAGTGGCTGCCAGGTCCCAGCCGAGGTTGGCCGGGGCGTACCAGATGACCTGGTCGGCGTCGTTGACGCTTTCCGGCAAGCCATCGCGGTGAGCGCCCAACTTCATCGAGTTGGAGCGCGGCTCGATCACTGCAATCACTGGCGCTTCGCCCACCCGCTTGCGCAGGCCGTCGAGGGTGGTGGCAATGGCGGTCGGGTGGTGGGCGAAGTCATCGTAGATGGTCACGCCCTGTACTTCGGCGACCTTTTCCATCCGCCGCTTGACGCTCTTGAAGGCGCTCAGACCGTCAATCGCCATCGCCGGTACCACGCCGACGTGGCGGGCAGCGGCCAAGGTAGCCAAGGCGTTGGCGACGTTATGCTGGCCGGTCATCTCCCACTTCACGATGCCTTGGGCAACCCCGTCGAACAGCACTTCAAAGTGCGAGCCATCGGCACTGAGCAGGCGCGCTTGCCACTGGCCGCCTTCACCCGTGGTTTGCACCGGCGTCCAGCAACCCATGCCGATGACCCGCTCCAGGGCTTGCTCGGTGGTCGGATGGATGACCAGGCCTTCGCTTGGGATGGTCCGCACCAGGTGATGGAACTGCCGCTCGATAGAAGCCAAATCCGGGAAGATGTCCGCATGATCGAACTCAAGGTTATTGAGGATCGCGGTACGCGGGTGGTAATGCACGAACTTCGAACGCTTGTCGAAGAAGGCGCTGTCGTATTCATCGGCCTCGACCACGAAGAACGGCGTGTCGCCCAGGCGCGCCGACACCGAGAAGTTCTGCGGCACGCCGCCGATCAGGAACCCCGGACTCATGCCGGCATGCTCCAGGACCCAGGCCAGCATGCTGCTGGTCGTGGTCTTGCCATGAGTCCCGGCCACCGCCAGCACCCAGCGCCCCTGCAGCACATGGTCAGCCAGCCACTGCGGGCCGGAAACGTACGGCAGGCCCTTGTTCAGGACATATTCGACCGCAGGGTTGCCGCGCGACATGGCATTGCCGATCACCACCAGATCCGGCGCCGGTTCCAGCTGGGCAGGGTCGTAGCCCTGGGTCAGCTCGATGCCCTGGGCCTGGAGCTGGGTGCTCATTGGCGGATAGACGTTGGCATCGGAGCCGGTGACCCGATGGCCCAGCTCCTTGGCCAGGACCGCCAGGGAACCCATGAAAGTGCCGCAAATACCAAGAATATGAATGTGCATGATCGACCTCGCAAAACGTCGAGGCAGGGTAGCCCAGGGCGAGCGAAATCGCACCCGCTGTTTCGTTCAGCCAGCCCTGGCGATGCCGTGTTTGCGAAGTTTTCGATACAAGGTATTGCGGCTGATGCCCAGGTGGCTGGCGACGTTGGTCAGGTGCCAGCGGTTTAGTTCCAGCACAGCCAGCAAGACACTGCGCTCAGCATCCTCTAGAGGAAGATCGGCGCGTAAAGGAAGATCGGCATGCAGAGGTAGATCAGCGCGTGGAGGTAGATCAGCGTGGGAGCGGGCTTGCCCCGCGATAGCGTCGGCGCAGACACCAGCGAACTGCCCCATGTCGCTATCGCGGGGCAAGCCCGCTCCCACGCACTGCGTATTGGAGCGCACCAGCGCAGGCAAGTCGGCATAGGTAATGCGCTGGTTGTCGCACAGCGCCACCAGCGTGCGCAGCACATTGCGCAGTTGCCGCACATTACCCGGCCAGGCGAATGCCAACAGCGCCTGGCGCGCCTGCGGCTCGATCTCGATGCACTGCCCTTCAGCTTCCTGGCGCAACAGAAAGTCCAGCAGCGGCGCTTTGTCACTGCGCTCACGCACCGCCGGCAACGCCACTTCCAGGCCGTTGAGCCGGTAGTACAAGTCTTCGCGGAAGCTGCCCTGCTCCACCCGCTGCAAGAGGTTGCGGTGGGTAGCGCTGATGATCCGCACATCCACCGCCTGCGCCTCACCACCAATCGGCACCACCTGGCGATCCTCCAGCACCCTGAGCAGTCGCGTCTGCAACGCCAGCGGCATATCGCCGATTTCATCGAGCAACAACGTACCGCCATCGGCCTGCAGCAGTTTGCCGCGCATGCCTTCCTTGCGCGCACCGGTGAAACTGCCACCGCGATAACCGAACAACTCGCTCTCGATCAGGCTCTCTGGCAGCGAAGCGCAGTTGATGGCCACAAAAGGTTTGTGCCGACGCTGGCTGGCCTGGTGCACGGCCTGGGCGAACGCCTCCTTGCCGCATCCAGTCTCGCCGCGCAGCAACAGCGGCACGTCGCGCTCGAACACGCGAACGGCGCGGCTGAAATCAGCTTTCAGGGCCGGATCGAGCAGACAGATCTGCGCCTGCGCCTCGGCCGTTTGCAGCGGCATCGACGCTGGCACTGCCCAAGCTGCTGTGCGGGCCTGGCCACGCAGGCTGGCGAACACCTGGCGACCGTCGCGGGTATGCAGTGGCCAGACTGCGCTGCCCTGCGGCGTGGCACGGCCGAGCAAATCATCATGGCTACAGGCAAAAAACATATCCACAGGCTTGCCCAGCACTCCACCACGAATAGTGCCGAGCAGATTCAACGCACTCTGGTTGACCGCACTGATCCGCCCTTCGCCATCGAATGCCAGCAACCCTTCACTGAATAGCCCGACCGATTCGGCCTGCAAATGGAAACGCAGCAGCCACTGATGCTCGAAATGGCGCAGGAAATAACAGCTCTCGATCATCTTCGCCGAGAGGTTGACCAGCGCCATGGTATGGAATTGGCTCTGGCGCGAGACATCTGGCCGAGCCGAAGACACGTCGAGTACCGCCAGCAGCTCGCCATGCGGGTCGAACACCGGGCTCGCCGAGCAGGTCAGCCCGGTGTGGCGGCCACGAAAATGTTCGTTTTGATGGATGGTCAGCGCCTGACGCTCGACCAAGCAGGTGCCAATGCCATTGGTGCCCTCACTGGCCTCGCTCCAGTCGGCGCCCAACCACAGCCCGGCGCGCTCGAAAATACGCCGCTCGGTAGGCGCGGTGACGCAATTGAGGATCACCCCACGGGCGTCGGTCAGCAATACCGCGTGCCCCGCGCCCGATAGCTGCTGGTGCAGGCTGTTCATTTCGGTGCCGGCGATCTGCAACACCTGGCGCAGGCGTTCGCGGGTTTCCAGCAGGCGCCCGTGTTCGAGCACCACCGGCGCCTGGCCACGGTCAGGGTCGAGGTGATAGTCCTCCAGGCAGCGCAGCCAGGAGCGGGCGATCGAAGGGTCGCTAGCAGGTCCGCTGCCCTCGCCACGGGCAACTGTCAGGACTTGATGGGCATGGCGGCTGAACGCATTGCTCTGCATTTGTTGTTGTGCTCCGCAGATAGAGACTCAGGGCCAGCATCCTCCACCCGGCAAGGCTTTGCAATGGCGCACTGACCCACAGGTCACGCAGCGTGTCATTAGCGGTACAAACTGTCACTGCGCCCGTGCCATAGCGGGTACACAGGGGCTCAACAATACCGGAATGAGCGCAGTAACTCCTTGATTCACAAGGAGCGCCCGGCAGTGGCCCAAGCTTTGCTCTACGCTTTCCAACTCCCCAACAAACACAATAGCCAGGAGAGACACCATGCGTTACGCACATCCCGGTACCGAAGGCTCCAAGGTCAGCTTCAAGAGCCGTTACGGGAACTTCATCGGTGGCGAGTTCGTAGCTCCGGTCAAAGGGCAATATTTCGAAAACACTTCTCCGGTGAACGGCAAGCTGATCGCCGAATTCCCCCGCTCCACTGCCGAAGACATCGATAAGGCGCTGGACGCCGCGCATGCCGCCGCCGACGCCTGGGGCCGCACCTCGGTGCAGGACCGCTCCAACGTCCTGCTGAAAATCGCCGACCGCATCGAGCAGAACCTCGAACTGCTGGCCATCACCGAAACCTGGGACAACGGCAAGCCGGTGCGCGAAACCCTCAACGCCGACATCCCACTGGCCGTGGACCACTTCCGCTACTTCGCTGGCTGCATCCGCGCCCAGGAAGGCGGCGCCGCCGAGATCAACGAAGGCACCGTGGCCTATCACATCCACGAACCGCTGGGCGTGGTCGGGCAGATCATTCCGTGGAACTTCCCGATCCTGATGGCCGCCTGGAAACTCGCCCCGGCCCTGGCCGCCGGTAACTGCGTGGTGCTCAAGCCGGCCGAGCAGACCCCACTGGGCATCACCGTGCTGGTCGAGCTGATCGGCGACCTGCTGCCGCCGGGCGTGCTCAACGTGGTGCAAGGTTATGGCCGTGAAGCGGGCGAGGCCCTGGCCACCAGCAAGCGCATCGCCAAGATCGCCTTCACCGGCTCCACCCCAGTCGGCTCGCACATCATGAAATGCGCAGCCGAGAACATCATCCCGTCCACCGTCGAGCTGGGCGGCAAGTCGCCGAACATCTACTTCGAAGACATCATGCAGGCCGAGCCGAGCTTCATCGACAAGGCTGCCGAAGGCATGGTCCTGGCGTTCTTCAACCAGGGCGAAGTGTGCACCTGTCCTTCGCGGGCGCTGGTGCAGGAGTCGATCTACCCGCAGTTCATGGAAGCGGTGCTGAACAAGGTCAAGAAGATCAAGCGTGGCGACCCGCTGGACACCGACACCATGGTCGGCGCCCAGGCCTCGCAGCAACAGTTCGAGAAAATCCTCTCGTACCTGGACATCGCCCAGGAAGAAGGCGCCGAGCTGCTCACTGGCGGCAAGGTGGAAAAACTCGAAGGCGCCCTGGCGACCGGCTATTACATCCAGCCGACCCTGCTCAAGGGCAACAACAAGATGCGCGTGTTCCAGGAAGAGATCTTCGGCCCGGTGGTCAGCGTCACTACCTTCAAGGATGAAGCCGAAGCGCTGGCGATTGCCAACGACACCGAGTTCGGTCTGGGCGCCGGCGTGTGGACCCGAGATATCAACCGCGCCTACCGCATGGGCCGTGGGATCAAGGCGGGCCGGGTATGGACCAACTGCTACCACCTGTACCCGGCGCACGCGGCGTTTGGCGGGTACAAGAAGTCGGGGGTTGGCCGTGAGACGCACAAGATGATGCTCGATCATTATCAGCAGACCAAGAACCTGCTGGTGAGCTACGACATCAATCCGCTGGGCTTCTTCTAACACCGGGTGATCCCATCGCGGGGCAAGCCCGCTCCCACAGGTACACCACTGCATTTGAAACTGTGCTGTCCCTGTGGGAACGGGCTTGCCCGCGAAGAGGCCGGCACTGACTTTTACCATTCCAGACCGGATCGCCTGAACGAACCGCTCTGGCTCGCTTCCTGCAGTACCCATCACCATCGGCCGGAAGCCTTCCGGCCACCAAGAAAAACAACAGGTGAATCTATGCCAAGCGATCAATCCACCGGCACGCCGGCAGGTGCTTCCGTCGACTTCGAAAAAGTCGGCTCAGACTATTTCCAGCAACGTGAACTGAAAAAAGGCGCCGCCGGCTGGGTCTTGCTGGTCGGCCTGGGGGTCGCCTACGTGATCTCCGGCGACTACGCCGGGTGGAACTTCGGCCTGGCCCAAGGCGGCTGGGGCGGCATGTTCCTCGCCACCCTGCTGATGGCCACCATGTACCTGTGCATGTGCTTCTCGCTGGCCGAACTGTCGTCGATGATCCCCACCGCAGGCGGCGGCTACGGCTTCGCCCGCAGCGCCTTCGGCCCCTGGGGTGGCTTCTTGACCGGTACCGCGATCCTCATCGAATACGCCATCGCCCCGGCCGCTATCGCGGTGTTCATCGGCGCCTATTGCCAGTCACTGTTCGGCATCGGCGGCTGGATGATTTATCTCGCCTTCTACATCATCTTCATCGGCATCCACATCTTCGGCGTTGGCGAGGCGTTGAAACTGATGTTCATCATCACCGCGGTGGCGGCGATTGCCCTGGTGGTGTTCCTGATCGGCATGGTGCCCCATTTTGATGCAGCCAACCTGTTCGATATCGCCCCAACCAGCGCGGCAGGCGCCAGCAGCTTCCTGCCATTCGGCTACATCGGCGTGTGGGCGGCGATCCCCTATGCGATCTGGTTCTTCCTGGCGGTCGAAGGTGTGCCATTGGCTGCCGAAGAAACCAAAAACCCCAAACGCGACCTGCCGCGCGGCCTGATCGGGGCGATGCTGGTGCTGCTCGCCTTTGCCCTGCTGATTCTGGTGATCGGCCCTGGTGGCGCGGGTTCCGAAGCGCTCAAGGCCTCGGGCAATCCTCTGGTCGAGGCGCTGTCGAAGGCTTACGGCGGCTCAACCTGGATGGGCAACTTCGTCAACCTGGTCGGCCTTGCTGGCCTGATCGCCAGCTTCTTCTCGATCATCTACGCCTATTCGCGGCAGATCTTTGCGCTTTCTCGCGCCGGCTACCTGCCACGCAAACTGTCCGAGACCAACAAAAGCAAAGCGCCCGTGCTGGCCCTGGTCATCCCCGGGATCATCGGTTTCGCCCTGTCGCTGACTGGCCAGGGTGACTTGCTGATCCTGGTCGCGGTGTTCGGCGCCACCCTGTCGTACGTGCTGATGATGGCCGCACACATCACCCTGCGTATTCGTCGCCCCAAGATGGAGCGTCCGTACCGCACCCCAGGCGGCATCTTCACCTCGGGCGTGGCCCTGGTCTTGGCGTGCCTGGCGGTGGTCGCCGGGTTCCTGGTCGATCCGCGCGTGGTGATTGGCGCGGCAGTGATCTATGGGGTATTAATTGCCTACTTTGCTTTCTACAGCCGCCACCACTTGGTAGCGGGGACGCCGGAAGAGGAATTCGCCGCGATCCAAAAGGCCGAAGAGGCCCTGCACTGATCGCCGATACGCGCCGCAGGTAGCTCCTGCGGCGCTCTGGAGAGTCGTATGGCAAGTTTCGTACACACGGTAGGCAACCTGGTCTACCGCTTCGACAGCCTCAAGGAAGTCATGGCCAAGGCCAGCCCGGCGCGCTCGGGCGACTTTCTGGCTGGGGTCGCGGCCAGCAACGACGGCGAACGGGTCGCCGCGCAGATGGCCCTGGCCAACATCCCGCTCACACATTTTTTGAGTGAGGCGCTGATCCCCTATGAGCAAGACGAAGTCACCCGGCTGATCATCGACAGCCATGACGCCGAAGCCTTTGCCCCGGTCAGCCACCTGACGGTGGGCGGCCTGCGCGACTGGCTGCTCGGCGAAGACGCCACGCAAGACAGCCTACGCGCCCTCGCCCCCGGCCTGACCCCGGAGATGGCTGCGGCAGTGTCGAAAATCATGCGCGTGCAGGATCTGGTGCTGGTCGCGCAGAAAATCCGCGTGGTGACCCAGTTCCGCGGCACCATGGGCCTGCGCGGTCGGCTGTCGACCCGCCTGCAACCGAACCATCCGACCGATGAACCGGCCGGGATCGCCGCGAGCATCCTCGACGGGCTGCTGTATGGCAACGGTGACGCCATGATCGGCATCAACCCGGCCACCGACAGTATTTCTTCGATCTGCGCCATGCTGGAAATGCTCGACGCGATCATCCAGCGCTACCAGATCCCCACCCAAGCCTGCGTGCTGACCCACGTCACCACCTCGATCGAGGCGATCAACCGCGGCGTGCCGCTGGACCTGGTATTCCAGTCCATCGCCGGCACCGAGGCGGCCAACGCCGGCTTTGGCATCAATCTCAATGTCCTGCAGGAAGGCTATGAAGCCGGCCTGTCGCTCAAGCGCGGCACCCTCGGCCAGAACCTGATGTATTTCGAAACCGGCCAAGGCAGCGCCCTGTCGGCCAACGCTCACCATGGCGTTGACCAGCAGACCTGCGAAACCCGCGCCTATGCCGTGGCCCGCCATTTCAAGCCGTTTCTGGTCAACACCGTGGTCGGCTTCATCGGCCCGGAATACCTGTACAACGGCAAGCAGATCATCCGCGCCGGCCTGGAGGACCACTTCTGCGGCAAGCTGCTGGGCGTGCCGATGGGTTGCGACATCTGCTACACCAACCACGCCGAAGCCGACCAGGACGACATGGACACCCTGCTGACCCTGCTGGGTGTGGCCGGGATCAACTTCATCATGGGCATCCCCGGCTCCGACGACATCATGCTCAATTACCAGACCACCTCGTTCCACGACGCGCTGTATGCGCGCCAGACTCTGGGCCTCAAGCCCGGACCGGAATTCGAGGCGTGGCTTGAGCGCACCGGCATCTTCACCCAGGCCGATGGCCGCATTCGCTTTGGCGACAACCTGCCGCCCGCTTTCCGCCAAGCCTTGGCGCAGTTGGCCTAGAGGTGACCATGGAACGACACACGCCCACCCACGACAACCCCTGGTTGGCCCTGCGCAATCTCACCCCGGCGCGGATTGCCCTGGGCCGCAGCGGCATCAGCCTGCCGACCGGCGCCCAGCTGGATTTCCAGTTCGCTCACGCCCAGGCCCGTGATGCGGTGCACCTGGCCTTCGATCACGCCAGCCTGCGCAGCCAACTGAGCGAACGCGGCCGAGACAGCCTGCTGTTGCACAGCGCCGCCAGCGACCGCGACCAGTACCTGCAACGCCCGGATCTGGGCCGCCGGCTGAACCAGGAGTCGGTCCAGCAACTGCGCGATCACGCCCAAGCCAATCCGAGTGGCGTCGACCTGGCCATCGTCGTCGCCGACGGTCTGTCGGCCCTGGCCGTACACCGCCATACCTTGCCGTTGCTCGCGCGCTTCGAAGAGCAGGCCGCCGCTGACGGCTGGAGCAGTGCCCCGGTGGTGCTGGTCGAGCAAGGCCGGGTTGCCGTGGCCGATGAAGTCGGTGAACTGCTTGGCGCACGCATGACCGTGATGTTGATCGGCGAACGCCCTGGCCTGAGCTCGCCAGACAGCCTTGGCCTGTACTTCACCTACGGCCCCAAGGTCGGCCTGACCGACGCCTATCGCAACTGCATTTCCAACGTACGCCTGGAGGGCTTGAGCTACGGCATGGCCGCTCACCGCCTGTTGTACCTGATGCGCGAAGCCTGCCGGCGCCAGCTGTCGGGGGTGAATCTTAAGGACGAAGCCGAGGTCCATAACCTCGACACTGAAAACTCTTCAAGCAAAAGCGGAAACTTCCTACTTGGGGAAGAGTAAAAATCATGTCACGGAAGGTGGATTGCGCTTCTAGCCTGCATTGGGGCAGCATGCCCTTGAAAGCTGCTGGCAATCCGCTGTTTCCCCAAATGGACTCTGAGGGCCGCACATGCGCATCATCAAGGCAACCCTGGAACACCTCGACCTGCTCAACCCGTTGTTCGTGAAGTACCGCGAGTTTTATGGGCAGTTGCCCTATCCGGACAGTTCGCGCAGCTTCCTCGAGAAGCGCCTCAGGCTCAAAGAGTCGGTGATCTACCTGGCGCTGGCGGATGATGACGACAGCAAGCTGCTGGGTTTCTGCCAGCTGTATCCGAGCTTCTCGTCGCTGTCGCTCAAGCGCGTGTGGATTCTCAACGACATCTACGTGGCCGAAGACGCTCGGCGCATGCTGGTGGCCGACCACCTGATGCGCGAGGCCAAGAAAATGGCCAAAGAAACCAATGCCGTGCGCATGCGGGTGTCGACCAGCAGTGATAACGAGGTGGCGAAGAAAACCTACGAATCCATGGGCTTTCGCGAAGATACCGAGTTCACCAGCTACATTTTGCCGATCAACCAGGATTGAGCTACCCCACGCGAGGTTGCTATGCGGGTTGTGGCCAAGCGTGGGAGCGGGCTTGCCCCGCGATTGCGGCAACCCGTTCCCACGTAGCCCTCATCCCAGCCAAACCATCGTAACCCGCCGCTACAATCTCCCCGGGCACAATCTCCCCTTGTCCGTATAATGCCCCTCCTACATGTGTGAAAATTTACCCACTCGCAGGTAAACAAGCCTACGGCCTTGCCGATCTCCGTCTTTGCGCGCCCGTAGTCGCGGGTCAAGAACACAGGTGCTGTACATGGATTTCAACCCGCTGGACCTTATCCTGCATCTCGATGCCTACCTCGATCTGCTGGTCACCAACTACGGCCCCTGGATCTACGCCATTCTGTTTGCCGTGATCTTCTGCGAGACCGGCCTGGTGGTGATGCCCTTCCTGCCCGGCGACTCGCTGCTGTTCATCGCTGGTGCCGTGGCCGCAGGCGGCGGAATGGACCCAGTACTGCTGTCCGGCCTACTGATGGCGGCGGCAATCATGGGCGACAGTACCAATTATGTGATCGGGCGAACGGCGGGCGAACGCTTGTTCAACAAACCCGATTCGAAGATCTTCCGCCGCGATTACCTGCAGCGCACCCACGAATTCTACGAGCGCCACGGCGGCAAGACCGTGACCCTGGCGCGTTTCCTGCCGATTCTGCGCACCTTTGCGCCGTTCGTCGCCGGCATCGCCCACATGCATTACCCGCGCTTCCTGGCCTTCAGCGTCGCCGGCTCGCTGTTGTGGGTCGGCGGCCTGGTCACCCTGGGCTTCTTCTTCGGCAATGTGCCGTTCATCAAGCAGCACCTGTCGCTGATGGTCGTCGCCATCATCGTCTTGTCGCTGGTGCCGATGATCCTCGGTTTGCTGCGTGGCCGCTTCGGCCGCGCCGCCAAGGCGCACTGACCGGCCCATGTGGTCGTTACGCGCCTGGCGGCGTCGACGTACCCTGGCCCGTTATCCGATCGATGCCCAGCTGTGGCAGGCTGTTCGTGAACAGCTGCCACTGCTCGACGGTATCAGCGAGGAAGAAGACCGCTGGCTGCGCGAAGCCTGCGTGTTGTTTCTGCATGACAAGCACCTGACCACCCTGCCCGGCGTCGAGCTGGACGACCAGCAGCGCCTGCTGCTCGCCGCCCAGGCCCAGTTGCCACTGCTGCACCTGGGCGACCTGGACTGGTATCAAGGCTTTCACGAAATCATCCTCTACCCCGACGACTTCAAAAGCCCCCAGCGCCACCGCGACGCCAGCGGCGTCGAGCACGTGTATGACGGCGAACACAGCGGCGAAGCCTGGCAACAAGGCCCGGTGATCCTGGCCTGGGACGGCGTGCTCAGCGGGGGTGGCTGGGAGGCCTACAACCTGGTGATCCACGAGCTGGCGCACAAACTCGACATGCTCAACGGCGACGCCAACGGCCTGCCGCCACTGCACAGCGACATGCACGTCGGCGACTGGTCCAAGGCCATGCAACACGCCTACGACGATCTCAACCGGCAGCTGGACGCCAACCCTGACGCCGAGACCGCCATCGACCCCTACGCTGCGGAAAACCCCGGCGAATTCTTTGCCGTCACCAGCGAGTATTTCTTCAGCGCCCCCGACCTGCTGCACCAGGCTTATCCACAGGTGTACCAGCAATTGGCGCTGTTCTACCGCCAGGATCCATTAGCACGCCTGAGCCAACTACAGGCCGAACATCCGCTGTACCGCGATCATCAGCACTGACATGCTCCTGCACACGCCCGCACATCAGGCAGGGCGTGGCGTGGCCCAGCAGAATATGCCTATAATCGCCGCCAATTTTCCGATCAGACACGGGGGCACTGCCCAATGAGCTACAGCAAGATTCCGGCTGGCAAAGACCTGCCGAACGACATCTACGTCGCCATCGAGATCCCGGCTAACCACGCGCCGATCAAATACGAGATCGACAAAGACAGCGACGCGCTGTTCGTCGACCGTTTCATGGCTACCCCGATGTTCTACCCAGCCAACTACGGCTACATCCCCAACACCCTGGCTGACGACGGTGATCCGCTCGACGTGCTGGTCGTGACCCCTTACCCGGTCGCTCCAGGCTCGGTCATCCGCGCCCGTCCAGTCGGCATCCTGAACATGACCGACGACGGCGGCGGCGACGCCAAAGTCATCGCCGTACCGCACGACAAGCTGTCGCAGCTGTACGTCGACGTCAAAGAGTACACCGACCTGCCAGCGCTGCTGATCCAGCAGATCGAGCACTTCTTCGCGAACTACAAAGATCTCGAGAAGGGCAAGTGGGTCAAGATCGAAGGCTGGGACGGCGCTGACGCCGCCCGTGCCGCGATCACCAAATCGGTTGCAGCCTACAAAGGCTAAGCCCGATGGGTATCTAGAGCCCCGCTTCGGCGGGGCTTTTTTGTGCCTGCTCAACGGCGGTAAGGGCAATATCCAAGAAAAGTCCTACTCAGTCCTAGGAGCCGTCTCTCAATACACGCCATTTCTCACACACCCCGCAAACCTCAGGTTCATTTTCCCGCAGCCGCTTGCCCGCTAGACTCGGACCCATGACTACCTCTGGTGACCGCCTAAAGTCACTCCTTCAGGAGTGCGAACTAACCCCTTCCGACTTCGCTGCCCAGCGCGGCGTCACGCCCCAGCACGTCAACAACTGGTTCAAGCGCGGTATTCCTCTGGCCCGCCTCGATGAAACCGCCGACCTGTTCTGCGTGCACCGTCGCTGGCTGCTAAGCGGCGAAGGCCCTAAACATCCAAGCCCGATCCTGCGCCAAAACCTCCTCACGCCCACCCCGGCAAAAGCCAGCCCGCTGCTGGGCGACGATACGCGCATGGTAAACATCGCCCTACACAGCGTGCGCAACAGGCGTCTGCAAGCCGACCAACACAGCTATCTGCCGCTCCCCCAGCAAGCCCTCGAAGCGCTTGGCGTGGCAGTGGAACAGGCCATCTGCGTGAACATGCCCGCCGCCAACATGGCCCCGCTGATCCCCGTGAACGCCATCGTTGCCATCGACCGGGGCATGACTCAAGTCGTCGAAGGCCAAGCCTATGCCCTACTGCACAACGGCCAACTGAAAGTGCACAGTCTCAGCCTCGGCAACAACGACACCCTGTGTTTACACAGCCACGACCGACGCAATTACGCCGTCGAGCGCTACACCCCCGCCCAACGCCATGCGCAAGGCCTGGAAATCCTTGGCCGGGTGTTTCATTGGTCATATTTCAGCCAGCCAGTATCAGGCTGAAACACCCAGTGCCACTTTTTGCTGGGCAACACGAGCGAGCCCTAGTATCCTTGCCCGCACATTTCGCCCCAGACCGGCCAAGGCCGCGCTCCAGAGGGCCTGGCGACGCCTCATACAGCCGTCTGCCATCTTTTTCATGGTCCTTGAGGCCATACCGTTTAAGGCGGTTGCGGCTTACCAAAAATGAGCCAAGATCGTCCCCGAGAAGCCGGCCACAAGCCGGCTTTTTAATGCGTAAAATTTGAGTTGGCACTGACACACCACGTGACACAAGGATCGTGAAATCATGACGGCACCAGCAAGGGCTGCATCAGCACTATCCAGCCAAATAGAAGCGCCCCCAGTGAGCAACGCTCACGCGTTTCTCAAGTTACTGAACGACGGCAAATGGTGGATTACCCCGCTAGCTAGTCTGGTTTCCCTTCTACTGCTTTCCAAATACTTGTGGGCCATCGGCCATCCTGAACTCATTCTCAGCTCGATCAGCAGTCCTTCCAACCTCTTGATATGGCTGGTCTTCGCAGTACTCGGGTTTCTGATGATCATAATGGTCCTTTCGGTGCCTTCCTTGGTGTTCATGTTGTGTGTGGACTTGGCCAAACCTAGTCGCAAACTGGAAGCTGCAGTCGCCCTGCGTTTCGCCTGGGTGGTCATTGGCGGCTTCGTCTTGATGACAGTAAATTTGGTGTTGTCGGTTTTCGACAACTCGTTACCTCCTTGGCTGATGTTCGGGATTATTACTGCAGCATCGGCTATCGCCGCTGACTACCTGTTGAATCGACGCCCTGCACTCAAGGCCCTGGGACAGAAGCTGGTGCCGCAGACAAGAGCCCACGGTATCCGCCGGGTTATTGGTTGGTCATACAAGGCCTGGCTGGGGGCGATGCTGGCCTTCACGGCAGTGTGTGGCATCTTTCCTGCTCAGTTCACTCTCCTCGCTTGGCGGGGTGCTGAGGAAGGCATCGAAGTCGGCGGGCTGATAGTGATCTGTTTCTTTTCGATGATCCTCTATCTGATTCCGATACTGGTGTTCTTCAGGCTCAAAGGCCCTCTGCTAGCGCGTGCAGGAAAAGCGACCTTCATCTTGATCATCGGAATATTCCTGCATGCGCTGTGGATGCCGGCGATGTTGAGTATCTGGGTTTACTCCGCCGCCAATATGTTGAAACTCCGAGATCATCGCCCTCTGGATTATGTACTTGACGCTAAGGACTATCCTCCCACCCTGTTTGACCAAAACGTGTGGAAGCTAAAATACATTGACAAGGAAAGCGGGCTCTACAGTATTTACGCCTTTCGCCAATATCGATTTGGTGACGTTCTACTGTTGTGCCCTGGCCGCTATGCGCGCACGTCCCTAAAAGACATCGAGACTTACGCGCCGCAGTGTGTGGCCATCGCCGATGCCAAGGTAAAAATAGCAACCTTGAGCAATCCGCCAAAATTTCCTGTGTTAGGACAAATCCAGTGCCGGCTCTGGTCGACCCCACCTACCAAGCCTCCCCTGCTGACCCAACCGGCTGGACGATGCTTGTATAGCGAAGTCTTCTGAAGACTCGTCACAGCAGATGACGCGCGGAGCAAGCCATAACGAGATCGCCTGATGAAACTGACCACCTTCACCCTGGCATTGGCCCTCGTGATAACCAGCGCCCCCGCCCTGGCACGACCCATGCCGGAGCAGAAAATGGACACCAGCCTGCTGCAACGTCAGGACCTGGCCTACCGCTTCACCACCCTCACACTGGATTCGGCCGACGGCAAGCGCCACTACCAGCTATGGATCGGCACGCCCCAGCGACCCGCCCCTGCAACAGGCTATCCGGTGCTGTGGATGCTCGATGGCAACGCCGCCCTCGGCGCGCTCGACCCAGCCCTGCTCGATCAACTCGCCAAGGGCCAGGCACCACTGCTGGTTGCCGTAGGCTATCAAACCGCGCAACGCATCGAGCGCAGCGCTCGCACCTACGACTACACCCCTGCCCTGCCAGGCCAGCGCGAGCAGCTCGATCCGCTCAGCGGACAGCCCAGCGGTGGCGTGCAACAGTTCTTCGATCTGCTTAGCCAGCGCATGCGGCCGATGGTGGCCGAGGTGGCCCCCATCGACGCCAGTCGGCAGACCCTGTGGGGGCACTCTTACGGCGGCCTGGCGGTACTGCATGCACTGTTCACCCGCCCTGGCGAGTTCAGCACCTACGCTGCCGCCAGCCCCTCGCTGTGGTGGCATGATGGCGCCGTCGTCAATGAGGCGCAGGGTTTGCAACAACGCCTGGGTGACGCCCGACCGAACCTGCTGCTGATGCGCGGCGGTGACGAGCCATCCAACCCGCGCGCAGCGGTCAAGGGTGATGTCGAGCGTCCAGCACGCGAACTGGTCGCTGACCTGGCGAAGGTGCAGGGACTACAGGTGCGCTTCGAACGCTTCGACGGGTTGGGGCATGGGCCGATGTTGCCGGCGTCCCTGCGACGAGTGAACGAGACGATGGCCAAGTAATCTCAGCACAGCCCGTCAACACTACATGTCATGGGGCTCAAGGGTTTACATATCTGAGGACATAAAGGCACAACTCACGGAACACAGCGGTCGGCATGTCAGTAATCTGTGCCTTGCCCAAGGTTTTACAACAAGCCGCTGCCATCTTTTGGCGCACTTCCTTGCCCATCAATCCGGCATGCACAACTTGCGAGTATTGAATGTATGAGCAAGGAAAACTCTCCTTGGCGTTGCGACTGATCTTGAAGCTCAGATGCGCTAGATATACAAACGCTTGCCCTAAGTAGTTCTGCTGCGGGGCTAGTTCGCCGATGGCGTTGCACGTGCTGTAGCAGACCGGCCGACTTTCCATATCGGTCTCCATACCGCGCAGATACAGGACGATTTGCGATCCAACCTTCTGCGTGCAGGCATTTTCGAAAGCATCGAGAATCTTTCGCGCGTTGGCCTGCGCTTCCTCGATCTGAGTCAAGGTCACCACGCGCTCCAGCTCGCCTTTGGCCACGCTTTTAACCACCCGGTCGAGCGAGGCCCAATGGCTGAGCTCCTTCTGGCAAGCAATCACATGCACTTCGAACTGGTAGCCAAGATTCGCCGCTACTGGGGGGAACTTGGCGAAACCTGGGTTATCCAGGGCCGTTTCCATGATGATGTTGTACTTGTTCTCCATGGCATAGCTACAGATCATCTCGCCCAACCGCCAGATAAAATCCTCGGTGTGCTCGTAGACATGCAGCACGCCGTTAGGCTTCATCGTCTCGTAGGACGGGTGCAGCTCGCGGAAGGAAGGCAGGTACAAGCGCACATAGTTTTCGTAGCGCTTGCTGCGTAACAGGGTGTTCTCCAGCAGGTAGGTTTTACCCGAGCCCTGGGCGCCGGCGAGGATGAGGATCTTCGGACTGGGCAAGCTATCGCCCGCATCAATCTCACGGGTCTTGTTGAACAAGCTGTTATGGAGCTGCTCGAAAGCGTTTTGCACATCGACAGCAGTGAAGGGATATTGGGTACTCATAATCGTCTCTTGTTGATCTGCCCTGTATTGGGCAGATCAACAAGGTAGAGCACGCAGCATAACCAGCGAGGTAGATAGTTAAGCCGCTTAACCCTTGACGCAAACCACCTGGCGCAAGGTATGCACAACCTCCACCAACTCGCGCTGAGCCAGCATGACAGCATCGATGTCCTTGTAGGCCATGGGAATCTCATCGATCACCTGCTTGTCCTTGCGGCACTCGACATGGGCCGTGGCGCGGCGCTGATCCTCGACAGTGAAACGGCTCTTGGCCTTGGTTCGGCTCATCACTCGCCCGGCACCGTGGCTGCACGAGCAGAACGACTGCTCATTACCCAGCCCACGCACGATAAAGCTCTTGGCACCCATCGAGCCTGGAATGATGCCCAGCTCGCCCTGGCGCGCCGACACCGCGCCCTTGCGGGTCACCAGCACTTCGCGACCAAAATGCTGTTCGCGTTGCACGTAGTTGTGGTGACAGTTGACCGCCTCCAGGCTGGCCTCGAAGCGCTTACCCAATACCTTGCGCGTGGCGCCAACCACCGCCAGCATCATCAGTTCGCGGTTGTGTCGGGCAAAATCCTGAGCCCACTGCACCGCCTCGACATAATCGGCAAAATGCCGGCTGCCCTCTTCGAAATAGGCCAGGTCCTTGTCGGGCAGGTTGGCCAGGTGCTGACGCATGTCGGCCTGGGCCAGCTCGATGAACAGGTTGCCGATCGCATTGCCGACCCCGCGTGAGCCGCTGTGCAGCATGAACCAGACCCGGTCGGCTTCATCCAGGCAGACTTCGATGAAATGATTACCACCGCCGAGCGTGCCCAGGTGATGGCGGTTGTTGGTTTTCTCCAGCCGTGGGTACTTGTCGGTGATGGCCTTGAAACGCGCGGCCAGGCCACTCCACACGCGCTCGGCCTGGTTGGGCACAGTGTCCCAGGCGCCCTGATCCCGCCGGCCGAAAGTCTTGCCGTGAGGTACGGCCTGTTCGATGGCGCTGCGCAGGCCATGCAGGTTGTCCGGCAGGTCGCGCGCATGCAGCGAGGTACGTGCGGCGATCATGCCGCAACCGATATCCACGCCTACTGCCGCAGGGATGATCGCCCCCACTGTGGGGATCACACTGCCGATGGTCGAACCCTTGCCCAGGTGCACGTCCGGCATCACCGCCAGGTGCTTGAAGATGAACGGCATGCGCGCGGTGTTGAGCAACTGCTGGCGGGCTTCCTCCTCTACCGGCACGCCGTCGGTCCACAGTTTGATCGGCTTGCCGCCGGCGACTTGGAGAATGTCCATGGTGTCGTTTCCACAAAAAGCTTTCACCCATGATACCGCCGAAGGTCGTAGGCCGGCGGCTTGCCAACCAGGTGGCACAGTGCTGTATGCTTGGCCGGTCTTCAGGGCGGGGTGAAAGTCCCCACCGGCGGTAAATCGAAAGATGAGCCCGCGAGCGCCCCGACCCTGTCGGGGGACAGCAGATCTGGTGAGATTCCAGGGCCGACGGTCATAGTCCGGATGAAAGAAGGCGTTTGGTAGCAGCCAAAAAGGTGCTGCTGCGCGCGCGTTTTGTTCGCCCCGAGACGTTCATCGATTATTCACGAGGAGCGTTTCATGTCCCCCATGCTGCAAAAGCAATTCCCCAATGTCGCGGCTGCCATTGCCGCTTTCCAGGCTGGCCGACCGGTGCTGTTGCTCGACGACAACGATCGCGAGGACGAAGCGGATATCATTGCCGCCGCCGAAAACATCTCGATGCAGACCATGGCCATGATGATCCGCGATTGCAGCGGCATCGTTTGCCTGTGCCTGGATGAAGCCACCGTCGACGCCCTGCAACTGGCGCCGATGGTGCAGAACAACCAGGCCCGCCATGGCACCGGCTTCACCGTTACCATCGAAGCGGCCGAAGGCATCACCACCGGCGTTTCTGCCCAGGACCGCATCACCACTATCGAAGCTGCGCTGCGCTCGACTGCCGAACAGCGCCAGATCGTCAGCCCTGGCCACGTGTTCCCGCTGCGTGCGCGCAACGGTGGCGTACTGACTCGCCGTGGTCACACCGAAGGTACCGTGGACCTGGCGCGCCTGGCTGGGCTGCGTCCGGCCGGCGTGCTGTGCGAGCTGATGAACCCCGACGGCACCATGGCCCGCGGTGAGCAGGTGGCGGTGTATGCCCGCCAGTACAACATGCCAATGCTGACCATCGAAGAGCTGGCGCAGTACCGCGTAGCGATGATGGAGCGCGAGGCGGTGCCCGCCTGATCCATCGTCTACAGCACTGGTTGTGCAACCCTATCGCGGGGCAAGCCCGCTCCCACGCAGAGTTTAAGCCGCGTGGGAGCGGGCTTGCCCCGCGATGGCGTTGGCCGCCTCAGCGCAACCGAAGCGACCCTTTCAAGAACTCATACAACCCCGCCGCACTCTTGCGATAACCCTCGCCAGTCAGGTGCACCAGATCCCCTCGCGCCAGCCCCCCGGCCTGCCACCGGGCAATCGAACATGGCCCGCCCATGTAGGCCTGCCAATCCCAGAACAACGCCTTGTGTTTCTGCGCCATCTGCCGCTGCACCCGCACCACCCCAGCCAACGACTGTGGCTGCTTGGCTGCGCATGAACGCGCCTTGCGCTGCTTGATCGAGTCCGGTGGCCCGACCAACAAGATCGCCGCCCGCGGCAACTGCTTGCGCAAGCTGCTCAGGGTCGCATCGAGCTGAGACTGGTACAGCGCCAGGTCGAGCTTGTCATCGAACGCCTCGTTGGTGCCGTAGGCGAGGATCACCAGGTCCGGTCGCAACAGCTTGAGGCTGTCTTGCCAACCGGGCTGCCACTTATCCACAACCTCCAGACGCGCACCATTGATGCCCAGCGAGGAATAGGTCACCCCGGCATTCTTCTGCCCCTGGAGGTACCAGCCACCCAGCAGCACACCCTCGCCCCCCTCCAGGCCTAGCTGCATCGGTAGGCCAAGATTGTTAAACGCTGGGCTCAAGCGCCACTGACCGTTGGTGGCTGGCAGCATGCGCCGCTGATTGCCATTGGCGAGCAAGGTGCTGTTACGGCTGGCCTGGTACAAGGCAGACACCTTGTAACGCTGCGCATCGGCGTCGCGCGCTTGCAGGTTCACCTTAGGCCGGGCTGCGAGCGGCAACGACAGGTAGCCGCCCAGAGGAAACTGGCTGCTCTGCTGGTTACGCGCCGAGATCAACTCCCACTGGCGGCGCTCACTGTTGATGATCACCCGATCATTGCGGATACCCGGCACCGAGGTCGCCGGCACCAGGCCGATACCACCATCGCCATAGCGCGCTTGCAGCAGACGCCGTAGCTCGCCACTGAACAGGTCGGCGGCGGTATGTGAGTCACCCAGCTGGACAATAGAGACAGGCGCACGCCTGGCGTTGCGCAACTTGTCGGCGAACACGCCGAGGTTGCCGTCCTGGCGAGTGGCGGGCGCGGTGGCAACTTTGGCGGGCGCAGGCTGGGCCGGCACGCTCACACCGGCACTGCAGCCGGGCACGCTGCTGATCAGCAGGGCCAGGCCCAGCAGGTGATGCCATTGGCGCATGGTCAATGTCCTGTAACGGTGAGGGCCGGGAAGCTGATCAGCGACAGTACCTGCGCCGCAATCATCTTCTGCCCGGTGATGGTGAAATGCACGCCGTCGTCATAACGGACTTTGATTCGCTTGCCTTGCGGCGACTGCACGGTAAAGGAGAACTGCTCGTCCGGATAGCCGAGGAACGGGTTGGCCGAAACGAAGTGCTGGCCGAACAGCGTTGCCTGCTGCTGGTACAGACCACTGAGATAGGCCATGGCCGAAGACAGCCGCGGTTGATTCATATTCGGCGGCCCGACCCAGATCACCTGGACCTGATGCGCCCGTGCCTGCTCGAGAATCGCATCGATGCGGGCGCGATAGGCCACTTCCCACTCCGGCGACTTGAAGCGCAGGAACGGCTTGCCCTTGCCCTGGGGCATATCCCACGGATCGTTGGGGCCAAGGAACACCACCATCAGGCGAATGTTCGGCTCACGCTCAAGGGTCTCGGCGACGGTCTTGGGCCAGTTGAAGAAGCCTGGGTAGGCCAGGCCGGTACTCTGCCGACTGAGGTTGACGGTCTTGATCTGATAGCGCTTGCGCAGGCTGTTGGCCAGATGCGGCGCAACCCCCTGCATCAGTGAGTCGCCGACCAGGAATACCTCATCACCGGCCGCCAAGGCTGCCACGGTGCCCGGCTGTAATAGCGGTGGCGCAGTTGACGGACGTGTGGGCGCCGGCGCGGCGGCGACTGGCGGCGTCACAGCATCAGCTGCTACCGATGGCGCCGCCGCAGTGTGCACGGCCCTAGCTGGCGGCTTGCTCGGCAGCAGTGGTCGCTCCAGATCGACCGTCACCACCGGCATTGGTGGCGGTAGCACTTGCGGCTCTGGCGCCTTGGCGAGCTGGGTCTGGCGCTCGAGGCTGTCGAGGAAGCTGTCGCGCGCCTCGCCCAATGCCATGGTCAAGCCCGCGCCCAGGCGCCAGGCCGGCAGTTGGCCAATGACCGGCAGCTCACAGCTCTGGTGATACTTCTGCTGGCAATAGAGCTTGATCGAGTCCTGGTTCAGCCAGAACAACAACAGCGTGGTGACGACGATGGCGTACAGCGCCTTGGCCGCGCTCAGCTGCACCTGGGACAACGACGTGGCATTAGAAGCTGGCATAAATGAACCCCGGCACACCCGACTGCGAAGCGAAGATCACCAGCGACACGAACAACGCCAGCGGGATCGGATAGAGCTGCCAGGGCAACCGCTGGCTCGCGGCGAAACCCTGGCGTAGCAAGCTCAGCCACTGGGGATAACTGGCCACCAACAGCACGCTGGCCAGAATCAGCAGGCCGCTGGACGAATTCAGCCCCGCGACACTGACCTGGGCAATATCGCCGAGCATTTCCAGGGCGCTGTCCAGGGTTGGGCTGCGGAAGAAAATCCAGGCGAAGGCGACGTAATGGAAGGTCAATAGGCGAGCCAGCAGCCCTGCCCCAGGCAGTCGGGCAAAGCCAGGCAACAACTGGTCGAACAGCTTATAGATCGCCAGACCGACGCCATGCAGCGCGCCCCAGATAATGAAGTTCAGGCTCGCGCCGTGCCACAGGCCGGACACCAGCATGGCCAGCAACATGTTCAGGTTGCCCCGCCACACCCCCTGCCGGTTGCCGCCCAGCGGGATGTACACGTAATCGCGGATGAAGCGCGACAGGCTGATGTGCCAACGCGCCCAGAATTCCTTGAGGTTATGTGCCGCGTAGGGGGCGTTGAAGTTGTCCGGCAAGCGCACTCCCAATAGCAGGGCGATACCGGTGACCAGGTTGGTGTAGCCGCTGAAGTTGAAATAGATCAGGAAGCTGTAGCCATACACGCTCAGCAGCACCTGCTCGGGGCTGGCGCTGCCGGGGGTGTCGAACACCGGATCGACCCACTCGCTGCCCAGCCAGGCGCTGAAGAAGAACAACTTCACCACCGCCAGGGCGATCAGCCCCAGCGCACGCTGCGGCTCGAGTACCTGGCGCATGGCCTGTGGGCGGATCTGCGGAAGCATGTGCGCTGCACGATTGACCGGCCCCGCCACCAGGCTGGGGAAGAACGCCAGGTACAGCGCCAGATCCAGCACGGGCACAGGCGCAAGCTCACGGCGATTGATCGACACCAGGTAGCTGACCGAGTGGAAGGCATAGAACGACAGCCCGATCGGCACCAGCAACTCCAGAATCGGCAGCGAAACCGTCAGCCCCAGCGCTGCCAGCGCGCTCTGCGCACCCGCGACGAAGAACTCCTGGTACTTGAATAGATAGAAGCAGCCCAGCACCAGGGCCAGTAACAAGACCGGATTGAACCAGCGCCCGGGATAGCGCGCTGTCAATTGCCCGAGCAGGTACACCAGTGCGCTGTAGCCGAGCAGGATGTACAGCGATTGCAGGCTGAAACTGGCCACCAAGGCATAACTGGCGGTCAGCAGCAGCGCGTTCTGCAAACGCACGCTCCAGCACAGGCTCCAATAGAGCAGGAAGAACAGCGTGAAGCACAAGCCGAATTCGATCGAAAGGAAGCTCACAACGTAGTCCGTTACGTGACGTGGAGGGAGGGGCGGCGGCTGCCATGCAAGCCCCGGCGCAGAGCGCGCGGGATTATGGCAGAGGGGTCTGAACGCCACAATCGGACAGACTCTGAAATTGCAATACGAATATTCGCAGGCAAATGAAACAAAATGCGACGAACGATAGGCCTCGGCAATTTGCTCCCCCTGCCCCGCTCTGCTAGTGTCGCGCCGTTCTGAATGCCACCGAGACAGTCGCCATGGCCCGCAAAAAAACCTCCATCGATTTCGAACAATCCCTCGCCGATCTGCAAGCGCTGGTCGAGCGCCTGGAGAACGGTGAATTGTCGCTGGAAGAGTCGCTGGCCGCCTTCGAGCAAGGCATCGCCCTGACCCGTGACTGCCAGGGCGCCCTGGCCCAGGCCGAGCAAAAAGTGCAAATCCTGCTCGAGCGCGACGGCGAGCTGGCCGCTCAGCCGTTCGACGCGGAGCCGCAAGAATGATCAATAGCTACCAGGCCACCTGCCAGGCACGCGTCGATGCCGCTCTCGAACAGCTGTTCCAGGCGCCGTCGGCAGAGCTGCAGCGGCTCTATGAAGCCATGCGCTACAGCGTGATGAATGGCGGCAAGCGCGTGCGCCCGCTGCTCGCCTATGCCGCCTGCGAAGCCTTTGGCGCGCCGGCCGAAGACGCCAATGGCGCGGCCTGTGCGGTCGAACTGATCCACGCTTACTCGCTGGTCCACGATGACCTGCCGGCGATGGACGATGACGACCTGCGCCGTGGCCAGCCGACCACCCATAAAAAATTCGACGAAGCCTGCGCGATCCTCGCTGGCGACGGCCTGCAGAGCCTGGCTTTCGACGCCCTGCTCGACCCGCGCCTGAGCAGCCAAACCGCTGCCACCCGCCTGGACATGGTGCAGACCCTGGCCAAGGCCGCCGGCCCTGCCGGGATGGTCGGCGGGCAGGCCATCGACCTCGGCTCGGTGGGTTTGAAGCTCGACCAGCAAGCCCTGGAGTACATGCACCGGCACAAGACCGGCGCCCTGATCGAAGCCAGCGTGCGCCTCGGCGCCCTGGCCAGCGCGCGCGCCGAACAGGCCCAACTGGATGCCTTGCAGGTGTATGCCCAGGCCATCGG
>Ga0247827_10000061_pt1 | contig 51839 bp, 72 predicted proteins | sample 12C_Control_Day2_FD_194414 | JGI IMG/M metagenome (GOLD analysis project Ga0247827, IMG submission 194414) | Soil microbial communities from agricultural site in Penn Yan, New York, United States - 12C_Control_Day2 | ecosystem: Environmental > Terrestrial > Soil > Agricultural land | place... | reverse complement strand
GAGGCGGCTGCGCGTGGCGTGATGCAGGTGCTCGGTGACGACAACTTCGACCCGGGCAGCATCGAGTACGCCCGGTACATGTTCAAGCCGTCGTCTCAGAAGCCGACCTGGTTCGTATGGGGTGAGGGTGGCGCTAAGATCGCCCACGCCGAGGACCTCATCGCGCTGGCACCGGCGTCACTCGCTGGCCTGCCGCCCATCCGGCCGGGCAGGAACAAGCGCGACCCGTTCAAGATCGAGGGACTCGTCGGCCAGTTCAACCGGGCCTACCAGGACTTCGACGAACTGATCGCCGAGTACGACCTGCCGTACGAGAAGCACAGCGAGAAGCGGTGGACGCTCAAGGGTGCCATCGGCAGCGCGGCAGGCGTCGGCGAGGTGGCCGCCGGTCTCTGGTACTCCCACCACGGGGGTGACCCGGCGCACGGCGAGGCGTGCACTGCCTTCGACATGGTCCGGCTGCACCTGTTCGGGCACATGGACGAGGACGTCAAGCCGACGACGCCGGTCAACCGGAAGCCGTCGTACACCGCGATGGTGGACCTGGCATCAGACGACGACAGGGTCAAGACCGCGGTCTTCAGGGACCTGGAGGAAGACTTCCAGGACATTCTGGGAGACGATCCGGAGCCCAGCACCACGGCCCCGGTCGACGACTCCGAGGAAGACGTAGAGAAGCCCCGTGACTGGCGCACGCAACTCGCCATCAACCGCGCGGGCAACGTCGTCGATAGCTTCGACAACTGGAAGCTCATCTCGGAGAACGACCCGGACTTCCAGGCCCTCACCTTCAACGAGATGACGTCCAGCATCGAGATCGACCGCGACCTGTCGTGGCGGGCGTTCAAGCCGAGCAACCGGGGGTGGATGGAGGCCGACCTCAAGCACATGAAGATCATGATGGAACGCCGGTACCGGCTGAAGGTGGCGAAGGAGCGCATCGATGAGATGGTCACGCTCCGGGCGTTCGACCGGGCTGTCGACCCGGTGGCCGACTACCTCCGCCGTCTGGAGGGGAAGTGGGACGGCACCGCAAGGCTGGAGACTTGCCTCCCCGGAGTAAAGCCCACAGACTTTACCCGGCTGGTCGCCCGCAAGTCCCTCGTGGCGGCGGTCGCCCGTGCCATGGACCCCGGCGTGAAGTGGGACCACGTGCTGGTGCTCTTCGGTGACGAGGGCAAGGGCAAGTCGTACTGGATCGACAAGATGTCCATGGGCTGGACGGCTGACCTGGGCGACATTCGCCGCCCGGACACCCTGCTCAAGATCAGCCGGACCTGGATCGTGGTCTCCGATGAGGGGCACTCGCTCAAGAAGGCCGACGCTGACGAGCAGAAGGAGTTCCTCACCCGGCGCGTGGACGTGTTCCGCGCACCGTACGAGCGGGCACCGGCCGACCACCCTCGCCGATGCGTCATCTGGGGCAGCACGAACGACGACGTGTTCCTCCGGCGACAGCAGGGCAACCGGCGCTTCCTCATCGTGCACACCGACGGCAAGGTCGACTTCGACTTGCTCACCCCCGACTACGTAGACCAGGTGTGGGCTGAGGCGTATCACCTGTGGCAGCAGGGCGAACAGCTCTGGCTGACCGATGAGGAGTCGGCACTGGCCCACCAGGAGCGCGAGTACTACACCGAGGACGACAGCCTCGCCGGCCGGATCGAGGACTTCCTCAACATGCGCGTCCCGAACGACTGGGCCACGATGGGTCGGGGTAGTCGCACTCAGTTCTACCGCGACTACCAGGACGGCATGATCGAGGCCGAGGAGACAGGCTCGGAGATCAAGCTCACCTGCCCCGTGCAGATCTGGTACGAACTGATGGGCGAGGTGCGCAACCCGAGCAAGAAGGACCTGCAGGACATCCGCGAGTCGATGAAGAACGTCTCGGGGTGGAGGCGGGTGAAGAACCCGGTCTGGTTCGGCGGGGGCTACGGCACGCAGCGAGTGTACGAACGGTTCGACGCTGCTGCCGAGATCGAGGAGTTGATCTGATGATCAAGAAGACCAACAACTACGAGCTGAACGAGCGAATGGACGAGATCGATAAGGCGTTCCAGAACCCGCCACCGGAGGCGTGGCCCCAGGCTGCCCTCACCATCCGGATCAAGTGCCCCGACGACTACACTGAGATCATGAGCATGTGCGGCATGACACCGACAGGAGAGATGGCATGAGGGGTGCGATCACGGCCCTCCGTGAAGAACTGGCGCTGGCGGACTGCAGCCGACGCCGCGTGGGCGCGGTCATCATGACACTCGACGGGGAGATCGTGGGCCGGGGTCACAACCGGCTGCCCGAAGGGTCCTGCTTAGACGGCCAGTGCCCCCGGGGCAAACTCACATATGACCAGCAGCCCAAGGACGTGGGCTACGAGGAGTCGGGGTGCATCGCGCTGCACGCGGAGTGGAACGCGCTCGCCTCCGCCGGGTCGAAGGCCGATGGTGCGGTGATGTTCGTCACGGAGATGCCGTGCCCCGGCTGCCGCGACCTCATCGTGGCGTCCCCGCTGTACGAGGTGAAGATCCTCAACCCGGAGCGCATCGGGAAGTTCCAGGCTCCGGTATGAATCGGGTGTGGTGGACGGCTACCGGATATAGCCGTCCACCACTAGGCTAATTACAGCGGCGTAAGGCACGCCGCATCAGCCTTAAGGAGAGTGCAGTGGCCAACACGATGAGTCAAAAGCAGGTTGACCTCATCAACAGGTTGAAGGTCGAAAGGGACATGTCGGACCCGTGTGCGGCTCGAGGGCTGAGGCGACTCCAGGAGGCATGGACGTCCAATCGAGCCACGAAGACCGTGGCCAGCAGCGTCATCACCGAGTTGATGAACGCTCCGGTCAACGTGGAGGGTCGCAGGCACCTCAAGGAGTTGGACCCGGGTATCTACAAGACGCCGGACGACAACCTGATCCGGGTGTACCTCGGTCAGAACTCCGGCCGGATGCTGGCGAAGCTGGTCGTCGTCGGCGGTGAGGGCTTCTGGTTCCAGTACATGGGGATCGCCAAGAAGTTCGTGCCCGAGGGCTCACGCCGGCTCACGGTCGAGGAGGTCGGCTCTGCCACCCTCGCCCTGGACTCCACCATCTGCCTGGTCTGCGGTCGCAGGCTGGACGACCCGGAGTCGGTGCAGCGTGGCATCGGCCCCATCTGCCGACAGAACTACGGAGTGTGACATGACTGACACCTGGAAGGACATCGCCAACGACATCCGGAAGTCCTCGTCGTACGCGAGGTCGGCCATCGTGGACCGTCTCTTCGACCTGGGGTACTCCAAGACGGGGCACCCGTTGAAGGCTGCCATCGACCTGGACATCCGGACCAACGAGGGTGAGTTCACCCCGGACGCCGTGGCCCAGCGTCTGTTCGGGTTGGGATACCGCATCCGCCCCAAGACCTTCAAGATCAACCAGTCGGTCCGGGTGGTGGCCGGGTACGAGGGCATGCCGAACCTGTTCGCGGACGGCTTCCAGCCCGTGGCGGGCATGGTCGGGACCATCGACGAGGTGCCTCAGGAGGACGAGGCGCTGGACGATGACCTGGGCACCGACATCCCCACGCAGTACGTGGTGGACTTCGGCAACGGTCGGTGGGACACGTTCATCGCGGACGAGTTGGAGGCCGTCTGATGCCTCGTGAGTCCTACGAGGGCGTCCCCATGATCACCTGCTCCCACGAGGGGTGCCCGGCCAGCGGTCACAAGAACCACTACTGGGGAAGGGTCCGGGCGCACGACGAGGGATGGTTCATCCAGAAGGATGGGACCGCCTGGTGCCCCGACCACACCCCCGAGTGGGTTGCCGAGTGGCGGGCCAAGAAGGCAACGAAGGACGCCTAGATCCACCCGCTTGTCAGCGGGGCGCACCACCTGTAAGATCCATGTAGGTCAACCAAGGAGATAGATCACAGTGCAGATCACCATCGACACCACCCAGCCGCTCGACGCCACCGACGTCCGGATCCTGAACCTCCTGCTCGACGAGAAGCAGGGCACCAAGACCACGGTCACCGAGCCCGCCGTCAAGCCCGAGCCGGCGAAGCGCCCGGCCGCGAAGCCCGCGCCCAAGCCCGCGGAGCCGGAGCCCGAGGAGGAGACCGAGGAGGACCTGCTCGGCGACGAGCTCGGCAAGGCGGTCACCCGTGAGGACGTCGTCAAGGCGGCGACGGCCATCGTCAAGGACGGCGGTCAGGACAAGATCCGGGCCGCGCTCAAGCAGGTCAAGGCGGCCAAGGTGTCGGCCCTGCCCGACGAGAAGCTGGCGGAGTTCCACGCCCTCATCACCGCCTGATCCACCCATCCAGGCCAGCCCGCCGACAGGTGACCGGAAGCACACCCTGTCGGCGGGCTCCTTCATGTTAGGAGAGCAAGATGCGTAGCAGAGCAGAGATCGAAGAGATTCAGTTCCAGGCTGACGAACTCGTGGAGCAGGGCCGGACCAAGGTCCCGGGCATGTCCTACGAGGAGGGAGTCACCGCCGCTCTCCAGTGGGCGCTGGGGGACTCTGACGAGAACCCCATGGATGACTGATGCCAGGGCAGCACGCGACACTGTCGCCGTCCGCCTCTCATCGCTGGCTGGAGTGCCCGGCCAGCATCCGGGTCGTCGAGCAGATCCCCAAGGTTGCCGACGACTCGTCGCCGTACGCTCATGAGGGCACGCTGGCTCACGCGCTGGGTGAGATCGAGGCGTCGTACTACTTCGACCTGATCAGTCACAAGGACTACGTCCAGGCATACGAGGCGTGGAGGCTGAACGCCAACCTCGACCTCGATACCCTCGGTGAGATGAAGAAGCACATCCGGGGGTACGTCGAGTACATCGAAGAGCGGATGACTCACCACAAGACTCCGGTCGTGATGTTCGAGAAGCGCATGGACACCGGCGTGCCTCGGTGCTGGGGCACCAGCGACGTCGTCATCCTGGGCGAGGACAGCATCGAGATCATCGACCTGAAGTACGGGGCCGGAGTCTACGTGGCGCCGGACGACAACTCGCAGTTGAAGCTCTACGGTCTGGGCGCGCTCGACACGTTCGGCGACCTTCTGGCCACTACTAAGACCGTTACCATGAGCATCTACCAGCCGCGCGTGACGGGTGGCATCGGCTCGTGGACGATCACGGCCAAGGAGCTCAGGGCGTGGCGGCGGGACGTGGCGGTACCCACGGCTCGCCTGGCACTGACCGACAACGCACCGTTCGGTCCCTCTGAGAAGGCGTGCCGCTGGTGCCCGGCTGCCGGTGACTGCCTGGCCCGCGCCAAGAAGCTAGCCGGTGACGACTTCAGCGCTCCTTACGTGGAGGTGCAGAAGCCGGACCTGCTCCAGCCTGAGGAGATGTCCACCATCCTCAGTCGGCTGCCCGCCATCCGGTCGTGGGTGGAGGCGGTGGAGGTGGCCGCGCTCCGTCGCATCTACGACAACGGTGAGGAGGTGCCCGGCTGGAAGGCCGTGCGCTCCGGCGGTCGCCGCAACATCACCGACCCGGAGCGGGCGATCGATCTGCTGGCTGAGGCCAGCGAGCAGTACGCCCGGGACGACTTCTACCAGGCCAAGAAGATCAAGAACCTGGGCGACCTGGAGAAGATGGTCGGGGTCAAGGGCTTGCCCCGTATCCTGGGGCCAGAGCTCCTGAAGAAGGGCGAGGGTAGCATCTCGCTGGCCCCCGAGGAGGACAAGCGGGAGGCCGTCAGCCCTAAGAACGAGGCAGCAAAGGACTTCGCCGATGACGAATGAGACACTCGCGGCCGACTGGTCATCCCGATGGGGATACATCCAGGGGTTCGCCGCCGAGACGCTAGTTATGGAGGGAGAGAACCTCCCACCTATCTTCGTGCTCTCCCACGCCCGGCTGGACGTGCCGGTGTTCAAGACGATACCCGCACTGATCACGCTCGCAACGCTGGTCGTCCCTCAGGAGCGGTACGTCGACTACGTGCTGGCCTGGCCCGACACCACCATCGTGGCCATTCCTGAAGGCCTCTACGGTGTCGAGCGCGGCGTGGCCCAGGCCCGGCAGTTCTGCCTGGACTCCACGCCGACCATCAACGGGGAGGGCCGGTGCGTCATCTTGGACGACGACATCACCGGCATCGCCATGATGTACCAAGGCGAGGACGGTAAGGCATCCAGCGCGTACGTCAAGAAGGTAGGCTCATCAGCCAACCGGGCGTTCTACAGCTTCGGTGTGTTCTGCGTCGCGGTGATGACAGCCATCGAGATGATGGACGATCACCCTGACGTGGTCATCGCTGGGCCGCAGAACCGCAACGACCAGCGCACGCTGGACGCAGCGCTGACGAAGTACGACCTCAACTATGGTCGGATGCCGATCGGGTTCGTGGTGTGGGACGTCGGCCGGTTCAAGAACCACGCCGGTCAACTGGACATGAGGTACAACCCCCACGGCGAGGATCTGTGGGCCACGATGACTGTGTTGTGGACCGGGGGCTCGTACGGTAGGGTTCCATCCGTGCTTGTGAGCTACTACGACGAGCACACGCAGTCCACTCTCAAGACGCCGGAGAACGAGCATCTCGTTCGCCAGGGGGAATGGGAGCGAATCCAGACCGAGGCGTGGGCCGACCACGTCAGAGTCAAGTGGGACTTCCTCGACCGGTTCGCCGGGGCGGCCCCCAACCTCAAGAAGTTCCGGGACACCGCTCCGTTCCATCGTGTACTGTGGGACGGGTCAGTCCAGGACAAGCCCAAGTCGCTGGGAGAGCCAGCGACTCGTAACAAGGAGAACACCGTGAAGGTTGCCGTCTACCACCCGTTCGAGGTCACCGAGGAGCAGCGGCTTCAGCTCGGTGCGGTCCTGACCGGCAAGACCAAGCCGAAGTACGCCGCGTCGCGCGACCAGATCAAGGAGTACTTCCTCCAGAACGGCGAGGGCTGGCCGGAGGTCCTGGCCGCCGCGTACGCCGAGGCGTTCCCGAACGGGGCCGAGGACGACGAGGACGAGGCCGGCGAGGACGTCGACGACGAGGACCTCGTCTGACGCTCTGAGAGCGCCGCAGGCCCCGGGTAGCGTTGCTGCCCGGGGCCTTGTCGTACGACCGCTCAGAAGCAGCCTCGCAAGCCTGGCAGGGTGAAGCGGGCTTGCCGGTACAGGTGGTGGACGTAGTACCTACCCGCTAGGCTAGGTGCAATGGGGCAAGGCGCTCCAACTGCCGACCTAGGAGGGTCTCATGGCAACCGGAAACATCCAGGTGGAAATCAATGTCGTGATCAGGCATCACGCCATGGTCACTGACTTCCAGGGCCAGTTCATCTCCCGATTCTACTTCGAGTCGGGCGAGGAGCTCAAGGCGAAGCTCGTCGAGTACGGCGAGGGGGAGTTCATGGTCCACGTCGACGGGGTTGACCTCGGCCCGGCCTACGCCGCTGCGTACAACTTCGAGGAGAAGTTCAGTGCCTGAGGGCATCGTCGTCAAGGACGTCACCCTCAATGGAGTCAATTGGGGTGACGCCCTTCTCCAAGCGTCCCGGTACTTCGAGGGTGACATCGCCCTTCGGTTGTACGACTGGGAGATGGGTGAGGTGCTCACCATCATCACGGTGAACCTGCCCGGCTCTCCTCTGGCAGAGGGATGCTTCTGGCTCAAGTCTTGGGGTGAGAACGAGGGGCTCGCTATTTTCCTCGGTAAGGCCGGACTGGTGGAATACACTGGCAAGGTCCTCGACGTGAGCCGCTGGGCTCAGGCCATCGAGACCCGACCCAAGGGTGAACTCGCCACCCTGATCGAAGAGGAGAAGAAGTCATGGCGAAAGCCCTGATCACCAACCCCCTTGTCACCGAGGCGCTGGATGACGGGCTGGGAACTCCCAGCCTCACCTCGGACAACGCTCACCAGACCGCGGACGGGCAGGCCGACCACATGGTCGACGTCTGGTTCCTGACCATCGGAGCCTACGGTCACGCTCGCAACGGTCTCGGCCAGAGCGTCTGGTACCACTTCACATCAAGTGGAGAGGCCGAAGAGTGGTTCAACGAAATCACTGCCACGCACGACGGCAAGGAGCTCGCTGAGGAGAAGCCCTCTGAGGAGTGACGCAGTCTCTCACTCACCGACTCGGTGGAGCCGGTGAGTGGGGGAGTACGGCACCAGGTCGTACTAGAGAAGGAGAAGTATCAGTGGTGAAGAAGTTCAAGACGCTCCTCGCGGCGGTCATCACCGCGCTGGTCGTGGTGGCGGGCGTCGGCGTCTCGTCGGTCCCGGCCCAGGCCGTCGTCGGTTCCGACGTCTACTTCTACTCGTGCCAGGGTTCGGGCTGCGACCACAAGGTCTGGATCGACACCACGGACGGGCAGCACTTCTGGCTGCCGTACGGGGGCTGGACCGTGGACGTCTACCGTGTGCGTCCGTACTCCATCGGCCAGCGTCTCCGTGTCGAACGAGAGGGCACGGTCCGGGTCCTGGCGTGCGGGGCGTCGTTCTACCCCTCCAGGTCCGCCGTGTACTCTCTGAAGCAGCAGGACTGCTAGCACGCCAGACCAGCACCATGGAGCGGGGGTCATTCGGCCCCCGCTCTACCCATTCCACCCTGTCCCATCTAGCAAGGAGAGCACCATGTTGGAAGAGATTCAGTCATGGGTCGTCGAGGTCCACGCAAGCACCGTCATCGCGTTTCTCGGCGTGCTCGTCGGGGCGGCGCTGGCGGGCTACGCATCCGGCATCACCCGGGGCGGCGAGAAGGTCCAGGAGGCTCTCGAGGACATCGGCATCAAGTTCCACGAGGACAACCGCACCGTCACCATCCACGAGCCGGCGGAGGACAAGGTCGTCGTCCGGATCACGTGGGACGACGAGGAGATCGAGCTCACGCAGTTCGACCCGGCAGATCAGACTTGGCTGGACGTACCCGAGGGCTGAATCGGGTAGGGCGGACCGCTGGCAGAGCGAGCGGTCCGCCCCTAGGCTGTATACCAGTGGGGTAAGGCACTCCACTTGACGGATCAAGGAGACAGGCATGACGCTCTACAGCACCGGGCGGCGACCGTTCTGGAGGCCCCTCGCGTACCAGACCGGACGGGTTCTCTGGTGGCTCACCAAGAAGCTGCTCTGGAACATGTTCAGCCTGACGCTCGCGGCCATCGGCGGAGCGCTGGGTGCCGTCGCCATCTGGTTCGTCCTCGACTTCTTTGGAGTTGGTTCCCTGTGAAGCTCAACGACTGGTACGCCGGGGCGATGTTCGTCGCTGCTCTCTGGGCCGTGTGCGTCCCGGCCATCCACATCACGTTCGCCGTGACCGGCCTGCCGCCGGAGGTGACCGTGGCCACGACCTACGTCGTCGGCGTGTTCATGACCATGCTGGCCCTGATCCTGCTGGCCCTCGGGTCGGCCCGGGTCGTGGCCGCCGACATCCGGAGGCGGTCCAATGGCTGACCGGGGCTTCGAGTGGAAGCCGATCGAGTACATCACCGAGCCGAAGGACGGCCTGTGGGTCTGTGTTGTCCGGAACGGCTGGTGGGTCGTGAACAAGGACGGTGACGTGCTGTTCTGGTACGGCCACGGAAAGGGTGACGTCGGCACCCCGCAGATGAACCGAGACAAGCGCATCGCGCAGACGGTCCGCCATCCGGAGGCCACGGACGTCGTGCAGATCCCTCTGGCCTTCTACACCGTCAGCATAGGAGACTACTGATGCCCGAGATCGTGTGGCAGCCGCTCGGCCCCACCAACCACACCATCCCGTCGGAGTGGGATGATCTTCCTCTCAACACCATCGTCACGTGCGAGTGTGGGAAGCTCGCCATCCACGACACGGATGACTACGGCGTGGCGATCTGGCGGCACCTGCGTACCGCGAAGATCCTGATGTACCGCATCTTCAGCCCGACCCGCATCGGTCGGGCTGCTCACCACATCCCCATCATCTCACAGAATAGAGAAACGTCATGAGCGTGTTCTACCCTCCGCCCACCCAGCCCGCATCGCAGGTGAACAGCATGGCTATCACCAGCCTGGTCCTAGGATCCTTGGCTATCCTCGGGTCGTGGATCCCTCTGCTGAACACCTTCAGCATTCTCCTCGCGGTGGCCGCCTTCGTGTTCGCACTGGTGGCCTTCAACAAGAAGCGTCGTCACGCCGGTCGAGGGCTCGCTATCACCGGGCTGGTCCTGGCGTTCATCACTGTCATCGTCTCCATCGCCGTGAACTACGCGGTCTACACCTCCACGGACGATGCCCTGGCTGACTTCGAGACCAACGCCGTACAGACCCTGGAGCCGGAGACCCGGGACACCTCGAAGCCCGCCGAACCGAAGGTCAGCATGGAGGAGCAGCAGGCGGTCGCCTCTGCCCAGGACTACCTGGACTACGGCGCATTCTCCAAGGACGGTCTCATCGACCAGTTGTCCAGCGAGTACGGCGAGGCGTTCCCGAAGGACGTGGCGACAAGGGCAGTCGAGTCGCTGGACACCGACTGGAGTGCCGAAGCTGTCGAGTCAGCCGAGTCGTACCTGGAGTTCGACTCCTTTTCCTGCTCGGGCCTGGTGGATCAGTTGTCCAGCGAGTACGGTGAGCAGTTCACCGTGAAGCAGGCCAAGCACGCGGGCATCACCGTCGGGCTTTGCCCCAAGTAGTCACCTGGCGCTCCACACGCTAGGCTTGCAACGTCGGCCCGGTTGACGGGTCGGAAGTGACCCCCGGGTTCCGGCCGGACGGCCGTGATCCGGGGGTTGCCAATCCCCGATAGAACAGAGAAACAGGAGCCACGAATGGCAGCAGCAACGAAGGTCATCACCGGCAAGGTCCGGCTCTCGTACGCCTTCCTCTTCAAGCCGCGCGCTCAGACCAACGACGCCGGCGAGCAGCAGACCCCCCGGTACTCGGTCACGCTGCTCATCCCGAAGAGCGACGAGAAGACCATGCAGGCCCTCCGGGACGCGCAGAAGCAGGCGCTGGAGGACGGCAAGTCGTCCAAGTTCGGCGGGAAGATCCCGAAGAACTGGAAGGACACCATCCACGACGGGGACGAGGACGCCGACCTCGACGCCAACCCGGAGTACGCCGGTCACTACTACGTGACCGTCGGCAACACCCGCAAGCCCGGCATCGTCGACCGGGACCGTGAGATCATCACGGACGACACGGAGGTCTACTCGGGCTGCTACGCCCGTGTCTCCCTCAACGCGTTCCCGTACAGCAACAGCGGGAACAAGGGCGTGTCGTTCAGCCTCCGCAACGTCCAGAAGTGGGCGGACGGTGAGCCGCTCGGCGGCGTCATCACCCGCGCGGAGGACGAGTTCGACTCGCTGGACGACGAGGACGACGACCTCATCTAGTCGCTGGCACTCCTTCACAGGAAGCCCGTCACCGTACTCACTCCGGTGGCGGGCTTCCGCCATATGGCTACGGGGGCTCCCAGAATGGGTCCCCGCCAACCTGAGCTTCCGGAGTTCACATGCATGAGCTTTTCCTGGACATCGAGACGTACTCCTCGGTGGACCTCAAGCGGCTGGGTGTCTACCCCTACGCCGCGTCACCCGACTTCAAGATGCTGATGTGCGCCTACGGCATGGACGACGAGCCGATCAAGGTGGCCATCGGTGCAGGCGACGTCGCGTGCATCGACGGTCTGTGGGACCCCGACGTCGTGAAGGTGGCGCACAACGCTCAGTTCGAGCGCGTCTGCTTCACCCACTTCGGCCGGGGCATCCTGGAGGTCGAGCCCGATGAGTACCTTGACCCTGCTGACTGGCACGACACGGCGGCAGTCGCCGCGAACCGGGGGCTCCCCCGCTCACTGCAGAAGCTGGCCAAGGCTCTCGGCGGTGAGCAGAAGGACGAGGCGGGCACGGCGCTCATCAACCTGTTCTGTGTACCGCGCCGGGAGTTCAACTACGAGCGCGCGTACCTCCCCGAGGAGCTCCCCGAGAAGTGGGAGCAGTTCGTGGCGTACTGCGCACAGGACACCGAGACCCACCGCGACGCGCACCGGCGGATGGGTGGCTGGCCCACCGAGCGTGAGCGCCAGGTGTTCCTCATGGACCAGCGTCTCAACGACAGGGGCATCAAGTTGGACGTGCCACTGGCGGAGGAGGCTCGGCAGGCCAAGGAGGAGAACGACGCCAAGGCTGGCCGGGAGATCATGGAGCTGACCGGGGCCAAGACTCCCAACGCGCTCAAGGCAATCAAGGAGTGGCTGGAGTCGAAGGGCTCCAAGATGCCCGACATGAAGGCCGAGACCATCGAGAAGGAATTGGCCAAGCCTGGCCGCGACCCGCAGGTGCGGCGCGTGCTGGTGCTCCGTCAGCAACTCGGCCTGATCGCCACCAAGAAGTACGAGGTGGCGCTGGACTCGATGAACGAGGACGGCAGGGTGCGCGGGCAGTTCCGGTACCACGGCGCTCACACGGGTCGCTGGGCGGGCCGAGGCGTGCAGCTTCACAACCTCCCCCGCGAGTCGTTCAAGAGCAGTCTGCCGCGCGAGTTCTTCAGCAGTGACGAGGAGCACGAGGAGGCGATGCGGAGGGACGTCATCGCGCAGACCCAGGCCGCGCACCTGGACCTCCACCTGGGCCTCGGAGCCACGCCGCTCGTGCTCAAGAAGATGGTCCGGTCCATGCTGGTCGGTCCGTTCACCGTCGTCGACTACTCGGCGATTGAGGCCCGCGTGCTGGCCTGGCTCGCGGGCGAGGAGTGGGTGCTCCAGTCGTTCCGCGATGGCAAAGACCTGTACGTGGTCCAGGCGCAGCGCATGAGCACACCGACCAAGAAGATGGAGCGCCGGGACGGCAAGATCGCCGTGCTGGCTCTGGGCTACCAGGGGGCCATCGGGTCGCTCCAGGCCATGGGCGCGGAGGGCGGCAAAGAGGAGCTCCTGCCGCTGGTCCAGGCGTACCGGAAGTCGGTGCCCAACATCGTTGACTTCTGGGCTGACATGGAGGCAGTCTTCAGGACGGGCGGCGAGACCGAGACGGGCCTCATCCGAGTCGAGAAGGACGGGGCCGACCGCCACGTCATCCTGCCGTCGGGCCGATCGATCGAGTACCACGGGTACAAGATGACCACGGTTCACACTCCGTACGGCGACAAGACGGTGCCCTCGTTCATCGACCACCAGAAGGGCTTCAGAGTCACGACGTACGGAGGCCGGCTCACGGAGAACGTCACTCAGGCCGTGGCCCGCGACGTGCTCGCCGACGCGCTGGTCAACCTGGACGCCGAGGGCTACCGGCCCGTCGCTCACATCCACGACGAGGCGGTGGTCGAGGGTGAGGACCTGGCGGGCGTGAAGGAGATCATGGACCGGGTACCCGACTGGGCACCCGGTCTTCCTATCAACGGCGAGGGCTTCGTGGCCCCGTTCTACCTGAAGGGATGACGGAGGTGGGAATGGTGTTGGACGCATACTACGACTTCGTCGTCAAGCGGCACCGCATCTGGGAGAAGAGGCAGCGGGGCGAGCCTGGCCCCTGGTCAGCCGACCCGCTCCTGTGGAAGAAGTACACCAACGTCTTCCGAGTGCTGGACCCCGGCTCGCAGTACGTGCTCGAGATGATGCAGGACGCGCCCACTCCCGCGGACGCCTTCGCCCGTGCCTTCCTCTACCGGTACACGAACCGCCCCGAGACGTGGGACTACCTGAGGGGTAACCTCGGCCGCTGGCCACTGGCCTCAGACATGGACGACGACCTCGCAGGCGAGTTGGTCGAGTGGCGCGACGAGTACGGCGGGCAGATCTTCAGCGGCGCATACATCATCATGCCCGCGCCGAACACTAAGGGTGACAAGGTGCGGCACGCGGTAGCCCTGGCGCACCGCCTCACGCACCCTGAGAGCCCTCAGAACGTGTTTCAGCAGGTGGCGGGGGCAACCACCCAGCGGGCAGCCTTCGACGCTCTCACGGCCCACAACGGTGTCGGGGACTTCATGGCCATGCAGATCCTGACGGACTGGGGCTATTACTGGCCCGAGTGGGACGAGAACACCTTCGTGGTCGCAGGTCCTGGAAGCAAGAAGGGCATCGGGTACGTCGACAAGAGCATGAAGCCCGAGGACTACATCCGATACACTAGGGACGAGTGGTGGATGAGGGTGGACTGCCCGACCATCCCACTGCCTAACGGGAAGGAGAGGGCACCCAGCCTGATGGACATCCAGAACACCTTCTGCGAGTTCTCGAAGTACGTCCGAGTCTGGCAGGAGCTCAACAAGGCCCCGTCCAAGCCCTACGTCCCGGCGCACCCGGGAAAGCAGCCCGAACCCAACCTGCCCACGCACTGGCTCTGAGAAACTCCAATGGCTACGGTTGCCAGGTTGGCAACGCGCCAGAGAAAGGGAACGTTCCATGAAGACTCATCACAACTTCGAGGTGGACAACGCGAGCAACGCGCTCCCGCTCCTCCTCGGCAACATCCTCGCCGACGGTGAGGAGGTGGGCAGCCGACAGGGGGAGAGGACTCTGGAGATCCTGATGCCGCGGATCACCCTGTGGAAGCCCTGGCAGCGTGAGATCCTCGCGTACGGTCGGAGGGCCAGTCTCCCCGCCCAGATCGCCGAGACCATGTGGGTCCTCGCCGGCCGGAACGACGTCGAGTGGCTCAGCCACTACCTCCCCCGGGCCGCTGAGTTCAGCGACGACGGCAAGACCTGGCGCGGGGCGTACGGTCCCCGGCTCCGGGCGTGGGATCCGGGCGATAAGATCCACCCGGGGACCTCGACCTACGATCAGCTCCAGTACGTGGTCCGACTCCTGACAGAGGAGCGCGGCACGCGGCGCGCCGTGATGTCCATCTACGACCCGGCCGTGGATACCCATCCGGGCAAGGACATCCCGTGCAACGACTTCATCACGTTCATCAGCCGACTCGGCAAGCTTCACATGACCGTGACGACCCGGTCCAACGACGTGATCTGGGGCTGGTCGGGCATCAACCAGTTCGAGTGGAGCGCGCTCCAGGAGATCGTGGCGAAGCTCACCGGCAACCAGGTCGGGACGCTGACGTTCAACATCACCTCACTCCACCTGTACGAGCGTCACTGGGACAAGGCGCGCAAGATCGTCAGCCAGTCGAACGACCCGTTCCCGGACGTCGTCGACAGTCCTCGGTTCGACCCGGAGCACGCGACCGTCGACGGCCTGGACGGTCTCATCGCCATGTGGTTCGAGGCTGAGCGGGCCATCCGCGAGGACTACGGGTGGCGAAACCTCGCAATCGAGGACTTCCCGGAGCCAATGATGCGGTCCTGGCTCCAGGTCATCAACTGGTACTGGCGCGGACAGCGTAACGAGTTGCTGTACCCGGTCGCCGGTACCCGGCTGGAACACGCAGCGCGGTTCTCGCCGAAGGGCCAGAACCTCGTCGACGTGGTCAACCGTGCGACCGAGGTGATCGGTGCGATCCCGCCGACCCTGGAGGGGCTGTTCAAGACCGTCCAGGTGCCGGGCATGAGCATCGACGGTGTGTCGGTGGAGGACTACGTCGACAGCCGGGGCAAGGAGCAGCCGCTCGCCTGGACCGCGGAGTTCGTAAAGTACGTGGACAACCTCCACCGGGAGAAGTCTGCGGTCTACGGCGACTCGTGGAAGAAGCGGGGTGAGCAGACCAGCATCCTCGCCAACATCGCTCGCAAGATCGACCGGCTCGGGGTGGAGGGGGCTGGCGACTCGGCCGCTGACACGGTGATCGACCTGTTGGTCTACCTGGCGAAGTACCGGCTCTGGATCAACAACGAGATGGGCACCCACGAGGGCGTCCCGCCTGAGGCGGAGAACGACGCTGTGGCGGCGATCCTCGACACGGAGGACCGGTCGCTCCCCAAGGTTATCCAGCGGGCGTCCCTGGACCACCGCTTCACCGGCATCCGCACGTACTTCGAGGAGCTCGTGACGCTCGTCGGGCGGGAGCCTCACGGTAAGTCGACCCTGAAGGCGTGGGTCGACCGTGCCGCGTGGGTGGACCAGATGATCCGCCTGGCGTTCCCGGCTGCTCGCCTCCTGTGGGGCGAGGAGAACGGTCACCTGATCAAGCCTGGTCAGGCGGCGGAACTGCTCATGATGCCGCTCGCTGAGGCGGCTGCCAAGGCGCGCCGCGCGGTGGTGCAGGAGGCCAACAAGGGCCGTCGCTGGGAGGGCTACGAGGTGGGTGAGAACATTGACTGACGCCGTCTGCGAGGTTGAGGGGTGCACCAAGCCCCCTCGCGCTGCGATCAAGGTCGTGGACGGCACCCGCCGTGCCGCTGTCCTGTACTTCGACGACCGAGAGGCTCCCAAGGTTGCCCGTCCGGTGTGCAAGGAGCACCTCGCGGCCACGGCGGTAGCGCTCATCCTGGACATGGTCGCGGATGCCTGACCTGTACATCCCAACGTACGGCCGAGTCGGGCGTCAGGCGACCTGGGACGCCATGCCTCACTCCTGGCGGAGCAGGGTCGCCCTGGTGGCCCGCCCTGAGGAGGCCGAAGCGCTGAGAACTTCGACGGGGGCGACCGTTCTGGTCGCCCCCGTTCGGGGTATCTCCAACACGCGGCAGTGGATCTTCGACCAGCATGAGGGCTCGAAGCTTCTCATGTTCGACGATGACCTCAAGTTCGCCATCCGCCGGCTCGACGAGCCTACGAAGTTCCACCCGCTCGCCCCGAAGAGCTACGAAATCGCGGACATGCTGGACATGCTGTGGGCGGCACTGGATGACGTCCCGGTCGTCGGCCTGGCGAGTCGGGGTGGAGCTAACCGGGAGACTGACCCGTGGAGGCCGAATCAGCGGCTCTTCGACGTGATGGGGTTTGACATGGACGTGGTCCGCATGGAGGGTGTCCGGTACCGGCTGCCCTTCATGGAGGACTTTGACCTGCACCTCCAGATGCTGACCCGAGGCTACCCGTCTGTCATGCTGAACGCGTACACGAAGGATGACTTCGGGTCCAACATGCCGGGCGGCTGCTCGACGTATCGGGACAACTACGGTCAGATGCTGGCCAGCCTCATGCTTTGGGAGAACTGGCCAGAGTTTGTGAAGATTCGCAGCGTCAAGGCGAAGTGGGCTGGCATCGGCGAGCGGTACGACGTTACTGTCCAGTGGGGCAAGGCGTACGTCGAAGGCTGCCAGCGCAGATACGAGAACGGTGAGGTAGAGTTCCCCGTTCCGGACTGGGCTAGGGAAACCAGTTTGTTCTGAAGTGTGGCTCTGAGAAGCCGCAGCCACTACCGTAGGGGTAGTGGGCAAGGGGCTCACAACATGGCTAGGAGGCCAACAACATGGAACTGGTGCTGACCGAGGCACGAGGCGGCGGGTACCGCGCACACCGCCCGAACTGCAAGAAGATCACCGACCTGGAGCAGTTCGACGCCGAGGAGCTCGACCCGGGCTACGTCGAGACCGCCATCGCCTGCTCGTCCTGCAAGCCCAAGGCCGAGGACATGGACGCCATGAAGGCGGCAGCGCAGTCCACGCCGACCGACGAGGACGTCACGGAGGAGCAGGTCGAGGAGTACGAGTCCGGCCCCACGGAGCTCCCGGTCGAGGGTGGGGAGCCCATCTCGGCGGGAGTCGACGACGAGTGGAGCGACGACGACGAGGACCTGCTCGGGGGCGACACCGACGACGACGAGGACCTCCTGGGCGAGGAGCCGGAGGCCCCCGCCGAGAAGCCGGTCGACCCGCCCAAGGTCAAGGCCGCTCCGAAGACCGCCAAGGTCAAGGACCCGGAGCTGGAGGCGTCGCAGGCCAACGAGCTCCTGGACAAGGTCGCCGCACACCTGGGCATCGACCTCGGGGAGTACACCTTCCCGGGCTTCGGCAAGGCGGTCAAGACGCCGGGCAAGCAGACGGTCTACCTGAACTCCAAGGGCACGGCCGACGTGCGGGCGAACAGCCCGGAGCAGGCCTCCGGGTGGGTCGAGGAGGGTCTGGCCGAGCGCCGGGGCGGCAACTACGTGCGCGTCAACGTTCGCGCCCTGTAGTGGACCCATACGAGGCGCTCGTCGCGGGCATCGGGGGAGACCCCGATGCCCGCGCGGCATATAACCGATGGGTTCGGAACGGTGGGTACCAGGTCCCTCTCAAGGTGAGGAAGTTCACCAAGACCTGGAACCGGGGCATCCGCCGCATCAACGTCCGCAAGATCACGCCGACCAAGGTGATCGGTGCGGACGCGTACAACGAGAAGACCAAGATCTCCCTCCCTTTCGCAGCATTGGAGAATGACTGATGTCGGCACCGACCACGGGCAAGGACTACCAGGCTTGCTCGTCCGAGGCGGGGAACCCCCGCTGTACGGTCCACGGGGGCTACCTCCTGGACACCAACTCGTGCCAGACGGTGAAGGTGCTGGACGACGTCCGTGCCGAGCGCGCCCGGCAGTTCGCCCGATACGGCACCAACGAGGACATCGAGGACGGCACCGGGCCGGACGTCGAATGGATCGGCAACATCAGGGACAAGTACGGAGACCTGTTCGACGCCTCCGACCTCCAGGTCCACTTCCGTGACGCCTACGAGAAGCACGAGAAGGAGCACGGAAAGCCGACGTGGCTCCACCTGGTACTGGAGGAGGTGGCCGAGGCCTTCCAGGAGGCCAGCCCCACGCGCCTCCGGGAGGAGCTCGTGCAGGTCGCCGGCCTCGCCGTGTCGTGGATCGAGAAGATCGACGCTCGCACCCCGGAGTGGGTCGACGTCGACGCGCCCCAGGTGGGCGACTCGGCCACGCATGTGGACGGGCACCTCGACCCCCGACGAGTGGCCATCGTCCACGAGGACAAGATCTGGCTCGATCTGATGGGTACGGAGCACGGACCGCTCCCGATCGACCAGTACACCTACCGGCGTCGGGTGTTCTGACCACTGTAGGAGGCCCGCCCCGTTGACCGGGGCGGGCCTTCTTCGCGGTATCGTTATTTCTGCGGCAGGGTGCCGCTCGCAGCTAAGGAGGTCCAAAATGGTCCTACGCCGATACAAGGACACCGCCCGTGACCAGGAGACCCTGGCAGCGGTGCGGAAGGCCCGTGCCGCCATGGACGCCATGGAGTACGCGTTCTTCAAGGAGGGGTCCGTCTCGTGGGCCGACGTCGACAAGGCCCGGGACGAGTACCTGGAGGTCTGGGAGGAGCGCCGCAACTTCGTCCTCGGGGACAAGTACGGCGTCGACAAGGCCACGCTCGACGAGGTCATCGACGAGTACGAGGCGAACCGGGTTTAGTCCCAGCAGTGGTGCCCTGCCAGTCCTACTAGTAGGCTGGCAGGGCAAGGGCAGCCGCAAGGAGCGGGTCCCCCACAGAAGGAGTCAAGATGACGGCCAACATCAAGACCACGGACGGCCAGGCGTTCGCGGCCTACGCTCGCAAGGGAGCGTGGCACATCCTCGGCCAGGTCTTCCAGGACACCACCCTGTCGGCCGAGAAGGTCCTAGACCTGGCCCACCTCAGCGGGTGGAACGTCGAGAAGTATCCGCTGTTCGCCCCGGTCGAGGGTGACGGGTTCAAGCTCGACCTGTCGGTGCCGGACCGGTTCGGCACGGTGATGACCGACCCGGTCAGTGGTGAGAAGCGCGTGCTGGGGGACGTCGGCAGCCGCTACGTACCTATCCAGAACGAAGAGCACGCCGACTTCCTCAACCTGGTCGTGGACGAGTCAGGCGGGTACTTCGAGACCGCCGGAGCTCTGGGCCGGGGCAACCGGGTGTTCGTCTCCATCCGCATCCCGGAGGGCATCACGGTCGGTGGCAAGGAGGGCGACCAGATCGACCTCTACATCGGCGCCCTCAACGCGCACGACGCGTCGATGCCGTTCACCATGGTGACCACGCCCATCCGGTGGGAGTGCCAGAACATGATCAACTTCTCCCTCCGCCGGGCGGCCAACAAGTTCACGGTCCGCCACACGGGCAGTGGGCTGAAGGGCCAGGCGGCCGAGGCGCGCCGCGCGCTGGACCTGGTGTTCGCGTACCAGGAGGCCTTCCAGGAGGAGGCCAACCGGCTGATCGACACCACCATGACCGAGATGCAGTTCATGGACCTGATCGCCGAGGCGTACGGCCCCAAGGAGGACTCCGGCCTGGCCGCCCAGACCCGGGCCGAGGAGCGGGTCGGCCAGATGGCTACCCTGTTCACCGAGGCGGGGACGAACGCCAACATCCGCGACACGGCGTGGGCGGGCTTCAACGCCATCACCGAGTACTTCGACTGGTTCAGCGCCACCCGGTCTGAGGACCCCGAGACCACCCGGGCGATCAAGTCCCTGGACGGCGAGTGGGCCACCAGCGCGTTCAACCTGGTCAACGAGTTCACGCTGGCCTGATGAGCGCTGACAGGGCGACTAAGGTCGGCCGCTGGTGGTACCCCGCCCGGGTGAACGAGGAAGGGGAGGTTGAGGTGCTCTACCCGGCGAAGGACCCCACCTGGCAGTTAGCTTCGGTGGTCCGCGCAGAGCTGTCTGAGCGAACCAAGCACTGAGCCGGCAACGAGTAAGCCCCCGCACCTGGCAGGCGCGGGGGCTTACGTCTGGATACCTGAGAAGCTTCTCAGGGGCCTATAGAACCGGCCGGGTGGCCTGGTGTGGGCCGGGCTCTACTAGAGCCCTCAGAAGCCACCACGCAGCCCGGCCGGGTCCTCACCCGGAGGGATGACGGTGCCGGTCGGCAGCGGGGAGGCCTCACCGGCGACTCGGGTGCCGTCCGAAGTGACGGACTCCACCACGTTCACGTTCGGCGTGGCCTTGCGCCGGGCGACCAGCGCCACGACCACCTGAGCGATCAGGGCCGAGATACCCAGAAGGGCAGCGGTCTGGTCGGCGGTGAGCTCCAGCCCGAAGGCGGTGAGCAGGGCGATGACGCCGGTCGCCACCGCACCGAAGAAGGCGGTGGAGATGATAGGCTCGTTCTTCATGTTTCTCCTGTTCCCAGAATGGGTACTGCTGGCCGGGATCTTCCCGATTTTCAGGGCTAGTCTAGCCCTGGCTCTCGCCGAGACGCTCGCCGAGCTCCCGCATCTCCTTCAGGATCTGGTCGTCGGTGGCGTCGGTCGCGATGAGCTGAACCCGGTACGCCATGGCGAGCAGGAGCTTGTCCCGCGTCGTCGTCTTGCCGAGGTACTTCTGGAGGTTGCTCGGCACGGGGAACGTCCGTCGGAGCTCCGCTCGGATCTCCTCGCCGACAGCCTTCTTGATCTCCTCGATGGTGAGCATGTCTTCCTCTTCCTCCGTCTTCTTGGGGGCCTGCCCCTTGAACTGGTCCTTGTCCTCGTACCACGTGATGTGCCAGTGCTCGTTGACCTCGCGGCCCTCGGCGTCGTACCAGCCGTTCTTGGCAGCGATCTTGAGGAACCGCAGGCGGTCCTCGTCGCTGAAGCCGCTGAAGATGACGGCCTCGTCGTACGACGGGTCTCCGGCCTCGCGCTTGGTCTTGACGTCCACGGCGACACCGCTGCCGTGGTTCGACGTACCGGGCACAGCAGCGGCTGCCGTGCCCGCCTTGCGAGTCCACCAGGAGCCCCGGTACAGGCTGCCGTTGGCGGTCCGGCCCCGGACGTCGTCGGTGAACCCCTTCTTCCCTGCGTGGTTGCCGCGCACGTAGCGCCCCTTGGAGGAGAGCTCCGAGTCGAAGAGCTCCACCTGAGTCGCGTAGGAACGCCATGCCCCGGTGAGGAGAACGTCCTTCCCGAACTCCAGGATCGTGCGGTCCCAGGCATATGCGGCGTTCTTCGCAAGGAAGAACCCGGGGTTCGACTGGAGCTCGATGCACTGCGTCTTGCTGATCTGCTGACCGACCATGTCAGACCTCCTTCTTGGGCTTCTCGGGCGGGTTGGGGCGAGGCGGGACAGGGAGCCCAGCACTGGCCATGGTAAACACGAGGACCGTGATGTAGGCCCCCTCCACTTCCAGGTGTGCCTTGAGGTACTGCACGTCGTTGGTCAACTCGTTGATTCGCTGCTCCAGGTGAATCACCAGACGCTCAGTGGGTGCGCTGGCCCGCTGAGTCACGCCTCGTCGCCAGTCCATGACCATCTTGATGACGCGGAGCACACTGGCTCCACCACCAAATGCGGCGAGCAGCGCGATGACTACCTCATACCACTCCATGTTCCACTCCTAGTTCGTGCAAGCGCCGTGCCCTCCGAGCCAATCTCGTGAGCACCAGAAGACGTCGAGAGAAGTGGGGGATCAGAGCCCCGACCAGCCAACCTGTCAACTGCGCGTCGTTCAGTACCAACCAGATGATGCACGCCCCCAGGCCCGTGACGATGGGCCAGAGTGCGATCAGTTCGAAGTTGTAGAGTCGTGTGAAGACCCCCACCGTAGCGAGGATCCCCGCACCAATGAGAGCGTAGCCACCCTCCCGAGCAGGCCACTCGTTGATGAGCACCACTGCCATCACTCCTGCGACAGCCACCAGAAGGTAACCAGACACGAAGAAGATGACGTCGAGCCACTTCACCCACCAGGGCCTGTTCAGGTACGCCTCTCGGTCCACAATGGTCTCCCGTTTCAGTAGTTGAATGGTAGCTCGGCTCACCCACATTCAGGGCGAGCCGAGCGGACTGCACGAAGAATTAACCCTCGGTGGGTTCTGCCGGCTCGGGCTCAGTGAACTCGTACGAACGTTGCATGTCTGTGATCTCGTACGCCGATACAGTCCACCCGAGCGGTGACAGCGCCCCGTGGAGCTCGTCGAGCATCTCCTGAACCTTCTCGGAGTTCTCCAGGCTAACGGAAGGAGTACCGTTCATCCACAAGGTAACCCCGGATTCGGCGTCAGTCTTACTGGCGCCGATCTGGTAGTATCCCGAGGGCTGGGCCGGAGGAAAGTCGGGGAAAGGCACTGTTTTCTCCTAGAGAGTGGGGAACGTGATCTGGGCGAGTGACAACTTGGTCGAACCGCCGGTGAGGAAGTGGCCGAGAGGTCGGACCACAGAGAGCACTCCAGCAGAGGAGACCTCGATGCGGGCCACGGGGCCTGCTCTCTCCGTGTGGGTGTGAGCGGTACCGGTCGAAGCACCGCTGGAGGTGACAGTGGCGTCGATCAAGGGTCCGGAGAGAGGCAGAAGCTTGCTGGGTCGGAAGCCTACAGGAAGTGTGAGGACAGGTAAGGTGGCCTCGGAGGCCCCTGAAGAACTCGCGACGATGCGTGCCAGTCCGCGCATGTAGACGATACCCGCGATTCTGCAGTACTCGACGTAGTTGTATGCCGTTGACACCGCCGAGTCAGAGACCCAATTAGAGTCCCACGTGATGCCAGCGTTGGTCCAGCCCACATCGCGCGTGTCGGTGAGGACACCCAGAGTGGACAACTCCAACGGCCCCAGCCGGGCGTATCCGTCGCCTCGGAGGTCGATCATCGCCTTGGTCGAGTCGGTGGGCAGACGTGCTGCCGACTGCATCCGAGCCGGGTTCGCCTGAGGGAAGTTCGAGGTTGTGGGAGGGGCCGAGCCGGTAGCAGTGAGGAGTGCGCCGAAGTCGACCTGGGTCAGCGTGTAGGCTCCGCTGGCCTGGAGGAACGTACCCGTCCCGGTGGGGCTGGGAGCCGTGCCGGTCTTGCCGTACAGCCTCCAGGCGTTCGGGTCCTCGGCCCCGCCCGCGTACGGGACGGTGGCCACCTGGACTCGCTGCCAGGCACGCTTCTTTGCAGCGAACGAGCGGAAGGCACCGACCGTCGTCTCGTGGATCGTCCCCACCGTGTCGCGGAAGGTCTGACCCAGGTGCCAGGTATCCAGAGCCGAGTCGGTCCAGATGAGCGCCGAGTGGGTGTAGATCTTGCCGTCCGCGCCGATCGTGTAGAACCGGCCGGTGTCCGGACGCCAGAAGAAACCCACCTTGGATGTCGGCGAGTCGAAGTTCCACTGCGACTCGTACGCCCCGGCCGAAGAGAAGTGACGGTATCCGAAGTTGGTGCGGTGAGCCACGACGTTCTTCACGGCTCCGAAGTCAGCGCTGCCTCGGTACGCGGCGCAGATCTCCTGAGTCTGGGTGCTGGGAGCTCCAGTCGTGATGGTAGACGAAGCGACAGTCACCGGGTCAGTGTCGGTGGTCACGCGACGGTACTTGATCGTGTTCGCGTCATTCTCGTAGACGTAGATGTTGTTGGTGCCCTGCTCGACGATCATGAACGGGCGCTTCGACGCGTTGATCGGGACGTACTCCCGCTGACGAGAACCGTCCGGTCGTGAGTAGTCGTAGATCCACCACTTGCTGTTCGCCCGGAACATGATGCGGAACTGACCGTCGGCACCGATGTCCATGGACGAGACGTCCCACGACGCGGGGAGGTCCCAGAAGGTGCTCAGGAGACCGCTCAGACCGTAGTACCAGACTCGAGACCCACCACTCGGAGCCTTCTGGACGAGTTGGATGATGTTGGTGGTGGGGTTCCAGAACGCACACTGGACAAGTGACATGTCGAGACCGAAGGTGCCGAGGCTGCCCGCCGTCACGACACTGGTGAGGGGGGTGGAGGCCCAGAACGTGCTCACGTTGGGCGCAGCCACCGGGGCACTGACCGACGCGGCCAGGGCGATCAGCGAGTCGGGGGCGAACTCGTTCTGGGTGGAGTAGAACGACGCGCCGCCCGTCACCGTCAGGCCGTCAGCCTGCACCTCGCCGCGGAAGTATGCGTCCTCCGTGGGGTCGGTGGGAAGGTTCACGCGGATGTCGTTCGCAGCGTTGAACAGCCGGATGCCGTTGGTGTCGAACTCCACGCGCTGGCCGGTGCCATCGGCAGACGTCGTGAACAGGGACGAGATGGTCATCAGAGCCGAGAACAGGTCGCCCGTGAGTGAGCCGGCCTGAACGACAGCCGCCGTGACAGCGTCCGCAGCTAGCGAGCGAGTCTTGATCGAACCGTCGACCACGAGCTCCGCGTCGGCCATCCCGTACATGAACGCGTCCGCGACCTCGAACACTGAGCCGGACGCGTTCGAGAGGTGGATGCTCACCGAGAGCTTGTCGTGGGTGTCCGGCATGAGGAGGGTGCCCGTCAGGGTGACCCACTGTCCAGCGACCGCCGTGGCGGCGTCCAGGACGTCGGTCACGACAGGCCAGGAGTTCGCCACCCCCGAGCGCCACAGTCCCGCTCGGATACGAAGGTTGCCCGAGGTACCTGACACCTTGCGAGCACGTATGACGAACCGGAAGGACTTCCCGTGCTCTACGAGGGTGCCGTTCCCGAGGGTCTTGAACGCATCGTTCGTGAGGCCCTGGTCCGCGGCTGCCGGGGTGAGACGGATGGCCGTGGTGGTCACACCGTCGGGACCCGTGACGTTCACAGGGTCTACCGTCAGAGCAGACGTTCGGATGCCCCAGCCCACGATGGCGTTCTGAGCCGACCCGGGCTGGGAGAAGTCGTTGTTGAGAAGGAGGTTCGGCCCGCCCAGGATGATCATGTTGGACTGGACCAGCGCCGTGTTCGCGGTGGTGCCCGCAGCGGTGATCGCAGCGGTGATCGCGCTGTCGATGTCGCCCGCCACGACAGAGGCCACCACCACCGGACCCGCGACCGTGGTCCAGGCCGACGCGTTGCCCGTGCTGTCCACGGTGCGCGCGCGCATGTAGCGAGTCGCGCCGATGGTGTCCTGGTAGAGGAACGTGCCCGGGGCGCGCAGGGACCCGACGACCGTGGTCGGGGTTGTCGTGCTGCCGATTGCGATCTCGAGACGATCAAAGTCCACCGGCATCGTGGGCGTGCCAGCCCAGTCCACGCGGAGCTGACCGCGCGCCGAGGTGAACGTCAGCCCCGTGGGGACTGGCGGGGCGGTGACGTCGCCGGGGATGACGTCCGTGTCGATCGACGTGTACGCCGACGGGAAGGTAGTGCGCGCACCGACCGCCCGGACCCGACTCTCGACAGTCAGGCCAGGGTCCAGGTTGGGGATGGTCAGCCCTGGCTCGGTGGTGAACACCGTCTGCCACTGGCCCGGGGCGACTCGCCACTGGAATTCGTACCCGGAGATGACCAGAGCGCCGCCGTCCGTGGCGGTGCTCACCGGGTTCCAGGTGGAGGTCAGCACGCCACGCGGCGTCGGCCCCGTGAAGGACAGCCCGGTCGTGGTGGCGAACGAGGTGGGCACGACCGGCACTCGGGACGCCTCAGGGTCGACCGAGACGGGTGGGGGTGCGCCACCCGACCCCACCTGTCCACCGGCCAGTGCTGCCAGTGTGCGATTGCGCCGGATCTCGGCGTTGAGCAGGCGGTCGTTGAGGACCACGTTCGCGCGGTAGCCCTCCTTGCCGAAGGACATGGTGATCTGCTGAACGCGGACCTTCTCCGCCAGGACATTGGTCGGGGCGGTGATCCAGGCCCCCGGCCAGTAGTCGATCATCGGGATCTTGTGACCCGCGGGGAACATGAGGGCTCGCGTGTACTGGTGCTTCGCCTTGGCCGACCGCTCCAGGTCCGCCTCGCCCATCGCGATGGCCGCCGACTCGTCGTCCACGACGCCCACCGCAAGGTGACCCTGCCACTTGCCGTGCGGGGCCGGGGCGGTCGGTTCGTCGACCACGACGTTTCCGCCGGCGTCAGCGCTGACGCCGATAGCGGAGATCAGGTCCTCGATGGTGCTGTCAGCCGGGGCCTCGCCGATGTCGATACCCAGGTTGAGCTTCACCGTGGCGGAGAGGTCGGGGCTCAGGGTGGTCGAGTCGGGGAGGTAGGCATAGAGGCCACGAGCCTGAGTCGTCCAGTCCAGCGCGCCAGCCTCCTGGAGGCTACGGACGGTCGCCAGGTAGTCCTGACCATAGTTGAACGTCTGGTCCGGCAGCGTCGGCCACGCGGCACCCGCCGCGTCGTTCGAACCGCCGCCGACGATGGACATCTGGGTGGCGATACCGCCGAGCGCCTGGTTCTCATTCAGGAGGGTGGTCAGCATCGGACCGACCTTGGGCGTGGCGAACAGCCGACGACCACTGGTGGTCCCATCGAACAGGCGGGCCTTCATCAGGAGCCAGCCCCACGACACGAACGTGATGCGGAAGACCTTGGCCTGATCCGCCTGGTCGACGCCCTGCTTCACGCGGACGAAGCGGCAGCCGCGCGCCTCGACCCAGTTACCGAGGCCGTTCCAGATCTCAACGGCTACCTCGAGACCGTCCTCCATCTCCCGGTTGATGTGCTGCCCGCCCGCTGCGAGCGTGGAGTAGGTGACCTGTAGCGCGCCGACGTCGTTGTGGACGACAGAAGCTTCCCACGAGATGGGGAGGGGGAGCTCCCCCAGGCTGGCCCCTCCGGGGAGGTATGCACGGAGTCTTGCTGCGAACATTCGTCACTCCTCAGAGGTAGGCGGGCTGAGCACGTACCGCGAGCGCAGTGGCCCCAGAGAACCCGGAGCCTGTCACAGTGAGGCGCGATGAGCGTACCGAAGGATCCGAGGCCACCATCTTCGGCCAGATCTGAAGGCTACCTGAAGGCTGACGGGACATCCCGCCAGAAACGTCGGTACCGCCCGAGGCCCACACGGTGGACAGGTTGCTGGTCCGGGCAATCATGCTGGCCGGGTGGAGGTAGAGATAGTTCGCCGCCGCCAGGGTGCCGGTCCACGTCACGCCCGTGCCCGACACAGGGTCGATCACCGTGACGCTCGTCAGAGGCCCTAGGAAGCGCAGCACGGCGTCGGTGATGGGGCCGGTGCCCACGCCCAGCCCGGGGAGCGTGTACGTGTTCCCAGAAGCTACCACGACGGGTGCGGTGTCCAGCGAGGCGGCTCGCATGAACACCCCCGGGATGTCGATGACAGCGGCGAATCGCGCAGAGTGGTTCCAGATGAACTCCTCCGGGCTGATGGACACCAGGCGGGCAGGCGCGGAGGTCACGACGCTACCCGACTCGCGGCCCAGCACCAGACCAGGCGCGCCGAGCAGACCGAAGAGCTCATTGGTCATCGACTCGACGCTATCCTGAGAACCCACACCGCACTTCAGGCGGAGCGTGACGGGCGGGTTCTCGTACTCCGGAGTACCCACCGCGATGACACCGTGCATACCAGGAATCTCGAGGGAGTTCTGACGGACCTGCACCGGGGGTCGCCACGACGAACCCTTCCGCAGGCCCCATCGACCGGTGTCCACCCCGTTGACAGTCCAGATGTCTACCATGATCAACTCCCAATCGAGGCTGCGACTTGCAGTGCCTTGTTCACGATGACCGAGTCCTTCTCGGCGACGGCGTTGTTGCTGGTGACCTCCACCTTGATGTTGGTCACGTTGCCCTGGCCCGTCGCCATGTTCCCGTACTTCCCGGCCGTGTTGCTGGCGAAGTCCGAGGCGTTGACGAAGTTGCCCGAGGCCACGTTCAGGAGATCGGCGGCAGCAGCGCTGACACGCGGCTCCTGTCGCTTCAACCCAAGAACAGTACCGTCGCCGACATACGTCATGAGGCCGGCGAACACACGGCTCGGGGACTTGATGCCGAGCGCCCGCTTGAGGGCGTCCTGCATCCCCTTCGCCATCTTCTCGATGGCCGCCTCGATCTTGTCCTGCTCGGCCTCCAGACCCTTGACGATGCCGTCCGCAGCGGCCAGACCACCCTTGTAGAAGCCGCCCGTCACCGCCTCGCCCGCGTAGTTGGACCACTTCTCGATGTCCGAGTACGCAGTGTTGAACGCGGTGACACTGGAGGTGTCGAGAGCCAGGAGGCTGTCCGCCGCTGCCACGCCCGCGTCGACGCCCATCATGGCGATCTCCTGCAGGATGGCCCCGGTGAAGCCCTTCTTCTGCAGAGCCACCAGCTTCTCGCCGAGCGTCTTCGCCTTCGTCGCGTACGACTGGGCAGCCGCGAGCATCTGCGACCCGGAGGCCGCGCCCTGCACGCCGGACCAGGGGTTGACCGGACCCTGGACGTCGGCCAGCCCGAACCCGCCCGCGATACTGCCCGCGACCGCTTCCTTGATCTGGCGGAGCTCGTCGGCCTTCTCGACCGCCTGCTCCATCTTGAGCTCGATCTTGTCGAGCTCACCGTAGAGGCCCTTGGCCGCCTTCTCGGCCTTGCCGATGGCGTCCCACAGTTGAGTCTTCGACTTGCCGGAGACGGTGCCACTGTCGATGAGGCCGCGTGCCTGGTCGGTGATGCTGTAGACGCCGTCCAGCCCACCGGTGAGGCTGTCCATGATCTCGCCACGCCGGATCGACCGCGTGGTGTCGGTGCGGGCCTCGGCGCGCTGCTCGCGAGCATCGGCGCGAGCGCCTCGGGCCTGGGCAGCCCGCTCGCTGGCGGCCATCCACCGGCGGAAGTCCGCGGCAGAACCCATGCGCTCCGCGATCCGGGAGTGGTCCAGTTCCCGACGAGCCGACTTGAGCTCCTCGGTCGCGATGCGCCGGTCGATCGAAGACAGGCGCTCCTTGCCGCTGAGGCTGAGGTCCTTCTTCAGGTCGCTGATGCGCTTGATGAGCTGAAGCTGTTCCAGGTTGGTGCGCAGAGCGCCCTGCCAGTACGACAGCGGCTGCCCACGGAGCGACCGCTTGTTCGGTACCGCGCCACCCTTGGCCATCGCCATGAAGCCGGTGTTGCCCGCGTGAAGCGCCTGCCGGAAGGCGTAGACAGCCTCCTGCCCACCCATGGCCTTGACGTCCTTGACGGTGAGCATGTGCTCGCCGGGCATACCCATGATCGGGATGGAGTCGTGGCCAGGCGTGCCGCCGTACAGCGCGCCACCACCCGCGAACCCGGGACGGCTACGGTTGTCGTTGATGCGTGCGCGCTCGAACGCCTCACGGCGCACCGTGGTGACGTAGATCGTCTGGTCGCGGAGCATGGCTAGTTCGGACTTGATGCTCCGGATCGTGCCGGTCGCCTTGTCGTTGGCCTTGACCGTGGTCTCGACGTTCTCGGGGATGAGGCCCCAGTCACGTGCGAGTTGCCGGGCAGCCTCTCGCGTAAGGCCCGCGTCCATGGCCGCGCCGATGAACTGGTTCCGAGCCCGGCGCATCTGCTCGGTGAGCTCTTCCGTGCTCGCGCCGTTGTCGTACGACGCTTGCATGTTCTCGAGTGAGGCCTTGGCCAGGCCCTGAAGCGCGTCCTGAGCGTCACGGCCCGCCTGAGTGCTCAGATCCAGGGAGGACCGGTTCTCCTGCAGGAGCTTGCTGTACTTGTCCGTGTCGGTCTGGGCGGCCTTGATCGCCTCGTCGGTGTCATCCAGCGCCTGCTCATAGTTCGCCTGAGCCTCAGCGGCGTCCATGTGGACGCCAGCGAGTTCATGCCAGGCGTCGATGTTGTCCTGGATGGCCTCGGTCTGCTCTTCGATGGAGTCCGTAGCACCGGCCATCGCATCGCCGGTCTCGCCGGTGGCTTCGGCAACCCCGCCCTCCGTGCCGGCGAGGCGGTCGTTGACCTTGGACTGGATCTCCTTCTCCTTGCGGGCCTCCTCCAGGGACCCCTTCTGGTTGTCCAGCGCCGTCGTCATCTGCTGGATGTCGACGTGACGACCCGTAGCGCCGAAGTCCCAGGTGGATCCCTGGTACTCCTTCCAGGCAGCGTTGACCCGGTCGACCGCATCCTTCTCGTTGAGGATGTACCCGGCCAGGTCGTCGACCGCGATGCCCATCTTCTCTGCGTTCGAGATGAGATCGTAGTTGCCGAAGAAGTCGTTCCATCCGAGGTCCTGACCCTCGGTGAGCACCTCACGGATGTGTCCGACTGTCGACTCGGTGGCGGCACCGGCCTCGTCCAGGGTGGCGACGTACCCGTCGACTGCCGCAGCGGCCTTCGCAGCCTCGGTGGCCCACAGCGCGAACCCGACGGTGGCGGCGACACCCAGAGCGCCCGTGGCGATGGTGGCGATGCGCATCCCGCGCACGATCTTGGCCGCTGCCGCCTCGCCCACGACGCCCGTGGTTACCAGGCCGGTCTGAAGTGTGCTGAGCGCGCTGAGCACCTGCCCGATGGCCAGAACACCCAGGATGCCCAGCCCCCCGCCGCCCGCCAGGGCCATCGTGAGGCCCTGGACAGCAGGTGGCATGTCGGCGAAGGCGTCCACGACAGCCGTGGCAGCCTGCACCAGGCCACGCAGTGGGGCGTCGGCCGACTCCCCCATCCCGATGAGGAACTTCTCCCAGGTGGAGTTGAGGATCTTGATGTCGCCGTTCAGGTTGTCCATGCGCTTGCGCGCGACTTCCTGAGCGTAGCCCGCGTCGTTGACCTTGTTGGTCCACTCGACGACCGCGTCGCCACCCTGCTCGTACAGCAGCGAGGCGGCTCGGACGGCGTCGGCACCGAAGATGGTAGCGAGTGCGGAGTTCCTCTCCTCCTCGGTCTTCCCCTTCAGTGAAGCGACGAGGCTGTTGGTGAGCTCCTCCATGCTCTTGAACTGGCCGCTCGCGTCGTAGGCGCTGAAGCCGAGTTCCTTCATGAGCTCTGCGGACTTGCCCGAAGGGCCGACCAGGTGGAGCAGCATGGTTCGCAGCGAGGTACCGGCGTCCGAGCCGATGAGGCCCGCGTTGGCGAACAGCGCGAGCGTACCGGTGGTCTCCTCGAGAGACAGGCCGAACTGGTGAGCGACCAGGCCGGACTGCTTGAACGCGAACCCGAGGTCGTGAGCGGAGCCCTGGGCCTTGCCCGCCGCAGCAACGAGGAGGTCCGAGACGTGAGCCGCGTCGGTACCTTCCTTGTTGAACTGGGTGAGGACGGACGCCATGATGGACGCCGACTCGGCAGCATCCATGGTCTCTGCGGCGGCCAGCGCCAGGGAACCAGACAGAGCGCCGCCGATGACGTCGTTGGCGTCGACGCCCGCCTTGGTGAGCTCGTAGATCGACTCGGCGGCCTCTGTCGCAGAGTAGCCGAGTTGAGTGACCTGATCGGACTTGGCTGCCTCAGTGAGGTCGTTGATGCGCTCAGCAGCGCTGCCGCCCGTCGCCTCGACCCGGCTCATTGCCTGGTCGAATCGCGCCCAGGCCCGAACACCCAGAGCCGCGAACGTCGTCATGCCGACGCCGAGCAGCCCTACCTGAGTCTGGAGGGCACGGGTCTTGGTCTCGGCGTTGGTCGTTGCCGACGCCATGTCATGCGAGGCCTTCTGAAAGCCAGCGGTCCACTTCGCGGTGTTGACGATGAGGTCAACGACCACGGTTCTGTTGCCCATACCCGATTCCCTCCACGTATGCCCTACCGCGCGGGTACGGTAGTATGTACTTACCGCCCAGGGTACAAGGAGTATCCGGAAGGCCACAGGAGGTTGACGGTATGGGGAGTGCGGCAAATGAGGATCTCGAGCGCAATGCTCGGGGCAATGAGGATCGCTTCGAGCAGATCGAGGTCGAACTCAACCGGGCACTGGAGTTGCTCGACGAGGACGGCGAGAACTACAACCCGAGCAAGGCTCGTGAGCGGGTGGAGCACGCAGCGCACATGGCGGGGCAGGGCATCCGTCTGAACCTGGTGGCCACACAGAAGTGAGCCGGCTCAAGTTCGGCTGGTGCCTGGATGGTCATCACAAGGACTGTCCCGGCACCATCAAGTCAGCGAACGGGCCAGTCATGGTCTGCACCTGTCCTCACCACGAGCAGGTGGAACGATATCTGGAGGAGTTGATCTAGATGCCTCGCAAAAGCGTGGTGAAGCACGGCACTCCCCAGGGGTACCGGAAGCACCTGAAGGACCCCACCTGGGGTGAGCCATGTGCCGCGTGCCGCGCGGCCCAGGCCAAGGAGATGCAGCAGTACCGGTCGCGCAAGGGTCGCGACCGCTCGCAGGACACCATGCGCACCACGGCACGCCGCCGGGCGCTCACTCGCCTGGTCGAGGAGTACCCGGAGAACGTGGGGCGGTACGAGAAGCTGCTCGCAGAGGAGCTCGAGAAGTTGGAGGGTGAGGCATGACCATCGCTATCCCGAAGGATCTGCTGGACGAGATCCACACCGAGTTGTCCAACTACATGGACGACCTCCAGGACATGCACCCGGACTACTCGGGTCGGGCGATGTACGGCAAGAAGTGCATCGGCTGGAGCCATGACGAGACCAGCGAGCGCTTCGTCCTGTCAATGCTGATGGCCGTGATGGAGGTCTCCAAGGAGAACCCGAACTCGGACAGCCCGCTCCTGCAGATGGCGCGGCAGAGCGACTGGTGGGAGCTCCTGAACACCATCGCCTACGCCAAGTCCGACTCGCTGGGGCGGTCCACCATCACGTACTTCCCCGACCTGGTGCTGGAGGAGTCGTGAAGATCAACATCCAGATCGAAGTCGAGGTGGAGCGGATCAGCGGGCTCTTCGCCCCCAAGGACGAGATCGCCGATCAGATCCTGTCGGAGATCGAGGGGGCCGACCCGGGCAGCGTGACGGGTGTCGGGGCCAACGGTGACTCGGAGTACGAGATCGTCAGTTGGGAGGCGATGGTCGTATGAGCATCGCCGCAGCCATCGCCGCCACGGGCTTCCTGTTCCTGCTCGTGGCGGCTGTCGCAGCCTTCAACTCGCACTCGTTCAACGAGTACAACCGTAGGGTCGTCCACAAGGGTGCGAAGGTCGCCGGGTGGATCTTTTTCATCCTGGCCATCCTCTCGTGGGGGCTCGCCATCTGGATAAAGGTGTGGTCATGACTGAGAAAGTCGAGTCCGTCGAGCAGACGGCCACCTACGCCGGGGTCCGAGAGGCGTCCAACGGGAAGCTTGCCCAGGCGTGGATCGTGAACGGGGAGGAGCTCTGGTTCTCCAAACCCATCGGCCAGGTCGTCGGCGGCATCTACGTGCTCCAAATGACGCCTGACCGAAAGCGGGCGTACACGAAGAGCCAGCGCTACACCATGGAGCGCATCGACGACCGCGAACAGATCGCGGCGTGGGAGCTCGCTGACCGGCGCGTGAAGAACAAGCGCAAGCGCGCGGCGGCAGAGCGCAAGCACAAGGCAAACGGCGTGCTGGACGATGCCACGTACAGCATCGACCGCATCACTCGCAGTCTCAAGACGGTGGACGAGGCCCACGCGCTGGGCGACCTGCTCCGGCAGCATGTCATCGACGAGTTCTGGAGGAGCCGTGGCTGAGATAGCAGCATGGGTAGCCTTCATCATCTTCTCGATCCTGGCCGTGGGCGGTCTTGCCACAGCCTTCATCATCCTGTTCATCAAGTACCACCGATAGGAGAGCCGCATGGCAACCGAGTACAAGGCGGAAGACGTCGACGTCGAGGACTGGATCAGTGAGGGCGTGTCCTTCCTCCAGGCCGAGGTCACGCTCTACCGCGACCCTTCCATGTACGCGGAGTACGGACCGCTCATGGAGCGCATCCAGATCCTCGAGAAGGCGATCAAGCCGAAGAAGGAGCGTAAGGAGCGCAGCCTCGACGAGGAGTCGATCGGTGGCGAGCAGCAGGCTTCGTTCGACGACGAGTCGCTGAGCGACACGACCAAGTCGGAGGTCAACGAAGAGCTCGAGAAGCTCTACGCGCGGGCCGCGGAGCTCCACAAGGCGTACACCGAGAACAGTGAGCTCTGGGTGCTCCGCCGGCTCAACGAGGACGAGGTCGAGGACATGAAGCGGGAGCTCGGCGACCTGCCCGAGCAGCCCGTCCCGATCCCCAACAGCTCCAGCAAGGTCTCCGCCGCGATGAAGAAGCGGTACGTCGCTGAGATGGTGAAGTTCAGCCAGGCGATGAAGGAGTACGCCGACCGGCTGCACACCAACCTCCTCCCGGACGCTGTCATGAAGGTGACGGTCAAGGGCAAGGTGAAGGTCGACGCGCTGAACGCCCCGGCCACGAAGCTCACGGTCAACGACATCGCGCGGCTGAAGAAGCGGCCGGGTGGCGACGCTCACTTCAAGGAGCTCGTCGAGGCCATGACCAACCTTCTCACGGAGGGTGTGTCGATCATGGCCCCACATCGCGAGGGGACTGGAGCGTAGTCCCGGGATCCGCATGGCCCTTCGCGCGGCTCGTGCGTGGAGTGTAGAACCAGAGGTCTACCTGGGGATCGCTTCCCCAGGTAGACCCTGGTCTACCCGGTCCCGCGCACTCGCTGAGGGCCTCATGCTCTACGAGCAGAACGTGAACGAGCACGGCATCCCCTTCCGGGAGGCGACCGACCCGGAGATGGATGGGTGGTACGAGGTCGACGACTCGGTGGTGGACTACTCCGTGGCAGCGATCGAGGACTACCGAAAGAACAACAAGAACATCGAGCCGGGGACACAGCTTCGCATCGTGAACACCCGACCGGATGAAGAGGACCGCCCTGAGGCGGCACGGGCACCAGCCCCGACCAGCCAGGAGGACCTCTCGGCAGTAAGTGCTGGCCTGCCCAAGGGAGAGGGCTCAGAGGCACTCTGAGCGGCCCGTGAGAAGGCAAACAGAACGGCCAGGTACCCGTGGGTACCTGGCCGTTCGTGCGACCGCTCAGAAGCCGTCAGGGGGTGGCGGCGACGATCGCCTTGTTGAGGCGGGCGTCCTGCACGCCCAGCGGGACCACTCGCTTGATGTAGCCCGCCCGGTCGGAGGGCTTCTGCGGGTTGTCCGTGATGACGCGGTAGACGTCGTACTGGTCGCCGACGGCCCAGGGCTCGTCGTACTTCGGACCCTCGCGCTCGACGAACCAGAGCTCGGAGCCCTTCTCCTTCAGGGCCTCCCAGGTGGTGTTGTCGAGCGCGACGAGCTTGCCGTCGCCGTCGAGGTACCAGAAGGGGGTGACGGTTCCCTCGTAGTTGGAGGCACCGAACGTCACCGCGTTACCCTCGGAGCAGAGCTCCGTGTCGTCGACGGTGTCCGAGGCGGTCGGGCTGAGCCGGTAGTCCGACTTCAGCAGGCGGCACGACGCGTCGATGCCGGCGACGACCTCATCGAGGGCGATGGAGTCCAGGTCCTCCGGGGCGACGGTCAGGATTGCGACACGCGTCCGCGCGTCAGCGAGAGTCTTCGGCATAGCCGATCACTCCTTACTTGCCGCTGCTCGCGGCGGTCGAGTTGGAACGGGTGGTGTTCGCCGAGCCTGCACTCTCGGACTGCTCGCCGGCGGACCTCTCGTCCGCCTTCGTCTTGGGGGTCTTGCGGAAAGGCTTCTTGAGCTCCGGGTGCTCCATCCAGTGCTCCGGGACCCAGACCTTCTTGCCGTTGTCCGCGCGGTAGACCTCAATCTGTGCCATCTTCATCACTCCTTGTACGCTGCTCTGAATACTACCGGCACATAGTGCCTGTTCGGCAGGACCTCGGTGTCGAGGTCTACCGGTGCCCACGTCTGGTTATCCCGCAGTCGCTCTACGTTGCCGGTCGGCTGCCAGTGGTCGAGCCCCCGGCGGACGGCCGCCGCCGCCTCCATCGTCCACCGAAGCTTGCCAGAAGCGATCGTGACGTGAACCTCGTAGATCGAGGAGCCGTCCGTACCGCCGCTGAGGTCCTCGGCGTCATCGTCCCCCATGCCGATGCCATCCCAGATGACAGCGTAAGGGAAGACGTTCTTGGCCTCGTCGGCGGGGAGCTCGGCTGGCACCTGCCCGCGGAGGATCATCACCTTCGGTGCGACAAGCTTCAGGCGCGTCTCGACCTGGTCGGTGATTTCGAGGGCCGTGGTCACAGGTTGTCCTCTGCGATCATGGCCAGCGCCTCTTCCAGTTCCTTGGCGGCCCAGGCAGCCGCCTCGGTGATGATGGGGCGGGGCGGCATCCGGCTGGTGCCTCGCTCGATGTACGAGGAGTGTGCAGCCCTGGCCTCCAGGTGCGTCAGCAGCCCGTGAGCGCCACGCACGATCACAGGCGACCCGTGGATGCCGCTCTGGTACAGGCCGGTACGCACGGGCGCGCGGCTCTTGGCCCGGCGCTCAGCGTCCTCAGTGACGATCTCGAGGATGTCGATGACCAGCGGGCGGGTCTCCGCGGGGAAGTCGCGCAGTCGGTTCGTCATCTCCCACATCTGCGAGAAGTCGCTCATCCGTCTGCCCTCCCTGTCGTCTCCATGCAGTCGAACGTTGCACCCCAAGAATACCCCGAGCGGCGCTGTGAGAGTACCCGGAGGGCGATCTCGGCCAGGTCTTCGAGACCGTTCTCGTCAACGCTCAGGACGTTGATCGTGTTGCCCGGGTAGACCTTCACCTGCACATCGCGGGGGAGCTGAACCAGAACGATGCTGGTGCTGGTGATCTGGTCAGCGTTGTCCTTCGTGAACGGCCGGTCGAGGTCGTACGACACGCGGGCAGGCCCGGTGTAGAGCTCATCAGCCTCACCCGGCACGGGGCCGTCAGTGGGGTTCCAGTCGGTGTTGGTCCCGTTGAGAATCTCGATGACACAGTTCGGGTCGTCGTTGACCTTCGAGTTGTGCTCGGACCACTGAGGGTGGAAAACCCTGGTCGATGGGAACGGCATCAGCAGCCCCAGACCTGATACTCGGCCGCTTCCTTACGGTACGAGTGCTGAGGGTAGCCACCGGCAGAACCGAAGTAGGCGGACGTCTCTCCGTCGGACGTCTCTTCGTCCTTGTCGGCACGGGCGCGGAGACTGGCCGCGTGCTTCCTCAGCGAGTCGGCCAGCTTCGCGGCGTCGGTCTTCAGGCCATCGACCGTGCTGATGACCTTGCCGATGAGAGCCTCGCTGGTCGCGATGGCGTCGATCATGTCGGCAGCGGCCCGGTTGATAGCCGCGCGGTGCCCGGCGATGGCGTCGGTCCTGTTCAGACCGTAGCGAGCGAGGTACCCGGCGACCATGTCGTCGTCGAGTGCGAGGTCTGACTCGTTGACGTCAGACGCGAGGAGGCGCACCTGACCAAGGGCGGTGGTGTAGTCGATGGCCATGGTGCGCCTCCTTGTGAGGTGTCAGACGTGCTGAACGATGAAGATGACCCCCGCCACGATGACGACGATAGCCGCCACCGCGACGAGGACCCTCTCGAACGACATCAGCCGACGCCGACGTAAACGGCGTCGTCGTACAGGCCGGTCGAGCCGAGCACGTGACGGACACGGTACTGGACCGTGTCGTCGTCGAACGAGCCCTCCTCGGGGGCGACCGCGCCGCCGCCGACACGGTTGCCCGCCTCGGACTTGACGCGGAGGTCCGGCGTCTCCTCACCGTTCATGAACGCGACGCCCATGGCGGGCTTGACCGTCTCGTTCGGGCCGGGGAGGAGGTACCAGGTGTCGTTCACCTTGTTGTAGCCCCGACCCACGATCGGGAGCCACGGGTTGACCACGACGGTCGGGGTGTAGGTCAGACCGTTGCCGGTCGTACGACGCTGCACGCCGGTGTCCGAGGCGGAGTTACCGCGACGGATCTCCGTGGTGTTGATGATCTCGGCGGCGACGTTGGCCAGAGCCGGCGGAACCATGAGGATCGGGTTCGGCATGAGGACCGGGCGGTCGTCCTCCTCGTCGATCCGGGACGAGATGTTGAGGAACGCGGCGTTGAGGTTCGCCAGGTTCAGAGGCTTGCTGGTCTCGTCCCGCGCGTCCAGGAACGACGACAGCGCGGTGCGGTCGTCGTTGAAGAACGGGTAGAGAGCCAGGCGGTCCTCCATCTCGCGGGCCGCCGTGGCGAGGCGCTGGGGGAAGTCGCGGAACGCCGACAGGTCGTCGTTCTTGATCATCTCCCAGGTCAGCGGGAAACGCCGACCGTACTTCTCGACAGCGAAGTCCCGCTCGCTCTCGCTGGCCGAGCCAGCCGGGTACTCCTCGGCCTCCTTGACCTTCTCGAGAGCGCCGCGCCCGCCCATGATGTCCACGAGCTTCCGGCGACGGAAGTCGGGCACCTGGAGCCGGCGAGCGAACTGCTGCCAGATGGGCGAGATGCCCGCGTACTCCCCCTGGAGCTCACGGCCGTAGGCCGCGCCGAGCATGATGGGGAAGTCACTCCGGCTGAGCGCCTCCTCCAGATCCGCGCGGGCTCGCAGGTTGCCGTTCATGGCGCGCTCGAAGAGCTGACGCGCTTCGAGGATCATCCGGTTACGGTTCGTCATGTTCGCCCTCCTCTCAGGCGTTGGACAGGCGGACGACGAGCGTGCCCGTGCCCCCGGTCGTGGTCTTGCCCTCGAGCGCGTGCCCGATGAGCTTGCCGGTCGTTGCGGTGCCGTTGATCAGGCCCGCCTTCTCGCCGCTGACGGGGGCGGTGCCGCCCGCCGCGTGAGCGTAGATGGCCTGGCCCTCGGTGTAGGTGCCGTTGGCCACCGGGAGCTCCCAGCCGCCGTCGAGCCACAGGGTGGCCTTGCTGTCGGTCGCGTCGTAGTCGATCTGAGCGACACCGTGGAGGCCGCCGACGACCACCAGGTCCCCCGACTCGACTGCCGAGTTAACCGTGAACGCGAGGTGGTTCGCGTTACGGTAGATCTCGTTCTTCGCCATGTCGTCAGCCCTCCTTCACGTAGTTCGGGGAGAACTTCGCGAGCTCACGGTCCAGGTCCGCCTCGCTGATGTCCTCGCTGTCCTTGGTGGAACCGAAGCCGAGGCCCCGGACCTTTCCGTCGCCTCGCGCCTCGGCGAGCTCGGCAGCGGACTCGGTGGCCAGCGTGCGCATGGCCTCCTCGTCGACCAGGCCGGACTCCAGGAGAGGCGGGTTGGCGGCGAGACGCTCGGCCGTGCGAGGCGCGGCGATGTCGGCGTCACGGAACGCCGACTCGATGATGCCTCGGGCCGTGGCGACGTTGGCCGTGGTGCGGAGCTCGTCGCGGGACGTCTCAGCCTCCTCGGCGCGGGCAGTGGCCGCCGCGAGCTCCGTCTGGAGCGTCGCGTTTCGAGCCTCTGCCTCCTCGAGAGCCCGGAGCCGGGCCTCTTCGATCTGCGGCATGGTGTCCTCCAGGGACTCCTCGGTGGATGTGGACTGCCCGCTCGGTGCAGCGACCGGGACGTATGTGGTGGTGACGCGTACCTCGGTGGACTCCCCGCTGAGCCCGGTCGGGACGCCGCTGGCATCCGACTCGAAGCTCTGCTGGAAGGTTCCGTTGGTGTCGTCGCCCTCGATGTCGAAGTAAACCACAGAACTCGTGGCATCGTAATCACGAACCCACGCGTACTGGTTGTCGCTCCGGTAGGTCTCCCGTACGAGGTCGTACAGCGCCTCTCGGATGTCGCTGCTCATCGCCTCGTGGACGGTGCGGCTGGCGACGACACCCTCGGTGAAGGCGTGCTCCAGAACCTCGAGCACCTCCCCGCCTCGGCCGGCTCGCGTGACGAAGTCGACGCTGAGCCCCTGGTCGATGCGGGTGATGATGGGGCCGGTGCGACCCTCGGCGCTGCCCTCCTCCACGTCAGCCGTGGCACGGATGGACACGCCGATGTGCGGGGCCATCTCGGCGATGGGCGTCCGCCAGTTCGAGAAGGTGGTGATCTCCGCCTCGAGCCGCTGCTGGTCAGAGTTCCAGACGGCGTCCTCAGCCAGCACGGCGGCGAGCTGATTCAGGTCCCGAACGGGGCGCTCGTAGTTCTCGGTCGCCGTCGGGTGGTTGATGTACATGTGCGTCCCAGCGGGGAACACGCGGTCGGTGCCCGCAGCCTCGCACACGTCGGCCGAGTAGTACCCGCTGGACCCCCAGCCCGGCGTCATCAGGGCGATGCGCAAGCGGCCCTGTCCCTCGATCGCCGAAGGGACCGCGGCCTCCTGAAACGGCCGGGATTCGGTGATGTCAGTCATCGGATACTCCTCTCATGGGCAGAAGGGTACATCAGGAATCGCCCTCTCGTTCGGTCGGTGTCTTCTCATCGGCGCTGCCCTCGTTCTCGCCGTCCCGCAGCGTGGAGTCGGTGTGTCCGACACCTTCACCCTCGGGCGCCTGCATCGGGTCCCAGTCCTTGAACAGGTCCTTGAACTCCTCGATGATGTCCTCCACGTTGGGGACCTCGAGCGCCTCCAGCATGAGGCGGAGGGTGATGAGGGGCGGGAGCTTGCCGGTCTTGTCGGCGTTGACCACGGCCTGGATCTTGCTGGCCGTGCTCGAGTCCTTCAGGCTGGCCCAGGCCACCTCCACCGTGGTGTCCACGTTCGCGGTGATGACCAGGTCGTCGTTCCACGGGTCGCGGACCAGCGTGCCGGACAGGCCGCCGCCCGGGGCGAGGACTGCCTGCTCGATGGCATACTCCATCATCGTGAGGAAGGTCTGCTTCCACACACCACGCCGGGACTCCATCTCCGAGATGGTGGGCTTGTCCAGGGTCTCAGCGACAGCCCGCGCACCGGTCTGCCCCGGGTCGCCCAGGAGCATCGTGACGGGGATGCCGAGAGCCGCCGCCACCATGGACGCCAGGGGCTTGCCCGACTCCGCGTCAACGGTCGCTCCCGTCTTCGGGATGGCTTCCATGTTGGTGTTCATGTCCATCACGGCGGTTTGCCCCACCGGGGCTCCCTGGGCCTGTGCTCGGGCCACCTGCTGTCGCAGCTTGTCGGCGTTTGACGCGTTGCCACCGGACACCTTGAAGGCGAACTGGCTGAGGGCCTTGACCAGGGTGGCCCAGTCCGCCAGGAAGTCGCGGTACTGCCGAGCCCACGGGATGGCCGCGTAGGCGTCGCCCAGGCCGAACTTCCATGAGTCCTGAGCGTTCACCTTCTGGTGGAGGAGCGGGGCCTTCCAGTCCACCTCGATGTTGCCGATCTTGCGGAACTTCCGGCGCGGCTGGTAGTTGATGTCCGGGTGGTAGACCCGGATGGTGTCCTCCTTGGTCGACCCGTCGCTCTGGAGCTTGCTCTGGGTGTACTCCCGGAGGTAGAACCAAGGCTCCGAGCGGTCCTCGGGGTTGTAGAAGATGTCGTTGATCTGGTCGAACGGGATGGTCCGGAACTGGACGTGACCGGTGCGCGGGTTCGTGAAGGCGGCGAAGAAAAGGTTGCCGTCCGTACCGAGGACGCGCTCGTTCGTCTCACATGCCTGCTCGCCGAAGACGGCCCGCTGGTTGCCCTTGTCCGAGACGATGCGCTGCACCACCTCGTTGACGGAAACGTCCTTCGCCTTGATCTCGAAGCCACCGCCGAAGATGTAGGCGTGCCGCACTGAGAGCCCCCGCTTGATCAGCGGGTTCGCAGCGGCCATCACGCGGCAGAGCTTGCTGGAGGTTCGGAGGCCCTCGCGGCTGAACTCCTGCTCGCCCCACGTCCCAAGCTTCTGCCAGCCCACGTCCTCCAGGGCCAACTGGAGTCTGCCGATGCTCTCCTGGGCGATCTCCAGGGAGTTCAGAGCGCGATCAGCACGCGCCTCGGCCTCGGCCACTCGTGCTCTAAGTCCCATGAGGGCTCCTTCGATTCGTCAGTACCCGCCAAGGATAGCGTGAGGGTCAGACCCGCCGCCTGCCTCGGGGAACATGTCGGCGATCGTCTGGTACTCGTCCTCGGGGTTGATGAGGGGGTGCAGCAGCAGGCGGTTGATCGCCTGCGACATGGAGTCGATGGTGTCGTCGTGCGCACCGGCCGGGAACTGCTCGGCCTCCAGAAGGAGGTGCGACACGTTCGGCAGAAGTTCTGGCGTGGGCAGGATCACGTTACCTGAATGGATGAACGGAGAGACGGCAGAGGCTCGGGCGAGCTTGCTGCCCTCGGGCTCGATCGGGATCAGGCCCGCCACCTTCCGGTTCAGCGCGTTGATGACGGCCGGACCGTTGGCCTTGTCCTCCACGAACTTGGCGATGGCCTGAGGCCACTTCGCGCTGAGGGTACGCACGGCGTCCACAGTCGCGTTGAACCCCATCCGCCGGCGAACCATGTCCACGAGGTATGCGTCCGTGCCGAACCGTGCCCAGACCTGACCCACCACGAAGTCGGTGCCCGCCGTGTCCTTGAACGTCATGTCCCAAGACTGAACGACCTCATGCGCGCCCGGCACGATGCACGTCCCATTGGGGAGCTCCACGTGCAGCGGGTGATCGTACTTCGCCCACTCCTCCGGGAACAGTTCACCGGAGCCCGGCGTCGGCTTGCCCTGGTACAGAGAGGCCCAGGTGAACGGACCGGCGTTGCGCTCACGCGCCTTCCACTGCTCCGGGGTACGCCGCCGCGCGCTGACCATGTACTCGCCCGGCGCGCGTCCGAGGATGTCCGTCTCGCCCTTGTTCGGGTCGTGATCGGCGCGGGCCGGGATGTTCAGCAGGGTCCAGCGGTTCGGCACGAGGGGCTTGTCCCGCTGGTAGACGTCAAACGTGTTCTGAGCGACGGCCTCCGGGTTCTCGTCGTCCTGGCTCGCGTCCACCTTCATCAGACGGCCGGCGAGGTCGTCGTGGTGCCAGCGTGTCAGGATGACCACCACGGGAGCGCCCGGGGCCAGACGGGAAGACGCGGTGTCCGTCCACCAGCTCCAGTTGTTCTCCCGGAAGGTGTCGCTGTCAGCCTCCTTGCGGTCCTTGATCGGGTCGTCGATGATCATGAGGTCGGCCGGGCGACCGGTCAGACCGGACCCCACACCGACGCTGAGCACTCCGCCGTCGTACCCCTTCAGCGTCCAGTCGTGCACCGCGCCGTTGTCCTCTGACAGTTCGATGCCGAGGTCGTGGTTCTTGATGCGCGCGCGGATCTGGCGACCATTCCTGGCCGCCAGGGCCGAGGAGTACGAGGCCATGACGATGCGGGAGTCTGGCCGCTGGGCGAGCCACCACGCGGGCAGGTCACCGGCGACTCGGACGCTCTTGCCCTCCTGCGGGGCCATGGAGATGATCAGCCGAGCGTCAGGCGTGTCGCGCAGCTTCACGAGCGCCTCGTCGATGATCTCCAGGGCAGGCGTCCGCACCGTCTTCGGGTTGACCGTGGCGGCGAGGTCGCCCGGGGTCTCCCACCGGACCGCCTTGTCCTTGTTCCAGTTGTCCGCCGACTTCCGAAGGGCAGCGGACAGGTCGTTACCCATCAGTCCCTCCAGATGAGCTGAGTCTGGCCGTTGTGCCCGTGGATGGCGACGACAGCGGCGGCCGAGTCGTAGACGACGGTGCTCTGGTGCTCGCCGACCAGCCACCTCATGGCGACCTTGCCGTCGCTGAACTGGACACCCTCGGCCACGACGCCCGTGCCGGAGACGCCCGTGGTGTCGATCTTGCGGAGCAGGAAGAACGTCTTCATACCTGTGATGCCTCCAGGTCCTGAGCCAGCATGGAGATCTGAAGAGGCACGACACGGTCGGCCTCGCGGATCTGGTCGGGGGTGAGGTTCAGCGCGTTCAGGATCTGACGGATGCGGCCGACGATGACGTTGGCGCCCATCTCCGCCATCCGCACGCGACGCTCGGCGATGCCGGCTCGGAGCGCAGCCTGGCTCGCCTTCAGCAGGTGCTCGCGCTCCTGGAGGTACATGGAGTACCACTGGTTGACACCTGCCGCCGTGGTCTCGTCCTGACCGGGCCACTGGCCGGAGCCGGTGTCCACGATCTGGGTGGTCCCCCAGATGAGCGGGTGGTTCGGGTCGTCGAGGTCCGCATCGCCGACGATGGACTGCACCCGCGCCCGGAAGAACGCGACGTTCGCCGCGGACTCGCGCACCGTCTGAAGGAGCGCCTCCTCGGGTGTGATGTCGTAGTTCGTCAGGCCCAGCATCTCCGTCGCGTGGGCCATCTCGCGGCGGGCGAGCTCGTTCTGGACCAGTTGTCCGCGCTGCTGGGTCTTCCCGCCGTGGCGGACGCAGACGGTCCCTCCCGGCACGGGATGAGCGCGGCACGGGTTGTACTCCGGATCACTCTGCATCCGGATGTTGGCTGCCTTGTGAGCCGAGCAACTCGGCGTGCCGTTGGACGTCAGGTGGGGCTTCTTGCACTTCTTGCACGTCGGTGCGCCGATCAGGTCGTCATCATCGATCTCGATGGTCGTCATCTGCTCTCCTTGAGGCCGTTGTCCCTGGCCTCAGGGTACTGCGATGAGAGGGCGTGCGGTCTCCAGGAAATTTCTGCCAAAAATTTTTAGGAGATCGCCATGGGGAAAAGCTGTGAACGGATGAAAGGCACATGGGGATGCTGTGAGAAACGATGAAAGTATCTACGGTGAACAGTCCGGCGTAGTTGCCACGAGCAATCGTTTTGGGGAACGCAAAGGCCAGGCAAAGGCGCGCTTTGCCTGGCCTTTACTTACACGCCGTTGGCGGTGGTGCACGTGCCCTGGCACGTGCCAGGCGGGCAGGTGCAGCCCCCGGGCACCAGTTGCACTACCAGCACGGGCAGCCCCGTGCACACGCACTGGCAGGCGCACAGGCTGCCACAGGGGCAGGGGGTGGGGGTGTTGGTGCAACTGGGGTTACCTGCACTGCACATGGTGCCTGCCTTAGGGGTACGGGGTGGGCGCCGTGCCCACGTAGGTAGCGTACCCTACCCACGTGGGTAGGCGCAACACAGGCCCCCTACCCATGTGGGTAGGGGGCCTGTGTGCAGGGGCCTAGCGGCCCGTGGTGCTGTACGCCATGCGCAGGTACTGGCCCTGTGCCCCACGGGCCACGCCGTGGCCCGCCTTGGCCCACTTGAGGACGTTGGTGGGGGTGCTGCGCACGTCGATGTTGCCCCGGTTGACGTAGGCGCTGGTGCCACCCTCGAACTTAACCACCTTGCCGTAGCCCGGCCAGGCCGCACCCGGGGCGGCCAGCACCAGACCCAGGGTGGTGGTGAGGTGCTGGAGGGCGGGCACCTGACCCATGGGGGTACCCTCGGCGGTGGTGACCGTGGTACCGACGGGCTCGGAGGTGGTGGTGGTGGTGGTGGCCTTGGCCGGGGCCGCCTTGGCCGGGGTGGCCTTGGTGGTGGCGGGGGCCTTGGTGCTGGTGCGGGCGGTGGTAGCCATGGTGTTACCCCTTTGGGTAGGTACTGCCCCGGCGCCTTGCCGGTACCCCTATTAAAGCCTACCCGCGCGGGTAGCGCAACCCCTAAAGTGTGGCGTACGCCACACTGGCTACGGTGTTGTACTACCCGCGCGGGTAGGCTAGGGTATGGGGCATGGGGCAAGGCGCCCCAGCACCACCTATCCCAAGGCAGGCACACCATGCGCACACGTACCATCGTCACCGGCACCCTGTTGGCCCTGGCCCTGGCGGGCAGCGGCAGCGCCGTCCAGGCCCTGTCGGAGGCCGTCACCGGCCCCAGCGCCACCACGGTCAGCCTCCAGCAGCAGGCGGCACACTCCGCCATGGCGGCCCAGCCCGCCGAGGACAGCCCCCGGTTCGACTGCCGTAAGCACGGCAACCGCCAGTGCGGCGTGACGCTCGACCCCAAGCCCTCCGACGGCAAGCGGCAGGCCGTGCGGTACGTCATCACGTTCAACAAGGCGGGCCAGCCCGTGGCGGTCAAGCCGCTGGGCCGCTAGCCCGCCCTCTCAGCCCCGGCCTCCGAAAGGGGGCCGGGGCTTTTCTTCGTCCGCGGACCGACCGAGGCGAATTCAGCGAACTCACGGGAATCACTAGTTGCCCCGAGCAACAGCGAATTCGGCGAACTCGGGGACGGATTTGTTACCACCTCTAACAGTTGCGCCGAGCAACAGTTGCTCGGCGCAACTGTTGCTCCAGGCAATCGTTGCCCCGAGCAACAGTTGCCCCGAGCAACTGTTGCCTCAGGCACCCTTCCCAGAATGGGCTTGGGACGGCTGGGGCTTCCCGAATTTGTGCGGCTCCCAGGCTGGCAGGAGCGCGCGCAAAACGAGCGTGCACAAACTCGGTTTCGTTCGTTTGGCGATATCGTGGATTTCGGGTCGGCGAATCGGCGATTGCAGGTTGGTCGTAGAGTAGCTTCTACCCCTACCCGCGTGGTATGCTTAGGGCACGGGGCAAGGCGCTCCGGGGAACAGTGGCTCAAGGAGAGCATCATGCACAACATCTTCCTCCAGGCATACGCCGACGGCATCGTCGAGTCGCTGCGGGAGCGTGAGGGTGGTGACGCCTACGCGGCTGTCAGCATCGGTGAGGAAGAGTCGTTCCAGAGCCTGCGTCTCGTGATGTGGAAGGTCAAGTTCTTCTGGGAGACCACCAGCACGATCCTCGGCCGGGCGGACCGCTCCTACACGACCAAGCTCTGCTTCAACCTGGACAACTCCGAGGTCTCCCTGTTCGAGGATGAGAGCTCCGCTCCTCTCTCGATGCAGACCGTGCAGACCGCCGCCGACTGGATCGTCATGCGGGAGCAGCGCCTCCCCGACTGAGCCGGCTCACCACAGACTCGCCCCTCCCGATTGACGACTTCTAGCCGTCGGGAGGGGCGAACTCATGCCCTCGCAGGAGGAGGAACCTGACGAGGAGGATAAGGAGGAGGAACCTAAGGAGGAGGAAATCGCGGAACTCGTGGACCGAGTCGGGAGGAGATTCACCCGTTCCCAGAATGGACCGCTCCACGAATAGGCTTCCCGAATCGGTAGCTTCCGGATTTTGCCCGATGCACTCCTGTTGGAGGAGTTTTGGTGTGCAGGGAGTCCGTTTTCTCATTACGTAAGGTTTGGAGGGAGTTTTCGCTCTAATGGTGGTCCGTTTGAGGCGTTTGACGAGTGAAAATGATCGCTAGAACTCGTTTGAGGAGATCAAGTGGTGGCTTTTCACACGTATATCGCTCAAATCGGGGAGTCTCCAGGAATTCGCGACAAAACCGTGGACCACCAGATGACCTACTGAAGATCAAGCCGACTCGGGAGCTAGAACCTCAACCGACAGAAACCGACTGACCCCATGATGATCTGAGCCGTAGGCTACCCCTCCTTCACCTCCACGCAAAGGCTCCTTTGCAAAGACATCCTTGCAAATGACCTGTGAGCAGCCTCGATGGACCGATACGACGGGTGCGCGGACACGGGCCACACCGTGGGGTGGTGCAGCCACCTTCAGGGGCATGCGAGAAGACCCCTGAGAGGCTTCTGAGAGGCCCATCACGCCTTGGGGGTAGCCCTGCCGCACCCACACCCTACGACCCTTCTCACGGGCCGCACAGCCCCTCCCCGTTCAACGACCATGCGACTCGGCCTCATGAGAGCACGACCTAGCTACGAGGAGGACCTTCAACGGAGGAGGAGGACAAAGAGGAGCCTGACGAGGAGGACGCCATGCGACTCGGCAAACCGACCTGACGACGAGGAGAACCTAACAACGCAAACGGACCCCTTTACTACTTACCAAGAGATTAGGAGTGCATCCGCATAATGCCTGATCAATAGAGGTGCACTTGAGGTGCACTTGAGGTGCACTTGAGGTGCATTTGAGGTGCATTTGAGGTGCACTGCACCCCTAATCCACCTTACGCCGAAACTTCTCCCTAACACCCAGGACGATGGACACGCAGATCCATTTGCCCGGATGCACCTCAAATTAGGTGTGCAGTGCACCTCAAGTGCACCTCAAGTGCACTCCTAATGCACCTCTACTGACCTGCGCAAACGCAAATGCACCTCAAATCCTGGCAGGTAGTAATAAGAGAAGTTTTGCTGTTATGCGTAAGGGGTTGGAGGTTCAATAGTTTTTGACGCGCACGCGCGCGTGATGATAGCAGAGTCCCGGCCGAAGCGCAATAGGCAATCGGACCCAGGGACTTTAACCCGAATCGGGTGGCATAGTCATGGAGGTGTCCGCATGCCATGCTGTACGGGCAGCACCCAATGCGGGTGGAGAACTCTGCTCACTCTGACTTAGGAGAACACAGAATGGCTGGAACACCGAAGACCGGTCAGGCCCAGCGAGCCGGCATCATCGTCGAGGACGCGAAGATGCAGGAGACGCTGATCAGCGAGGTCATGACCCTCGTGATGCAGCGTGAGCGGGCGGGTGCGCTCAGCCTGCTGGCCCACATCCTGGAGAAGAACGAGAGCATCCGGCACCAGGCCGAGACGATGGTCCGGCTGTACGAGGAGGGCCAGAAGTTCAACATGGAGACGGGCACCCGAGGCGTGCCCCGCATCGACGCTCCGGTCGGCAAGGACATCTGATGGGCAGCGAGGAGCGCACCATCGTGTTCGCGGTGTTCAACATCGTGCTCTGGGTAGCCGTCCTGACCGTGGGCGCGTTCAACGGCACGACGTGGCTCGGTCAGTTCATGACGGTGATCGCGTTCGTCGCGGCGCTGGCCTCCCTGGTCTGGGTGGCGACCGAGGACAGGGAGCGGTACCACCGTCGGCGCGATGACGACTGGGATGATGACGAATGGCAATGAGGAGCGATCTCGAGGCCAAGGTCCAGCGGGCGGAGCAGGGTCGGGCGAGCGTGGCCGATCAGCAGGCGCTCGCCCGCGCCATCCGAGCCGTGCAGCGGCTCACCGACGGGGCTTTCCTCGTGACGGCGGTGGACACGTCGGTGCAGCGGTTGCTCAAGCCCGTGGAGGTCCAGAGCACGATGGAGGGTGGCCTCAAGTGAGCGACTTCACCGACGAGGGCCTCCAACTCCTGGCGGACCTGCTGGGGGTGAACCCCAACGTGACGACCGTCACGGAGACGCAGCCGTTCCGCGCCATGGTCGTCCACACGCTGAAGCTCCGGAAGGGTATCCGGGAGCTCGTGGAGCGAGCTCCGTACGCGATGCGTCAGGACATGCTGAAGCTGCTCGGGGAGGATCGCAGGTCGGGCGACCCCGTCATCCCTCATCCGTTCGTCGGTCGCCTGACCTGCGAGAACTGGACGGGCACCTGGCCGCCCAAGGTAGGGATGTCTTTCCGCTCAGAGTGCGGATGGACCCGCGAGTACCACATCGAGGAGGGTGCGGTGAACAACAGATCAGGAGCCGTCGGACAGGTCAAGACCGTCGACGGCGAGCACACGGCCACGTGCGCAGATGAGGACTGCATCTGGACGTGGACCACGACGAAGGACGGGGAGGCGGCTCACAAGTTGATGGAGCACGACCACGTCTACCCGGGGGAGCCTTCTGTTCTGGCAGAGCTCCAGGACGAGCTCAAGGCCGACGGCCTGTGGGACAAGGAGACGGAGTGACCTGGACTCGCGTGCAAGCGGACTCGCGAGGTCGAGTTCAGATCAAGGCCAAGCCCGGACAGTCGTACCGGGTGATCAAGCAGAGCGACGGCACCATCCTCTTGGAGCCAGTCGTTATCATCACAGAGACCGAGTTGAGAGCGCTCGGCATCAACCCAGAGGATGTGAAGAAGTGAGCGCAGATGCACGCCAGGTCCTGAAGCAGGTGGACCAGATCAACTCCCGCATCCGAGACGCCGAGCGCATCCAGCGCGGCCTGGAGGACAAGGGCTCATCTGTACGGGTGAACAACCTCGATGTTCCGCGTGAGCTCCTGCCTGCGATCAAGGACGCCGTCACCAATCAGATCGGCAAGTGGGAAGCCGAGGCCATGCGCCTGGAAGACTCCGTCCAGGTGGTGGGCAAGTGACCCGCCTCGTCATGACCTGTGGAGCTCTCACGAGCCCGTGTGCGTGCGCCTGCCATCACCTGGGGGTGGCGCGCCGTTGCGGCTGCTGGACGGCTCCTCGGACGCCTGGAGAAGACCGGGTGCCCGTGGTCAGCGAGCGGGACTACGGCCGGGACGGCAGGCCGCTCCCCGAGTCGGCGCTGGAGGCCTACCTCGACATCAAGATGAAGAAGCTGGGCGGGAAGTCGATCAAGATCGCTCCCCTGGTCAAGGGCAACCCTGACCGCCTGGTCATCGTACCCTACGGCCGGATGTACTTCGTCGAGATGAAGACCTTCGTGGGTCGCCCGGCACCGGCCCAGGTAGTGTGGCACGATCGCATGGCGGCCATGGGGCACGTCGTGCACGTCGTGAACACCAAGGCGAAGGTCGAGCGGTTCGTCCGCTACATCATGGCCACAGGAGCAGGGCTGAAGGACGGCCGGCGACAGGCCGAGAAGGACCTCGAAGCGACGCTTCGAGGATACCCCTACAAGGAGAGCGACGAGGACGAGTAATGGCACGCATCCTGATCAAGGTGGAGGACGACACGCTGGGCAACTCCAGTTTCGTGTCGGGCGACTCCATCGACGACATCTCCATGAACCAGAACCCGGAGAGCTACTACCGGTCTACCCTGGTCTCCACGTTCGATTCGATGATCGCTCGGGTCAAGCGGGCGTACCGCCTGCCGAAGACCAGCCCGTGGACGCCGGAGGAGCTCGGGGCGGCGGCTGAGCACGCGGTCAAGTACCTCGGCGAGGGTGACGGTGCCGTGGGCCAGGCACTGCTCCGGTACCTGTCGGCGGGGGAGGACCAGTGACCGACCTCCCCATCGACCCGACTCGGTACCGCATCCGGGGCACCATCCCCGCGCAGGAGAACGGCGTGCCGTCTCTCGAGTTCTACACGTACAGCCTCCCGTGGGGTGACGAGGAGGATGCGAAGGAGATGCTGAAGACCATCGCCGACAACATGCCCGTCGGCACCAGCGTCACCCTCGAGGAGACACGCGACATGTGGAAGCAGACAGCACACGAGTACGTCCGCCCCGCGCCGCCCGCACCTCGCAAGATCAAGGACAGCCCTCAAGCATGACGCCAGAGGAGACGCTCCTCTGGGAGCTCATCGGTCCACCGAAGCTGCACGCCTACCAGGAGGTAGGCGTGCAGTTCCTCCGTGGGCAGCCGCGCGCTGGTCTGTGGCTGGACATGGGTCTCGGTAAGACCGCCACGGTCCTGACGGCTCTCGAGCCCAAGCACCTGCCCGCGCTCGTCGTGGCACCGAAGCGTGTCGCAGAGGAGGTGTGGCCTGAGGAGGTACCGAAGTGGCGCGGCGACCTGACCATCGCCGTGGCCACGGGCGGCAAGGAGCGGCGTGAGCGCATGCTATCCAGCGACGCCGACATCATCGTAATCGGTCGGGACGTGTTGTACGACGCCGTGGACCACAAGGCGAAGTTCAAGACGCTCATCATCGACGAGTCGTCGGGGTTCAAGACGAAGACCTCGGTCCGGTGGCGTGCGGCCAACAAGATCGCCAAGGTCGTCCCGCACACGTGGATCCTCACCGGCACGCCCAGCCCGAACGGCCTGCCTGACATCTGGGCGCAGATGATGCTCCTGGACCAGGGTGCCCGGCTGGACACGGCCAAGGGTCGGTTCATGAACCGGTACTTCACGCCCAAGGCTCAACTGCCGAACGGTGTGGTGACGAAGTGGGAGATCAAGGAGCGGGCCGAGGAGGTCATCT
>Ga0247827_10000060_pt1 | contig 52411 bp, 46 predicted proteins | sample 12C_Control_Day2_FD_194414 | JGI IMG/M metagenome (GOLD analysis project Ga0247827, IMG submission 194414) | Soil microbial communities from agricultural site in Penn Yan, New York, United States - 12C_Control_Day2 | ecosystem: Environmental > Terrestrial > Soil > Agricultural land | place... | reverse complement strand
ACACCGGCCTTCAGCATATCGCGCATGTTGACTTGGGACATGATAGTTCCTTGATAAGTCGGGTTGGGCCTCCACGTATCCCAATGACCAACCCGCGAAGCCGAAGCGTTCGGGGCACCCAGGTCATCGTGTCGACACGTGTGTGGGTTTAAGCTTGCCGGGACCTCCCGGAAAGCGGCGCATTTTATACCACAGACCGCGCACGAACGGAACCCGAATACTGTCTCGTCCGTCAGCGGCTTTTGCAGCCAGCGGCCAATCGCGCCAAAATGCCTCCAATAGACCGCAGCAACAGCGCCTTTATCCCGACAGATCGACGCCCTGCTCTGCTAGAATCCGGCCTTTCCCGTTTGTTCGCGCCCCATGGGGCGCCGTAGAGAGCCTGTAATGACCGTTACCATCAAGACCGCAGAAGACATCGAGAAGATGCGCATCGCCGGCCGCCTGGCCGCTGAAGTGCTGGAAATGATCGAAGAACACGTCAAGCCCGGTGTCACCACCGAAGAGCTCGACCGCCTGTGCCATGACTATATCGTCAACGTCCAACAGGCCATCCCGGCGCCGCTCAACTACAAGGGCTACCCCAAGTCGATCTGCACCTCGATCAACCACGTGGTCTGCCATGGCATCCCCAATGACAAGCCCTTGAAGAACGGCGACACGTTGAACATCGACGTCACCGTGATCAAGGACGGCTACCACGGAGACACCAGCCGCATGTTCCATGTCGGTACGGTACCGGTTTGGGCCGAGCGCCTGTCGCAAGTCACCCAGGAATGCATGTACAAGGCCATCGAGCTGGTCAAGCCAGGCTGCCGCCTGGGTGACATTGGCGAAGTGATCCAGAAACACGCCGAGAAGAACGGTTTCTCGGTGGTACGCGAGTTCTGCGGCCACGGCATCGGCAAGGTGTTCCATGAAGAGCCGCAGATCCTGCACTACGGCCGCGCCGGTACCGGCATGGAGCTCAAGGAAGGCATGACCTTCACCATCGAGCCGATGATCAACCAGGGCAAGGCTGACACCAAGGTGCTGGGCGACGGCTGGACCGCCATCACCAAGGACCGCAAGCTCTCGGCGCAGTGGGAGCACACCCTGGTGGTGACGGCAACCGGTTACGAAATCTTCACCCTGCGCAAAGACGACACCATCCCCCGTACGTCGGCCTAATACCTTCAGGAAAGCGACTCGATGCCCCAGGTGGATCCCGAGCTGTTCGACCGCGGCCAGTTCCAGGCGGAACTGGCGCTCAAGGCAAGCCCCATCGCTGCCTTCAAGAAAGCCATCCGCCTGGCCCGCGAGGTGCTCGACAAGCGCTTTCGCGAAGGCCGCGAGATCCGCCGGCTGATCGAGGACCGCGCCTGGTTCGTCGACAACATCCTGCAGCAGGCCTGGAACCAGTTCCAATGGCAGGACCCTAGCGGCATCGCCCTGATCGCCGTGGGCGGTTACGGACGCGGCGAACTGCACCCGTTCTCCGACATCGACCTACTGATCCTGCTCGATGGCGCCGAACACGAGCAGTACCGCGAAGCCATCGAAGGTTTTCTGACCCTGCTCTGGGACATCGGCCTGGAAGTCGGCCAGAGCGTACGCAGCGTCGAGGAATGCGCCGAGCAGGCCCGCGCCGACCTGACGGTGATCACCAACCTGATGGAAAGCCGCACCATTGCCGGCCCCGAGCCCCTGCGCCAGCGCATGCTCGAGGTGACCAGCACCGCCACCATGTGGCCGAGCAAGGAGTTTTTCCTGGCCAAGCGCGCCGAGCTCAAGGCCCGCCACCACAAGTACAACGACACCGAGTACAACCTGGAGCCCAACGTCAAAGGCTCACCCGGCGGCCTGCGCGATATCCAGACCGTGCTCTGGGTCGCCCGTCGCCAGTACGGCACGCTCAACCTGCACGCCCTGGCTGGCGAAGGTTTCCTGCTGGAGAGCGAGAACGAACTGCTCGCCTCCTCCCAGGCCTTCCTCTGGCGGGTGCGCTACGCCCTGCACATGCTCGCCGGACGCGCCGAAGACCGCCTGCTGTTCGACCACCAGCGCAGCATCGCCGCGTTGCTTGGCTTCAGCGATGAAAACCCCAAGCGCGCCATCGAGCAGTTCATGCAGCAGTACTACCGGGTGGTGATGAGCATCAGCCAGCTGTGCGACCTGATCATCCAGCACTTCGAGGAAGTCATCCTCGCTGACGACGACAGTGGCACCACCCAACCGCTCAACGCTCGCTTTCGCCTGCACGATGGCTATATAGAAGCGGTCAGCCCCAACGTGTTCAAACGCACGCCGTTCGCCATGCTGGAGATCTTCGTGCTGATGGCCCAGCACCCGGAGATCAAGGGCGTGCGCGCCGATACCGTGCGCCTGTTGCGCGAGCATCGCCATCTGATCGATGACAACTTCCGCAACGATATCCGCAATACCAGCCTGTTCATCGAGCTGTTCAAGTGCGAGATCGGCATCCACCGCAACCTGCGCCGGATGAACCGCTACGGCATCCTCGGCCGCTACTTGCCGGAGTTCGGCCTGATCGTCGGGCAGATGCAGCATGACCTGTTCCACATCTATACGGTCGATGCGCACACCCTCAACCTGATCAAGCACCTGCGCAAGCTGCAGTACACCCCGGTGTCGGAGAAATTCCCGCTGGCCAGCAAGCTCATGGGCCGCCTGCCCAAACCCGAGCTGATCTACCTGGCCGGGCTCTACCATGACATCGGCAAGGGTCGTCAGGGCGATCATTCCGAACTCGGCGCGGTCGACGCCCAGGCCTTTGGCGAGCGCCACCAGCTGCCAACCTGGGATACCCGGCTGATCGTCTGGCTGGTACAGAACCACCTGGTGATGTCGACCACTGCCCAGCGCAAGGACCTGTCCGACCCGCAAGTGATCAACGACTTCGCCCTGCACGTGGGCGACGAGACGCGCCTGGACTACCTGTATGTGCTGACCGTGGCCGACATCAACGCCACCAACCCCAGCCTGTGGAACTCCTGGCGCGCCAGCCTGCTGCGTCAGCTCTATACCGAGACCAAGCGCGCGCTGCGCCGAGGCCTGGAAAACCCGCTGGACCGCGAAGAGCAGATCCGCCAGACGCAGAGCGCCGCGCTCGACATCCTGATCCGCGAAGGCACCGACCCGGACGACGTCGAGCAACTGTGGTCGCAACTGGGCGATGACTACTTTCTCAAGCACACCGCCGCCGACGTGGCCTGGCACAGCGATGCGATCCTGCAGCAGCCAGCCGATGGCGGCCCGTTGGTGCTGATCAAGGAAACCACCCAGCGTGAATTCGAGGGTGGCACGCAGATCTTCATCTATGCACCCGACCAGCACGACTTCTTCGCCGTGACCGTGGCGGCGATGTCCCAGCTCAACCTGAACATCCATGATGCGCGGATCATCACCTCGAGCAGCCAGTTCACCCTCGACACCTACATTGTCCTGGACAACGACGGCGGCTCGATCGGCGACAACCCGCAGCGGGTCAAGCAGATCCGCGAGGGCCTGACCGAGGCCCTGCGCAACCCCGAGGACTACCCGACCATCATCCAGCGCCGGGTGCCGCGCCAGCTCAAGCACTTCACCTTTGCCCCGCAGGTGACCATCCACAACGATGCCCAGCGTCCGGTGACCATCCTCGAGATCATCGCCCCTGATCGCCCAGGCCTGCTGGCGCGTATTGGGCGGATCTTCCTGGAGTTCGACCTGTCGCTGCAAAACGCCAAGATCGCCACCCTCGGCGAGCGCGTGGAAGACGTGTTCTTCATTACCGACGCCGACAACCAGCCGCTGTCCGATCCGCAGCTGTGCAGCCGCTTGCAGGAAGCGATCATCCAGCAGTTGCAAAAAGGCCAGGCCAGCGATGCCAGCCCTACCCGCGTGACCTTCTAACGATTGACGAGACCTTGCGCCGATGAACCATGCCTTGACCCAGCTTCAGCCCTACCCGTTCGAGAAACTCCGCGCCCTGCTGGGCAGCGTGCAGCCGGCGGCGGACAAACGTGCCATCGCCCTGTCGATCGGCGAGCCGAAGCACGAATCGCCGGCGTTCGTCGCCAAGGCCCTGGCCGACAACCTCGACAAGCTGGCGGTGTACCCCAGCACCCTCGGCCTGCCGACGCTGCGCCAGGCGATTGGCCAGTGGTGCGAACAGCGCTTCGGCGTGCCAACCGGCTGGCTGGATGCCGACCGCCATATCCTGCCGGTCAACGGCACCCGGGAGGCGCTGTTCGCCTTCACCCAGGCAGTGGTCAACCGCGCCGATGACGGCCTGGTGATCAGCCCCAACCCGTTCTACCAGATCTACGAAGGCGCAGCCCTGCTTGCCGGTGCCACCCCGCACTACCTGCCGTGCCTGGAAGACAACGGCTTCAATCCGGACTTCGACGCAGTGCCGGCAGAGGTATGGCAGCGCTGCCAGATCCTGTTCCTGTGCTCCCCAGGCAACCCCACTGGCGCCCTGGTGCCGATGGACACCCTGAAAAAGCTGATCGCCCTGGCCGATGAGCACGACTTCGTGATTGCCGCCGACGAGTGCTACAGCGAGCTGTACTTCGACGAAGACGCGCCACCACCAGGCCTGCTGAGCGCCTGCGCCGAGCTTGGCCGTAGCGATTTCAAACGCTGCGTGGTGTTCCACAGCCTGTCCAAGCGCTCCAACCTGCCGGGCCTGCGCTCGGGCTTCGTCGCCGGTGACGCCGAGATCATCAAGCCATTCCTGCTGTACCGCACCTACCACGGCTGCGCCATGCCGGTGCAAACCCAGCTGGCCAGCGTCGCCGCCTGGCAGGATGAAGCCCACGTACGCGCCAACCGCGACCAATACCGGGCCAAGTACGACGCGGTGCTGGATATCCTCCAACCGGTAATGGACGTTCAGCGTCCGGACGGCAGCTTCTACCTGTGGGCCAAGGTGCCGGGCTGTGATGCCGAGTTCACCCGCGACCTGTTCCAAGCACAGCACGTGACCGTGGTGCCGGGTTCGTACCTGTCGCGAGAGGTCGATGGGGTCAACCCAGGCGCAGGCCGAGTGCGCATGGCGCTGGTTGCGCCGTTGGCTGAGTGCATCGAGGCGGCTGAGCGGATTCGGGACTTCCTGAGCAAGCGCTGACTTCAGCAGCGAGCAAGGGGCCGCTTTGCGGCCCCCTTCGCCCTATTTGACCTGCCCCAGGTTCGCCTCACTCATATCCAGCTCACCCAGCACCTGGCGCACCACCTCATCGCCTACCAGATGCTGACGGTGCAGGTTGTACAATTCCAGACGCTGCGCCCGTAGTGCTTTCACCCGCAGGCGACGCTCCAGCAGGTCCATCTGCTCAGCCAGCGCGCGCGCTTCGGCAGTGTCGTTGTAGCTGTCCAGCTCATCCCGATACTCAGCCATCAAACGTGCCTTGAGCTCGGTGGCCAGAGTCGCCTGCGCGGCGTCCTGCGGCGCATTGGCGTCGATCACCTCTTCGGCTTCCAAGGCATGAATGGCCGCCTCGGCCGTGCGCCGCCAGGCTTCTTGTACTTCTTGCTGCAAACGCTCGTCCGGGCTTTTGGTCACACCGCGCAACAGGATCGGCAAAGCAATACAGGCGCCGATCAACGACAGCAGGATTACCCCCGCCGCAATGAAGATGAGCAGGTCTCGCTCAGGAAACGCCTGGCCCGCCCCCATCAGCAGCGGGACCGACATCACGCCCGCCAGGGTCACCGCGCCGCGCACGCCACCGATCGTCAGCAGCCAACACGACCGAGCGGTGGGCATCAACACCAGCTCGGGCTTACCGCGCCAGCGGCGCACCACGCCAATCGCGCGCCAGATGCTCTGTACCCAGATGAAGCGCAACAGGATCAGCGCGGCGAAGATCGCCAGTACGTCGAGGCAGCGATAGGCCAGGGTCGGCCAGATGGTCGCCTCATGGCTGACCACAGCCTTGATGATGTCCGGCAACTGCAGGCCCAGCAGCAAGAAGATCAGCCCATTGAAGGCGAACTCCAGCAGCGACCAGACGCTACGGTTGAGCAGACGTGTGCTGGTCTGGCGTGGCAGCAGATCGAGCCAGCTTTGCATCATCCCCGCCGCCACCGCCGAAAGAATGCCCGAAACGCCGAGGCGCTCGGCCAGTACATAGGCAGCGAACGGCAGCAAAAGCATGAACACCACGTGGGTGGCAGGGTCATCCCAGCCACGGGCGATCATCCAGGCACGCAGGCGACCGATCAGCCAGCTCAGCGCAACCCCCACCGCGAGGCCTCCCAGCGCCACCAGCACGAATGTGAAACTGGCCTCGGCCAACGAGAAGGCACCGGTAATCGCCGCCACCAGGGCGAACTTGAAGGTCACCAGGCCCGTGGCATCGTTCATCAGCGCCTCGCCTTGAAGCATGTGCATCAACGGCGTAGGCAAACGGTCCTGGGTAATCGCCGAGACTGCCACGGCATCGGTAGGCGACAGCACGGCGGCCAAGGCGAAAGCCACCGGTAGCGGGATGCTCGGCAACAACCAGTGAATGAAGTAGCCAGCGCCGACCACGGTGAACAGCACCAAGCCCACCGCTAGCGCAACCACCGGGCCACGTATACGCCACAGCTCACGCTTGGGGATGCGCCAGCCATCGGCGAACAGCAGCGGCGGCAAGAACAGGAACAAGAACAACTCCGGCTCCAGCGCCACATGCAGGCCCAGGCTCGGCCAGGCCAGCAGTGCCCCGGCCGCGATCTGCACCAGCGGCAGAGGCAGCGGGATCATCCGCCCCACCAGTTTTGACACGCTTACCAGCGTCAGCAGGATAAGGACGGTATAGGCTGACTGCATCAGCAAGCTTCCTGTGTAATTCGAAAAACCCTGGCGGGGCAAAACATCGCCATTGAAACAATATGTTAGCGGCGTGCAGTAATAATGCACCGCTGCACCATAGTCGCAGGCGAGCGGAGAATATGTAACACAATGCTACCCGACATCAGGTGACACGCTTCGCCCATGAGCGCTCGGCAGCCAGCCGTGGCGCCAGGCTCGTCGATGTCGCATAATCGCCCTCACCTTTTCTTCACGGAGTATCGGGACGCCTACCCCAAGGCGCCCCAGGCATTCAATGGCTCACACTCTCTACGGCATCAAAGCCTGCGACACCATGAAAAAAGCCCGTACCTGGCTCGAAGAAAAAGCCATCGGCTATCAATTTCACGACTACAAGACTCAAGGCATCGACCGCGACAGCCTGAATCGCTGGTGCGACGAGCACGGCTGGGAAGTCATCCTCAACCGTGCCGGCACCACCTTCCGCAAGCTCGACGATGCCAGCAAAGCCAACCTCGACCAGGCCAAGGCCGTCGAATTGATGCTGGCCCAGCCGTCGATGATCAAGCGCCCGGTGCTTGACCTCGGCGAGCGTACCCTGGTCGGCTTCAAGCCTGACCTGTACGCCGCAGCGCTGGCCTGAGTCCGCTCCGCTTCCACCCTATTTCGCAAGAGGTAATCGCATGTCCACTACTCTGTTCAGCCTGGCCTTCGGTGTCGGCACCCAGAACCGCCAGGGCACCTGGCTGGAAGTCTTCTACGCGCAACCACTGATCAACCCGAGTGCCGAGCTGGTCGCTGCGGTCGCGCCGATCCTCGGCTATGAAGGCGGCAACCAAGCCATCGCCTTCACCAACGCCCAGGCCGGCCAGCTGGCCGATGCGCTCAAGGCCGTCGATGCCACCCAATACGCCCTGCTGACCCGCCTGGCTGAAAGCCACAAGCCGCTGGTCGCGACCCTGCTGGCCGAAGACAGCGCGCTGACTTCGACCCCAGAAGCCTATCTCAAGCTGCACCTGCTCTCGCACCGCCTGGTCAAGCCGCACGGCCTGAGCCTGGCTGGCGTGTTCCCGCTGCTGCCAAACGTTGCCTGGACCAACCAGGGCGCCGTCGACCTGGCCGAGCTTGCCGAACTGCAACTCGAAGCGCGCCTGAAGGGCGAGCTGCTGGAAGTGTTCTCGGTCGACAAGTTCCCGAAAATGACCGACTACGTGGTCCCGGCCGGCGTACGTATCGCCGATACCGCCCGTGTGCGCCTGGGCGCCTACATCGGCGAAGGCACCACCATCATGCACGAAGGCTTCGTCAACTTTAACGCCGGCACCGAAGGCCCAGGCATGATCGAAGGCCGCGTGTCCGCTGGCGTATTCGTCGGCAAGGGCTCGGACCTGGGCGGCGGTTGCTCGACCATGGGGACCCTCTCCGGTGGTGGCAACATCGTGATCAAGGTCGGCGAAGGCTGCCTGATCGGCGCCAACGCGGGTATCGGCATCCCGCTGGGCGATCGCAACACCGTTGAAGCTGGCCTGTACATCACTGCTGGCACCAAGGTGAACCTGCTCGACGAGAACAACCAACTGGTCAAAGTGGTCAAGGCCCGCGACCTGGCCGGCCAGACTGACCTGCTGTTCCGTCGCAACTCGCTGAACGGCGCAGTGGAGTGCAAGACCCACAAGTCGGCCATCGAGCTGAACGAGGCGCTGCACGCGCACAACTGAGAACCTCGCGGGGTTTGAAGTGATAAGATCGGGTCTGGCGTTAGCGCCAGGCCCGTTTTTATTTCCAGGTCCCTCGATCATGTTTCAGCCCTCCCCGTGGCGTGCCGACTTTCCCGCCATCGCCGCTCTAGAACGCCAGCACCAGACCTATCTGGACAGCGCCGCCACCACGCAAAAGCCCCAGGCCCTGCTCGATGCCTTGAGCCATTACTACGGCCATGGCGCGGCCAACGTTCATCGTGCCCAGCACCTGCCCGGTGCGCTGGCCACCCAAGCCTTCGAGACCAGCCGCGACAAGGTCGCCGCCTGGCTCAATGCCGCCGATTCGCGGCAGATCATCTTCACCCATGGCGCCACTTCAGCGCTGAACTTGCTGGCCTATGGCCTGGAACATGGCTTCAACGAGGGCGACGAGATCGCCATCAGCGCCCTGGAGCACCACGCCAACCTGCTGCCGTGGCAGCAACTGGCGCGCCGGCGCAACTTGCGCCTGGTCATCCTGCCGCTGGATGAGCAGAGCCACATCGACCTGAATCAAGCGCTGCAACTGATCGGCCCGCGCACCCGCCTGCTGGCAGTCAGCCAACTGTCCAACGTACTGGGCACCTGGCAAGCACTGCCCGCCCTGCTCGCCCACGCCCGCGCCCAAGGCGCATTGACCGTGGTCGACGGCGCGCAGGGCGTGGTGCATGGCCGCCACGATGTGCAACAGCTCGAATGCGACTTCTACGTGTTCTCCAGCCATAAACTGTACGGGCCTGAAGGCGTAGGCGTCCTGTATGGGCGCCCGCAGGCCTTGGAACAGCTGCTTCATTGGCAGTTTGGCGGAGAGATGGTGCAACTGGCCGACTATCACGGCGCCAGTTTTCGCCCGGCGCCGCTGGGCTTCGAGGCGGGAACGCCGCCCATTGCCGGGGTCATTGGCCTGGGTGCGACCCTCGACTACCTGGCCAGCCTCGACGCACACGCCGTCCAGGCCCATGAAACCAGCCTGCATCAGCATCTGCTACGCGGCCTGGCCGATCGTGATGGCGTGCGTATCCTCGGCATGCCGCAAAGCGCCCTGGTGAGCTTTGTCGTCGACGGTGTGCACAACGCCGATATCGCTCACCTGCTGACCGAGCAAGGCATTGCCGTACGCGCCGGGCATCATTGCGCGATGCCGCTGCTCAAGGGGTTGGGGCTGGAAGGGGCAATTCGGGTATCGCTGGGCCTGTACAACGACAGTGACGACTTGCAGCGCTTCTTCGACGCGCTGGATCAGGGCCTGGAGTTGTTACGATGAGCCTGTCGAGCGAGGCCAGCCAAGCGCTGCAGGCATTCCAGCAGGCCCGGGGGTGGGAACAACGAGCGCGCCTGCTGATGCAGTGGGGCGACCGACTGGCGCCGCTGGACGAGCGCGAAAAGACCGAGGACAACCGTGTCCATGGCTGTGAGAGCCTGGTGTGGCTGGTCGCCAACCAGCAAGGCGGGCAATGGCAATTCAAGGCCACTAGCGATGCACGCTTGCTGAAGGGGCTGTTGGCCTTGCTGTTGGTCCGGGTCCAGGGGCTCAATAGCGCCGAGCTGGCGAAGCTTGAGCTGGGGGCCTGGTTCACCGAGCTTGGCCTTGAGCGCCAACTGTCGCCCTCGCGCAGCAATGGCCTGCATGCGGTACTGCAACGCATGGCTCAGTTGGCATCCGCCGCCTGAAGGTGTCTGGGCAACCGCCGACAAGGGCTGCAAGGCAGCCCCAGTGGCGGAATCTGCAAACGCTGCGCTAAGCCTTCAAGGCCTTCTTCGGATAGATGTCATAGCGACTCGATTTGCCCTCAAGGCTATGACTGGGCTTGGGCCCGTCGATAATCGGCGCCTTACGCGGCCGCTTGACCACGACCCGGTGCGAAGCCAACGCCAAGGCTGCCTCGAGCAACGCCGGCGCATCCAGGTCGTCACCGACCAAAGGCCGGAACACGCGCATTTCCTTCTTCACCAAGGCACTCTTGTCGCGGTGCGGGAACATCGGATCCAGGTAGATCACCTGTGGCGCCTCGCCCTGCCAGGTGCGCATGCGCTCGATGGCGTTGCCCACCAGCAAACGCATCCGCTCAACGATTGGCCCGACCTCGACATCCCCACGGCCGCGCACCAGGCCATCTTCAAGTAACGCGGCGATCAGCGGTTGGCGTTCGATCAAGGTCATCTCGCAACCCAGACTGGCCAATACGAAAGCATCTTTACCCAGCCCGGCAGTTGCATCCAGCACCTGCGGCCGCACGCCCTGAGCGATACCGACCGCCTTGGCGATCATCTGCCCATTGCCACCCCCGAACAAGCGCCGGTGCGCCGCCTGGCCCTCGACGAAGTCGACGCGCACCGGACCCGGTGCCTGCGGCCCCAGCTGCTGGATCTGCAAGCCGTCCACACCTACCTGCACGGCAAACTCCGCCGCCTCGTCAGCCAATGGCAACCCCAGCCGCTCAGCCCATACGGCCGCCTGCGCCTGGTACTCGGGCGCCAGCGCCTCGACCCTGATGCCTGTGCCCTGCTCTTGCTCTACCATCCGATCCCGCATCCAAAATAATTAATGAAACGCCGGCCACGGCCGATACACGCAGTATCCGCTATTCTGCCAGAGCACAACACGCGCGACTGCCATGTCAGATACCCTTCCCATCGGCTTGACCTACCTGTCGCCTGTCGGCAACTACGGTCGACAGAATACCCAGGCCCTCGGCGGCGTCAGCCACCTGTGGCAGGATTTCTTCGCCCAGGCGTTGGCCGACCAGCAAGGGCAGGAGGCCGACGCCGTCAGCCAAGCGCTGGTGCAGTTCGACAACGAAAGCGGAGAACCAATCGGGGGCGCCCGTGCCCTGGCGTTGATCGATGCCCAACGTGCTTGCAGCGTGCAAGACACCGAGGTCAAGCCACCCGAGCCGCTGTTCCTGCCCAAGGCCGAACTTGAAGCCAACCTGCTCGAGCCTGCCCCGGAACCGTTCAGCGCCGCCGAGTTGATCGAGCAACAACGCGATCTCGATCTGAGCAACAGCTGGCTGCGTCCGGTGGTCATGAGCCAGGGCCATGCGCAAGCTGAACCTGGCGCCGCGCCTTCGCCGCGCCCGCTGCACCTGCCGATCGCCGAATTTGAAATGGACCTGCTGGACCCGGCGCCAGAACCGTTCGATGAGCCGACCCTGGCCCAGCAGCAGAACGCGCTGGAGTTCGACATTCACTGGGCACGCCCTGTCGTGTTGAACAACGTGCGCGTCCACGCTTGAGCTCAGCGGCAGATCTGCCAGAGCCCCATGTCGAGATGAAAGTGGTTGTGGTGCGCCGCGTTGTAGTCAGGCCCTAATACCGTACTGAAACTCTTGCAGGCCGCTTGCCGCACCTGCCTGAGAAACTCCGCCTTCTGCCCCCCAGCCTGCCAGTGCTGCGCCAACACGATGCGCTGGCCATCCTTGAGCCGAAAGGCGCTGATATCCAAGGCATTGGCCGTGGCATGCTGGCTCAGCCGACCTTGCTTGCGGTTGTAGACGTTGCGACAGGCGAAGCTGCCAAGGTGCTCAACCTGCACCACCGGCTGGCCAAACACCCGCTGCGCCGCCGATTGCAAGCCATGCGCCTCGAACAGGGCATAGGCCACCGCCAGCGGGCAGGTGGCGAGAAAACTACTGCTCAACCGCGCCTGACCGGCCTCCACCCGCCACACGTTCTGCAGCGGACATTGCGCCGTCGCTGCGCTGTCGGCCTGGGCTCGGTAGCGCAAGACCGAGGTTTGCAGCGCCTGCTGGCACAAGGCAGGGTCCTTGCGCAGACGCGACAGTTTATAAGGCGTGAGCAGGTTCGGCGGCTGGCGCACATCCAGCGCCGCCCACGGATTCCATTGCGCGGGTGGACGCCAGCCCAGGTACCAGGCCTGGCCCGCTGCGAGCAGCAGCACCAACAGCAGCCAGCCAAGCCAGCGCATCAGGGCTCAGCGTCGGAACAGATCGTTGAGCTGGGCGAACGGCAACGCCTGCTCGGCGTAGCTGAAGGTGCCCTGATCGCGAATCTCCAGCGCCGCCCGCTGCAACGCGCCGAGTGCCGCCCGGGCCAGCGATGAGCCGACGCTGATACGTCGCACCCCCAGGTCTTGCAGTTGGTTGACGCTCAGCGGCACACCCGCCAAACCCATCAATACATTCACAGGTTTCGGAGCCAGCGCCTGGACCACCGCACGCACCTCATCGACACTGCGCAGCCCTGGGGCATACAGCACATCAGCGCCGGCTTCGGCATACACCTGCAGACGCAGGATGGTGTCATCCAGGTCCATGCGCCCATGCAGCAGGTTCTCGGCGCGGGCACACAGGGTGAACGCAAATGGCAGGCTACGCGCCGCCTGTACCGCTGCGCGCACGCGCTCCACGGCCAGGCCGAGGTCATAAATGGGCGCTTCGCGGCGACCGCTGGCGTCCTCGATCGAACCGCCGACCAAGCCCACTTCAGCGGCGCGCAGAATGGTCTGGGCGCAATCTTCCGGCAGGTCGCCGAAACCATTTTCCAAATCCGCAGCCACCGGCAATGGTGTGGCATCGACAATCGAGCGGGCATTGGCCAGGGTTTCGTCCAGGCTCAGCTCAGCCTCGGCATCCGGCCGCCCCAGGCTGAAGGCCAACCCCGCACTGGTCGTGGCCAGCGCCTCGAAGCCCAGGCTGGCCAGCAGCCGGGCGGAGCCAGCATCCCAGGGGTTGGCAATGACAAAGGCGCCATCACGCTCATGCAGCGCCTTGAAGGCCTCCGCTCGCAGGGTTTGCACATCCATGGTTACAGCTCCGGCAGGTTGAGAAGTGGTCAGAGTAACCCTAGTTGTTCGACCTCAGGGGCACGTGGCAATTCAGCTAAAGGCGCAAGCCCCGGCAAGCGCTCGCTCAGCCGTTGATGAAAACGCTGGGCCAAGGCCGCTGCCAGGCGGTTATCCGAGGTATGCAGGAAAATGTACGGGCTACGCCCCTGTTCGATCCACTCAGCGACCTTGCCAACCCACGGCGTGAGGAAGTGCTCGTTCGCCTCAAGCTGCGGATGGCCAATGAACCGCACCTGTGGGTGCTGACTGAAGGCCGCAGGCCGCGCTGGCACGTTGGGTTTCTTCGACTGGGCATGCAGCACTGCCGGCTCGCGCGAGGTACAGCTGAACAGGGCCCGTGGATCCAGGCAGATGCGCTCCACCCCACGCCCATGCAGCAGGCGGTTCAGCGCCCGCTCCTCATCGCCACGGGTAAAGAACCGCGGATTACGCACCTCGACCGCCACCGGTACGCCAATGTGGTCAAGAAAGTGCGCAAGCTCAGCCAGGCGCGCCGGGCCGAACACCGCTGGCAGTTGCAGCCAATAGGGCGAAACCCGTGGACCAAGAGGTGCTAGCAGGCGAGTGAAGTCGAGCGCCGATTGCAGCTGCTCACGCAGGTCACCGGCATGGCTGACATCCCGCGGAAATTTGGCGGTAAAGCGAAAGTGCGCAGGCATGACCTGAGCCCAGCGCTCTACCGTGGAAGGCGCGGGACGGGCATAAAAGGTGGTATTGCCTTCGACCGCGTTGAATACCTGGCTATACAGGCCTAGAAATTCAGTGGCGCGGGCGTCAGCGGGATACAGGTAATCGCGCCAGGCGTTTTCGCTCCAGGACGGACAACCGAGAAAGTAAGGCAGAGGCGATGGATTCATCCATCAAATGTACAGATCCAGCCCCAGCACTTCCATATCCCAATCGGTGAAGCCGGCAGTGGCCAGGTAGCTGGCCAGGGCGGTCGCGGTGCGTCGATCGCGCGCGCGCGGGAAGATCAGATCCTGCTGACGGGCCGGCAGCCCCGCGCCACCACGGCGGGTCCTGGCCTCCTGCGGGACTTCGCTGTCCTCGATCAGCTCGGCATCTTCGACAGACTCATCACGCACCTGCGCCTTGCGCGGTGCGCGCTTGATCGGGTAGGACTGGGAAGAGAAGCCGTCGATACGCATGGAATGAACACTCAGGATCAATGATGGCAATTTAGCAGCATCAGAGATCCATCGCTAATGCCATTGTGATAACTGGACCACAGTTCCCACGAAAGGTTTAGCGCGAATGTAAATAGCCGACGAACTGCGGTTAACGAGGCGCCTTGGGCGTGGCCACGTTATCGCGCAGATAGACTGGCTGAGCCTGGTCGGCGGCAATTGCCTCACCGCGCGCCCAAGCGTATCCGGCCAAGCTGAGGATATCCAAGGCGGTGGGCAGCAGGCTGGCATCACTGTCGCTCACCTGCGCAGCCAGGCGCGGCGCGTAACCCCAGCCAGTCCCCGCACCGAACCAATCACCGCCTGCCTCTGGCAAGGCCACACGCTCTGGCGGCAAGACGGCTTCGCGACCGAGCAGGCGCATCTCACCTTCGTTGGCCTGGTAGCAGCCCCAGTAGACCTCATCCATCCGCGCATCGATGGCCGCCGCAACGTGCTGCGTGCCACGCTCGCGCAAGGCCCGTTGCGCCAAGGCGGCCAGGTTCGATACCGGCAACACCGGGCGCTCCAAGGCGAAGGCCAGGCCCTGCACCACACCAATGGCGATGCGCACCCCGGTGAACGCACCTGGGCCACGACCAAAGGCGATGGCATCCAGATCGCTCAGCGCTACGCCAGATTCCGCCAGGATCTGCTTGATCATCGGCAACAGCTTCTGCGCGTGTTGGCGGGGGATCACCTCATGGTGGCTGGTCACCTTGCCGTCATGCAGCAGCGCAACGGAACAGGCTTCGGTGGCGGTATCCAGGGCCAGCAGGGTGGTCATCGAACGGGTTTCCAGGGGCAAAGAGAAAAGAGCGCCAGTATAAACGACAACGGCCCGCAAGCGGGCCGTTGTCATGCATAGGCGTGGATCAGCTCAAGGCCGCCAGGACCTTGGCGGTGATCGCCTCAACCGAGCCGACACCTTCGATGTGGCTGTACTTCGGCTTGCCAGCGTTGGCGGCCGAGAGCTTCTGGTAGAAGTCCACCAGCGGCTTGGTCTGGCTGTGGTAGACCGACAGGCGATGGCGCACGGTTTCTTCCTTGTCGTCATCACGCTGGATCAGCTCTTCGCCAGTGACATCGTCCTTGCCTTCCACTTTCGGCGGGTTGTACTGAATGTGGTAGGTGCGGCCCGAGGCCAGGTGCACGCGGCGACCGGCCATACGGCCAACGATTTCTTCGTCGTCCACGGCAATCTCGACCACAGCGTCGATATCGACACCGGCGGCAACCATGGCTTCAGCCTGAGGGATGGTCCGTGGGAAGCCGTCGAACAGGCAGCCCTTGGCGCAATCAGGCTGGGCGATACGCTCCTTGACCAGACTGATGATCAGGTCGTCGGAGACCAACTGACCGGCGTCCATGACTTTTTTCAGTTCCAGACCCAGTGGGGTGCCGGCCTTGACGGCAGCACGCAGCATGTCACCGGTGGAGATCTGTGGAATGCCGAACTTCTCGGTGATGAACTTTGCCTGAGTACCTTTACCGGCCCCGGGAGCTCCCAGCAGAATTACGCGCATCTTGTGCTCCTCATATTTTTTTATGCAAATCAATGGATTCGGCGTCAGGGCCAATTCCGGAAAATCGGGTATCGACCAGAAAATCGGTCAAAAGGCTGCTCAAGATACACAGCACCCGGCGACCAGACAAGCGTCCCAAAGTTGCAGCAAAGCGCCACTTGCGACCTGCCGCCGCAGGGGTTGCGCCCAGCGCAACCTCCCTCCTCGCCCCAGGCCTGACCCGGCACTGGGCCAGACCCGCGGCTGGCCAGGCGCCGCTTAACCGGTGTTGCGCAGGCCGGCGGCAATGCCCGCCACAGTGACCAGCAAGGCCTGCTCTAACGGGCTGTCCAGAGCGGCTTGGCGGCTGCGCGAGCGCGCCAGCAGCTCGGCCTGGAGCCGATGCAGCGGGTCCAGGTAGGTGTTGCGCAGGCTGATGAATTCCAGCGTCTCAGGGCTGTGCGCCAGTAGCACCGGCTGCCCGGTCAGACTCAGCACCACCTGGCATGACTGCGACAATAGGTCGCGCAGCTGCGCACCCAACGGGAGCAAGTCGGGTTGCACTAGACGTTGGTCGTAGGCCTCGGCGATTTGTGCATCAGCCTTGGCCAGGACCATTTCCAGCATGTCGATCCGGGTGCGGAAGAACGGCCACTGCTCACGCATCTGCGCCAACAGTTCGCCCTGGCCACGGGCCAAGGCATTGCTCAGCGCGGTTTCCCAGCCTAGCCAGGCTGGCAGCATCAGCCGGGTTTGCGTCCAGCCGAAGATCCACGGAATGGCCCGCAGGCTTTCAATGCCACCCGCGCGGCGTTTGGCCGGGCGACTGCCCAATGGCAGGCGGCCCAGCTCCTGTTCAGGGGTCGACTGGCGGAAGTACTCGACGAAGTCGGGGTTCTCCCGCACCACCTCGCGGTAGGCCTTGACCCCATCGGCGGCAAGCTGGTCCATCACCTCGCGCCAGGCAGGTTCCGGCGGCGGCGGCGGTAACAGGGTCGCTTCGAGCACGGCCGCTAGATAAAGGTTGAGGTTTTGTTCGGCGATGCCCGGCAGGCCGAACTTGAAGCGAATCATCTCGCCCTGTTCGGTCGTACGGAAACGACCCGCCACCGAGCCCGGGGGTTGCGACAAGATGGCCGCGTGCGCCGGGCCGCCGCCACGGCCAACGGTGCCACCGCGGCCATGGAACAACAGCAGCTCGACCTGGTGCTCGCGACAGATGCGCACCAGGTTCTCCTGAGCGCGGTACTGGGCCCAGGCCGCCGCCGTGGTGCCAGCGTCCTTGGCCGAATCGGAGTAACCGATCATCACCTCCTGGGGCCCACGCAGACCGGCGCGGTAACCCGGCAAACCGAGCAGGCGCTGCATCACCGGCCCCGCGTTATCGAGGTCGGCCAGGGTCTCGAACAGCGGTACCACGCGCATCGGCCGGGTCAGGCCGGCTTCTTTGAGCAGCAACTGCACCGCCAGTACATCCGACGCCGCGCCCGCCATGGAGATGACGTAAGAGCCGAGTGAGGCGGCAGGCGCCGCGGCGATTTCCCGGCAGGTGTTGAGCACCTCGGCAGTGTCTGCCTGGGGCTTGAAGTGAGCAGGCAACAACGGCCGACGGTTGTTCAGCTCGGCCTGGAGAAACTCGATACGCTGCTCTTCGTTCCAGTCGGCGTAGCGGCCAAGACCTAGGTAGTCGGTGATTTCCGACAGGGCATCACGATGACGGGCAGCATCCTGGCGCACATCCAGGCGCACCAGGAACAGGCCAAACGTCACTGCCCGACGCAGGCAGTCAAGCAGCGGGCCATCGGCGATCACGCCCATGCCGCACTCATGCAGCGAGTGGTAGCACAGCTGCAGTGGCTCGATCAGCTCACGTGTATCGACCAGCACCTCGGCACTGGCCGGCTGGCTGCTGGTCAGTGATGCATGCGCCCAGGCGCGCGTTGCACGCAGGCGATCTCGCAGTTGCTTGAGCAGGCTGCGATAGGGCTCGGCGCTGTCACCGACCCGCTCGCGCAGAGGGTCGCTGGCTTGCTGCATCGACAACTCTGCGGCCAGGTAATCGATATCGCGCAGGAACAAATCGGCGGCCATCCAGCGCGCCAGCAACAACACTTCGCGGGTCACGCTGGCGGTGACATTGGGGTTGCCGTCGCGATCGCCGCCCATCCACGAGGCAAAACGAATCGGCGCCGCCTCCAGCGGCAGGCGCAGGCCGGTGGCCTCGAACAGCGCCTTGTCGACCTTGCGCAAGTGGCTGGGGATCGCCTGCCACAGCGAGTGCTCGATCACCGCAAACCCCCACTTGGCCTCGTCCACTGGGGTGGGTCGAGTGCGGCGGATCTCTTCGGTGTGCCAGGCTTCGGCAATCAACCGGCGCAGGCGCTCGCGAATCTGCTGGCGCTCGGCAGGGGTCAAGTCGCGGTGATCTTGCGCAGCCAACTGAGCGGCGATGGCATCGTATTTCTGGATCAGGGTCCGCCGGGCAACTTCGGTGGGATGAGCGGTGAGCACCAACTGGATGTCCAGCTTGGCCAGCTGGCGGGCCAGGGCGTCATGGCTGTGTCCCGCTTGCTTGAGGCGCGCCAGCAACTCGGGCAGTACCCGCGCCTCGAAAGGCTCTGGCTGGCCGGCTTCGCGGCGGTGAATCAGCTGATACTGCTCAGCGATGTTGGCCAGGTTGAGGAACTGGTTGAAGGCGCGCGCCACCGGCAGCAGCTCTTCGTCGGCCAAATCATTCAGGGTCGAGCTCAGCTGCTCGGCGCCGCCACGCCGATCAGCCTTGGCGCTGTGGCGAATGTCCTCGATCTTCTGCACAAACGCATCGCCGTGCTGCTGGCGAATGGTTTCGCCGAGCAACTCCCCCAACAGATGGACATCTTCACGCAAGCGAACATCGATATCGGTCATCAGGCCCTCTCTGTGGCGCGGTTGCTCCGCGCTCCGCTCAGGAAACTGCACGTAGCCAAGAGTGCCCATAGCGACCCGCTCAAGGCAAGCCTGCGGCGGGGTTAGCAACTAAAGTGAATGCAGGGCAGTCCACTAACTGCCCCTTTTGAGGCTTCACCATCGTAGGGGGCTGCTGCGCAGCCCATCGCCGGCAAGCCAGCTCCTACACAAACAGCGCAGACCTTGTAGGAGTTGGCTCGCCGGCGATGAGCCGCAGCGGCCCTGGAAACGACGTCCACACGAGGTCACCATGAAAATCCGCGAACTCGCCCAGCACTGGGAACAGAACGCCGCCGGCAGCTTGAGCCCTACCAGCCATGTGTTGCATCTGGACCTTGAGTCCGAAGCACGACTGGCCGCGCTGATCGACATGTACCCCAAACGCACCGCCGAAGAACTGCTCGGCGAACTGGTCGCCTGCGCCCTTGAAGAGCTGGAGGCCAGCTTCCCCTATGTCCAGGGCCGGCAGGTGATTGCCACCGATGAAGAGGGCGATCCGCTGTACGAAGACATCGGCCCGACCCCGCGCTTCCTGGCCCTGTCACGGCGCCACTTGCATGAGCTGAGCAACACCGCTGAAGAGCCCGGCAACTGACGCTTTGCTTGCGCACCACACGGCTGTGCGCTGCCGTGCGGGCGCAAGCTTGCCCGCCATTCGCGACCAACACCCCCGCCCACCACACTGACTGATCAGTCAGAAAAATACTTGCCAAGCCTAGGTATTTTTTTCTGAACTAATGGAAAAACGCTCCGGTCCGACCAAATAGCCATCACGCTAAAACCCTGCACACAGTTGGCTGTGCACAGTTCAGCTGAAATGCGCGCACTGTCAGGGAATAGGCGATGGACTGCTACGGACATTGTTATCAGGAGTGATCCAATGGAGCTGACCAACATGAAGACCCGCACTTCGCCAACCTCATCCACTCACTTGCGCGGGCTCAAGCTGGCCGCGCTGGCCCTGGGCAGCAGCCTGGTACTGGCCGGTTGCGCGGGCAAGCCGCCAAGTGAGCAATATGCCGTGACTCAATCGGCGGTGAACTCCGCTGTCAGTGCCGGTGGCACCGAGTTCGCAGCCGTGGAAATGAAGGCGGCGCAGGACAAGTTCAAGCAAGCCGAAATCGCCATGCACGACAAGAAGTACGACGAAGCCAAGCTGCTCGCCGAACAGGCCGAGTGGGACGCGCGTGTCGCCGAGCGCAAGGCGCAAGCGGCCAAGGCCCAGAAGGCCGTGCAGGACTCCCGCCAGGGCGTCCAGGACTTGCGTGAGGAAGGTCTGCGCAGCGCCGAATGAGCCTGCCCAGCGTTCCCTGAGCCTTCGTAACTGATCAAAGGATGAACATTATGCGCAACTACGTCATGATCCCCGCCCTGCTGGCCCTGAGCGTTGGCCTTGCCGCCTGCTCGCATGATCCGAACGCCAACCTGGAATCGGCCCGCACCAACTTCTCGGCGCTGCAAAGCGACCCGCAGTCGAGCAAACTGGCCGCCCTGGAAACCAAGGACGCCCAGGACTGGCTGAACAAAGCCGACAAAGCCTACATGGACCGCGAGAACGACAAGAAGGTCGACCAACTGGCCTACCTGACCAACCAACGGGTTGAAGTGGCCAAGCAGACGATTGCCCTGCGTGCCGCCGAAGGCGAGCTGAAAAACGCCTCTGCCCAGCGCGCCCAGGCTCGCCTGGATGCCCGCGATGCACAGATCAAAAAGCTGCAGGACAGCCTCAACGCCAAGCAGACCGACCGCGGCACCCTGGTGACCTTCGGCGACGTGCTGTTCGACTTCAACAAAGCCGAGCTCAAGAGCAGCGCCCTGCCCAACGTGACCAAGCTGGCCCAGTTCCTTCAGGAGAATCCTGAGCGCAAGGTGATCGTCGAGGGCTACACCGACAGCGTCGGTTCGGCCAACTACAACCAGACCCTCTCTGAGCGCCGCGCCGCAGCCGTACGCATGGCCCTGGTACGTGCTGGCGTCGACCCAGCGCGCATCGTTGCCCAGGGGTATGGCAAGGAGTACCCGGTAGCGGAGAACTCCAGCAACTCAGGCCGCGCCCAGAACCGTCGGGTGGAGGTGACCATCTCCAACGACAACCAGCCAGTGGCACCGCGTACCGTGAGCCAAGCGCAGTAACGCTTGGTGCACGAACGAAAACCACGGCGTAAAGCTGTTCACTGATGTTTTGGGGCCGCTTTGCAGCCCTTCGCGGGCAAGCCCGCTCCTACAGGTACGGCGCCGACCGTTATAGCGGCGCTATCCCTGTGGGAGCGGGCTTGCCCGCGAAGGGCTGCAAAACGGCCCCAAAATCTTCACTGGATAGCTTTAAGCTTTGATGTCGCTTTTTGGGGTGAGCGCTGAGAGTCGAGGCATCCACTTGGACATGCCCAAGCAACTCACCAATCACTGAACCTGCTGCGGCGTCTCTTCGCCCATGCAGCGCACCGCGCGCTTGCGGTTGTCCACCAGCACGCCAGTCAGGCCTTTTTGCTGGGTATCGAACAACACCAGTACACCATCCACGCATTGCGCCACCTGCGGCGCTGCGTCCAACGACACCTTGTAATCCTCGCCGGGCACGGTCTTGAGCATGGTGTAGTCCTGCAACAGCAGGGCATCCTCAGGCTTGGCGAAATGCAGGTAGCCGTAATACCACAGAGCCCCAACCGTCACGATGATGCTGCCGACACCGGTCAGGATCAGCGGGATGGCGTTGCGTTCTTCACTCATTGCTGGTTCTTCTCGTCAGGGTAGTTGGGCACTTCGGCCAAGCGGCGCAGGCCGTTGAAATGGCTGGGGTCGTCCATGAAGCGCAGCATTACCTGGCGCCAGGTCGGGTCGGCGAAGGTCTGCACATGGCCGCCTCGGGTCAGTTGCAGCACCCGCGGTGGTGGAGCGTGCTGATACAGGCGGATGCCGTTGTCCATCGGCACCAGGTTGTCATCGATGCTGTGGAAGAACAGTTTCGGCGGGCTCTGCACGTGCTCGATGGAGCGAATCGCACTGTCACCGTCCGGCACCAGCCAGGACAGCGGCACCTGTAACGGCCAGGTCAGCCACGAGGTGCTCAGGGCGAAGCGGCCGACCGCGCGGTAACTGGCCGGCACTCCATCGAACACCAGGGCACTGAAGCGCTGTTGCTGCTCGGGATGCGCCGCCAGGTAATGAATGGCCATGGCGCCGCCCAGGCTCTGGCCCAGCAGCACCAGCGGCTTGCCGCGCACCTCAGGGGCCTGCTCCAACCAGGCCATGGCCGCCGCGATGTCCTGGTAGACCTCGGGCAGGCTCGGCGTGCCCTGGGACAGTCCATAGCCGCGGTAATCGATCATCAGCACCTGATAACCCTGCTCCGGCAGCCAGTAGCTGCCACCTAAATGCCCGGGCAGGTTGCCGCCATTGCCGTGCAGGTGCAGTACCGTTCCCTTGACCTCGACCCCCGCCTTGGCCGGCAACCACCAGCCATGCAGGCGCACGCCATCGGCGGTGGTCAGGGTCACGTCGCGATAGGCCAACTTGGCCCGCTCCGGGGTGAACGGCTGGCCGGGCTCTGGATAGAACAGCAGGCTGCTGCAACCGCTCAGGGCCAACAGCAACCAGCCAAGGAGCAGGCCGCGCCTGGCCTCAGAGAATGTTCGCGTAGTCGGCTTCAATGCGATCCAGGCTCAGGTGGTTGAGGAAGTTGGAGAAGCACATCCAGGCCGACAGCGCGTTGAGGTCGCGGAACTGCTCAGGCAGGTACTTGGGCGGCTCGACCAGGCCTTCCTCGACCAGTTGGCGCAGGGTGCGCATGTCTTCCAAGGTGGTCTTGCCGCAGAACAGCAACGGAATCTGCTCGAGCTTGCCCTTCTTCACGGCCAACTGAATGTAGTTGTAAACCATGATGAAACCCTTGAGGTAGGACAAGTCCTTGGTGAATGGCAGGCCATTTGGCACCGAGCCGCGAAATACCCGGCTGGCATTGCTGTAGCTCTGGCCGATCTCGAAGCCCTGGCCGCGGAAGAACTCATAGACCTGCATGAAGTCTGCGCCCTCCTCGACCATATGGATGGCGCGGGTGCGGTTGGTCAACTTGCGCAGGCGGCTGGGATAGGAGGCAAAGGCAATCACCTCCATGAGGATCGCCAGGCCTTCCTGGGTCACCGTCGACGAGGGCGGACCCTTGGCCAGGAAGGTGCAGATTGGCTGGTTCAAGCCATTGAGCGTGGTGCCGACGTGCACCAGCCCCTCGTGGACCTCCAGTGCGCGCACGTCGCGGCTGTTGAACATGGCATCGGCGCGCACCTTGATGTAGTCGGCGCCGGCCGCAGCGTCAGCGACGATGCCGTCGGACTCGAACACACGAATGGTGCTTTCGGCCTCACCGAAGACCTTGTTCAGGCGGCGCTGGAGAATATCCACCGCCTCCTTGGCAGTCAGGTTCTTCGGCTCGTCTTTCAGATCGCCCCGGCCATCGATGTTGTTCAGGTAGTCCGAGAGCATCAGGCCCAGGTCAGCCAGGGTCGGGTCGCCGGCATGGAAGGCATCGGAAGCGGCGCCATACAGCTCCTGGGAGATCAAGCCGAAGTCTTCGGTGCCGCGCGCTTCGAGCATGCGCACGACCATGCGATACTCCTTGCACATGCGCCGCATGATCTGCCCGACCGGGTTGAACTGGCCGAGCTGACGGGTGATATCCCGTTCGATGTTCTGGAACTCTGCTTTCAGTGCAGCAGAATCGAACGACAGCGGCCGCGACTGGTAATAGGCTCGGTCCACCGCCGGTGGCTCCTTGCCCTTGGTCTTGAGAAAGCCCTGGCGGATGCTGTCATCCCACTTCACGGCATCGAGCACGCGAATTGGGGTTTGCGCGGCGACAATACGGTCGGACAACGCACGGATAGTCTGCTGGTACTCGTCCACACCGAATTCCTTGTATCGGCTATTACTTGCCAGCGCGCTGGAAGCGCGCCACTTCGACGAACAGATCGGAGTTGGCCGGATCGTCCAGGTAGGCCAGGACGCGCTCGGTCGGGCTGTCGATCAGCACGCCGGGGCCATTGTCTTCCGGCACTTCGGTACTACGCCCGGTCAGTTCCTTTTTCTGTACAGCCTGCTGTACCTGATCGACATCGAGGTTGTAGATCACCAGGTCCTTGCCGTCCTGGCTGACCTCGAAACCGCCAATCAGGAAATTGCCCCCCAGCCGCTTGGGAACACCGGCTGAGAGATACCAGCGGTTGCCGTGGCGGGCAACGGTGAAGGCGTACTCCTCAGCCGGCTTGCCTTGTGCGCGCGCCACCGCCTTGTAGGTGTTGCCCCCGGCGCGACTGATCGCCAGCTTCAGCGGCTGTCCCCAGGCATCTTTGCTGCTCCAATTGCCCAGCAGGGCCTTGGGCGCCGCCTGATTAGCGGGGAGTGGATCACCGAAGGTCACCAGACAACCGCCCAGCAGCAGGAATGACAACGTCAACAACACCACACGCCAGGCTTTCATCAGGTTCTCCTTGAAAAGTCGGTCGCTACCTAGGCCGAGGCCAGCACCAGGTGCAAGTACCGGGTAAGGATAGCGAGCATCTGCCCATCGGCTTGCGCATTCGCATCCATGAGCAGGCCCTGATATTCCATCTGCTCGATAATCGCCGTCAACATCTGGGCGTCCTGTTCCGGCTGACGCGAGCCGACCACCTGGAGCATCTGCCGCGCGCCATGCAGAAGAATCTGCTCATGGGCGCGGACCAAGTCAGCCAAACGCGGGCACAACAGCGCCTCTTGGCGAAAAGCCTGCTCGGCCATGAGGAAGTCACGCCGGTTATGCAGTTGGCGACTGACGTAATCGGCGGTCATGCGCGCCACTTCGTCGACCAGCCGCGCGCGTGATTGCGCGCTGCCATCACCCTGCGCCAGCAGCTGGCGCAACACTACTTCGGTGTTGGACCACAGCTTGGCCATGTAGGCGGCGCTGCGCTCGACGTACTGGGCGAAGGTGTCGGTGAGCAGGTCTTCGATGTCCTTGAAGTAATAGGTAGTGGCCGACAGCGGCACCCCAGCCTCGGCTGCCACCGCGCGGTGACGCACGCCGCGCACGCCATCACGCACGACGATGCGCATGGCCGCGTCGAGAATCAACTGGCGGCGCTGCTCGCTGCCCTGGCGGCTAGTCTTGCGCCCTTGGTACTGCACGCTCTCGGCGACAGCGCTGGCCACGCCGGCCGCGCCTTGTTGGGCGTTTGCTGGTGTCACAGTGGGTACCTCTTAAAGTTGAATGTTGTCTGTGCCGTCTCTATCGCGGGGCAAGCCCGCTCCCACGTAATCAACATCAGCAGCGAACTACGTGGGAGCGGGCTTGCCCCGCGATAGAGACGGCACCGGCACGCTAAGACTCAAGGCAAGAAAAAGCCGCCTAATAAGGCGGCTCGTTCAGATCACTCAGGCCTGCGGACGCATGTGCGGGAACAGGATCACATCGCGAATCGACGGTGAGTTGGTCAGCAGCATCACCAAACGGTCGATGCCGATACCTTCACCCGCGGTCGGCGGCATGCCGTACTCCAGCGCACGCACGAAGTCGGCGTCGTAGTGCATGGCTTCGTCGTCACCCGCGTCCTTCTCGGCCACCTGGGCCAGGAAGCGCTCGGCCTGGTCTTCGGCATCGTTGAGCTCGGAGTAGGCATTGGCGATCTCGCGGCCACCGATGAACAGCTCGAAGCGGTCGGTCACGGCTGGGTTTTCGTCGTTGCGACGGGCCAGCGGCGAGACCTCGAACGGGTATTCAGTGATGAAGTGCGGCTGCTCCAGCTTGTGCTCGACCAGCTCTTCGAAAATCATCACCTGCAGCTTGCCCAGGCCTTCGTGGCCAAGCACCTTCGCGCCGGCTTTCTTGGCGATGGCGCGGGCCTTGTCGACGTCCTGGAGGTCGGCGGCGGTGAGCTCTGGGTTGTACTTGAGGATCGAGTCGAACACCGACAGGCGCACGAACGGCTCGCCGAAGTGGAACACCTTGTCGCCGTACGGCACGTCGGTGGTCCCCAGCACCAGCTGCGCCAGCTCGCGGAACAGCTCTTCGGTGAGGTCCATGTTGTCGTTGTAGTCGGCGTAGGCCTGGTAGAACTCGAGCATGGTGAACTCGGGGTTGTGCCGGGTCGAAACGCCTTCGTTACGGAAGTTGCGGTTGATCTCGAAGACCTTCTCGAAGCCACCGACCACCAGGCGCTTGAGGTACAGCTCAGGCGCGATGCGCAGGAACATGGCCATGTCCAGCGCGTTGTGATGGGTCTCGAACGGCTTGGCCGCGGCACCACCAGGGATAGTCTGCAGCATCGGCGTTTCGACTTCGAGGAAGTCGCGCTCGATGAGGAACTTACGGATGTGCGAGATCACCTGCGAACGCACACGGAAGGTGTGGCGGGTTTCTTCGTTGACCATCAGGTCGACGTAGCGCTGGCGATAGCGCTGCTCGGTGTCGGTCAGGCCGTGGTGCTTGTCCGGCAGCGGGCGCAGCGACTTGGTCAGCAGGCGCACGTTGGTCATTTCGACGTACAGGTCGCCCTTGCCGGAACGGGCCAGGGTACCTTCGGCGGCGATGATGTCGCCCAGGTCCCAGGTTTTCACGGCAGCCAGGGTTTCTTCAGGCAGGGTCTTGCGGTTGACGTAGACCTGGATGCGACCGGTCATGTCCTGGATAACCATGAACGAGCCACGGTTGAGCATGATGCGACCGGCGACCTTGACCGGGATCGCTGCAGCTTCCAGCTCTTCCTTGGTCTTGTCGACGTATTGCTTCTGCAGGTCATTGCAGTAGCTGTCGCGGCGGAAGTCGTTGGGGAAGGCCTGACCCTTCGCACGTTCTGCGGCAAGTTTTTCCTTGCGCAGGGCGATCAGGGTGTTTTCTTCCTGTTGCAGGTCTTGCGCTTCGGTCTTCAGATCGCTCATGTCGTCATTCTTTCCATCAGGTATTCATTGCCCTTTTCGGGCAGGGCGCGCGATGCCGGCAGGCGGCCGGGCATCGCGGCGGTGGTGTGGCTTACAGCCCCTGCTTCAGGCTCGCTTCCAGGTACTGGTCGATGTCGCCGTCGAGGACCTTGTTGCAGTCGCTGCGCTCGACGCCGGTACGCAGGTCCTTGATACGCGAGTCATCGAGTACATAGGAGCGGATCTGGTGGCCCCAGCCGATGTCCGACTTGCTGTCTTCCAGCGCCTGCGAGGCGGCATTGCGCTTTTGCATCTCCAGTTCGTACAACTTGGCCCGCAGCATTTTCATGGCGGTGTCCTTGTTGGCGTGCTGGGAACGTTCGTTCTGACAGGCCACCACGGTGTTGGTCGGCACGTGGGTGATACGCACCGCCGAGTCGGTGGTGTTCACGTGCTGACCGCCGGCACCGGAGGAGCGGTAGGTGTCGATACGCAAGTCGGACGGGTTGATCTCGATCTCGACCTTGTCGTCGATCTCAGGCGAGACGAACACCGCCGAGAAGGAGGTGTGCCGACGGGCGCCGGAATCGAACGGGCTCTTGCGCACCAGACGGTGAACGCCGATTTCGGTGCGCAGCCAGCCGAAGGCGTACTCGCCCTTGATATGCACGGTGGCGCCTTTGATGCCGGCGACTTCACCCTCGGAAAGCTCGATGATGGTGGCGTCGAAACCGCGCTTGTCGGCCCAGCGCAGGTACATGCGCAGGAGGATGTTGGCCCAGTCCTGCGCTTCGGTACCGCCGGAGCCAGCCTGGATATCCAGGTAGGCGTTGTTCATGTCCATCTCACCGCTGAACATGCGACGGAACTCAAGCTGGGCCAGGCTTTCTTCCAGGCCTTCCAGCTCGGTCACGACGTCGCTCACGGCGCCTTCGTCATTTTCCTCGACGGCCATGTCGAGCAGGTCCTGGCAGTCGGCCAGACCGTTGGACATCTTGTCCAGGGTCTCGACCACCTGCGCCAGCATGGCACGCTCGCGGCCCAGGGCCTGGGCGTACTCGGGTTTGTTCCAGACGGCCGGGTCTTCCAGCTCGCGGTTGACTTCGATCAGGCGATCAGCTTTGTGATCGTAGTCAAAGATACCCCCGAATAGACTGGGAACGCTCGGTGAGGTCCTTGATGGTGTTCAGGATCGGTTGGATTTCCATGGGCAGGCTACTCGCGCGAATTCGGTGAAAAGCCGGTGAGTATAAACGAGTCTGTCCCATGGCGGCAGACCCGCCGGGCGGTGGGTTTGGCTTGCGTGCCGGTTTTTTCCAGCCCAGGTTGCACGTGCTGGCCCAATCGTGGGGCAATCAGGCGATGCCGACCTGATTGCGCCCACTGTTCTTGGCCAGATACAAGCCCTTGTCCGCCGCCGAGATCAACTGCCGGCAATGACTGCCAATGCTCGGGGTCAGGGTCGCCAGGCCGATGCTGACAGTCAGGCGCGCGTCAGTTTCAGGGGCGCAATGGGGAATATTCAGGCCATGCACGGTCTGACGCAGCTTCTCGGCGATCAGCCGCGCGCCGCCTGGGGAAGTATTGGGTAGCACCAGGGCGAACTCCTCGCCGCCATAGCGCGCCGGCAGATCGGTCGGTCGCGAGCACGAGCCACGAATAGCCTCGGCCACCTGGCGCAAGGCTTCGTCTCCGGCCAAATGGCCGAAACTGTCGTTGTAGAGCTTGAAGTAGTCGACGTCGATCATCAGCAGGGATATCTGCTGCTGCTCGCGCATCGCCCGGCGCCACTCAAGCTCCAGGTATTCGTCGAAATGGCGGCGGTTGGACAGCCCGGTCAGGCCATCGGAGTTCATCAGCCGCTGCAGCATCAAATTGGTGTCGAGCAGTTGTTGCTGGCTGACGCGCAAGGCCCGATAGGCCTCGTCGCGCTGCAACAGGGTCAGGTACGAGCGCGAGTGATAGCGAATCCGCGCCACCAACTCGATGGTATCGGGCAGCTTGACCAGGTAATCGTTAGCGCCGGCGGCGAACGCCGCGCTCTTGACCAGTGGATCTTCCTTGGTCGACAGGACGATGATTGGAATGTCCTGGGTGGCCGGGTTATTACGGTACTCGCGCACCAGGGTCAGGCCATCCAGGCCCGGCATGATCAGGTCCTGGAGAATCACCGTCGGCTTGATGCGCATCGCTTGGGCCACGGCCTGGTGCGGGTCGGCGCAGAAGTGAAAGTCGATGTTCTCTTCATGGGCCAGGCCACGGCGTACCGCTTCACCGATCATGGCCTGATCGTCGACCAGCAGGACCATCGCCGAATTCTCGTTGCTGGTCGTGAAACCTTCGATCGGTAGATCATTCATGCCTATTCACCAGGTCACTGCCGGCCAGGCGGCGTGGTTCAATACATATCGTCATTTCGAAAAAATTTCCATCAGTCGCCCGGCAATCCGCTCCAGAGGACGGATCTCCACCGCAGCGTCGATCGCCGCAGCCGCCTTGGGCATGCCGTACACCGCGCTGCTCTGCTGGTCCTGGGCGATGGTGAGAAAACCTTGCTGGCGCATCATTTTTAGGCCTTGGGCACCGTCGCGGCCCATGCCGGTGAGCAGCACGCCAACGGCATCGCCACCCCAGTAGCGAGCCACGCTTTCAAAGAATACATCGATCGAAGGCCGGTAGATTTCATCCACTGGATCGGCAGTGTAGGCCAACTGGCCGCCCTTCATCAGGCGGATATGGTGATTGGTGCCGGCCAACAGCACCTGCCCAGGCTGTGGCGGTTCGCCTTCGCGAGCCAGGCGCACCACCAGCCCGCAGGCGCTGCTGAGCCATTCGGCCATGCCTGCGGCGAACACCTGATCGACATGCTGGACCAGCACGATCGCCGCGGGGAAGTTCTTCGGCAGGCCCTTGAGCAATATCTCCAGGGCAGCCGGGCCACCCGCCGACGAGCCGATCGCAACCAGCCCCAGCCGTTGGGACGCCTCGCGCAGCGGCGCGGCGACCGGCCGTGGCGTGCTGGCCCGTTGTTGGCCGATCAGCCAGCCAATATTGAGAATCTTGCGTAATAGCGGCGCGGCCGCCTCGCGGGCATCGCCTGCGCCCAAGGCCGGGGTGTCGACCACATCCAGGGCGCCGTGGCCCATGGCTTCGAACACCCGGTGAACGTTCTGCTTGCGATCGACCGTGACGATGACAATGGCGCATGGCGTTTCGGCCATGATCCGTCGAGTCGCCTCGACCCCGTCCATCACCGGCATGATCAGGTCCATCAGAATCAGGTCTGGGGTCTGCTCGGCGCAGCGCTGCACGGCTTCGGCGCCATTGGCCGCGACCCAGATCACCTGATGCGCGGGCTCAAAGGCCAATGCCCGGCGCAAGGCCTCTACGGCCATGGGCATGTCGTTGACGATGGCGATCTTCATCCCTGTGCACCTCCGATCAACTCGACCACTGCGTCCAGCAGAGCATCGTCATGGAAACTGGCCTTTGCCAAATAGTAGTCGGCCCCGGCATCCAGTCCACGCCGGCGATCTTCTTCGCGGTCCTTGTAGGACACCACCATGACCGGCAGCGATTGCAGGCGCTGGTCGCGGCGTACCAGGGTCACCAGCTCGATGCCATCCATGCGCGGCATGTCGATGTCGGTGATCAACAGGTCGAAGTCCTCCCCGCGCAGCGCGTTCCAGCCGTCCATGCCATCGACAGCAACGGCCACGTCATAACCGCGATTACCCAGCAGCTTGCGTTGCAGCTCACGCACGGTCAGCGAGTCGTCGACCACCAGCACGCGCTTGCGTGCCGCCCCTTTGAGCGGCTGGCCGCCACGCTCGATACGTTCCAGACGGCCCGTGGTGAGCAGCTTTTCCACCGAGCGCAGCAGATCTTCGACATCGACGATCAGCACCACCGAGCCGTCGTCGAGCAAGGCGCCAGCGGAAATGTCCTGGATCTTGCCCAGGCGCGGGTCGAGCGGCATCACTACCAGCACCCGTTCACCGATCAGCCGCTCCACTGCCACGCCATACAGCTGGTCACGCTCGCGGATCACCACCACGCGGATGCTGCCCTGCTCACCCTGCCCTGCCGGGCGGTTGAGCAATTGACTAGCCGCAACCAGGCCAATATGGCGCTGCTCGTGCCAGAAGTGCTGTCGGCCTTCGATCTGCACAATGGCTTCGCTGGGCACATCCAGGGTACGTTCGATATGCGCCAGCGGGAACGCATAGGCCTCGCCGCCGACCTCGACCACCAGGCTGCGCACAACCGACAGGGTCAGCGGCACTTCGAGGTGGAAACAGCAACCTTGCCCAGCGACCTGGGTCAATTCGATCGAGCCACGCAGCTCGCGAACCATGTGCTGCACAGCGTCCAGGCCGACCCCGCGCCCGGAGACTTCGGTGACCTTGTCGCGCAGGCTGAAGCCGGGCAGGAACAGGAAGGTCAGCAGTTCGGCCTCGCTCATCTGCGCCACCGTTTCGGCCGGCGACAGGGCGCGCTCGACGATACTCTGGCGCAAGCGCTCCAGATCGATGCCTGCGCCGTCATCGCTGAGTTCAACAATCAACAACCCGGCCTGGTGCGAGGCGCGCAAGCGAATCACCCCGTCGCCCGGCTTGCCGGCCAGCAGGCGCCGTTCTGGCAACTCGATACCGTGGTCGACGGCGTTACGCAGCAGGTGGGTCAGCGGCGCTTCGAGTTTTTCCAGCACGTCGCGGTCGACCTGGGTCTTTTCGCCTTCGATCTGCAACTGCACCTGCTTGCCCAGCGAACGGCCAAGGTCACGAACCATACGGCTCTGTCCGGCCAGCACATCGGCGAAGGGGCGCATGCGGCACGCCAGCGCCGTGTCGTACAGGTTCTGCGCACGCTGGCTGGCCTGCCAGCCGAACTCATCCAGCTCGGCGGCCTGCTGCTGCAAGATCTGCTGGGTCTCGCCCAGCAGGCGCTGGGTTTGTGCCAAGGCGTCGAGCACTTCCGGGCTCTGGCCACTGCCTTCGAGCTCGGCCTTCAAGCCATCGAGGGCGCGCATACCCTGGCCATGCATGCGCTTGAGGCGCTGCAGGCTGGCTAGATAAGGTTTCAGACGCTGGGTTTCCACCAGCGATTTGCTCGACAGGTCGAGCAAGCTGTTCAATCGATCGGCGGTGACCCGCAGTACCCGCTCGCTGCCTTCGCTAGCGCGCTTGCCGGTTCTACGCGCCGTTGCGTCATCGCCTAGCGGTTCAGCGGCGAGCACTGGCTCGATGAGCGGCGGCGGTGCAGCAACCGGCTCGGCAGGCGTAGGCGCAACGGCTGCACTGAGTTGGGCAGGCGCCGCATTTGGATCGAGCAACATCGCCATTTGCACCAGGAAACCCGGCACCGCCGCCTCACCGGCAGGATCGCCGGGCGTGGCGATGTGCAACAGCAGGTCGGTGCCTTTGAGCAGCGCGTCGATGTGCTCCGGGCGCAGGCGCAGGCGGCCTTCCTGGGCGGCCACCAGGCAATCTTCCATGACGTGGGCAACGCTGACTCCGGCATCGATCCCCACGATCCGCGCAGCGCCCTTGAGCGAATGGGCAGCGCGCATGCAGGCTTCCAGTTGATCGGCCTGGGTTGGATTGCGCTCCAGCGCCATCAGCCCGGCACTGAGCACCTGAGTCTGGGCCTCGGCCTCCAGGGCGAACAGTTCGAGCAGCGAAGCGTCGCGCATTTGCTCTGGGGTCATGACAGGCTCCGCTTCACGGCAGACAGTAGATGTTGCGCATCCAGCACCCTGACACTGCGCCCGCGCCACTGCAGCACCGCAGCGGTGAAGTGAGCGGCATCCTGGCCGTCGTTGAGGTGCTCGACATCCAGGCGATGGATGCCATCGATCTCGTCCACCGGCACCACCACCGAACCGCCTTCGGCAGCCAGGATCAGCATGCGAGGCATGACTCGGCCACTGCGCTCCTGGGCCGGCAGCACTTCGATGCCCAGCAGATCGGCCAGCGACAGACACGGCACCAGCGCACCGCGCACGTTGGCCACGCCTTGCAAAACACGCGAGCGCTGGTGCGGCAGGGAGTGGACCGGCTGCAGTGGCGCGATTTCCGCCAGGCACGCCGTGGCCAGGGCCAGCCATTCTTCACCCAGGCGGAACAGCAGCAGTGAGCGGCCGAGGTTCTCCACCACTGGCGCGGCGCTATCAACCTGTTCGTCCTGCATCAAGGCATAGCGGTCGAGCAGACGGGTGGCGGCCGAGGCGTAGACCTCGCAGTTGCGGCAATGGATATGCCGCTCCAGCAGCGGGCATTGCTTGGTGCCGTGCACGCCAATGCGATTCCAGCAATCGTCGATCTGCTCGTCGTCCTGGCGGACCAGCGGCATATGGCTGGCAAAACTCATCGTTCAGACTCCCGTCCGACCCGGGCGGCTCGCTCTTGCAGGCGGCGAGCGCCCGCAATATCCCCTTGCGAGGCCAGCAAGGCCGCCAGATGGATCAACGCCTCAGGGTGCTGCGGCTCAAGGTACAAGGCCTTGCGGTAATGGATCAGCGCATCCTGGCTGTTGCCCTCGGTGTCGCTGAGCAAACCCAGCCAGTAATAGACCTGCGCGGTCGGCGCAAATAGCTGCAAGTAGCGCGCACAGTTGGCCCGGGCCTGCTCGCTGTCGCCAGCGTTGGCCTGACGGGCGATGGCCGCCAGTAAATCATCCTTGTCTTGCGCAGGCTGCGCAGCGCTGGGCGCAGCTACCGAACGCAACGGCCGTGGCGCAGGTGCAGGCGCTCGCGGGGCAGCTAACGGCGCCGGCTGCGCGCGGGTAACCGGCAGCGGTTTGCTCACCGCCAGCGCTGCACTTTCCTGCTGGCGAACATAGGCGAACGACTGGGCGATGCCCAGGGGCCGCATGCCCAGCCGCGCCAGCAAACTGCCCTCAGCGGGGCCGATAAACAAGACGCCCTGGGCATGAGTCAATTGCTTGAGCACCTCGAACACCCGACGCTGGGTCGGCACATCGAAATAGATCAGCAAGTTGCGGCAAAACACGAAATCGTATTGCCCCTCGCGGCGCTTGAGCTGCGGATCGAGCACATTGCCCACCTGCAAGCGAACCTGCTGACATACCCGCTCATCCAGCTGATGGCCCTCGTCACGCTCAGTGAAGTGCCGTTGGCGAAAAGCCAGGTCACTGCCGCGGAACGAGTTTCGTCCGTAGACAGCCTGCTGCGCCTTGGCCACCGAGATGGGGCTGATATCGAGGCCGTCAATGCCGAACGCCGACGGGCTCATGCCGCTGTCGAGCAGCGCCATGGAAATCGAGTAAGGCTCTTCACCGGTCGAACACGGCAGGCTGAGGATGCGCAGCGGCCTGGCTCCGGCCAGTTCGGCCAGGCGCTTATGGGCCAGGCCGACCAACGCCGTGAACGACTCCGGATAGCGAAAGAACCAGGTTTCCGGAACAATCACCGCCTCGATCAGGGCTTGCTGCTCCTCTGCCGACTGCTGCAAGCGGACCCAGTAATCGTCCAGACCGTTTGCCGCCAAGGCCGCGCAGCGCTGGCGCAAGGCGCGCTCGACCATCGGCGCGCCAACCGACTCGACATCCAGGCCAATGCGCTCTTGCAAGAACCGGAAAAACCGCTGCTCGATCATGCCAGCACCTGCCCTGGCTGCTCAGGAAACAACAGCCGACGCACGTCATCGGACAACAGGTCATCGAGCTGGATGCGCTGTAACAAGCCTTGGGCGTCCTGGCGCACCGGGCCCAGGTAAGGCGCATCGGCGTTGTCCAGGCCATAGGGGCGGAACTCGTCGGGCTGACAACGCAAGGTATCGGTGGCCTGCTCCAGGATCAGGCCAAGGTGCAGGTCAGGGCGACGGGCATCAGCCCGATAATGCACCACTACCAGCCGCGTGCTGGTGCGCAGCGGCGCAGGCGTGGCAAAGCTCAGGGCCGCGAGGTCGATCACCGGGATCAGCGCGCCTCTATGGGTGAGGATGCCCGCGACCCAGGCCGGCGCCTGGGCAATCGGCTTGAGCGCACGACGCGGCAGCACTTCGACCACCTCGCGCACATCGAGGGCAAAGCGTTGGTCCTGTATGCGAAACAACAGGTACAGCGCGCCCTTGGCGCTGGCGGCCTGTTCCTCGCGGGGGTGCAAGTCGTTCATGCTCGTCAGACTTTGAAGCGCGACACACCGCCACGCAGCCCGGCGGCCACCTGGCTCAACTCATCGATGGCAAAGCTGGCCTGGCGCAACGACTCGACGGTCTGCGTGCTGGCATCACTGAGCTGGGCCAGGGCTTGGTTGATCTGCTCGGCCCCCGTCGCCTGGGCCTGCATGCCGTCATTGACCATCAGCACCCGCGGCGCCAAGGCCTGCACCTGGTGAATGATCTGGCTGAGCTGCTCACCGACCTGCTGCACCTCGAACATGCCGCGGCGTACTTCTTCGGAGAACTTGTCCATGCCCATGACCCCGGCCGACACCGACGACTGGATCTCACGCACCATCTGCTCGATGTCATAGGTGGCTACGGCGGTTTGATCGGCCAGGCGGCGCACTTCGGTGGCGACCACGGCGAAACCACGGCCGTACTCACCGGCCTTTTCCGCCTCGATGGCGGCATTGAGCGACAGCAGGTTGGTCTGGTCGGCGACCTTGACGATGGTCACCACCACTTGGTTGATGTTGCTGGCCTTCTCGTTGAGGATTGCCAGTTTTGCATTGACCAGGTCGGCAGCGCCCATTACCTGGTGCATGGTTTCTTCCATCCGCGCCAGGCCTTGCTGGCCGGAGCCAGCCAGGCTCGACGCCTGGTCGGCGGCCGAGGTGACTTCGGTCATGGTGCGTACCAGGTCACGCGAGGTCGCGGCGATTTCCCGGGACGTGGCGCCGATTTCGGTCGTGGTAGCGGCGGTCTCGGTGGCGGTAGCTTGCTGCTGCTTGGAGGTGGCGGCGATTTCAGTGACCGAAGTAGTCACCTGCACCGACGAACGCTGGGCCTGGGACACTAGGTTGGCCAGCGCCTCGGCCATTTCATTGAAGCCGCTCTCGATGGCGCCGAACTCGTCCTTGCGGTCCAGGCTCAGGCGCATGCTCAGGTCGCCGGAACGCAGCTTGTCGAGGGCGTGGACGATACGTTGCATCGGGGCGGTGATGGCGCGCATCAGCAACAAGCCGCAGATCCCGGCGGCAATGATTGCCAGCACCAGCGAAACGATCATGCTGCCCTTGGCGGTGGCCACGGCGCTGACGATTTCGTTGGTGGCAGCGTCGGCCGACTCGCGATTGCGCTCGATCACCCCGTTGAGGTGCTTGCGCCCAGTCACCCACGCTGGCGTCAGGACTTCAGCGATCAGGCGTTCGGCTTCGGCGTAGTTTTTCTGCCGGTAGGTTTCCAGTACCTGGTCGACGGACTTGATGTAGTCCTGCTCCAGGCGCACGAACTCATTGAAGCTGGCCTGGTCATCATCTGTGCGAATGGTCGATTGGTAACTGGCCATGTGTTGCTTGAGGCGGTCATCGAAGCTCTTGAACAGCTCCAGATCCGCCGAGGTCACTTCGCGGTGATCGGAGAGGCCGACCAACTGCTGGCTGGTGACATAGCTGTCGACCCAGGCACTGCGGATCATCGAGCTGTAGTAAACCCCAGGAATGCTGTCGGACCCTACCGCTTCTTCGCTGGTCGAGATCGCCACCAAGCGTGAGTAGGCGGCCACGATCATCAGCAACATAATGGCGATGATCACGGCGAAACTTGCCAGGATCCGTTGGCGCAAGGTCCAGTTCTTCACATTCAGCCCTCAAGAATTCAGTGCGAGCGGGGAAAAATCGCCGAAGTATAGCCCAGGCGGGTTTGCCGTTCGCAGCTCAATTGCAGAGGATTGGGGCTGGCATGCCCGCAACGATGGCCAAATGCCTAGCTATTGACCAGCAGCAAGCCTGACCTGGTTTTCCAGCTCCTGGCGCAAAGCCGGATCCAGGCGCAGCTGACGAGCCAGTTCGTCCAGGTAGGCGCGCTCCATGAAGTTTTCCTGGTCGACCATCATCACGCTGGCCAAGTACATCTCGGCGGCCATTTCCGGGGTTTGCGCAGCGCGCGCCACTTCGGCCGGATCCAGCGGTTTGTTCAGCTCGGCATGCAGCCAGTGTTGCAGCTCACGATCGTTATCGAGGCGGGTGAATTCGCCCTCGATCAGCTCGCGCTCGCGCTCGTCGATATGGCCGTCGGACTTGGCCGCTGCCACCAGTGCACGCAGCACCGCCTGGCTATGTTGCTCGACCTCGGCAGGCGGCAGCCGATCGAGCGTTTGTGGCTCGTGACGTTGGCCGGCGGCCTGGTTGGCCTGCCAGTTGCCATAGGCCTTGTAGGCCAACACGCCAAGCGCGGCCAGGCCACCGTAAGTGAGGACTTTGCCGCCGTATTTGCGCGCGCTCTTGTTGCCCAGCAGCAGGCCCATGGCGCTGCCCGCCAGCGCGCCCCCACCAGCGCCGGACAGCAGACTGCCAAGGCCGCCAGCGCCCAAACCTGGCTTGCTGGAGGTGCCTTTGCCTGCTTGCTTGGCGAGCAGTTCCTGGCCGGACTTGAGCAGTTGATCGAGCAAACCCCGGGTGTTCATTCGCGAGTCTCCACGGTGCGAAAGGTAACGCCCAGAGTAAGGCTTGCCTGGCCGTTCGCCACGGGGGGATTTGCTTCCGGATGTTGCATACCCCGGCAAAAACACAACTAGACTCGACATCGCCGATCCGCTGCGCCGGCGATAACCGCACTACGCTTATAACGATCGCTTCACTGCTTTCTTGATGACTGCCCGCCCCTACATCCGAACAAGAGGGAACACCATGTCAGTGCACAAGACCGCATTGCTCAGCGCCCTGAGCAGCGCCCTGCTGGCCAGCGCCAGCCTGCAGGCGGCCGAGCCGCTCCAGGCTGTAGGTGCCGGTGAAGGACAACTCGATATCATTGCCTGGCCCGGCTACATCGAGCGTGGTGAAAGCGACAAAGCCTACGACTGGGTCACAGGTTTCGAGAAGGACACCGGCTGCAAGGTCAGCGTCAAGACGGCGGCCACCTCCGACGAGATGGTCAGCCTGATGACCAAAGGTGGCTACGACCTGGTCACCGCCTCCGGCGATGCTTCGCTGCGGCTGATCGCCGGCAAACGCGTGCAGCCGATCAATACCGCGCTAATCCCCAACTGGAAGAATCTGGACCCACGCTTGCAGAACGGCAGCTGGTACGTGGTCGACCAGCAGGTCTATGGCACGCCCTACCAGTGGGGGCCGAACGTGCTGCTGTACAACACCAACGTGTTCAAACAGCCACCGACCAGCTGGGCCGTGGTGTTCGAGCCGCAAGCGTTGCCCGATGGCAAGCCGAACAAAGGCCGGGTGCAGGCCTACGATGGGCCGATCTACATTGCCGACGCCGCCCTGTACCTGAAATCGACCCAGCCCGCGCTGGGCATCCAGGACCCCTACGAGCTGAACGAAAGCCAATACCAGGCGGTACTCGATCTGCTGCGCAAGCAACAACCGCTGGTGCACCGCTATTGGCACGATGCAACGGTGCAGATGAGCGACGTGAAGAACGAAGGTGTAGTCGCGTCCAGCTCCTGGGGCTACATGGTCAACAGCCTGAAAGCCGATAACCAGCCGGTGGCCTCGACCATTCCCAAGGAAGGCGCCACTGGTTGGGCCGACACCACCATGCTGCACAGCCAGGCCAAGCACCCCAACTGCGCCTACAAATGGATGGATTGGTCACTGCAACCCAAGGTGCAGGGCGACGTGGCGGCCTGGTTCGGCTCGCTGCCGGCAGTACCGGCTGCCTGTACCGGCAGTGAACTGCTCGGCGCCGAAGGCTGCAAGACCAATGGTTTCGACAACTTCGACAAGATTGCCTTCTGGAAGACCCCGCAGGCTGCCGGCGGCAAATTTGTCCCCTATAGCCGCTGGACCCAGGACTACATCGCGATCATGGGTGGCCGCTAGCGCGCCGCAGCGTTTGCGTTACCAGCGATCCTTGTAGGCGCGGGCTTGCCAGCGCCTACAAGGATCGCGTGCTGATGACGTCAGGAGTCGCCATGCCACTAGCCGTCCAGTTCACCCAGGTCTCGCGAACCTTCGCTGAGGTCAAGGCCGTCGACCAGGTCAGCATCGACATCGAAGACGGCGAGTTTTTCTCCATGCTCGGCCCCTCAGGCTCGGGCAAGACCACTTGCCTACGCCTGATCGCCGGCTTCGAGCAGCCCAGTAGCGGCTCGATCCGCATTCACGGCATCGAAGCCGCGGGCGTGCCGCCCTATCAGCGGGACGTCAACACCGTATTCCAGGACTATGCGCTGTTCCCGCACATGAACGTGCGCGACAACGTCGCTTATGGCCTGAAGGTCAAAGGGGTCGGCAAACAGCAACGCCACGCCCGCGCCGACGAAGCCCTGGCGATGGTGGCCCTGGAGGGCTACGGCCAACGCAAGCCCGCGCAGTTGTCTGGCGGCCAGCGCCAGCGTGTTGCCCTCGCTCGCGCCCTGGTCAATCGCCCGCGGGTACTGCTGCTCGATGAACCGCTAGGCGCTCTGGATCTGAAGCTGCGCGAACAGATGCAGGGCGAGCTGAAGAAGCTGCAGCGCCAACTGGGCATTACCTTCATATTCGTCACCCACGACCAGACCGAAGCGCTGTCGATGTCCGATCGGGTCGCGGTGTTCAACCACGGGCGCATCGAACAGGTGGATAGCCCACGCAACCTGTACATGAAGCCGGCGACCACCTTCGTTGCCGAGTTCGTCGGCACCTCCAACGTGCTGCGCGGCGCGCTGGCCGAGCAGCTAAACGGCAGCCCGACGCCCTTCTCCATCCGCCCTGAACACATTCGCCTGGATGAGCTGAGCGCCGCCAGCCATGAGGTGCAGGTCAGCGGACTGCTGCACGATATCCAGTACCAAGGCAGCGCCACTCGCTACGAAGTGCAACTGGACAACGGCCAACTTCTGGCGGTGAGCCAGGCCAATGACCAGTGGCAGCAGCATCCACAGATCTGGCAGACCGGGCAGCGGGTGCAGGTTCGTTGGCCACGGGAGGCGATGACGGCCCTCAAGGAAACCGTCCTCGTCGAGGGCCAGTAGCATGAACCTGGCGCTGGACAAGCAGCATCCACATGCCCTCCGGCGCTTGTCCGATGTGCTGTATCGACGGCCCAACCTGTATCTGTTGCTGCTGTTGACCCCGCCTCTGCTGTGGTTCGGCGCCGTCTACCTGGGCTCACTGCTCAACCTGCTCTGGCAAGGTTTCTACACCTTCGACGACTTCACCATGGCGGTGACGCCGGACCTGACCCTGGCCAACTTCGCCGCGCTGTTCAACCCGGCCAACCTCGACATCATCCTGCGCACCCTGGGCATGGCCGTGGCGGTGTCGCTGGCCAGCGCCGTGCTGGCCTTCCCCATCGCCTACTACATGGCGCGCTACACCAGCGGCAAGACCAAGGCGTTTTTCTATATCGCAGTGATGATGCCGATGTGGGCCAGCTACATCGTCAAGACCTATGCCTGGACCCTGTTGCTGGCCAAGGGCGGAGTGGCCCAATGGTTTGTCCAGCAGCTGCATCTGGATGGCCTGCTGCAGCTGGTGCTGAGCGTGCCTGGGGTAGGCGGCAGTACCCTGTCGACGTCACACCTGGGCCGCTTCATGGTGTTCGTGTACATCTGGCTGCCGTTCATGATCCTGCCGATCCAGGCCTCGCTCGAACGCCTGCCGCCATCCTTGCTACATGCCTCGGCGGATCTGGGCGCCAAGCCGCGACAAACCTTTACCCAAGTGATCCTGCCGCTGTCGGTGCCCGGGATTGCCGCAGGCTCGATCTTTACCTTCTCGCTGACCCTGGGCGACTTCATCGTGCCGCAACTGATCGGCCCGCCAGGCTATTTCATTGGCAGCATGGTCTACGCCCAGCAAGGCGCCATCGGCAACATGCCGATGGCCGCCGCCTTCACCCTGGTGCCGATCGTGCTGATCGCGATCTACCTGGCTCTGGTCAAACGCCTGGGGGCCTTCGATGCACTCTGATAAAGCCTCGCTGAGCCTGCGCCTGGCGGCGTGGGGTGGATTGCTGTTCCTGCATTTTCCGATCCTGATCATCCTGCTCTACGCCTTCAATACCGAAGATTCAGCGTTCAGCTTCCCACCACGCGGCTTCACCTTGAAGTGGTTCGCCGTGGCATTCTCGCGCCCGGATGTGCTCGAGGCGATCAAGCTGTCGGTGCAAGTGGCTTGCCTGGCGACCGTCATCGCCCTGGTGCTCGGCACCCTGGCCTCGGCGGCACTGTACAAACGCAACTTCTTTGGCAAAGAAAGCATTTCGCTGCTGCTGATCCTGCCCATCGCCCTGCCCGGGATCATCACCGGTATCGCGCTGCTCTCGGCGTTCAAGAGCCTGGGCATCGAGCCGGGCATCTTCACCATCGTGGTGGGCCACGCGACCTTCTGCGTGGTGATCGTCTACAACAACGTCATCGCCCGCCTGCGGCGCACCTCGCAGAACCTGATCGAAGCGTCGATGGACCTGGGCGCCGACGGCTGGCAGACCTTTCGCTACATCATCCTGCCCAACCTCGGCTCGGCGCTGTTGGCCGGCGGCATGCTGGCGTTTGCCTTGTCATTCGACGAAATCATCGTCACCACCTTCACCGCCGGCCACGAACGCACCCTGCCGATCTGGCTGCTCAACCAACTCAGCCGCCCGCGTGATGTGCCGGTGACCAACGTGGTCGCCATGTTGGTGATGCTGGTGACCATGCTGCCGATCCTCGGCGCCTATTACCTGACCCGCGGCGGCGAAAGCGTTGCGGGCAGCGGCAAATGACCTTGGAGGACTCATCCATGCAAACCCACATGCTGATCAACGGCCGCCTGGTAGCGGGCCAAGGCCCGACCTGGACCGTGCTCGACCCGGCCACCGGCAGCGCACTGGCGCAGATCAACGAGGCCACCGAGGCCCAGGTCGACAGCGCCGTGCGCGCCGCTGACAAAGCCTTCAGCGACTGGTCGCAGACCAGCCCCAGGGACCGCTCCCTGGCGCTGCTGGCCCTGGCCGATAGCATCGAGCAGCATGGCGAGGAGCTTGCCGGTCTTGAATCGCAGAACTGTGGCAAGCCGCTTGCCGCCGCGCTGAATGATGAAATCCCGGCGATCGTCGACGTGTTCCGCTTCTTTGCTGGCGCCGCCCGCTGCCTGGGCGGCTCGGCGGCAGGCGAATACCTACCCGGGCATACCTCGATGGTGCGCCGCGACCCACTCGGCGTGGTCGCCTCGATCGCGCCGTGGAACTACCCGCTGATGATGCTGGCCTGGAAGATCGCCCCGGCCTTGGCCGCCGGCAACAGCGTGGTGCTCAAACCCTCCGAGCTCACCCCGTTGACCGCCCTGCGCCTTGGCGAGCTGGCCCAGGACATCCTGCCCGCAGGGGTGCTGAACATTCTTTTCGGCCGTGGCCAGACCGTGGGCACACCGCTGGTCACCCACCCCAGGGTGCGGATGGTTTCCCTGACCGGCTCCATTCCCACCGGCGCGCACATCATCAGCGCTACTGCCGATAGCGTAAAACGCATGCACATGGAACTGGGCGGCAAGGCCCCGGTGATCGTCTTCGATGACGCCGACCTGGACGCGGCCATCGAAGGCATTCGCACCTTTGGCTTCTATAACGCCGGGCAAGATTGCACTGCCGCGTGCCGGCTGTATGTGCAGGAGGGCATTTATGAGCGCTTCGTCGAACGACTCGGCCAAGCGGTGGCGAGCATCAAGCCAGGCTTGCAGAAAGACGCCGACACCGAGCTTGGCCCACTGATCAGCGCGTCGCATCGCGACAAAGTGGCCGGCATCGTCCAACGCGCCATTGCCCAGCCGCACATCCGCCTGGTCACCGGCGGCAAATCGCTGCCTGGGGATGGCTTCTTCTTCGAGCCCACGGTGCTGGCCGATGCCCAGCAGGATGACGAGATCGTGCGCCAGGAAGTGTTCGGCCCGGTGGTCTCGGTCACCCGCTTCAGCGATGAGGCCCAGGCGCTGGCGTGGGCCAACGACTCCGAGTACGGCCTGGCGTCCTCAGTCTGGACCCGCGACAGCGGCCGCGCCCACCGTTTTGCGGCGCGCTTGCAGTATGGCTGCACCTGGGTCAACACCCACTTCATGCTCGTCAGCGAAATGCCCCATGGCGGGCAGAAGCATTCTGGGTATGGCAAGGACATGTCGATGTATGGGCTGGAGGACTACACCTGCGTGCGGCATGTGATGTTCAAGCATTGATTCTGTAGGAGCGGGTTTGCCCGCGAATGCGATCGGGAATTCACGATCGCACTCGCGGATAAACCCGTTCCTACAGAGGACGAGTTGAGCTTGATAGCTTCGTTCTCAATCCCTTAGATCCGACTCATGGATCGGATTCGCCCGACTGGTCGCACGCTGATATTGGGCAGGCCAAGTCGCCTTGTTGCCACCCAGATCGTCATCGGCATGCAGCGGCCAGTAGGGATCGCGCAGCAGTTCACGGGCCAGGAAGATCACGTCCGCCTGGCCGGTGCGCAGGATGTGCTCGGCCTGGGCGGGCTCGGTGATCATGCCGACGGTGCCAGTGGCGATTTCCGACTCTTTGCGTACGCGTTCGGCGAAGCGGGTCTGGTAGCCGGGGCCGGTAGGGATCTCGGCGTTGACCGAGGTACCGCCGGAAGAAACGTCGATCAGGTCGACCCCGATCACTCGCAGTCGGCGCGCCAGCTCCACGGTTTCGTCCGGGTTCCAACCGTCTTCCACCCAATCGGTGGCCGAAACCCGGACGAACAGCGGCAGCTCTTGCGGCCATACCTTGCGTACGGCTTCGGTGACTTGCAGGGTCAGGCGGATGCGGTTTTCAAAGCAACTGCCGTACTCATCACGGCGCTGATTACTCAGCGGTGAGAGGAATTGATGCAGCAGGTAGCCATGGGCGGCGTGGATCTCTACGACCTTGAAGCCCGCAGCCAGGGCGCGCTCGGCCGATTTGACGAAGGCAGCGACGACATCCTGGATCTCGTCCGTGCTCAACTCCCGTGGTGAGGTGTGTTCCGGGTCGAAGGCAATTTTTGACGGGCCAACAGGCTGCCAGCCGCCGTCTTCGAGTTTTACGCTGCCATGTTTGCCGAGCCAGGGTCGGTGGGTGCTGGCCTTGCGGCCGGCGTGGGCCAGCTGGATACCTGGGACCGAACCTTGGGCGGTGATAAAGCGCGTGATCCGCTGTAGGGGCTGGATTTGGGCGTCATCCCAGAGGCCGAGGTCTTCAGCGGTGATCCGGCCATCGGCGGTGACCGCTACCGCTTCGGTGATCACCAGGCCGGCGCCGCCTACCGCGCGACTGCCCAAGTGGACCAGGTGCCAGTCGTTGGCCAGGCCGTCAGCGGCGGAATACTGGCACATGGGCGAGACAGCGATGCGGTTGGGCAGCGTTAGCTGGCGCAGGATGTAAGGCTCAAGCAGCAGGCTCATGAGGGCACCTCCCAAGGACTCCAAATGGTTGACCGGCCCGGACACTCATGCGCGTCCTTGGCCCGATACCGGTTTCTTTGAGCCTAGACTAGATTCACTTGGGGTATGGGGTGGGAGGTTGGATTGTGGGCTTGGGCTTGGGTTTGGCCTTTTAGAGGTTTGAGCATATCCATTGGCGTGGGTGGCGCTGAATCACCTTTCCGCCCTTACGGCGGGTCACTTTTGGTCGTGGCCAAAAGTAACCAAAAGCCGTGCGCTCCACCATCAGTCCCGCCCGTGGCGGGATCCCCTCGCTTCGGTGCCTTCCGGGCCCGCGCGGCCTACGATTTGCTGCGCAAATCTACATCTCGCGCCTTCGGCTGCGCCGAAGGGTGCTGCGCACCTGGCCCTCCAGGCACCTACGCTCGGCCTCCTGAAGTCGCGAAGTTAGTGGCGGCGCCTGGGCTGGCGTTATCTGGCGATAGTGGTAGGTGTGGTGGATAGTTGGACGCCATCGCGGGGCAAGCCCGCTCCCACGAGTCACCGCCAACCAAAAGCGGCGCGGTATCGTGGGAGCGGGCTTGCCCCGCGAAGAGGCCGGAACAAACAACACAAAAGAAAAATTCAGACCTTGGCCTTGGCCTTGGCTTCTGCGAGAGCGTAGCGATTCGCTGCTCTTGATCTTCGTGCGCGCAATTCCAGGCGCCGCAGATTCGCGACTTCAGGAGGCTGAGCAGAGGTGCCTGTAGGGCCAGGTGCGGCAGCACCCTTCGGCGCAGCCGAAGGCGCGAGATGTAGATTTGCGCAGCAAATCGTAGGCCGCGCGGGCCCGGAAGGCGCCGGCGCGAAGGGACCCGTAGCGCAGCGGAGGGCCGGATGGTGGAGCGCAGCCTTTTTTGGTTACTTTTGGCTGGGCCGGCACACCGGGCGTCTGCCAAAAAGTGACCCGCCGTAAGGGCGGAAGGGTGAATCAGCGTCTCCATCGCAAATGGATATACACGCCAATCCCAAAACCATCCCAAAACCACCCCAAAGCCGCAAAAAACTAAGCGCCCTCAGGACTTCTCGAGATTACCCAGAATCCGCGCATGCACCCGCATGCAAATCTCCAGATCCGCCTCATCAACCCCACTAAACAACTCGATCCGCAGCTGGTTGGCAATGGTCTCGATCTGATCGATCAACGGCTTGGCCGGCGGACAGAGCACAATCTTCTTCGCCCGCCGATCCTCCATCACCGCCTGGCGCCGCACCAATCCCTGGCTCTCCAGGCTATCGAGCAAGCGCGCCAGGGTCGGCCCTTCAACGCCGACGCTCTGCGCCAGCTCACGCTGGGTCGGAGCCTCTTCGAAACGGGCCAGGTGCAACAGCACCAGCCAGCGTGCCTGGGATAGATTGAGCCCGGCCAGGCGCCGGTCCAGCTCGGCGCGCCAGCCGCGGGACATCTGGGCCAGCTGCATGCCGAAGCGGTGTTGGTTGTCAGTCAGGGGCATAAACAACTCTATGGATAGAACTAATTATTAGCCAGCTAACCATGCTCCAGCCCTCCAGGCAAGGCTGGCTGAGCCACAAGCGTCCGATAATCGTCATAAAGCATGACAAAGGTCATCAGTACAGCCCGTTACAGCTCAAACTCCGCAGCCAGCGCCGCACGGATGCAATACAGCACCCCTTCCGGCACCCGTTGGCCAAATTGCGGGGCGATGGCCGTCACCGGCGGCAGCTCGCCTTCGCCATCGAGGAAGGCATCCTGGACTTCCATCATCAAATCCTCAGGCAGGTCCAGGGCCTGATCCAGGCTCAGTTCCTGACGGCCAATGGCTTCGGCCAGCAGGCTGTAGACGTTCTTTTCACTGCAATTGAGCTGGCCGGCAATCTGCGCAGGCGTCATACCGGCGCGGGCCAGGCTGACCAACTCGTGACGCAAGTCGAGCACCACCTTCGGTGCCTCGGCGCTCTCGCCGCCGTTGAGCACTTCGAGGAACGCCTGGCCATAACGCTCCAGCTTGCGGGCGCCGACGCCGCTGACCTGGGCCATGTCGCTGAGGCTGGTGGGTTGGCTGCGCAGCATTTCCAGCAGGGTCGAATCGGGGAAGATGACGTACGGCGGTACGCTGTGCTCTTCGGCCAATTTGCGCCGCAGGGTGCGCAAGGCCTCCCACAGCTCGCGCTCTTCGGCACGCACCAGCTGGCTGGCTGGGCTACCGCCGCTGCTGGAGGATTTGGCCGTAGTCTGCGGCTTGAGGTCGCGGCGCAACTGCAGGTTCACTTCGCCACGCAGCAGCGGCCGGCAACTGTCGGACAAGCGCAGACCGCCATAGCCCTCCAGGTCGATGTCGACCAGGCCACGGGCAACCAGTTGGCGGAACAACGAGCGCCATTCGTTTTCACCGACGGATTTGCCGACACCGAATACCGAAAGCTTCTCGTGGCCAAAGTTACGCACCTTCTCGGTGTCCTTGCCCACCAGCACATCGACCAGGTGACCCACGCCGTAGCGCTGGCCGGTGCGGAACACCGCCGACAGGGCCTGACGCGCAGGCTCGGTGGCATCCCAGGTCTGCACCTGGTCGACGCAGTTGTCGCAGTGCCCGCATGGTTGCTCGAGCACCTCGTCGAAATAGGCCAGTAGCGACTGACGACGGCAGCGGGTTTCTTCGCACAGCGCCAGCATGGCGTCGAGCTTGTGCTGTTCGATGCGCTTGTGGCGCTCATCGCCTTCGGAGTTCTGCAGCATCTGCTTGAGCATCACCATGTCCTGCAGGCCGTAGGCCATCCAGGCATCCGAAGGCAGGCCATCACGGCCGGCACGACCGGTTTCCTGGTAGTAGGCCTCAAGCGACTTGGGCAGATCCAGGTGGGCGACGAAGCGCACGTTGGGCTTGTCGATGCCCATGCCGAAAGCAATGGTGGCGACCATGATCAGGCCTTCCTCATTGAGGAAGCGATGCTGGTTGCTCGAACGGGTCTCGGCAGGCAGGCCGGCGTGATAGGGCAAGGCCGGGAAGCCCTGCTCGCAGAGGAAGGCGGCGGTCTCGTCGACCTTCTTGCGCGACAGGCAGTACACGATACCGGCGTTTCCCCGGCGCTCGCCGAGAAACGCCATCAGCTGCTTGCGGGGCGACTCCTTGGGCACGATGCGGTAGAAAATGTTCGGCCGGTCGAAGCTCGACAGGAAGCGCTCGGCACCTTGCAGGTGCAGGCGCTGGACGATCTCTTCGCGGGTACGCATGTCGGCCGTGGCGGTCAGGGCAATGCGCGGTACATGCGGGAACAGCTCGGCCAGTTGGCCCAGTTGCAGATACTCAGGACGGAAGTCGTGGCCCCATTGCGAAACGCAGTGGGCCTCATCGATGGCGAACAAGGAAATATCCAGGTCGCGCAAGAAATCCAGCATGCGCGGCTGCACCAGGCGCTCGGGAGCAAGGTAGAGCATCTTCACTTCGCCCCGGCGCAGACGCCCGGCCAGCTCGCGCTGTTGCTCGGCACTGAGCGTCGAGTTCAAGGCAGCCGCTGCCACGCCCAGCTCGTCGAGCGTGGCAACCTGGTCGTCCATCAACGCGATCAGCGGCGAGACCACCACGGTAAGACCTGGTCGCAGCAGCCCGGGGACCTGGAAACACAGCGACTTGCCGCCACCGGTGGGCATCAGTACCAGCGCATCGCCGCCGTTGGCTACACATTCGATGATCGCTGCCTGGCGCCCACGGAAACTGTCGTAGCCGAAGATGTCCTTGAGGACGCGCTGAGCCTGTTCGAGCATTGCTAACTCCGAAATCGCCGTACCATCCTGGACACAGGCTGGACGATAAACCCGCCCTGCACACGTGCGAATGCGTAAGCAGCTTTTGCCAGAGGCCCCGCAAAAGGCTGCTCTGGCTGAAAAATCGCGGATTATACCCCACTGGCTGCTGCGAAAGGACGCTGTGCTGACAGACGTTCCCTTTGCCCCGTCGCGCCAGCAAGGTGCTAGAATTCCATATCGATTATTCCCCAAGGTAGCCCCGTAATGTCCTTCGCCGAGCAACTGACCCGCCTGCAAGCCTTCCTCGACGCCGACGAGCTGCACGAAGAAGCGCTGGACTACGTCGCCGCCCACGGCTACCTGACCGCGCTGTCGATCACTGCCGAAGACGTCCCAGAGCGTGAATGGATCGATGCGCTGTTCGCCGAGGAACCTCATTACACCAGCGATGCCCAGCGCGTCGAAATCGAAGCCACCCTGGTCGCCCTGAAAGCCCATATCGGCCGTCAGCTGGCCAGCGACGATGAATTCGAGCTGCCATGCGATCTGGACCTGACCGAAGAGCCGGACGATTCCGACCTGCGCGGTTGGTGCATCGGCTTTATGGAAGGGGTGTTCCTGCGCGAAGAAGCCTGGTTCGAGAACGCCGAGGAAGAAGTCAGCGAGATGCTGCTGCCGATCATGGTCGGTTCCGGTCTGTTCGACGAGCAGCCAGAGTTCGCCGACATTGCCAGCGATGCCAACCTGCAGGACGACATGATCGTGCAGATTCCTGAGGCACTGACTGCGCTGTTCCTGCTGCTGCACGCTCCGGACGAGAAGCCAGCCCTGCTCAAACCGCGTCATCACTGATACAGCCGTGCGCTACCTGCTGCTGGCCATCGGCTGGCTCAGCGTCGCGCTGGGAGTGCTGGGGATCTTCCTGCCGGTGTTGCCCACCACTCCCTTTCTGTTGCTGGCAGCGGCCTGTTTCGCCCGCAGCTCGCCACGTTTTCATGATTGGTTGATCAACCATCCCACGCTCGGTCCATGGATCCGCGACTACCTCAGCGGTGAAGGGATCCCACTCAAGGGCAAGGTCTACGCCATCGGCCTGATGTGGGCCAGCATCGGCCTGTCGTGCTACCTGGTGCCGTTATTCTGGGCCAGGGCCTTCATGCTCAGCAGTGCGGTGCTGGTGAGCCTGTACATCCTCAAGCAGAAGACCTTGCGCCGGTCCTGATACTCATCCGTTTCAGTACCGGCCTCATCGCTGCGCGTTTGTCCTGCGATGAGGCCAGCCCTGCCAATCCGCCTAGACGTTATCCACCTTCAACGAGTGATCATTGAGCATGCCGTTGATGATGGTCGCGGTGTCATGCCCCGAGGCGATCAACCCACCCGCCCCCGCCGAGACGCCGTAGTGCTGGGCCAGATCGACCCCGGCCAGGTCGATGGTCTGGGTAGGCGTAGCCCCCGCCACGCTGCTGACCTCGATGGTCGAGACCACGTTGCTGCCGGTGCCACTGACCTTGAAGTGCAGGTAATCATCCAGCGATGCCGCCGTGGCGTTCTCCCCTTGCAGCAACTGCGACAGGTCCAGGTGATCGCTGCCTGGAGTAAAGTCGGTGACCCGATCATGGCCGCTGTCGCCCTTCTGCCAGACGAAGGTGTCGTTGCCGCTGCCGCCAGTGAGGGTGTCGTCGCCCGGGCCACCAATCAGGATGTCATTGCCCGCCCCACCCTTGAGCACATCATTGCCCAGCCCGCCGCTGAGCAGGTTGTCCGCACCATTGCCGATCAGCGTATCGTGGTAGTCCGAGCCGATCAGGTTTTCGATACTGACCAAGCTATCCAGACCGCCCCCTCCGGTGTTCTGTTGACCCGCGACGTTCAGATCGATAGTCACCGCACTTGCCGCCGAGGCATAACTGGCCGTGTCGTTACCCGCCCCGCCGTTGAGCAGGTCATTGCCGGCCCCGCCAATCAACAGGTCGTCGCCGTCACCGCCGTACAGGCTGTCGTTGCCCGCGCCCCCCACTAGCACATCGTGTCCATCACCCCCGTTGAGGGTGTCATCGCCGGCGCCCGCCAACAGCACATCATCGCCTGCGGTACCGTTGACGACACTGCCCGCCTGGTAGGTGATATCCAGCGCAGCCGCGGTCGTGCCACCGTGGTTGTCGCTGGCCGTGTAGCTGCCGTGATAGACCTCATTCTGGGCATTGGCGTAGTCGATCACCATGCTCAGTTTGTACAGCTCGGCCGCCTTGCTATTGCCATAGGCGTTCTCGGTATTGACCACGTGGATGCTGTACAGCCCATCGTGGTCGGCGGTGAAGCTACTGCCATTGGCGACGGCCTGATAACTGCCGCCGGCTTCTTTCCACTCCATCAGCAGGTTGCCTTGCGGCCGATCGTGATCGAGCTTGAGCGTCTCGCCTTTGCGCAGGCTAACGCTGATCACATCCTCATCGTTGGCGTTGCCGTTACTGATCGAGCCGAGGTAGCCAGCAATCACCAGCGCAGCGGTCATCGAAGTCGAGTTAGCGACGAAGGCGCTGCGGTCGAGCTCCTTGAGCTGATTGGCAGACTTGTTGTCGTTGCCATCGAACTTGATCGGCTGCCCGCTACCACTGGCAGCGAAACCTGCCCCCTTGTCGGCGAAGCCTGTGTTGAAGGTGATCGGCGCGGCGCTCAAGCGGTCATGATCAGGGTCGCTGTCATTGGCCAGCAGGGCCTCGGCTGGAACGCTGAGGCTAGCACCGGCGATATTGGTGATGATGTGATCATCGCCCGCCACGGGGGCATGGTTGCTGTTGATCTTGACCACCAGGTTGGCGCTGCTGGTATCGCCATCGTTGTCGCTGACGGTGAAGCCGAACTTCTCGACCTGGCTGCTACCGGTGTCCTTGGGCGGCTTGTAGGTGAACTCGCCAGTGTCCATGTCGACCATCAGCACGCCACCCAGGGCGGTCTTGATACCGAGGGTATGGGTGGCAGGATGGAACGCCGCCTTGTCCACGCCGCCCACGGCGCTATAACCGCCCTGCCCGGCATTGGCTTTCGGGTCGAAGGTGTAGGTCACGCCATCGACCAACAGCGCCTTGATGAAGCCCCCATCGGCACCGAAATGACCGCCACTGGGCAAGCTGCCGGTGATCGGCGAGCCCTGCACTGTGCCCGTAAGCACTGCGCTGAGCTGACTGAGGTCGGTTACCACCACCGAGTTGGTGTCGGTGTGGCTGGTGCCATCGTAGGCCAGGGGGTTGAGGTTGGTTTCATTGACTCCCGTGCCCATGCCAATGGCGTAGGACTTGATGCCATTGCTATCGAGGAAGTTTTCCCAGCTGGTTTCCCGTACCGGCGTCATCGCATGCCCTGTGGTGGGCTCGCCATCGGAGAAGAAGTAGCTGATGTTCTGCGCACCCAGCAACTTGCCCTCTTTGCCGAACGCCGTCTGCGCGCTGCTGGCGGCGGAGTCGTAATAGGTCGAGCCGTCCGCCTTGAGACCGGCGACGATGGCCTTGGCCTGGTCGATCGAGACCCAGACATCGGACTTGACCGAAGCACCGGTGGCGAAGGTGACGATCTGCACCTTGATATCGCCCATATCATCGTACTTGTCGAGCAAGGCGTTAATCGCTTCCTTGGCCAGATCCAGACGGCTCAGGCCTGGCACACCGGATCTTAAGGTCATGCTGCCGGACACATCGATCACCAGCAGGATGTTGGAGTCCACCTGGCCTGGGGTGATCGAGCGTTCGGCGCAGACGGCCTTGGGCACGTCATCAACGATGTTGATGGCAATGGTGCTGGTGATGCTGTTGCCCAAAGCGTCGGTGGCTTTGTAGGTGAAGGTTTCGCTGATCCGGTTGGCGCCGTCGTCGGCCCCTCCCGGAGTCTTCGGTGCCGAGGTCAGGGTATAGGTGTAGGAGCCATCGGCCTTGAGCAACAATTGCCCGAATTGGCCGACAGCGTCGCCGACCAGGGTGTAGGTCAGCGGACCGACACCGCCGCCGACCGAACCGACCAATGTGCCCGATGCTGTCTCGGCGGTGGAGCCTGGATTACTGCCGGTGACGTTGCCGGCCGCCAGGTCGTTGCCGTCCTTGTTCAGGTCCAGGGCTTTCTCGTACACCGTAACGTCGTTGTCGGCACACGCGATCAGTTTGCTGTCATGCACCTTGATGCTGATGGTGGTGGTGCTTTGGTCACCGTCGGCATCGCGGATGGTGTAGACGAAGGTGTCAATGGCCCCCGCGGGTGCCACGCTATTGGGGTTGGCGTGATAGACCGCATTGCCCTTGGCATCCAGGGTCAGGTAGCCATAGTCGCCCTGCACCTGGGTGGCCAGCTGGCCGACCGCCGAGGTCGAAGTGTCGGAGC
>Ga0247827_10000055_pt1 | contig 54801 bp, 44 predicted proteins | sample 12C_Control_Day2_FD_194414 | JGI IMG/M metagenome (GOLD analysis project Ga0247827, IMG submission 194414) | Soil microbial communities from agricultural site in Penn Yan, New York, United States - 12C_Control_Day2 | ecosystem: Environmental > Terrestrial > Soil > Agricultural land | place... | reverse complement strand
CCACGATCAGGCGTGGGTCGCGCTGGAAGTTGCGGTTGGCGGTGTAGGGCATCCAGTGGGCATCCAGCTTGAGCTGGCTGGCGATACCGGCGGTAGCGGTTTCGGGCATGTTCATCGGCGGTTCCTCGGAAGACGATTAAGCAACGATGGATGTTGTTGCAGCTAAATTGGCACGGCGATAAAGTCTGAAAAAGCCAACATTTCTAATCTTCAGACAGGCCCTGACTAAACTAATGAGCCGACGCCCCGATCCACTCGCCCAAGTCAGCGATTTCGACATCCGCCTGCTGAAGATCTACCGCAGTGTCGTCGAGTGCGGCGGCTTCTCGGCCGCGGAAAACGTGCTGGGCATTGGCCGTTCGGCCATCAGCCAGCAGATGAACGACCTCGAACAGCGGCTCGGCCTGCGTTTATGCCAACGCGGGCGCGCCGGCTTCTCGCTGACCGAAGAAGGCCGCGAGGTCTACCACTCAGCCCTGCAACTGCTCAGCGCCCTGGAAAGCTTCCGCACAGAGGTCAATGGCCTGCACCAGCATTTGCGTGGCGAGCTGAACATTGGCCTGACCGACAACCTGGTGACCTTGCCGCACATGCGCATTACCCACGCGCTGGCCGAACTCAAGGACCGCGGGCCCGATGTGCGAATCCAGATCCGCATGATCGCACCCAGTCAGGTCGAGCACGGCGTGCTCGATGGCAGCCTGCATGTCGGGGTAGTGCCGCAGACCAGCCCGCTTTCGGGCCTCGAGTACCAACCGTTGTACAGCGAGCGCTCGCTGCTGTACTGCGCGGTCGGCCACCCGCTGTTCTATGCCGACGACCAGCAGATCGACGACGACCGCCTGAATAGCCAGGAAGCCATCACTCCCACCTTCCGCCTGCCGGCTGAAATCCAGGCGCATTACCAGGCGCTGAACTGCACGGCCAGCGCTTCGGACCGCGAAGGCATGGCGTTTCTCATTCTTACCGGGCGCTACATCGGCTACCTGCCAGACCACTACGCCACGTTCTGGGTGCAGCAAGGTCGCTTGCGTGCTCTCAAGCCCCGGCAACGCTTCTATGACCTGAGCCTCAGCTGGGTAACGCGCAAGGGCCGGCGGCCGAACCTGGTGCTGGAAAGCTTCCTCGAAAGCCTGGCTGCGACACGCTGATGCCAGTCTGTGCCGCAAACGCTTGTCACTTCGGCACAGGCAGGTAATCTTGTCGACAGCCGCAGCCACTGACCCGTACGGAATCGTCCATGACCCTAGAAGTCCCTGCGCATCGCCTCTCCGCCTCGGGCAAGCCCGCGGGCCGCATCCGCCAGAAGAACGAACAGGCCATTATCCAGGCCGCCGAAGACGAGTTTGCCCGCCATGGTTTCAAGGGCACCAGCATGAACACCATCGCCCTCAAGGCGGGGTTGCCCAAGGCCAACCTGCATTACTACTTCACCAACAAGCTGGGCCTGTACATTGCCGTGCTCAGCAACATCATCGAATTGTGGGACAGCACCTTCAACGCTTTGAGCGTCGACGACGACCCTGGCGAAGCCCTGAGCCAGTACATCCGCACCAAGATGGAGTTCTCGCGGCGCAACCCGCAAGCTTCGCGGATCTTCGCCATGGAGGTGATCAGCGGCGGCACCTGCCTCAGTGAGTACTTCAGTGCCGACTACCGCGAATGGTTCCGCGGCCGGGCCGCAGTGTTCCAAGCCTGGATCGAAGCCGGCAAGATGGACCCGGTCGACCCGGTACACCTGATCTTCCTGCTGTGGGGCAGTACCCAGCATTACGCCGACTTCGCCACCCAGATCTGCCAGGTAACCGGCCGCAGCCGCCTGACCAAACAGGACATGGAAGACGCGAGCAACAATCTTATCCACATCATTCTGAAGGGCTGCGGCATCAAGCCGGTTGCCTGATCGTCATTTATGCCTTCTACCCTGCTCGACCTCTGCGAATACCGCGAGGAAATCCGCAAAAGCCGCTTCATCACCCTGGCCGGGCCGATCAGCAGTGCCGCCGATGCGATGAGTTTCATCGAACGCCACAGCGACCTGGCCGCCACCCACAACTGCTGGGCCTGGAAGCTTGGCGCCCAATACCGCAGCAGCGATGACGGCGAACCTGGCGGTACCGCGGGGCGGCCGATCCTCGCGGCCATCGAAGCGCAGGACTGCGACCAAGTGGTGGTGCTGGTGATCCGCTGGTACGGCGGCATCCAGCTGGGCACCGGCGGCCTGGCCAGGGCCTATGGCGGCGGCGCCAACAAGTGCCTGCAACAGGCCCCCAAGCGGCTGCTGGTGCAGCGCAGCGAATTCACCTGCAGTTGCAGTTTCAGCGAACTGGCACTGGTGAAGCTGCGCCTGGCGGAGGTTGACGGCCTGGTCCTGGATGAACAATTCACCGCCAATGGCGTGGACCTGCTGATTGCACTCGGCGACACCCACCTTGCGCCACTGCAGCAGCAGTTGGCCGACTTGAGCCGCGGGCGCATTCTGCTCGAAGCACGTTGAACATTGCCCACAGCAACTGTGGGCCGGCCTGTGGATAAGCTTGGGGCACTCGCTTGCAGGCTAATGTTTTCAAGGCCCGCAGAGCTTTGATCATATTTTGATCACTGTTTGATGACAGCCGCAACGTGCTGAATGCGCGGGAGTTATCCCCAGCGCAAGGCCGCAAGCGCCAGTCTGCGGCTCCTCAGCTTGCACACAATAACTGTGGAACAGCCTGTGGATAACCCGTGCGTCAACAGGCGAAGCGCCCGGCCACGCAAGGCTACGGGGCGACTGATCGTTTTTTAACCAGCTAGCGGGCAAGGCTTGAGATTGCCGGGGCTGCTTTGCAGCCCTTTCGCGACACAAGGCCGCTCCTACAGGGGATCGCATACTCCTGTAAGAGCGGCCTTGTGTCGCGATGGGCCGCAAAGCGGCCCCGGTGCATTATCCTCAATACCTTTCCTCGCCAACCGATCACGGAGCGCATCCACATGGCTAACGCAAAAACCGCACTTATCGTCGGCGCCTCGCGCGGGCTGGGCCTGGGCCTGGTGCAACGCCTGCACGAAGACGGCTGGAACATTACCGCCACCGTGCGCAACCCGCAGCAGCCCGGCGCCCTGGCGGATGTGCCAGGCGTGCGCATCGAACAGCTGGAAATGAACGACACGGCCCAGCTCGATGGCCTGAAGCAACGCCTGCAAGGCCAGGTGTTCGATCTGGTGTTCGTCAACGCGGGTGTCATGGGCCCCCTGCCACAAGACCTGGAGACGGTGCAGAACAAGGACATCGGCGACCTGTTCATGACCAACGCCGTGGCGCCTATCCGCGTGGCCCGCCGCCTGGTCGGTCAGGTACGCGAAGGCAGCGGCGTGCTGGCCTTCATGAGCTCGATCCTGGGCAGCGTGACTATCCCCGACGGCGGCGAAATCTGCCTGTACAAGGCCAGCAAGGCAGCCCTGAACTCGATGATCAACAGCTTTGTCGTGGAACAGCAACGGCCCGACCTGTGCGTGCTGGCCATGCACCCTGGCTGGGTGAAAACCGACATGGGTGGCGAAAACGCCGAGATCGACGTACTGACCAGCACCCGCGGCATGCTCGAACAGATCAAGGCACAAAGCGGCAACGCTGGCCTTCGCTTCATCAACTACAAGGGCGAACCCTTGGTCTGGTGATTCACCAGGTCGCAGCCTGGCCGGGCGCAATGCCCGGCCAGGCTCTGTAGAATGGCGGCAACCGTACCTGATCGAGATGACCCACTATGTATGACTGGTTGAACGCCCTGCCCAAGGCCGAACTGCACCTGCACCTGGAAGGCTCGCTGGAGCCCGAGCTGCTGTTCGCCCTGGCCGAGCGCAACAAGATCGCCTTGCCCTGGGCCGATGTGGAGACCTTGCGCGGTGCCTATGCTTTCAACAACCTGCAGGAGTTCCTCGACCTGTATTACCAGGGCGCCGACGTGCTGCGCACCGAGCAGGACTTCTACGACCTGACCTGGGCCTACCTGCAACGCTGCAAGGCGCAGAACGTCATCCACAGCGAACCGTTCTTCGACCCTCAGACCCACACCGACCGCGGCATCCCGTTCGAAGTGGTGCTCAACGGCATCAACCAGGCGCTGAAGGACGGCCGTGAACAGCTCGGCATCAGCAGTGGCCTGATCCTCAGCTTCCTGCGCCACCTCAGTGAAGAGCAGGCGCAGAAAACCCTCGACCAGGCGCTGCCGTTTCGCGACGCGTTCATCGCCGTTGGCCTGGACAGCTCGGAAATGGGCCACCCGCCGAGCAAGTTCCAGCGTGTGTTCGATCGCGCCCGCAGCGAAGGCTTCGTCGCCGTGGCGCATGCTGGCGAGGAAGGCCCACCCGAATACATCTGGGAGGCCCTGGACCTGCTGAAGATCAAACGCATCGACCACGGCGTGCGCGCCATCGAGGACGAGCGGCTGATGCAGCGCATCATCGACGAGCAGATCCCGCTCACGGTGTGCCCACTGTCGAACACCAAGCTCTGCGTGTTCGACCACATGAGCCAGCACAACATCCTCGACATGCTCGAGCGCGGCGTGAAGGTAACCGTCAACTCGGATGACCCGGCCTACTTCGGTGGCTACGTCACCGAGAACTTCATGGCCCTGCACACCCACCTGGGCATGACCGAAGACCAGGCCCGCCGACTGGCGCAGAACAGCCTGGACGCGCGATTGGTGTGACTGGAACGGCGACGTTGCGCTCAACCAACCTGTAACGTCGCCACGCGGGCAATGCGATTGATCTGCTGGATACCCAGCGCAGAAATATGCAATGCCCGCGAATCCTCGGCCTCGCGCATCCAGCCAGATTGCAGGAACAGCCGGAACAAGGCCTGCCCCAGCACGCCGCCCAGGTGCGGCCCCTGGTCGTTCCACTCGGTGCAGCGGCAGATCACACAGCCGCGTTGCTGATGCGGCGCCAAGGCGTCGATGTAGACCCCGACCAAAGCCAACTGCGTCCGCCCCTCCTCGCTTACCATCAGCTGTCGACCACTACCCTCCAGCCAGCCGGCCACCACCAGACGGTGATACAGCTCACCGGCCAGTTCCCCGCCCAGGTGATCGCCACAGCGACGCGCCCTGCGTATCGACATGGGCAGCGATGATACCGGCGCCTTGGCCCGTTCCCCCCTGGCGCTCTCCAACTGGACACTGGCCAAGGCCTCCACCGCTGCCCCGACTTGCGGGGTGGCCAGCCGGAAATAGCGCTTGCGGCCCCGTGCTTCATGCCGGAGCAAGCCGGCCGACGACAACAACGAAAGGTGAGCGCAGGCCGATGACGAGGTCAGGCCTGTCATTACCGCGAGTTCGTTGGCCAGCCGCGGCGTGCCATCGATCAATGCCCACAACATGGCACTGCGCTTGGGGTCGGCCATCAGGCTGGCAATCTGGCTGATACTGCTGGCTGCGTTCATGTCCCTGTAACTCCCTGCAAGTTCACTTTGTGGATGCGATGGCCACCCCTGGCAGGGAAGCGCCTCTCGCTGGCACTGGCCTGGTTCGCCAGTATAAGCCGCAAAAAACGCCATTCAGGCAGCGCCACGCAGTGGCACCACCGGCAAAAAACCACTGGGTATACCTACCCATGGCAAGCAGCGAAACTGTGCGCGAAACCTGCCTGGACCGCGCGGGCAAGCAGCCCGGCACACATGGCAGGAGCAAGGAAACGACAGGCGGAAAAAACACCGGATGCAACTTCGGACGCGGCCGACAACCAATTTCCACAAGTAGCGCAAGCTAAAGCGAAGGTTCCACGGGCTTGCGGGCATTGCGTCCCAAGCAGGAAAAAACATGTAGAAAACGTTTCCGCCGACCGTCAGTCAGGTCACTGATGCAGGTCATGGCAGGCAGAAGGTGTAACGCTACACTTCATCCGCTCTCCCCCTTTGGAGGTATGCCGCGATGAAAATTGTCGTCAGCGCGTCGAGCCGAAACCCAGCCTGCCCCTGGCAGGTCCAGCTCGATCAACACGTGGTCAGTTTCCGCAGCGAGGCCGAGGCGCGTGCCTTCGTCGCCACGCTGGAAAACCGCCTGCAGGCACCTCACCCGCTTATGCGGGAGCCTTGGCCGACAAGCGTCGGGTCAGCAGCGCGACACTGACCACCAGCGCCCCGCACAGGCTGATCACCAGCGCCATCGGCACCGCACTGCCATCATGCAGCAGCCCGACCAGCGCCGCTGCGCCGGCGGCGACGCTGAACTGCAGGCAGCCCATCAGCGCCGAGGCACTGCCGGCCCGTGCGCCCTGCCCGCTCATGGCACAGGCAGAGGCGTTGGGGATGATGCAGCCGAGGCTGGAGATGCAGACGAAAAGCGGTACCAGCAGTGGCCACAGCTGTGTTGGATGCATTGCCGCCACGCCCAGCAACACCAGGCCCGCAGCCAGGTACAGCCACACTGCACGCGCCAGCAGGAACGCCGGCCCGCGTTTGGCCAGCAAGCGTGCATTCACCTGCGCCACAAGGATAAAGCCGGCGGCATTGGTGCCGAACAACCAGCCGTAATGCTCGGCCGGCACGCCGTAGAGCTTGATGAACACGAAAGGTGAACCGGCGATGTAGGCAAACATGCCGGCGATGGCGATACCACCGGTCAGGGCATGGCCGATGAACACCCGGTCAGCGAACAGGCGCAAGTACTGGCGCAAGGCGCCAGACAGCGGTTGCCGCGGTATGTGCTCGGGCAGGCTTTCCGGCAGGCCCAGGCTGACCGCCAACAGGCAGCCGGCGCTGAACAGGCTCAGGGCGAGGAAGATCGATTGCCAGCCGGCCACGTTCACCAGCACCCCGCCCAGCATCGGTGCCAGGATTGGCGCCAGGCCCATGACCAGCATCAGTTGCGAGAACACCTTGGCCGAGGCCACCGGGTCGCACTTGTCACTGACGATGGCCCGCGACAGCACCATCCCGGCGCAACCGCCCAACGCCTGGACGAAACGCGCCAGCACCAGGGTGTCGAGGTTGGGGGCATAGGCACAGGCCAGGGATGCCAGGGTGAACAGGGTCACCCCGAACATCAGCGGCTTGCGTCGGCCAAAGCGGTCAGCCACCGGTCCGTAGGCCAGTTGCCCGATGGACAGGCCAAGGAAGTAGGCGGCCAAGGTGGCCTGGACATGTTTTTCGTCGGTGGCGAACGCCTGCGCCATGGCCGGGAAGGCGGGCAGGTAGAAGTCGATCGCCAAGGGCCCGAACGCACTGAGTGCGCCCAGGATGAGCACCATTCGCAGGTTCATCAGGAATCCATAGCAGGCTAAGCAAGTGCTCGATTCTACCTGCTGTGGACCCCTTCAGTACGAAAACATTTGCAACAAACTGACCCCTGCAAGGGCAACTGCCTTGCTCACAACCCACGGGCTGGCGAGGTCCCTGTGGGAGCGGGCGTGCCCGCGAAGCAGGCGCCGCGGTGGATGGCACCGGCTGCGCCGGTGTTCGCGGGCGCGCCCGCTCCCACAGGTAAGTGTTCAGGCAAGTTCGGCCTGATAGCCTTCATCGCGAATGGCCGTGAGGATCTGCTCCTGCGCCAATTCACTCTGCACCCGCACCTGCCTGGCCGCCAGGTCGACCTCCACCTTGGCCGCAGCATCCTGCTCCTGCACCGCCCGGGTCACGGCCTTCACGCAATGGCCGCAGGTCATGCCTTGTACATTGAACACTTGCATGGGGTTATCTCCTTCAGGTTTTCCAAGAGTTTCAAGCTTGCCATCGGGGCAAGGTCAAGACTTGCCGACTACAGCCGGGGTGGAAATCCGCGCTCGCGTCGGCCAAGCTGCGCCTTTGATGATCAGGCAAGCAGGAGATTCTTCATGTTCAGGGCAGCATTGGGCGTCGTCGGGCTATTGAGCACGCTGGCTGCAGTGCCACCGGCCAGTGCCGAGGGCAACTCGGACTACAGCGTGCTGATCATTTCCCGGGAGCGCCTGGAGGTGGCCACCAGTTGCGAAATCGGCATCTACCTCAACGATCAGCTCTCCGGGCGCGTGTTCCAGGAGCAGTCCACTTCGTTCAACCTGCCGCCCGGCCCGGTGGACGTGCGCCTGCGCCTGCTTCCCGGGCAAATGCCCGGCTGCGCCCCCGGTGTGGAGGACCAACGCAGCACGCGACTGAACCTGCAGGCGGGCCAGATCAACAAATACCGGATCGCCATGGGGCAACATGGGCTGGAGTTGAAGCGAGCCGGCCTGGGCTATTGACCTTACCTGCGTGGCAAGGTTGATGCTGGAGGCCTGTCCAAGGAGGAGAGCCATGCCCGCATCCACCACATACGACCTGCCGATCTCCGGCATGACCTGCGCCAGCTGTGCTGGCCGGGTCGAACGCGCCCTGCGCAAGGTCACCGGCGCTGAACAGGTCAGCGTCAACCTCGCCACCGAACAGGCCCGGGTCCAGGCCCCGGCCAACAGCCTGCCCGCACTGGTCGATGCCGTACGCGAAGCCGGCTACGGCGTGCCCACCCGCACCGTCGAACTGCAGATTGGCGGCATGACCTGCGCCAGTTGCGTCGGCCGCGTAGAGCGCGCCCTCGGCAAGCTGCCGGGAGTTGAACAGGTCAGCGTCAACCTGGCCAGCGAACGCGCGCACCTCGAAGTGCTCGCTGCCCTCGACGACAACCAGCTGATCGACGCCGTGCAAAAGGCCGGTTACAGCGCCAGCCTGCCGCAAACCGCCAGGGACGACCAAAACGCTGCCCAACGCCGCCTGCGTAACGAACGCCTGGCGGTCGGCGCAGCTTTGCTGCTCGCCCTGCCGCTGGTAGTGCCAATGGTGGTGCAACCGTTTGGCATGCACTGGATGTTGCCAGCATGGGTGCAGTTCCTGCTGGCCACACCGGTGCAGTTCATTCTCGGCGCGCGGTTCTACGTGGCCGCCTGGAAGGCCGTGCGCGCCGGTACCGGCAACATGGACCTGCTGGTGGCCCTGGGCACCAGCGCCGGCTACGGCCTGAGCCTTTACCAGTGGGCGCAAGCCCCCGCCGGCATGGCCCCTCATCTGTACTTCGAAGCCTCGGCCGTGGTGATTGCCCTGGTACTGCTGGGCAAGTACCTGGAAAGCCGTGCCAAGCGCCAGACTGCCAGCGCCATCCGTGCCCTCGAGGCCCTGCGCCCGGAACGGGCCTTGCGCCTGGTCGATGGCCGGGAGGAAGACGTGGCCATTGCCCAACTGCGCCTCGGCGACCTGGTGCTGGTCAAACCCGGCGAGCGCTTCCCGGTCGATGGCGTGGTGGAAGACGGCAGCAGCCATGCCGATGAAGCCCTGATCAGCGGCGAGAGCCTGCCAGTGCCCAAGCAGCCAGGGGACAGCGTCACCGGTGGGGCCATCAACGGCGAAGGCCGGCTGCTGGTACGTACCCAGGCACTGGGTACCGAAACCGTGCTGGCACGCATCATCCGCCTGGTGGAAGACGCCCAGGCGGCCAAGGCTCCGATCCAGAAGCTGGTCGACCGGGTCAGCCAGGTATTCGTCCCGGCCGTGCTGGTACTGGCGCTGATCACCCTGGTCGGCTGGTGGCTGGCCGGCGCACCGCTGGAAACCGCGCTGATCAATGCCGTCGCCGTGCTGGTCATCGCCTGCCCGTGTGCACTCGGCCTGGCCACGCCCGCAGCAATCATGGCCGGCACCGGGGTCGCCGCCCGCCACGGCATTCTGATCAAGGACGCCGAAGCCCTGGAGCGTGCCCATGCGGTCAACCGGGTGGTGTTCGACAAGACCGGCACCCTCACCTCCGGCAGCCCACGAGTGGTCCACAGCGAGGCGCAGGTGGGCAGCAACGCCGACCTGCACCGCCTGGCCGGCGCCCTGCAGCGCGGCAGTGAACACCCGCTGGCCAAGGCGGTGCTGGATGCCTGTGCCGAACAGGGTCTGGAGGTACCCATCGTCGCCGACAGCCAGTCGCTGACCGGGCGTGGCATCGCCGGGCGCGTGGAAGGCCGTGAACTGGCGCTGGGCAACCGCCGCCTGCTCGACGAAAGCGCATTGCCACCCGGTGACCTGGCCGCCAAGGCCCAGGCCTGGGAAGCCGAGGGGCGCACCCTTTCATGGCTGATAGAACGCGGCGCGCAGTCGCGGGTGCTGGGCCTGTTCGCCTTTGGTGACAGCCTCAAGCCCGGCGCCGCGCAGGCAATCGATACCCTGCACGCGCAACACATCAGCAGCCACCTGCTGACCGGTGACAACCGCGGCAGCGCCAAAGTGGTGGCTGAAGCGCTCGGCATCGACGACGTGCATGCCGAAGTGCTGCCAGCCGACAAGGCCGCGACCGTGGCCGCGCTCAAGCAGGATGGTGTGGTCGCCATGGTTGGCGATGGCATCAACGATGCGCCGGCTCTGGCCGCCGCCGATATCGGCATTGCCATGGGCGGCGGTACCGATGTGGCCATGCAGGCCGCCGGCATCACCCTGATGCGCGGCGACCCCCGCCTGGTACCGGCCGCCCTGGAAATCAGCCGCAAGACCTATGCGAAGATCCGCCAGAACCTGTTCTGGGCGTTCATCTATAACCTGATCGGCATCCCGCTGGCCGCGCTGGGTTATCTCAACCCGGTACTGGCCGGCGCCGCCATGGCCCTGTCCAGCGTCAGCGTGGTGAGCAACGCGCTGTGGCTCAAGGCTTGGAAACCCATCAGCAACAACCAGGAGGCCCCATGAACATAGGCCAGGCCGCCCGTCGCAGCGGGCTCAGCACCAAGATGATCCGTTACTACGAGTCCATCGGCCTGCTCAAGCCCGCCACGCGCAGCGACAGCGGCTACCGCCTGTACCAGGCGGAAGACTTGCACAGCCTGGCCTTCATCAAGCGCTCCCGCGACCTGGGCTTTTCCCTCGAGGAGGTCGGCAAGCTGCTGACCTTGTGGCAGGACCGCCAGCGCGCCAGCGCCGATGTGAAGGCGCTGGCCATGCAGCACATCGATGACCTGAACCGGCGCATCGAAGAGCTGGTGAGCCTGCGCGATACCCTTGGCGAACTGGTATCGCACTGCCAGGGAGACGAGCGCCCGGACTGCCCGATCCTCAAAGACCTGGCCAATGGCGCTGCGGGTGGCTGCTGTCACTGAGCCAGCCCGCAATCCTTTGGTATGCCATATACGTCCAAACACGACCGAATAGTCACCAACTGCGACTTTCTCCAATAAATACGGGCGTTTTCCTACATTAAACCCGGATGCTGCCGATGCAATTGATACCTGCCTCGTGTATCGAAAACAAAAAATCCGGGAGCGTCGATGAGCATCAAACAGAAACTGACCTGGGCATTCGCGGTCATCGCCGGCTTGCCCATCGTACTTGTAGCCACTTTGGTGGTCCTCAACCTGCGTGGCGAAGCCCGCGACGGATTCCTCGATGGCAGCAGCCGGGAAATCCGCCAGGTCAGCAACGCGATGAACATCTTCTTCCAGGGCATCAACCAGAACGTCGAGTACATGGCCGCGCAGCCCCTGGTCGCCGCCACGGGCAGCGAACTGAACAAGTACATGAGCGCAACCCCGTCCTATGAGCTGGGCGAACAGGCCAGCAAAGTGCTGGAGTTCATGACTCGCCTGGCCACTACCCATCCCAGCTATGCGTACCTCTCCTACGGGGTGAGTGATGGTGGTTACGTCGGCTGGCCGGCCGGGCAGAAGTTCGTCAATTACGACCCGCGCACCCGTCCCTGGTACCAATTGGCAATGGCCAACCCTGGCAAGACCTTGCGTACCGGCGCCTACTACTGGGCTGCCGACGACGCCGTGCTGGTCAGTACCGTGCGCACCGTCGCCAACCAACTGGGCAACCCTGGTGGCGTGGTCAACGTCGACGTGTCGCTCAAAGGCCTCACCGAGATCGTCCAGCAGATCAAGCTGGGTGAAAGCGGCTACGTGCTACTGGTGGAAAACAACGGCAACGTGCTGGTCGACCCCCGTGACGCCAAGCACAACTTCAAGCAACTGGCGAGCTTTGGCGACGGCTACGCCGAGCTGGCCAAGCACGGCAAGGGGCTGGCCGAAGTGGAGCTCAATGGCGTGCGCTACATGGCCAACATCTACCCGGACGAACAGCTGGGCTGGACCCTGATCGGCCTGATCGAGCAGAGCGAAGTGATGCAGACCACCACCCGCCTGACCTGGTTGATCGGCGTAGTGGCCCTGGTACTGGCTGCGCTGTTCGCCGTGGTCGGTGCCACCTTTGCCAAGCTGATCGTGCGCCCGATCAACAGCGTTACCAGCGGCCTTGAAGACATCGCCCAGGGCGAGGGCGACCTGACCCGCAACCTGGAAATCCGTGGCCGCGATGAAACCGCGCAACTGGCCAGCTGGTTCAACCAATTCCTCGGTGCCATTCGCAGCCTGATCCAGCATATCGGTGCTGCCGCCAACAAGATCCTCAGCACCTCCAGCAGCTCGACCCGGGTTTCCAGCGACATGGCCGAAGCCGCAGGCCGCCAGCGCGAAGCGGTGGACATGGTCTCTACTGCTTTCCACGAAATGGTCGCCACCGCCAACGAAGTGGCACGTTCATGCAGCCAGGCGGCGCAGTCGGCCGACAGCGGCCAGCAACAGGCGCGCGAAGGCCAGCAGCAGATTGATGCGGCGGTACATAGCGTTGACCGCCTGAGCCAGGAGATCGAGCAGTCGGCGCAGTCGATCCAGCAGCTGGAGCGTGACAGCAACGCCATACAGTCGATCCTCGGCACCATCCGCTCGATTGCCGAGCAGACCAACCTGCTGGCGCTCAACGCCGCCATCGAAGCCGCCCGTGCCGGCGAGCAGGGCCGTGGCTTTGCCGTGGTTGCTGACGAAGTGCGGGCGCTGGCCAAGCGTACTGCCGACTCCACCGCCGAGATCGACGGCCTGCTGGGCAACCTGGCCAGCCGCACTGCCGAAGTGGCCGCACAGATGCACGCCAGCCTGGAGGTTTCACAGCAGTCGGTGAGCCGCATCGGCCTGGCCCGTGACAGCTTCGGGCAGATCCGCGAGTCGGTGGATGTGATCCGCGACATGAACACCCAGATTGCCACGGCGGCCGAAGAGCAACACCAGGTAGCGGAGGACATCAACCGCCACATCAGCCAGATTCACGGCGATGCGCAACTGGTGGCCGAACTGGCCCAGGCGGCGCGGGTGGATTCGGAGAGCCTGGCCGGGTTGTCCAATGAGCTGGATGCGCTGGTGCGCAGGTTCCGTACCTGATGTATTGCTTTTGCTGGTCTCTTCGCGGGTGAACCCGCTCCCACAGGTACAGCGCTAGTCTCAAGGGCAGCGCAATACCTGTGGGAGCGGGTTCACCCGCGAAGGGGCCCGCACAAGCAACACTACAACTTGAGCTCCCCCGGGGTAGCCCCAAACAACTGCTTGAACGCCGCAATGTAAGCCGAGGTGGAGTCATACCCACATCCCAGCGCCGCCTCGGTAACGTTCTGCCCCGCCTCCAGCAACGCCAGCGATGACAACAGCCGCATGCGCTGCCGCCAGTTGCGAAAGCTCAGCCCCGTCTCCCGCTGGAACAGCCGCATCAGCGTCTTCTCCGAACAGCCCAGCTCCCGCGCCCATTGCTGCAGGGTCTGCGGCTGATCCGGCGCCGCAATCAACCCATTGCACAGTGCCAACAACCCCGGGTGCCGCGGCAGTGGCAGCGAAAAGCCGACCTCGGGGAGCATGCGCAACTGGTCGAGCAGCACCGCCACCAGCCGCGCTTCGGCGCTGTCACCCTCCGGGTAGTCTGCCGGGAACAGGCAGAACTGCTTGATCAGTTCGCGCGCAAGCGGGGTCACTTCCAGTACCCGGCATTGCTCCGGTGCCCACGGGCAGGCATCCCGGCGCACATAAAGGCTACGCATTTCGGCCTGCATCGAGGTGACCACCTCGTGTTCGGCATCGGCTGGTATCCACACGCCCCACTGGGGTGGGGCGAAGTAGCTGCCTTCGCGGGTATACACCCCGAGAACGCCGCTGATGGCGTAGGAGAACTGCACCCAGTCGTGCTGGTGGCGGGTGGTCCACGAGCCGGCGCCGAGGCTTTCGGCTCGTGCATAGAGCGGCCTGGGCAGGTGGTCCAGCGCCGGAATGGGGCGGGGATGTCCGATGATGGGCATGGTGGCTTCTTGTAGTTCTGACCAGACAAGCCTAACAGCTCAGCGCTCGACGATGACGGTCACCCCCTGCCCACCCGCTGCGCAGATCGAAATCAGCCCCCGTCCCTTCCCCGCCTTCGCCAGCAACTTGGCCAGGTTGGCCAATATCCGGCCCCCGGTCGCGGCAAACGGGTGCCCGGCCGCCAGCGAACTGCCCTTGACGTTGAGCTTGCTGCGGTCAATTGCCCCGAGCGGCACATCCAGCCCCAACCGCTCACGGCAATAATCGGCATCTTCCCAGGCCTTGAGCGTGCACAGCACCTGGGCGGCGAAGGCTTCGTGTATCTCGTAATAGTCAAAGTCCTGCAGCGTCAGGCCATTGCGCGCCAGCAGCCGCGGCACCGCATACACCGGTGCCATCAGCAAGCCTTCGCGACCAGTAACGAAATCCACCGCAGCGGTTTCGCCATCGACCAGATAGGCCAGCACCGACAGCCCCTGCTGCTCGGCCCACTCCTCGCTGCCCAGCAATACCAACGAAGCACCATCGGTCAGCGGTGTGGAATTGCCCGCCGTCAATGTCCCCTGCCCGCTGCGGTCGAAGGCTGGCTTTAGCCTGGCCAGTTGCTCAAGGGTCAGGTCGGGGCGCAGGTTGTTATCACGGGTCAACGACAGAAACGGCGTCAGCAGGTCATCCTGCCAGCCTTCGGTGTACGCTGCAGCCAGCGCCTGGTGGCTGAGCAACGCCAGTTCGTCCTGTTCGGCACGGCCAATGCGCCACGCCTGGGCCATGCGTTCGCAATGCTCACCCATCGACAACCCGGTGCGCGGTTCGCCGTTGCGCGGCAATTCGGGTTTCAGGTGGTGAGGGCGCAGCTTGAGGAATGGCTTGAGCCGCTCGCCCAGGCTTTTGCCACGGTTGGCCTGCAGCAAGATATGGCGCAGGCCTTCATTGACCGCGATCGGCGCATCGGAGGTGGTGTCCACGCCGCCGGCAATGCCGCAGTCGATCTGCCCCAGGGCAATCTTGTTGGCCACCAGCAACGCCGCCTCCAGCCCGGTGCCGCAAGCTTGCTGGATATCGTAGGCCGGCGTCTGCGGCGACAGGCGCGAGCCCAACACGCACTCCCGGGTCAGGTTCATGTCTCGCGAGTGCTTGAGCACCGTACCAGCCACCACTTCCCCCATGCGCAACCCATGCAAGCGGTACCGTTCGATCAGCCCCTCAAGGGCGACGGTAAGCATCGCCTGGTTGCTGGCCGTGGCGTAGGCACCATTGGAGCGGGCAAAGGGAATTCGGTTGCCGCCCAGGATCGCGACCCGGCGAAGTGAACGCATGCGCTTGTTCCTCCTGAAACAATTTGATCCGTACAGCCTAGGTGTTTTTACCGCATTCGAACGACCTTGCCACAAAGTTGGTCCACACTTTCAAGCTTGCCTTCCGGGAGACCACTCATGAGCGATCGCTACCTCGGCTTTGCCAACTCCAACCTCGGCCGCCGTCTCGTGGATGCCCTTGGCCTGCCACGCCCAGCGCCGCTGGAGCGCTGGCAGGCCGGCCGCCTGCGCCCGGTCGAAGGTGCCCTGGTACTGGGTGGCGGGCCACTGGCGAGCCAGGTCGAAGCCATTGCCCCGCGCCTGACCGACACGCTTTACAGCTTCAATACCGACCACCTCCAGGCCGAGCCGTGGGTGGCTGGCCTGGGGCCGAAGATCAAGGCCGTGGTATTCGATGCCAGTCACCTGTCCGACAGCGACGCGTTGAAGCAGTTGCGCGAATTTTTCCAGCCACTGCTGCGCAGCCTGGCGCCGTGCGCCCATGTGCTGCTGCTGGGCCGCGCACCAGAAAGCCTCGACAACCCGTTGGCCAGCATTGCCCAACGGGCCCTGGAAGGCTTCAGCCGCTCGCTGGCCAAGGAACTGCGCAACGGTGCGACCGCGCAGTTGCTGTATGTCGGCCCCGGCGCGGAAGACCAGCTGGAAGGCGCCCTGCGTTTCTTCCTTTCGCCCAAAAGTGCCTTTATTTCCGGCCAGGTGCTGCGCCTGCATGCCTGCGCCAGCCAGGTCGAGGACTGGACCCGGCCGCTGGCTGGCAGACGCGCCCTGGTGACCGGCGCCGCGCGCGGCATCGGTGCGGCCATTGCCGAAACCCTGGCGCGCGATGGTGCCGACGTGCTGCTGCTGGATGTGCCGCAAGCCAGCCAGGACCTCGACGCCCTGGCCGCACGTTTGGGCGGCAAGGCGCTGCCCTTGGACATCTGCGCCAGCGACGCCGCAACACAACTGCTTGCGGCCCTGCCCGACGGCATCGACATCGTGGTGCACAACGCCGGCATCACCCGCGACAAGACCCTGGCCAACATGACCCCGGAATACTGGGACGCGGTGCTGGCGGTCAACCTCAAGGCACCGCAGGTACTGACACAGGCGCTGTACGACAACGGTGCCCTGGGTGAAAACGCGCGCATCACCCTGCTGGCCTCGGTCAGTGGCATCGCCGGCAACCGCGGGCAAGCCAACTATGCCGCGAGCAAGGCCGGGCTGATCGGCCTGGCCCAGGCGTGGGCGCCCCGGCTCGCCGAGCGCGGCGGCAGCATCAATGCCGTGGCACCCGGTTTCATCGAAACCCACATGACCGCCGCCATGCCCATGGGCCTGCGCGAGGCCGGGCGACGCTTGAGTTCGCTTGGCCAGGGCGGCCGCCCGCAGGATGTCGCCGAAGCCATCGCCTGGCTCAGCCAGCCGGGCTCCGGTGCAGTCAACGGCCAGGTGCTGCGGGTATGCGGCCAGGCCTTGATGGGGGCTTGATCATGAGCCGACACTGGCATGACCTGCACAGCCCGGCTTCGCGCGCCAGCCTGTACCTGCGCGCGGCCAGCAAGCGCACCATCAGCGGCGACCAACTGCCGGACGACGGCCTGCGCTGTTTAATCCGCGTCCAGCCGGGCAACCTGGCCGCCTATCGACGGCTGTGCCACTTCACCGACGATGGCCGCCTGCCAGGCACTTATCCACATGTCATGGCGTTCACGCTGCAGTTGCAGTTGATGACCGCGCCTAACTTCCCCTTCCCGCTGCTTGGCCTGGTGCACCTGCACAACCGCATCGAAGTGGTACGCCCACTGGGCGGTATCGAAGGGCTGCGCTTTGCGGTGCATGCAGGCAACCTGCAAGCGCATGCCAAGGGTGGCACCTTCGATCTGGTCACCGAAGCCGAGGACGGCATCGGCCTGCTCTGGCGCGAGACCAGCCGCATGCTGGTGCGCGGGCTGAAGCTGGAAGGCGCGGCAGGTGAGCCTGCCGAGGACGAGCCACAAGTGCTGCCAGAGGTGACCCGCTGGTACGCCGACAGCGATATCGGCCGGCGCTATGCCAAGGTCTGCGGGGACTACAACCCGATCCATCTCAGCGCAGCCAGTGCACGGCTGTTCGGCTTTCCCACGGCCATTGCCCATGGCATGTGGAGCCAGGCCATGGCCCTGGCGGCACTGCGCGGTCACCTGCCCCACAGTGGCTATGCCTTCGAGGTGGATTTCCGCAAACCGGTGCGGTTGCCGTCGGAGGTGGTGCTCGGTGCCAGTGAGGCCGGGGTTGCAGGTGAGCTGCGGCTGGACGGGCATGGCGGGGTGCTGCATATGGTCGGGCGCTGGGCCCCCCTTTAAATCGTGAGGCTGCTTCGCAGCCTTTTCGCGACACAAGGCCGCTCCCACAGCTACCGCGTTCGGTTTGATGCCAGTGACCTCTTGTGGGAGCGGCCTTGCGTCGCGATGGGCCGCATAGCGGCCCCCTTGCTTTGCATCGGGCCTGCGCAGAAGCTATGCAGCATTAGGAGACCCCCGATGAACCTGCAAGAACTCACCCAACGCCTGCACCAGATCCGCGACAACAACGACTGGCGCGGCTTCCACAGCCCGAAGAACCTGGCCATGGCCGCCAGCGTCGAAATGGCCGAACTGGTGGAAATCTTCCAGTGGCTGAGCGAAGACCAATCGCGCCAGCTGCCCGCCGACAAGTTGGCCCATGCCGGCCAGGAAATCGGCGATGTGGTGCTGTACCTGTTGCTGCTGTGCAGCGAGCTAGGCCTGGACATGGACCAGGTGGTGCGGGCCAAGCTGGCCGACAGCGAGAGGCGCTTCGCCCGATGAACGACCGTCACTTCGATGAGCTGGCCACCCGCTTTGCCGAGAAGATCTACGGCGGCGCCAAGGGCGCCATCCGCCTGGCCGTGCTGCAGGCCGACCTGGCCGAAGCCTTGCCCGACCGCCCGCTGCGTATCCTCGACATCGGCGCCGGCTTGGGTCACATGGCCTTGTGGCTGGCTCAGCGCGGTCACCAGCTGACCCTGGCCGAACCCGCCGCGCCGATGCTCGACGGCGCACGGGCGCGCTTTGCCGAGGCTGGCCAACCGGCCACCTTCATCCAGGCCCCATGGCAGGACCTGCTCGGCCAGCTGACCGAGCCCTACGACCTGGTGCTGTGCCACGCCGTCCTCGAATGGTTGGCCGAGCCCGAAAGCATCCTGCCGGTGCTGCACCAGCTCACGGCCCCTTCCGGGTGGCTGTCGCTGGCCTTCTACAACCGCGACGCCCTGGTCTATCGCAACCTGCTCAAGGGCCACTTCCGCAAGTTGCGCAGCAACCGTCTGGAAGGTGAAAAGCAGAGCCTGACCCCGCAAAAACCACTTGATCCGCGCGAACTCAGGGCGCAACTTGAACCTATGTGGCAGGTTGAAAGCGAAAGCGGCGTGCGGGTGTTCCACGACTACATGCCCAAGGAATTCCAGGGCAAGGCCGAGCTGCTCGACCTGCTGGAAATGGAACTGGCCTACCGTCGACACCCCAGCTTCGCCGGGCTCGGCCGCTACCTGCACTGGGTCTGCCGCCCCCGTTGACCTGCCCGCCGGGAGGAATACATGCCGTACCGTCTGTTGTGCCTGGCCGTGCTGCCGCTTGCCCTGGCTGGCTGCCAGGGCAGCAACCCCTATGTGGCCAGCAGCCGCCCGTTACCACCGGCACCGGCCCAGGCGGCCAGCACCTTCGACGCCAGTGCCTACCCGACACCGGCCCGTGATTACGGGCACTACCGCAGCTGGAGCTGGCGTAACGGCCAGTTGCCCAGTGGCTCGGTCGATACCGACCCGGCGCAACTGGCCGATGCTGTCAGCGGCGCGCTGGACCAGCATGGCCTGCGTCCCGCCCGGGGCGGCACCGTCGACTTGCTGGTCAGCGCCGACATACGCCTGGAAAAACGCTTGCGCCAAGTACGCGACTACGATGCCTACGACCCTTACTACGGCCCGTACCCCTACGGTGGCGTCGGCTATGGCGGCTACCGCCATGGCTATGGTGGCTATGCCAGCGTGCCCATCGTGCGCACCTACGAGGTGCAGGTGATGGTGGTGCGTATCGACCTGTACGACGCCCGCAGCGGCCAGCCGGTATGGAGTGCCAGCGCCGAGAGCGGCAGCGACAAGGACTCGCCGCGTGAACGCGAAAGCGCCCTGCGCGATTCTGTGCACAAGGCGCTCAACGGCTATCCTCCCAGTTGATATCCAACGGAGAACCATCATGTTGCGCCGCCTTGTTCTACTGTCATTCGCGTTATTGCTCGCCGCCTGTTCCAGCAATAACGTCCAGCAGGATTTCGATGCCAGCCGTGACTTTGCCGCCTACCGCAGCTGGGCATGGCAGGAACCGGGCCTGCAGTACCGCCCGGACGACCCACGAATCAAGAGCGACCTGACCGAGCAGCGCATTCGCCAGGCAGTCGCAAGCCAACTCGACCAGCGCGGCCTGCGCCCGGTACAAGGTGGCGCGCGGCCGGACCTGACAGTGCGCGCTTACCTGATCGTCGAGCAGCGCCAGCAACAGATCACCACCAATTACGGCGGTGGCTGGGGAGGCTACTGGGGCGGCTACTGGGGTGGCCCGATGTACAACGAAACCCGCAGCGTCGACTACAAGGTCGCGACCATCCAGATCGACCTGTTCGATGGGCGTGACGGCAAGCTGGTGTGGCGCGGCAGTGCCGAGCAGATCATGAACAACTACCCGCCAAGCCCGGAAGAGCGCAACAGCGCGATCCAGAACACCGTGGCCAAAGTGCTGGGCAACTATCCGCCGGGTAGCAGGAAATAACTCCGAACGCGTTCATGCATGCGCCAAAGCCCCTGTGGGAGCGGGTTTACCCGCGAAGAGAACGACGCGGTGCATGGCACCGGCTTTGCCGGTGTTCGCGGGTGAACCCGCTCCCACAAGGGTCGCCTGCAAGGCCTGTTTCAACAGCGACAATACCCTTCCCGGCCACGCCTTTTTCCCTCTCCCGCTCCACTCCCCGCAGGTTCTTGTCTATCTTCACTTAAGGAAACCTGACTGACCGGGTAGATGCGTTCAACATTTGGGAAAGGCGACCTGCCAATGCAAAGCATTGTTCTCCTGCTGTGGCTTGCCTTGTGCTGCGAACAGGATGTGCGTCAACGCCAGATATCCAACATGCTCACCCTTGGCGTGGCTACCTGCGCACTGGCCTGGCTTTTCGCCACCGGGCACAGCTGGATCGGCGCGGATGCCAGCGATGCCGGCTGGGCGCTGGCCATCGTCATGCTGCTGACCCTGCCCGGCTACATGCTAGGCCGTTTCGGCGCCGATGACGTCAAGCTGATGGGCGCGCTGGCCCTGGCAACCAGCCCGCAATACGTGCTTGGCACCTTCATCGGCGCCGGAGTCAGCGTGTTGCTGTGGCTGCTCACCCGTCGGCGACTCTGGACATTGCTCAACCCCAAGGTGAAAAAACGTTTGCAAGCGCTGACCGAGGAAATGGGCGACAAGCAGGCGTTCGTCCCCTATGTGCTGGCCGGCTTTCTTTTGACAGCGGTATGGGTCCAATGAGCTGGCCTGCGGCCCTACACCTTGTACAAAACTTGTACATATTCGCTTGGTGCGACTATTTTTAAACTGCCAGAGCGTCTGGCCCAGGAGCAGGGCCGTATACGAACAGGGAGTGGATCGTGTCCAGACAAGTGAGTGAGTTGAAGGTTTTGGTGGTGGATGACCAATCGGTCATTGTCGAACAACTCTGTGATTTCCTCGAAACAAAGGGTTACCTCTGCGTGCCGGCCCATTCTACTGACGAAGCCATCGAGCGCTATATGGCAGACCCGGGCATCGGCCTGCTCATCTGCGACCTGCACATGCCGGGACGGGATGGCATCGAACTGATGCGCACCTTGAAGCAGGCCAACGGCAACCAGCGCATGTTCGAGGCAATCATGTTGACCGGGCGTGCCGAAAAACAGGATGTAATTCGCGCGCTACGTGAAGGTTTTGCCGACTACTACCAGAAGCCAGTGGACTTCGATGAACTGCTCGAAGGCGTACGTCGGCAGGAAGAAGCGTTGCTGGAACGCCAGCGCAACTTCCGCGACCTCGGCGGATTGAACCAGCGCCTGCAGGATCTGGCCGAATCGATTGACGAGCTCTACCAGGATCTGGAAAAAGCCCGCGGCCAGGGAACCCATCGGCGTGCCACGGATGTGGAAGAAAGTGAAAGCGAGCTGCCAGCGGCGTTCGGGAAGCTGTCGCCACGCCAGTTGGAAGTGGCCCGCCTGGTGGGCAAGGGCAAGACCAACTACCAGATCGCCTGTGAGCTGGGCATTACCGAAAATACCGTGAAACTGTATGTGTCCCAGGTGCTACGCCTGACCCACATGCACAACCGCACCCAGCTGGCACTGGCAATGACCCCCAGTTCGTCGCCGGTGCATCAGCGGTTTACTACCCACTAAACAGGTAGCTTCAGGATCTTGGCGGCTGCGATGCAGCCACATCGCGACACCCGTGGGAGCGGGCGCGCCCGCGAACACCGGCGCAGCCGGTGCCATGCACCGCGTTGGATTCTTCGCGGGCGCGCCCGCTCCCACAGCAGCCCCTTACAATTGAATGCCAATACTCAAGGTAAGCCGAGGCCCGCGGTCCAGGCTATCCAGTGCGATATCCGCCAAAGGCTTGGCCACCTCCAGCGCCACATTGAACAAGCGCCCATCGCCCAACCGCACACCAAGCGCCGCCGACGCTAAGTGAGCATCCTCCACAGGCCCCCGGTTGTGCCAGGCCTGCGCCGTATCCAGCACCACATAGGGCTGCACCAACGCCAGCCAGCTGCCGTGCATGCTGTAGTTCACCTCGTAAGCCACACCCCAGCCCTTGTCCCCGTCCGCCTGGTCGCGCGGGTAGCCACGGCCGAAACTCTGCCCGCCAAACCCCGCACGCTCGCTGTCGGGCAAGCGGTCATCACTCCAGTACAACGCCCCGGAGACCACCCCCTGCCAGTTACCGGGCAACCTGTCGCTCTGCAAGCCGGACAGCCGCAACCGCAGAAAATCCAGATCGTAGTCGGCATCGCTGCGCGCCCCCAGGTAATCCAGGCCCTGATAGACGCCGGCACTGACGATACGCAAACGGCCCCCTTCCACCTTGCGCCAGTCGCCCTCGAATGACAGCGCACGCACGTAGGTGTCGTAGTCCCGTGCCGTTGGCAGTCCGTCCACTTGGTCTTCGAAGTGCTCACTGACCGAATACACCTGCCCCTGCACCGCCATCCATTCATCCGGCCTGACGATCACCGGCTGGCGCAGGCCGATCGCGTAGTGATCGCTGTCGCGCTTGCGGGTGATGTCACGGCCATCGTCCAGCCGAGTTCGCGTGCCCGGTTCGCTGCGGTAGCGCGAGGCCGACACCAGCAGCTGGCTGCCACCCGCGTCCAGGTACTGGCTGTAGGCCAGACGCTGGTAATGCACCTGGTCATTCCCCGGTGGCAGCAACAAGCTGGCCTCGATCTGTTCGGCAAAGCGGGTCTGGGCGTGGCTGATTGCCGTCAGCAGCGCCTGCGCATCGTCGCGGTTGCCATCAGTCACGGTAACAGCAGCGCTGAACGGCTTACGTCGCGCATGCACGGTCAACCGCGCGGCACCATCAGCGGTTTGCGCCACGGCCAGCTGCGGCTCTAACGTCACCCCTGGCAGGCGCTCGGCCAGGCCCAGGTAGCGCTCCAGCGTTTCCCGGGTCAGCGGGCGCTCGGCTGCAAGCCGTTGCAGGAGCTGCTGCAGATAGGCGCTGGCCGGGCCGATATCGCCGTCTACGTGGTAATCACGGATATAACCTTCGACCAGTACCACATTGACCCGGCCCTCGGTCACCTCCTGCGGCGGCAGGTAGGCGTACGACAACAGGTAGCCTTCCTGCCGATAGCGCTGGGTCAGGCGCGCGGTGTATTGCTGCAGCTCGCCCAACGTGGTCTGGTGCCCGATCAGCGGTTGGTAGTGTTCGCGCAGCTCGCTCAGGGGGAACACCGTGCCGCCCTCGAAGCGCACTTTATGCAGCACCAGCCGGGTATCGGCAGGCGCCCAGGCGGCGCTGCCGCCATCCACCGCGGCCATCTGCAGGTGAGCGCTGACCGGGCGGTAGGCGTCTATCGGCAGGTTGGCGGCGGGCAGGCGACGTTCGTACTCATGGCTGTCGAGAAAACCCGGCAAAGGCTCGGCATGGGCCGCAAGCGCCCAAGGCAGCAACAACAGGGGCACGGCCAGAGGACGCATAGGGCGCTCCATGTTCCCTGGGGCTGCGTTGCAGCCCTTCGCGGGCGCGCCCGCTCCCACAGAGATCGCGCTTTCCTGAACCCAGCGCCAAACCTGTGGGAGCGGGCGTGCCCGCGAAGGGCCGCAAAGCGGCCCCAAATTGCTTGACTGACAGGCATCAGGGGCGCCAGCCGGTCACACCCGTTACTTGCAAGCGTAGGTGCTGCCTCGGCCCTCGTCGAACGGCTACTCACTGACCTGGAACGCCACGCGCGCGGTCTCGCCGCTTTCATCCAGCGCGCTGATTTCGGCCTGGCCTACCTGCTGGAAGCGCACCAGCAGGCTGTCCTGCCCCTGGGTTTCGCCCAATGGCTGGCCGTTGAGGAACCACCAGCGCCGACCGCCGCCCCCCAGCGCCGACACATATAGCTGCAACGGTTCGCTGCTGGTGGCCGGACGGCGAAGGTTGTCGCCCGGGCGCACGCCCACGATCGAAAGCGGTGGAGCGCTGGCCGGCACCTGCGGCGGGCAGGTCGGGTCGATGGCCGGCAGGCGCGCCGCACGCCGCTCCACGCGTGGCAGCCAAGGCTCCAGCGGCGCGGGCCATAGAGCGATGTCGCGGGCCTTGGCGCCCGGGCAACTGCCATCGACGCGCAGCCCCTGGCCGTTGACCCATACGCTTTCACGCAGGCCCAGGCCGAGTGGCTGGTCGGCGGCCTGCAGGGTTGGCGGCGTAGTGCCGTCCAGAGTCCAGGCGAAACGCTGTCGCCGGCAATTGGGGTCCTGCTTGTTCATTGGCTGGCCCAGCGGCCAACAGATCGCCGCCACACCGACATTCGCCGGCACCCGCTCCACCGGCACGCTGATGCCACGCTGGCTGTCACGGTTGCTCAGCAGGTCGTGCACCTGCAGCATCAGCGGCGCTGCCGAAGCCAGCCCGAATTGGCCGGGTACCGGTGTGCCGTCGGGGCGGCCGATCCATACGCCGATCAGGTAGCGCGGGCCCACGCCGATCGACCAGGCGTCGCGAAAGCCATAGCTGGTGCCGGTTTTCCAGGCCAGTTGCGGGCGTTGCACCAGCTCGGCATGCGGGTCGCGGTCGGGGCGCGCCTGGCCGCTGAGGATGCGCCGGATGATCCACGCAGCCCCCGGTGACAACAGGCGCCGCTCCAGCAACGGATCCTGCGGTTGCAGGCGCACCCGCGCACTGTTGCCACCCCGCGCCAGCGCAGCGTAGCCACCCACCAGATCCTCCAGGCGGCTACCCGCGCCACCCAGGATCAACGACAGGTTGGGCTCGGCCAGGGGCGGCAGTATCAGCGGCATGCCCGCCGTGCGCAGTTGCGCGGCAAAGCGTTTCGGGCCGTAGGCCTCCAGCAGCTGCACCGCCGGCAGGTTGAGCGACAGCGCCAGCGCCGAACTGGCCGACACCGGCCCGCTGAAGCCCATGGAGAAGTTGCCGGGGCGGTAGTCGCCATAGCGTCGCGGCACATCCTGCAGCAGCGACTCGGAATGGATCAGGCCGTCATCCAGTGCCATGCCGTAGAGGAACGGCTTGAGGGTAGAGCCCGGCGAGCGCAAAGAACGCACCATGTCGACATGCCCGAAGCGGCGCTCGTCGGCCAGGTCGATCGAGCCGAGGTAGGCACGCACCGCCATGGTTTGCGCATCGACCACCAGTATGGCGGCGGAGGTGCGCTCCGGCAGCCGCGCGCGCCAGCCCAGCAGCAGGTCTTCAAGGCGCCGCTGCAACGCGGCGTCGAGCGTGGTGCGGATCAGCGGCGGGCTGTCGGCGCTGTTCAGGCGCCGGGCCAGCAGCGGCGCCAGGGTTGGTTCCTGACGTGGCGCCAGCACCAGCGGTTCTTCGCCAGCCTCACGGATTTGCCGAGCCGGCCACACCTGGTATTCGGCCAGGCGTTGCAGCACTTTGTCCCGGGCGCGCTGGGCTCGTTCGGGGTGGCGGTCCGGGCGCAGGCGGCTGGGCGCCTGGGGCAGCACGGCCAGCAGCGCCGCTTCGGACGGGGTCAGGTGCATGGGCGACTTGCCCAGGTAGGCCCAGCTGGCGGCTGCCACGCCCTGCAGGGTGCCGCCGAAGGGCGCACGGTCCAGGTAGATCTGCAGGATTTCGCGCTTGGACAGATGCCATTCCAGCTGCGCCGTGCGCCACAACTGGCGCAGCTTGCCGGCCAAGGTGCGCTCATGCGGGTCGAGCAGGCGCGCGACCTGCATCGACAGCGTGCTGCCACCCGACACCACACGCCCGCCACGCAGGTTCAGCCAGGCAGCGCGGGCCAGGGCCAGCGGATTGACCCCGGGGTGGCTGTAGAACCAGCGGTCCTCGTAGGTGAGCAACGCCTGCAGATACAGCGGCGAAACCTCGTCGGGGCTGACCGGGTAGCGCCACACGCCATCGGCATCGGCGAAGCGCCACAGCGGCGTGCCGTCCTCGGCCAGCACCACCCGGGCCAGGTCGTCGCCGGGCATGGGCAGCGGCCAGAGGCGGTCGGCCAGCCACAACAGGCCGAACAGCACCACCAAGCCGATCACTGTGGCGCGCAACAGCCTGCCCGCACGGGTACGCGGCCGCGTTAAGCTTGGCATCGGGAACCGACCTGGCCAGGTGATGGCCAAAGGCTTGGGAACGGCAACATCGCCGATTCGTTCATCAGGAAGCAACTATGCATGTAGAAGGTTTTTTCGAGTGGCTGGGCCAGGCGCTGGGGTCGTTGATCCGCTTCATCGTCGACGCATTGAGCGGGCTGTTCAACCTGCTGGCCAATGCCGGTGGCAATTTCATCGATGGCCTGGCGCGCACCTTGGGCATGGACACCTCGCTGCTCAGCATCCTCGCCCTGATCGTCGGGTTGGCGCTGCTGTATTCGGCCATCCGTGCGTTCATGCGCGCCTCGATCATCCTCGGGATCATCTGGCTGCTGCTGGGGTTGTGGGTTATGAGCTGGGTGATTCACTGACATTGAACTGCCCGGCGCAGGCCTGTGGGAGCGGCCTTGTGTCGCGAAAGGGCTGCGCAGCAGCCCCAGGATCTCAGCTCCGCCGCTTGAAATGCCGGGGCCGCTTTGCGGCCCTTTCGCGACACAAGGCCGCTCCCACATAGTGCGCGCAAGGCAGGTGCTTAGCGGGCTTTTACGGTCATCTCCCCTTGCCCATCCCCCACGGCCTGCAGGTTTGGCCGGTACATCGATTCGACCTGCGGCGGCGGCACGCGGTAGGTGCCCGGGGTCACCGCCCGTGCCAGGTAAAGCAGGTGGGTGGTGCCGTAGCTGTCCAGCTTGAGCGCCGCGACGTAACGGTCATCGCGATATTCCTGGTGCACAACGCTGGCGTTCTGCATCGACTCGCGCCATTCCTTCACCGCACTGCTGGCGTTGTCCAGGCTGGCGGCACTCTGCGCCAGGTTCTGGTTTTCCAGCTCCAGGCCTGCCGGTAGCAAGTCCACCACCAGCGCATCCGGCACCCTGTCTTCAGCCTTGAGCGCCAGGTGCACCAACACCAGGTCGCCGCTGCGCAGGTTGTGCAGGTCCAACGGCTGGCCATTCATGCCCAGGTACTCACGGCGGATCTGCATGCCGTTGCCGCTGGCAGCAGGCGCCTGGCGTGGGTAACCCGACAAGGTCAGTTGCTGGTACAGCGTCTCGCTGCCTTGGTTCTGCACGCTCAGCGGCGAAGCCAGCAACGGGCCTTCGAGCTTCATGCCGGACTCGGCATTGTTGAACTCGCGAACTTCGCCCGCGCTGTCCAGGCGCGCCTGCCACTGGCCTTCCGGCTTGCCCAGCAGGCCACGGCCGGCCAGGAACAGCGCATTGCGCTCCTGGGTCGACAGCCAGCGGTTGGCCGCCAGCTCATCCGACAGGGCGAACAGGCGCTGGTCGACCTGACGGCTGGCCAGGTTGCTTTCCTGCAGCAGCGCCAGGATCAGTGCCTGGTCGCGCAGAGCGCTACCATAGTCGGCCATCCAGCCTTTACCGCGGCTGATGCCCAGGCCCGCCTGCAGGGCCTGCTCGGCACGCGGCTTGTCGCCCATCTTGTCCAGCGCCACCGCCAGTTGCACCAGCGGCAGGCCAGAGCGGGCGTCGGCGCGGCGTTCGAACAGGCCACGCAAAGCGCCCAACGGCGCCTGCTGACTGCGCGACAGCACCAACGCCGCATAAGCCTGCACGGCGAACCGGGTGTGTTCGGCGTTCTCGCTGTAGTCGACTTCGATCAGGTTGCGCTCCTGCAGGTAGCGCAACAGGCGTTCGCTGGCCTTCTTCAGCGCTTCGGCCGGCACACCATAGCCTTGGTCACGGGCGCGCAGCAGGAAGTCGGTGACATAGGCGGTCAGCCAGTACTCTTCTTCGCTGTCCGAGCTCCACAGGCCGAAGCTGCCGTTGTAGCGCTGCATGCCCAGCAGGTGCTCGATACCCATCTCGATCTTGCGCTTGCGCACATCGGCAGGCTCGCCCTTGATGCCCAGGCGCTTCAGGCTGTCGGCATCGGCATACAGCGACGGGTAGAGGCCGCTGGTGGTCTGCTCCAGGCAACCGTAAGGGTAGGCTTCGAGGGCACGGATCTGCTCGGCCAGGTTCAGCGGCGGCCGGCTCGACAAGGCCAGGCTGGCTTCAAGCCCGGCGGGTTCGAAGGCGGCCAGGTCTGCTTCAGGCAGGGTCCATGGCTGGTCCTTCAAGGCCACGCGGTAGTGCTTGAGCATCGCCGGGTAGGCCGGGCGCACGCCCAGCGTCCACTCGCGCTCGAACGCGCCGGTCGGCTCGTTGGGCAGCTGCAGGCCAGTGACCCGCACATGCACCTTGCCTTGCCCCAGGCCACCCTGGGCCTGTACCGGGATCATCAACGTCGAGCGCTGGCCTTCAGCCAGGGCAACGTTCTGCACGGCGTTGGCCGCCAGACTCAGCTGACCTTCGGTACCGATTTCGACGTTCAGCTGCTGGGCACGCCCTGACAGGTTGGCGAGGTCCAGCGCCAGGCTGGTGCGGTCGCCACCGGCCAGGAAACGCGGCGCCGAGAGCTCGGCGATCAGCGGCGCGGCGACCACGGTCTTGCCTTCGGCCATGCCGAACTGTTCCTCGGTCCAGGCCTGGGCCATGAGCCGCAGTTCGCCATTGAAGTCAGGGATATCGACCGTGGCCTGGCCCTCGCCCTTGTCGTCCAGGGTCACCGGCAGGCTCTGCTGGGCGACGATGGTCACAGTGGTGTTGGGGCGCTTGCCACCCTTGGCCATCGCCGCGTCACCGCCAAATGCCAGGCTGGCCAGGCGGCCCTGGCCGGCTTCGATCAACTGGCCGTAGATATCCAGCTGGTCAGCACCGTAGGCCTTGCGCCCGAACAGGCTGGCGAACGGGTCGGGGGTCTTGAAATCGGTAATGTTGAGGATGCCCACATCCACCGCCGACAACAGCACATGCACCTGTTTGGGCACGCTGCCATCGGCATTTGCAGCCTTGATCTTCACGGTCAGCGGCTGTTTCGGACGCATTTTCTCCGGTGCCTGCAGGCTCACCGCCAACTTGCGTTCGGCGCGGTTCAGCGGCAGGTGCAGCACGCCTACCGCGCGTTTCGGCGTGGCGTTGGCCTTGCGCTCACCCGGGCGGATCACCAGCGCGCTGATGTACAGGTCGTGGCGTGCCCACTGCTTGTCCAGCTCCACGTCGAACGTCTTGCCCTCGGCGGGTACGTCAATCTCCTGCCACCACAGCGGGCCATCGCTGGACTCGATCATCAGGTAGCCACTGCCGGCTGCGGGCGGGGTGACGGTAACCTTGGCGGTAGCGCCGTCGGCGTAGGCCGGTTTGTCTAGCGCCAGCTTGACCTGGTCCGGCCGCACCGCACCGCCTTCGGCGTTGTCCTGGGCGCGATAGCCGGCCCAGAAGCGCGCGCTGGACACCAGGCCAGTCTGCGGGTCTTCCACCTCGACACGGTACGGGCCCCATTCCACCTGGAAGCTCAGCTTGGCAGTGGAGCCGGCCTTGACGCTGACGGTCTCTTCGCTCTGGGTGAGGAACTTCTCGTTGTAGGCGTAGCTCCAGCCATCGCTCTGCGAGTAGTTCCAGTAGTAGTCACGGCGCTCGCGTACCAGCCGCACCTTGAGGTCGTTGGCCGCCAGCTTCTTGCCGTTGCGGTCGGCCACCAGGAACTCGAACTCCACCGGCCCGTCACTGTCGGTTTCCTCGCCGTCGAACAGGCCGCGCAGGCCCGGCAGTCGCTCGGCCGGCCAGATGGGTTGTTCCAGGCGCCGGGTGATCGGCCGGCCACCCGACTCCTGCAGGCTGGCCTGCACGGTCAGTTGCAGCGGCGAGCGGGCTTCGGCCCAGCGGCTTTCGATGTCGACCACGGCCTTACCGGCCTGGTCGAGGGTGACTTCGTCCAGCTCCAGGTCCTGGTTCAGCTCGGTTTCGGTGACCGAGCCGAACTGGTAGCCAGGCAGCGCCGGTACCGCCTCGCGCAGCGGGCGAACATAGGCCTGGCCGCTCAGGCGGTTGCCGGCAGCCGGGGCGCCGTAGAGGTAACGGCCATTGACCTGGATGCGCGCATCCTGATCCGGAGACAACGGTTTGCTGCTGCCCTTGAGTTCCAGCGCCAGGCGCTCGGGCAGGAAATCTTCGACGAGGAATTCATACACCTGCTTGCGCCCGCCACCCAGGTCGAGCAGCAGTTGCCAGCGGCCGGTCGGGGCCTCGCTGGCCAGCTGCAGCTGGTATTGGTACAGGCCATTGCCGTCGGCTTCCCAGACGAACTTGCGGCTGACCTGCTCGTCCGGGCGACGCACTTCCACGCTCACCGGCTGAGCCTTGACCGGCTTGCCGTCCTGGTCGCGCAGCAGGCCGTTGAGCAACACCGTTTCACCGGGGCGATACAGGTCACGCGGGCCGAAGATGAAGAACTGCAGCGGGTTGGCCTGCGGGCCGGTGATGTCGAACTCGGCCAGGTCCAGCGCCGCGCTGCTCAGGCGCAGCAGAGTAGTGTGCACACCCTGGGTGGCGATCAGGGTGTCGGCCTTTGGCGTGATCGGCAGCTGGGCGTGGCCATCGCTATCGGTGCTGGCCTGGGCCAGCAGCTTGCCCTTGTCGTCATGGATTTCCAGGTTGACGCCGTTCATTGCCTTGCCACCTTCCAGGGCCTGGGCGAACACGTCGAGGCGGTCGCGGTAGCGATGCGCGGACACACCGATGTCGCTGAGGGTGAATAGCGTCGCTGGCTGCGAGTAGTCGTAGGTGCCCGAGGCACGCATCACCGCCAGGTACACGCCCGGCTCTTGCAACGGCTTGATGCCGGCGATCGGCAGCAGCACGGTCTCGCGGGTGTTGCGGGCAGGGTTGAGGTCGAAGCGGCCGCTGTAGACCAGCTCGGCCATGTCCAGGGTTTCCTTGGACTGGTAGTAGTACAGGCTGCTGTTGCGCCCCCAGTTGACCAGGAAGGTCGAGAGCATGTCCGGCTTCACGCGGAAGAACTCGACATCGACCTTGTCAACGTTGAGCGCGATCACCGGCAAGCCTTCGGCCAGGCGCGTGGGCAGCAGCGAACCGCGGCTGGCGAAGCCGATGGTCGGCTGCATGTCGCGGGTTTCCAGGCGGGTTATCGACTCGCTGTCCAGCTGCTTGCCGTTGACCGCCAGCAGGCCCTTGTCGACGGTCAGCACCAGCTTGCGCTGCGGCTCCAGGTGGCGCAGGCGCAGCTCCATCTGGTTGTCGGTAAGCTCCCAGGCGCCGTCGAGCTTGCCTTTGACGGTATCGACCAGATGCACTTTGCTGGCGAAATCCTGCTTGGCATCAAGCGGCGCGGAGAAACTGATCGACAGCGTTGCAGCGCCATCGAGCTGCACTTCGGAAACATCCAGCACCGTCAGCTCGCGGCCCTCGTAGCGTTTGGCGAGTACAGCCGGGTCTTCGCGCTGGGGAGCCGGGGTGGCGGCGGGCGCTGTGGCCGCCGGTTTTTCGGATGGCGCCGGCTTGTCCGGCGTCGAAGAGTCACAGGCACTGAGCAAAGCCAGCGCGCAGGCCAGCAACAATCCTTTGTTGAACATGGAGTAGAACTCTTAGGCAGCGTGTACGTGAGGGCAGCAACTATAGCGCAACTATGGTCGCGCGAATTAGCTGCATGGCCGGTACACTGCTGGCAATTTACAAAAGCGGGGCGCTTTGCGTCCCTTTCGCGACGCAAGGCCGCTCCCACAGGTACTGCACAGGCTTCCGGTTTACACGATCCCTGTGGGAGCGGCCTTGTGTCGCGAAAGGGCTGCGCAGCAGCCCCAGAATTTCCCAGGACACCCGATGACCTCACTGACCACCGACTGGCACCACCGCCCCACCCACCACAAGGTCTGGGCCCTGGCCGCGCCGATGATCCTGTCCAACATCTCCGTGCCGCTGGTAGCCCTGGTCGACAGCACGGTCATCGGCCACCTCCCTCACGCCCACCAGTTGGGTGCCGTGGCCGTGGGTGCCACGCTGTTCACCTTCATGGTCGGCCTGATGGGCTTCCTGCGCATGGGCTCCACCGGTTTCGCTGCTCAGGCCGCCGGCCGTGGCGACGGTGCAGCGTTGCGCCAAGTGCTGGTACAAGGGCTTTTGCTGGCAGTCGGCTTCGCCCTGCTGATCGGCCTGCTGGCGCTGCCCTTCAGCCAGCTGGCGTTGCACGCGATGCAACCCAGCGCGGCTCTGCAGCACGCCACCGAAGACTTCTTCCATACCCGCCTGCTCGGCCTGCCGGCGGCACTGGCCAGCTACGCCCTGGTCGGCTGGTTCCTCGGCACCCAGAACGCGCGGGCGCCGCTGGCCATCCTGCTGACCACCAACCTGCTGAACATCGCCTTGAACCTGTGGTTCGTGCTTGGCCTGAACTGGGGCGTGCTGGGTTCGGCGCGGGCGTCGGTGATTGCCGAATGGAGCGCTGCCCTGCTCGGCCTGGCCCTGACACGCCCGGCCTTGCGTGCCTACCCAGGGCAGATCGTATGGGCGGCGCTCAAGCGCTGGCAGGCCTGGCGGCCGCTGCTGGCGGTGAACCGCGACATCTTCCTGCGCAGCCTGGCGCTGCAACTGGTGTTCCTGCTGATAACCGTGCAGGGCGCACGCCTCGGTGAGGCTACCGTGGCGGCCAATGCCCTGCTGCTTAACGGCCTGCTGCTGACTGCCTATGCGCTCGACGGGTTGGCGCATGCGGTGGAGGCCCTGTGCGGCCATGCCATTGGCGCCCGCGACCGCGACACCCTGCGCCGCTCGCTGGTGGTGGCCTGTGGTTGGTCGATGATCACCAGCGTGGGGTTTGCCGGGTTGTTCCTGCTGGGTGGGCACCTGTTCATCGATTTGCAGACCGACATCGAGAGCGTTCGGGCAGCGGCTTATCCGTACCTGCCGTACCTGGCATTGCTGCCGTTGATTGCGGTATGGAGCTACTTGCTGGATGGGCTGTTCATTGGCGCGACCCGGGCGCGGGAGATGCGCAATGCGATGTTGCTGTCGGTGCTGATTGCGCTTCCGTTGGGCGTGCTCATGGGTGGGTTTGGCAACCATGGGTTGTGGTTGGCCTTCCTCGGGTTCATGGCGTTGCGGGCGGTGACGCTGGGGTGGGTGGGGTGGAAATTGAACCTGCAAGACAAGTGGGTGGCGGAGCAGGAGAACACAATATGAAAGAATTGCTCAGTTGACTGCATTAGATGGCTCAAGGCAAAAAAAGAGCTCTGCCCACGGAGGGGGCGTCATCTTCCATGCCATGAGCAAGGAGCCATCATGTACCCACCACCTGCACCTTCTGGCGTCTGTGTAATGAGCAACATGCATGCTGCCAGCCGAGAGCGTGATTACTTCAAAAATGGCGGCACCGGCTTTTTAATATCGTGGTTCTATTCCATGGTTCGAAATGGAGGTAAGTGGGACTACAAGCAACAAGGAAGGAAGTATGAGGCCTTGGGAAATTTCAATTACGGCGCAACCGGAACTGCTGCTGGTCTCTCGGAAGAATTCTTGTTGAGAGGCGCCGGGTGGGCGCAAAGCCGTGCTGGCACCAGTAACTCTACATTTGGCTCATGGTGGGGGGACCCGCCTTATGGTGACGATCCCGAAGATCAGGAATGGATCAAGGCAGGTATCAGATATGCGAAGACGTTCGGCTACTAAATGGCTGATAGCCGCCCTGCTTCTGCTCGCCCTCGGACAAGCCCTATGGATTCTCACCTCAGGCTCCAAACCTGTGTTGACCAAGGTTGTTTCTGTCACCCCTATTGGCAAACACAGCGCAGTCTATGAAGTGCTAAGCAATGACGGTGGGGCGACGGTGCCGCTGATTTATTTGTACTTTGTGGCTGAACAAACCCAGCGAGATGAGCAGGTACTACCGAATCTAGAGAGACTTAAACCTTTTCTGGTGACACGGCAATCTGGCGCGATAGAGCACGTGGAGGGTTTGAAAATAGCGGCCCGAACTCAGGATACGGTGTACAGCTATTCGAGCACATCGATTCTCAAAGAGAATGGTGCTGTTGTGCCAATCACTATCGAGCTCACGGCAACAGCTCACCCAAAGTAGAAAAAGAAGGGGCCGCATAGCGGCCCCTCTTGCAGTCAGGAAGACAGGTACGAAGACCGGGTCAGACCAAGGCGCAGGGCATCCAGGTACTGGGTCCGCTCACGCGCGGTGATCCTGGCGCTGGCCACCTTGTCACGGTAGTGCGTCATCAATTCCTCCGGCGACAGGTGCACGTAGCGCAGCATGTCTTCGATGGTATCGTGGGTCTCGATACCGGCGTGGTACACACTACCGTCGGCGTTCTGGTAGATGTTCACCGAGTCGGTGTCACCGAACAGGTTGTGCATGTCACCGAGGATCTCCTGGTAGGCACCGACCAGGAACACACCCAGCAGGTAATCCTCGCCCTCCTTCACCGCATGCACCGGCATGCTGGTCTCGATGCTCTGCTCGTCCACGTACTGGTTGATCTTGCCGTCGGAGTCGCAGGTCAGGTCCTGCAGCACGGCACGACGCATCGGCTCTTCGTCCAGGCGGTGCAGCGGGATGATCGGCAGTACCTGGCCGATGGCCCAGGTGTCCGGCAGGCTCTGGAACACCGAGAAGTTGCAGATGTACTTGTCGGCCAGCTTGTCGTTCAGCTCGTCCAGCACCTGACGGTGCGAGCGCTGGCGGGCTTTCAGCGAGTTGTGCAGGCGGCGGCACACGGCAAAGTAACACTGCTCGGCCAGGGCTTTCTCGGCCAGGCTGATCTTGCCATCGGCATACTGCGCAGCCACGTCACCCATGTAGTGGGTGGCGCGCCAGTAGGTCTCGGTCACCATCTCTATGTCGGTCGGGCCGAGCAGGTCGACCAGCCACTGCACGGTCTCGGGCAGGGCTTCCTTGTTCTCGATGGTCGGCACGTCGTCGTTGTGCTTCTCGACGTCGGTCACCTGGATGACCAGCATGGCGTGGTGCGCGGTCAGCGAACGGCCGCTCTCGGAGAAGATGTGCGGGTGCGGCAGGCCCTGCGCGTCGCAGAACTCCTTGAGCATGCCCACCACCACGCCGGCGTAGTCGTCCATGTCGTAGTTGATCGAGCTGGCATTGCGCGAGTGGGTACCGTCGTAGTCCACGCCCAAACCGCCGCCCACATCGATATGGTCGACCGGCAGGCCCAGCGCACGCAGCTCACCGTAGTAACGGATGGCTTCCTTGAAGCCGTGCTGGTAGTCGGCCAGGTTGGCAATCTGCGAACCCATGTGGAAGTGCAGCAGGCGGATACCCTGGTCCAGGCCGGCATCGCGGAAGCGCTGAACCACCGAAATCAGCTGGGCGGCGGACAAGCCGAACTTGGACTTCTCGCCGCCAGTGTCGGCCCACTTGCTCGAAGCCAGCGACGACAGCCGTACACGCAGGCCGACCTGTGGCTTGACCTTGAGCTCGGCGGCCTCCTCGATCACCAGAGCCACTTCCGACTCTTTCTCGATGACGATGAACACGTTGTGGCCAAGCTTCTGGCCCATCAGCGCCAGGCGGATGAACTCGCGGTCCTTGTAGCCGTTGCAGACGATGGTGCCGCCCTTCGGTGCCAGCGCCAGCACGGCCAGCAGCTCTGGCTTGGAGCCGGCTTCCAGGCCAATGGAGACGTTCTGCGTGGCGATGATGTTTTCCACCACCGCTTCCTGCTGGTTGACCTTGATCGGGTACAGCGCGGTGTACTTGCTCTGGTATTCCAGGCGCGCGATGTTGGCATCGAAGGCGCCGGTCAGCTGGCGCACGCGGTCCTGCAGAATGTCGGGGAAGCGCACCAGCAATGGCAGCGACAAGCCGCTCTGGCGCAATTCGTCGACCTGTTCGAACAGGTCGATCGGTGCGCTTTTCGGGCCGTTGGGGCGCACTTCGACGCGCCCGGCTTCATTGATGGCGAAATAACCAGCGCCCCAATGGCGGATACCATAAACACTGCGGCTGTCGGCCACGGTCCATTGGCTACCATCGTCTTTGCGTGTGCGTCGTACGGACATTCAAGTCCCCTATAGATAAGTCGAAGACACTGCCCCGCAAGGTGGCGGGCGCAGTGTAAAAGCCAAAAATGACGATTCGTCCGTGCCCTGGGGTAGACCCTGGTCATGGCAACGAGTTTAGAAAGCACTGGGCAAAAAATCGCGTGGCCGCATCAGCCGCCGGACTTTTTCGCCTTGAAGCCCTGTTTGGTCAGCTCACCGATCAGCAGCTCGACATGGTCGCCCTGGATTTCGATGACCCCATCCTTCAGGGCGCCACCGGTACCGCAACGGCGCTTGAGGGTAGCGGCCAGCTCCTTGAGCTGGTCGAGCGGCAGCGGCACGCCGGTGACGGTGGTCACGGTCTTGCCGCCGCGGCCCTTGCTTTCGCGGCGCACACGGGCAATGCCATCGCCTTCGGGGATGACCTGCTGCTTGCAGGTACAGGCATCCACCGGCTGGCCACAGTCGGGGCAGTGCCGACCGGCGTCGGTGGAGTAAACGAGACCGCCAAGGGCGGCGAAGGAAGAAGCTTTCTTGGCCACTTTTGTTCCTCTGTGCTGAGGACAAAAACTGGTCGGCCCCAGGGGGTTGAGCCCGACCGCGAAGCCCCACTCTGGCAGGGGCGGCGCTACCACCGCAAGACCTGCGGCAGCCCGAAAAGGGCGCGCAGTGTAACGATAAATCCGGCTGTTGCTAAGTACCGGAATGCGGCATTTTGCGAATGTTTTGCGACCCCTTCGCGGGTAAACCCGCTCCCACAGGTATTGCGCAGGTTTCACGGCCTGTGAAATCCCTGTGGGAGCGGGTTTACCCGCGAAGGGGCCGGCATGGCCCACGCATCTATTTGAGGCTGGCTTTATAGCGCTGCAACGCCGCCAACGAGTCCGGGCAATACGGCTTCGTCAGGCTTTCTTGCTCAGCCTGCTCCAGACCAATGAAGCGCGCCTCGATCACCTCTTCCGGCTGCAAGCGCAACGGCGCATTCGACACCGCCGAATACACCGCACACCACAAGTGGTTATCCGGCTGGTCAAAGTAGAACCGCTCATGAAAACGCAGCTCCACACCGTCGATCCCCAGCTCCTCGGCCAGCTCTCGCGCTGCCGAATCGGCATACGCCTCCCCGGCCGTCACCATGCCGCCTGCCGCCACATCCCAGTACCCCGGGTACAGCGCCTTGCTCAGGGTGCGCCGGTGCACGCACAGTTCACCGGCACTGTTGAACAGCAGAATGAACGTGCAACGCCCGATCAGGCCGCGCTCGCGCAGTTCGGCACGGGGCAAGGCCCCCAGCACCTGGTCGGCTTCGTCCACCCAGGTGACCAGTTCTCGGTCGGAAGCTGCCCGGTGGGCGGCCTCGTTCGGGCTGATAGCCATCATCAACCTTGCGACAGCAGCTGACGCAGGTCGATGACCGCCGCGTTGGCGCGGGAAATGTAGTTGGCCATGACCAGCGAGTGGTTGGCCCACATGCCGAAGCCGCTGCCATTGAGCACCATCGGGCTCCACAGTGCTTCCTGCGAGGCTTCCAGCTCACGGATGATCTGGCGCACGCTGACCGTGGCGTTCTTCTTCGCCAGCACGTCGGCAAAGTCCACCTCGATGGCGCGCAGCAGGTGCGACAGCGCCCAGGCCTGGCCACGGGCTTCGTAGAACACGTTGTCGATCTGCAGCCATGGGGTTTCCACCAGTTCCTCGTCCACCTGCGGCGCCTGGCCGGCGACCACCGACTCGGTCTTCAGCGTGGTGTTGAGCTTGACCCGGCCAACGCTGGCCGACAGGCGCTGCGACAGCGAGCCCAGGCGGGTGGCCACATCACCCAGCCAGTTGTTCAGGTTGTCGGCACGGGTGTAGAAGATCGCACCCTTGTCGCCGGCAGCCAGACGGGTCTGGTAGCGGGTAAGCGACTTGATGCCCTCTTCGAACTCCGACTCGCTCGACGGCAGGATCCAGCTCTTGTTGTCGAAGTTGAACCGCGGCTCGGCCTTGGCCAGGTCGGCGTCTTCGGTGGACTGCGACTGCGAACGTGCGAAGTCCTTGCGCAGGGCGCGGGACAGGTCGCGCACCTGGACCAATACGCCATATTCCCAGCTCGGCATGTTGTCCATCCACAGCCCTGGCGGGAAGCGGTCGTTGGAAATGTAGCCACCCGGCTTGTTCAGCAAGGTGCCGGCCACGGTCTTGAGGGTTTCGATAGTGGTGTAGCCCACCACCATCTGCTGGCCAGTGCGCTCGGCTGCAGCCTGGGCGCTCTGCTGCACCGGGAACAGCTCCGGCTCCTGGCTCCAGTACCAGCCAAGGCCGATACACACCAGCAGGTACAACCCGATCAGGGTCCCCAGGGCACGGCTCCAGAGGCCGCCAAGGTAGCTACGGGCAGCGGCGCCACGGCCGTCGACACGCTCGCGGGGCTCGGCTTTGGCCTCACGGTTTTTCCAGTCCAGCATGGCTTTGTCCTTAATCAGTCACGACGGTTCAGGGGCTTGGACCACAGGCCTGCGCCAGGGTGCCACGGCAAGCCCGCGTGGCAGCACTATAAAGCAGACACCGCCTTACGCATAAGCGACCAATCGGTCAGCAACTGAATAATCGTTCTGGCCGCTTTGTTGATGCAGGGCAGTCACGCGCCTGAAAAGAACTGCTAGCATAGAGCCATCATTGCCCCTGCACACCCCAACCTACAAGTAGCCAGGACATGAGCCAAGCAGCCGAGCCGAGCCCGCTGTGCCCCGCCCAACAGCTGACGCGTAGCGGCCTGCGCAAGGACGACCCGCTCGACCAGGTGCTGCTGCCGCCCCTGCGCAGGCCGGTGTACATCCTGCTGCAGGACCACGAGCGAGCCCAGCGCCTGGCCCAGCAACTGGAATTCTTTGGCCTGGTGGTGCAGACGCTTGCCAGCGCCGCAGCTTTTCTGGCCTCGATCAGCGAATATCCGCCCTCGGCCATCATCATGGATGTCGACTTCAATGGTGCCGGCCAAGGCCTGCTGCTGGCTGCCCAGGTGCAGCAGGGGCTGGCCCGGCATATACCGCTGCTGTTCTTCAGCCACCACGAAACCGACACCCCGACCCGCCTGGCAGCAGTGCGCGCCGGTGGCCAGGACTTCCTCACCGGCACCCTGGAAGCCTCCAGCCTGCTGGAAAAGGTCGAACTGCTGACCAATGCCACCCCGCACGACCCGTTGCGCGTGCTGATCATCGACGACTCGCGCACCCAAGCCCTGTACACCGAGCGTGTGCTGGCCAGCGCCGGCATGATCACCCGCAGCCTGACCGACCCGATCCGCACCATGGCCGAGCTGGCCGACTTCCAGCCCGACCTGATCATCCTCGACCTGTACATGCCAGCCTGCACCGGCCCTGAGCTGGCCAAGGTGATCCGTCACAGCGACCGTTATGTCAGCGTGCCGATCATCTACCTGTCTGCCGAGGACGACCTGGACAAGCAGCTGGATGCCATGAGCGAAGGCGGTGATGACTTCCTGACCAAACCGTTTCGCTCACGCCACCTGATCACCACCGTGCGCAACCGCGCCGCCCGTGCCCGGCACCTGAAGGCGCGCATGGTGCGCGACAGCCTGACCGGGTTGTACAACCACACCCACATCCTGCAACTGCTGGAAGACTGCAGCTTCCGCGCCCGTCGCGAGCAGCAGCCGTTGAGTTTTGCGATGCTCGACATCGACCACTTCAAGAAGATCAACGACCGCCACGGCCACCCCATGGGCGACCGAGTGATCAAAAGCCTGGCGCTGTTTCTCAAGCAGCGCTTGCGCAAGACCGATTTCATTGGCCGTTACGGTGGTGAAGAGTTCGCCATTGTCATGCCCAATACCGCACTGGACGCAGCGCACAAGGTGCTGGACGAAATCCGCCGGCGCTTTGCCGAGATACTCTACCCGGCGCAGCCGCGGGACTTGCAGTGCACCTTCAGTGCAGGGGTGGTGCAGCTGGATGAGGGGCTGGACGCGCTGACCATGGCCAGTGCGGCGGACGAGGCGCTGTATCGGGCCAAGCATGCCGGGCGTAATTGTGTGGTGCGTGTAGAGCCCTGAATCAAACTTTGCCTGTGCCGGCCTCTTCGCGGCTAAAGCCGCTCCCACAGGGATTGCGCAGTCCCTGTGGGAGCGGCTTTAGCCGCGAAGAGGCCGGCACAGGTTAGAATAGAGGCACTGTGCCACTTTTTTATGGCGCCAACCGCCTGTCGTCATCACCCCGTCACAAAATCGCAATAACTTCAGCCACCGACCTCTCCCCTCCCCCGCAGGAAGCTCGCGGCTATGCGCCTGAAGTGGCTGACCAATTTCAACACCCTGTTGCTGGTAACCGTGTGTATCGCCCTGGGCGCCACCTTGTGGTGGTCGCAGCGGGCCCTGGAGCGCCCCTACCAACTGATGGAGCGCTACCTGGGCCTGTCCCAGCAGTTCCAGAACCAGGCGGCCCGCAACATTCAGGCCTACCTGGGCAGCGGCGATGCCCTGCGCCACGCTGCGGCGATGGAGGCCAACCAGCAGCTGCAGGCCGCGCTGGCCGAATGGCCTGGCGAACTGGCCGACAAACTGCGCCCCAGCCTGGACAACCTGCAAGCCTTTACCGCCGAAGAGCTGCTGGCCGCGGGCAAGCTGGCCGGCGACCCGCAAGCGCTGCTGCTGCAGGCCGAGCGGGAACTGGGCGCCAACTTCGAACAACTGGCCGGCTACGCCCGCGACAGCGGCAGCGCCGACGCCAACCGCTACCTGGTGCCACTGCTCGACGCCACCGTGCACCTCGGTCGCCTGTCGCTGGCCCGGGACAAGTTGGTCAGCAGCGGCCGCCCGGAGCTGGCCGACGAAGTGGAGCGCGAGCTGCAACTGATCCGCGCCCAGGCCCAGGCGATCGATGCCTTGCCCTTGCTGGGCGTAACCCGCACCGCTGAATCCGGTGCCGACGACTTCGCCGCTTTGATGGGCCTGGAAACCCAGGCCAGCACCCAACAGGAAGACATTGCCGTTGGCCTCAAGCGCGAGCTGCAGAGCCTGCTCGGCCGCTACCCGTCCGAACTGCAGCGCACCCGCGAACAGATCGAGCGCCGCGTCGCCCTGGCCGCCAGCACCGGCCAGCGCCTGGAGGCCGTGCAGCAGGCCATTGCGGCGCTGGAGCCCGAGGTACGCGCCCTGCATGCGAAAATTGCCGCCGAAGTACGCATCATCCAGGGCCTGATGATCGGCCTGATCCTGCTTATCGCCCTGCTTATCGACACCTTGCAACGCCGCCTGGCGCGTACCCTTACCGGCCTGGCCCCAGCCCTGTCGCGCTGGGCCGAGGGTAACTTCGCCGAGGTCATTGCCCTGGGCAGGACCAACCGCGAACTGCGCGACATCCAGGAATCGCTCAACCGCCTGCGCCAGTACCTTGTGGAGCTGGTCGGCACCATCCGCCACAACGCCGAGCAGGTGGCTGGCAGCAGCCATGCCCTGGCCGGCATGAGCGCCGCCCTGCATGACGGCGCCGAACGCCAGGCCGGCGACACCGGGCAGATCCGCGATGCCCTGGGCGAACTGGAAGCGACCATCCAGCAAGTGGCCGGCGACGCCAGCGCCGCAGCCGATGCCAGCCGCGATGCAGGGCGTGCAGTGGAGCAGGGCCAGGCGGTGATCGGCCAGAGCCTGTCGGGTTTGCGTGAGCTGGTCGACGAGGTGCAGGGCAACGCCCGCATGATCGAACAACTGGCGGAGGAGTCTGCAACCATCGGCGGCGTGCTGACGGTGATCCGCTCGATCGCCGAGCAGACCAACCTGCTGGCGCTGAATGCCGCGATCGAAGCGGCCCGCGCCGGTGAAATGGGCCGTGGCTTTGCCGTGGTTGCCGATGAGGTGCGTTCGCTGGCACAGCGCACCACCGGGGCTACCGGCGAAATTCAGGCCCTGATCGACCGCTTGCAGCAGGCAGCCAGAAGTTCGGTGGCCGGGATGCGTGCGCAGCTTGAGCATGCCGAGGCCACGGCCAACCAGGCCCAGGCGGCGGATGGGGCGCTGGACGAGATTGTCTGCGCCATTCGCACCATTTCGGACACTGCGGTGCGGATTGCCGATGTCACGGCGCAGCAGAGTGGAGCCGTGAGCGAGATCCGCGACCACAGCGAGCGGATTCATGAGTTGGGTGAGGACAACCTGCAGCGCATTGGCGAGGGGCGCGAGCAAGGGGAGCAGTTGCTGAGCCTGGGGGGTGAGCTGAACCGGGCGGTGCGGGCATTCAGAGTCTAGGTTGGCCTGTGCTGGCCTCTTCGCGGGTAAACCCGCTCCCACAGGGTCAGCGCAGGGCTTGAAGCCCATGCGGTCGAGGTGGGAGCGGGTTTACCCGCGAAGAGGCCGGCACAGGCAGCACATGAGCCAGCGGCCATGTGTCGCCCCCGATACCAGCATGGCCCCAACCCGCACCAACTCCGCTATCATGCCCAGCACGTTCCACCTCGCGAGTCCGCCATGCGCCGCCTGTTTTTCCTGCTGTTCCTGCTGCTGGCCAGCCCTGTCTTCGCCGCGGGCCTGCTCGACAACCGCCCCAGCGCCACCCTCGGCGCAGCCTCGCTGGCCAACAACGCCGACTTCCTGCCGGTACACGAGGCCTTCAAGCTCAGCCTGGTCCAGGCCGATGCGCAAACCATCAAGCTGCGCTTCGTCGCTACCGACGGCTACTACCTTTACCGGCACCGTTTCCAGTTCCGCACCGAACCGGCCGACATTGCCCTGGGCACACCAAGCATCCCCGAGGGCGAAGCCAAGCACGATGAATTCTTCGGCGATGTCGAGGTGTACCACGGCGTGCTCGATATCGAGCTGCCGCGCAACGACCCGCGTGCCTTCACCCTGCTGGTGGGCTACCAGGGCTGCGCTGACAAAGGCCTGTGCTACCCACCGGAAACCGCACGCCTGAGCATTGATGGCGAAGGCCGCGCAAGCACCCCGGCCAGCGCTGAACACGCCTGGAGCTGGAAGTCGCTGCTGCTGTTCTTCATTGCCGGGGTCGGCCTGACGTTCACCCCCTGCGTGCTGCCGATGCTGCCGATCCTCTCCGGCGTGGTGCTGCGTGGCCAGGCCGGCGGCCTGCGCGGGCTGGCGTTGTCACTGGCCTACGTGCTGCCGATGGCAGCCAGCTTCGCGGTACTCGGAGCCCTGATGGGGTTGTTCGGCGCCGGCCTGAACCTGCAGGCGCGCCTGCAGTCGGCCTGGGTGCTGGTGCCCTTCGCGCTGTTCTTCGTGGTGTTCGCCCTGGCCATGTTCGGCCTGTTCGAACTGAAACTGCCGCAAGCCCTGAACAACCGACTGAACAATGTCGCCAGCCACACCCGAGGCGGCTCGCTGCTGGGCGCGGCAATACTGGGCGTACTCTCCAGCCTGCTGGTTTCGCCCTGTGTGTCGGCGCCGCTGGCCGGTGCGCTGCTGTACATCAGCGCCAGCGGCGATGCTCTGGGTGGCGCACTCAAGCTGTTCGCCCTGGGCCTGGGCATGGGCGCACCATTGCTGCTGGTGGCCACCGGCGGCGCAGCCTGGCTGCCGAAGAGCGGCCCTTGGCTGAACACGGTGAAAAACGCCATCGGCGTCCTGCTGCTGGGCTTGGCCATCGGCTTGCTCAGCCGAGTGCTGCCAGGCCCGCTGACCTTGCTGCTGGTCGGTTTCCTCGCCGCTGGCGTGGCGCTGTTCCTCGGCGCCCTCGAATTCGTGGTCAAGCCCGCGCGCCAGCGCCTGGCCCAACTGCTCGGTCTGGCCCTGCTGGTGTACGCCCTGGCCTGCTGGTACGGCGCCCTCAGCGGCCAGGGCGACCCGCTGCGCCCGCTGCCGCCGGCAACCCTGGTGGCCACCGGCAACGGGCCGGCGGTGCAGGCGGATAGCTGGCAGACCATCATTACCCCCGCCGCACTGGAAGCTGCGTTGGCCCAGGCCAAGGCCGCCGGCCAGCCAGTGCTGCTGGACTGGTACGCCGACTGGTGCATCAGCTGCAAGGTGATCGAACGTGAGGTGCTGACTGCCCCGCAGGTGCAAGCGCAACTGGCCGGCTTCAAACTGCTGCGTTTCGACATCACCGAAAGCAATGCCGAACAACGCAGCCTGCTCGACCGCTACCAGCTGTTCGGCCCACCCGCCCTGTTGTTCTTTGCCGCGAACGGTAGCGAAATAACCGCTGATCGGGTCATTGGCGAGATAAATACCGGTGAATTTGCGCAAACGTTGACACGCGTGCGCGGCAAAGTCGGTCTATAACTTCCCGCGTGCTGTGAAAAAACCTCAAATCAGTGACCGAATTTAAATATTTGGTCACATACTTCGCGCGAACCTCGGACATCGTGCTGGCTATTGCCGGGAACTGGACACTTGCCGTCGCTTTACGGCACACTCGCCGCGCTGTGTCGAATTGCCCTACAAATCCAAGGAATCCGCAGATGGCAACGCTACTGGTGCTTCACGGCCCCAACCTCAACCTGCTCGGTACCCGCGAGCCTGGCCACTACGGCGCCGTGACCCTGGCCCAGATCAACCAGGACCTGGAGCAACGTGCCCGCGCCGCAGGCCACCATCTGCAGTACCTGCAGAGCAATGCCGAATACGAACTGATCGACCGCATTCACGCCGCACGCAACGAGGGTGTGGACTTCATCCTGATCAATCCGGCTGCTTTCACCCATACAAGCGTCGCATTACGTGACGCATTGCTTGCGGTGAGCATCCCATTCATCGAAGTGCATCTGTCCAACGTGCACAAACGCGAACCGTTCCGCCACCACTCCTACTTTTCCGATGTTGCCGTAGGAGTGATCTGCGGCCTGGGCGCCAGCGGTTATCGCCTGGCCCTGGAGTCCGCGCTGGAACAACTGGCTGCCAACGCACAGCCCAAATGATGAAAACCCTGGCCTCAGTGGGCCAGGGTTCGAGAGAAACGTTTCAGATACGTTTTTTTGTATTTCGCCCCCTGACCGAACCTTTGGGAGTTGATGATTAATGGATATCCGTAAAGTCAAGAAACTGATCGAGCTGCTGGAAGAGTCTGGCATCGACGAGCTGGAGATCAAGGAAGGCGAAGAGTCGGTCCGTATCAGCCGTCACAGCAAGACCCCGGCTGCCCAGCAGTTCTACGCACCTGCCCCGATGGCTGCCGCTCCTGCTGCTGCCCCGGTTGCCGCTGCTGCCCCTGCCGCCGAAGCCGCTGCCGCCGCCCCGGCTCTGAAAGGCACCGTGATCCGCTCGCCAATGGTAGGTACCTTCTACCGCAAGCCTTCGCCGACCTCGCCGAACTTCGCTGAAGTTGGCCAGACCGTGAAGAAAGGCGACACCCTGTGCATCGTCGAAGCCATGAAGATGATGAACCACATCGAAGCCGATGTTGGCGGTGTCATCGACGCCATCCTGGTAGAAGACGGCCAGCCGGTTGAGTTCGACCAGCCGCTGTTCACCGTCGTTTGAATCGCGGAGAGCCAACGATGTCTGGGAAGCTCGAAAAAGTCCTGATCGCCAACCGCGGGGAAATTGCCCTGCGGATCCTGCGTGCCTGCAAAGAGCTGGGTATCAAGACAGTCGCCGTGCACTCCACCGCCGACCGTGAACTGATGCACCTGGGGCTGGCAGACGAGTCGGTCTGCATCGGCCCTGCATCGTCCAAGGATTCCTACCTGCATATCCCGGCGATCATCGCTGCCGCCGAAGTGACCGGCGCCACCGCGATTCACCCGGGCTACGGCTTCCTGGCGGAAAACGCCGATTTCGCCGAGCAGGTGGAAAAATCCGGTTTCGCCTTCATCGGCCCGAAAGCCGACACCATTCGCCTGATGGGCGACAAGGTTTCGGCCAAGGACGCGATGATCAAGTCGGGCGTACCGACCGTGCCGGGCTCCGATGGCCCACTGCCGGAAGACGAAGAGGTCGCCCTGGCGATCGCTCGTGACGTCGGCTACCCGGTGATCATCAAGGCCGCCGGTGGCGGTGGTGGTCGCGGCATGCGCGTGGTGCACAAGGAAGAGGACCTGATTGCCTCGGCCAAGCTCACCCGTACCGAAGCCGGCGCCGCCTTCGGCAACCCGATGGTCTACCTGGAGAAGTTCCTGACCAACCCACGCCACGTGGAAGTACAGGTACTGTCCGACGGCCAGGGCAACGCCATCCACCTGGGCGACCGTGACTGCTCGCTGCAGCGCCGTCACCAGAAGGTACTGGAAGAAGCGCCAGCCCCGGGCATCGACGAAAAAGCCCGTCAGGAAGTGTTCAAGCGCTGCGTCGATGCGTGCATCGAGATCGGCTACCGTGGTGCGGGTACTTTCGAGTTCCTGTACGAGAACGGCCGCTTCTACTTCATCGAGATGAACACCCGCGTGCAGGTTGAGCACCCGGTGTCGGAGATGGTGACCGGTATCGACATCGTCAAGGAGATGCTGAGCATCGCCGCTGGCAACAAGCTGTCGTTCCGCCAGGAAGACGTGGTCATCCGTGGCCATGCGCTGGAATGCCGTATCAACGCCGAAGACCCGAAGAAGTTCATCCCGAGCCCAGGCAAGGTGAAGCACTTCCACGCCCCGGGCGGCAACGGCGTACGTGTGGATTCGCACCTGTACAGCGGTTACTCGGTTCCGCCGAACTACGACTCGCTGATCGGCAAGCTGATCACCTACGGCAAGGACCGCGACGAAGCCATGGCGCGCATGCGCAATGCCTTGGACGAGATCGTCGTCGACGGCATCAAGACCAACATCCCGCTGCACCGCGACCTGGTGCGTGATGAAGGTTTCTGCAAAGGCGGCGTCAACATTCACTACCTCGAGCACAAACTGGCTAACGAAGAGTGATCGAGTAGTGTGATGTACCGAAAACCCCGGACTTGTGCCGGGGTTTTTTATTGCCTGCCAGGGCCTCGTCGCGGTCCTACAGGATGCATGCTGCCCTTGAGGTTTGTGCGGTAGCTGTGGGAGCGGGTTTACCCGCGAAGAATGCGACGCGGTGCATGGCACCGGCTTCGCCGGTGTTCGCGGGTGAACCCGCTCCCACAGGTATCGCGCATACCTCAGGAGCGACGCCGTTCTTGTAGGAGCGGCCTTGTGTCGCGAAAGGGGCGCACAGCGCCCCCAGGGCCCTACCCCTTCATCCGCGGCATCTCGATGTGATGCTCATGCACCCGCCGGTACAAGGTCGCCCGCGAGATCCCCAGAGCCCGCGCCGCATCAGCCGGCTTCCAGCGATGGCGGATCAGCGCATCCAGCAACAACTGCCGGGCCGGACAAGACGTGCTGCTTTCAGCCGAAGCGACCACCTCGCCGCGTACTTCCTGCGGCAGGTCCTGCACCTGCACCCGACCGCCCTCACTCACCGCACAGGCATAGCGCAACACCTGCCGCAGCTGGCGCAAATTCCCCGGCCAGCGATAAACCAGCAGCGCCTGCAGCGCATCATCCGCCAACACCACCTCGACCCCGCAGGCATCTGCCTCTTCGGCCAGCAACTGGTGAATCAACCCCAAACGGTCCTCACGCTCGCGCAGCGGTGGCAACTCGAAGCGGGCATTGGCCAGGCGGAAGTACAGGTCCTCACGAAAACGCCCATCCTCCACCATCGCCGCCAAATCGCGATGGGTCGCGCAAATCACCTGGATATCCACCTGCTCCCGCCGCGCCGCGCCCAGCGGCGCCACTTCACCCTCGGCCAGCACACGCAGCAACCTGGTTTGCAGGTTCAGCGGCATGTCACCGATTTCGTCAAGGAACAGCGTGCCGCCATCGGCCTGCTGCAACAGCCCCTGCATGCCTTTGCTGGAAGCCCCGGTGAAGGCCCCGGCCACATAGCCGAACAGTTCACTCTCGATCAGGCTTTCCGGGATGGCCGCGCAGTTCAGGGTGACGAACGGGCCATCGCGACGCAGGCTTTGCTGATGCAGTTGGCGAGCGAATACTTCTTTGCCGGCCCCCGTCTCGCCTTGCACCAGCACCGCCAGGTTGCAGTCCTTGACCCGCGTGGCCAGGCGCAGATGCTGCTCGATGCGGGCGTCCTGGGCCTGGCGCAACGGCTGCGCACGCTGGCGCTGGCTGGGTGCGCTGACCCGGCCGTACAGCCCACCCAGGCCCGGCAGGCGTTGAGCGGACGATGCATTCACGCGGCGCAGCTGGTCCATGTCGAACAGTTCGCCAATGTGCTCGGGCAAACGCCCCAGGCGTTCCACCAGGCGCTGCCGAGCCAGGCTGTTGATCGCCTGCAGGCGGCCATCAGCGTCCCAGGCCAGCAGGTAGTCGGGCTGGCTTTCCACATAGCCCGGCGTGCCATGGGCACGCATCACCCAATGGCCCTGGGCACTGTGCATGAAGAAGGCATTTTCGATCTCGCGAGCAGTCTGCTCGACCAGTTGGCGGATCAGGTGCTGGCTGCGGCGGTCATCCGGCGATTGCAAGGCCGAGACATCCACCACGCCCAGCAACTCGCCCAACGGGTCGAACACCGGTGCCGCCGTACAGGTCAGGCCAATGAACGCAGCGCGGAAGTGATCGCGCTTGTGCACCGTGACCGGCGCTTTGCTGGTCAACACCGCCGCCACGCCGCAGGTGCCCTCCTCGCCCTCCGACCAGCAGGTGCCCAGGTACAACCCGGCCTTGCGGCAGTCGTTGCGGATGGCCGACTCGACCCGGTAATCGATGGTGCGCCCCAGGGCATCGGTAAGCAGCACGCAGTAATCGGCACCGCGTACCCGCTCATGCAGGCGGGCCACGGCATCGCTGGCGATGCGCAGGAACAGTTCGGCGCGTTCGCGGCATTCGTTGAGCAGGCTTTGAGACAGGATGCGCGGCCCCTGCTGGGAACCGGGGTCGAGGCGGTACAGCTCCATGGAACGGCGCCATGAATCGAGGATCAGCGGCGGCACCGGCGCCTGCGGCAGGCGGTCGGCATTCTTCAGCACCCTGCTGACACAGTCGACATGGGCTCGGGAGTTCGCGGCAAGCATTCGGGCCCTCCGGTTCTCGTTGCTGTTTTTATCGTTGTCCGGCCATTAAGCGCCTCCTGGCATGCCTCGACAAGCACTGCGTGATTACCGGCCGGCTTGAGACGCAGCGTCTCAGCGTCTCGGTCATGCCGGCCCGGCGTTGGCACCCTGCGTCTCGCCGGCGCCGCCCTGGCTGCGCGCCTGAATGCCAACCAACCCCTCTAACGCGCCATTTTCGGCCACCCGAAAGAAAGCTGGCACCGGGCTTGCTCCTGCCTTGGCAAACAAGAATACGAGGTGCGCCATGCCGCTGCCCGCCCCGACCGTCGGGATCATTGCCAACCCTGCCTCTGGCCGCGACCTGCGCCGCCTGACCGCCAATGCCGGGCTCTATTCGAGCACCGACAAGGCCTCGGCGATCCAGCGCCTGCTGGCCGCCTTCGGTGCCACCGGCATCGGCCAGGTGCTGCTGCCCAGCGACATGACCGGCATTGCCGCCGCCGTGCTCAAGGCCGGCCAGGGCCCGATCGCCCGTGACCAGCACTGGCCAGCCATCGAGATACTTGACCTGCCGCTGACCCAGACTGTTGCCGATACCCGCCTGGCCACCCGCCTCATGGTCGAGCGCGGTGTGGCGATGATCGCCGTGCTCGGTGGCGACGGCACCCACAAGGCAGTCGCCGCCGAGGCCGGTGACGTACCGCTGCTGACCTTGTCCACCGGCACCAACAATGCCTTCCCCGAACTGCGCGAAGCCACCAGTGCCGGCCTGGCTGGCGGCCTGCTTGCCAGCGGCCGGGTACCGGCCAGCATCGGCCTGCGCCGCAACAAGCGCTTGCTGGTTAAGGTGCCCGAACAACATCTTGCCGAATGGGCCCTGGTGGAGGTGGCGGTGTCGCCCCAACGCTTCATCGGCGCTCGGGCCCTTAGCCGCAGCGAGGACCTTTGCGAAGTCTTCGCCTGTTTCGCCGAACCCCATGCCATCGGCCTGTCGGCCCTGTGCGGCCTGTGGTGCCCGGTGTCGCGCCAGGACCCGCACGGCGCCTGGGTACGCCTGAACCCCGGTGCCGAACAAGCACTGTTGGCACCGCTGGCACCCGGCCTGCTGCAAGGCTGCGGCATCACCGCCAGCGGCCCGCTGACGCCTGGCGTTGCCCATCGCCTGAGCCTGGCCAGCGGCACGCTGGCGCTGGACGGTGAACGCGAAATCGAATTCGCCGAACACGACACCCCCACCATCACCCTCGACCACCAAGGCCCGTTGAGCGTGGACGTCGAGGCCGTGCTGGCGCATGCCGCTCGCCATCACCTGCTGGCGGTACCTCGCGGCCACCGGTTGCACCCTGCAAACCCGTGTTGAGACAACCCTGGAGAACAACAAGATGTCCAATCAACTCAGTACCGAACAATTGCTGCATGCCTATGAAGTGATGCGCACCATCCGCGCCTTCGAAGAACGCCTGCACGTGGAGTTCGCCACCGGCGAGATCCCCGGCTTCGTCCACCTGTATGCCGGCGAAGAAGCTTCCGCCGCCGGGGTCATGGCCCACCTGCGTGACAGCGACTGCATCGCCTCGACCCACCGCGGTCATGGACACTGCATCGCCAAGGGCGTGGATGTGTACGGCATGATGGCCGAAATCTACGGCAAGAAGACCGGCGTGTGCGGGGGCAAAGGCGGCTCGATGCATATTGCCGACCTGGAAAAAGGCATGCTCGGCGCCAACGGCATCGTCGGTGCCGGTGCCCCCCTGGTGGCCGGGGCCGCACTTGCAGCCAAGATCAAGGGCCGTGACGACGTGTCGGTGGCCTTCTTCGGCGATGGCGCTTCCAACGAAGGCGCGGTGTTCGAAGCCATGAACATGGCGTCGATCATGAACCTGCCGTGCATCTTCGTCGCCGAGAACAACGGTTACGCCGAAGCCACCGCCTCGACCTGGTCGGTGGCCTGCGACCATATCGCCGACCGCGCTGCAGGTTTCGGCATGCCCGGGGTCACTATCGACGGTTTCGACTTCTTTGCCGTGTACGAGGCCGCCGGCGCTGCCATCGAACGCGCACGCTCCGGGCAAGGCCCGTCGCTGATCGAGGTCAAGCTCAGCCGCTATTACGGCCATTTCGAAGGCGATGCACAAACCTACCGCGCCCCTGATGAAGTGAAGAACCTGCGTGAATCCCGCGACTGCCTCATGCAGTTCCGCAACAAGACCACCCGCGCCGGCCTGCTCACGGCTGCGCAACTGGACGCCATCGATGCCCGCGTAGAGGACCTGATCGAAGACGCCGTGCGCCGCGCCAAATCCGATCCCAAGCCACAGCCCGCCGACCTGCTCACCGACGTCTACGTCGCCTACCCCTGAGCCGCGGATTACAAGAACAACAGGAGAACCACCATGGCAAGAAAGATCAGCTACCAGCAGGCCATCAACGAAGCCCTGGCCCAGGAAATGCGCCGCGACAACACGGTATTCATCATTGGCGAAGACGTTGCCGGCGGTGCCGGTGCCCCTGGCGAGGATGACGCCTGGGGTGGCGTGCTGGGCGTGACCAAGGGCCTTTACCACCAGTTCCCGGGGCGTGTACTCGACGCGCCGCTGTCGGAAATCGGCTACGTCGGCGCCGCCGTCGGTGCTGCCACCCAGGGCCTGCGCCCAGTGTGCGAGCTGATGTTCGTCGACTTCGCCGGCTGCTGTCTGGACCAGATCCTCAACCAGGCCGCCAAATTCCGCTACATGTTCGGCGGCAAGGCGGTCACCCCGCTGGTGATGCGCACCATGTACGGTGCCGGCCTGCGCGCGGCGGCCCAGCACTCGCAGATGCTCACCTCGCTGTGGACGCACATTCCAGGCCTGAAGGTGGTGTGCCCCTCCTCGCCGTACGATGCCAAGGGCCTGTTGATCCAGGCAATCCGCGACAACGACCCGGTGATCTTCTGCGAGCACAAGCTGTTGTACAGCATGCAAGGCGAGGTGCCGGAAGAGGTCTACACCGTGCCGTTCGGTGAAGCCAACTTCCTGCGCGATGGTGACGATGTGACCCTGGTCACCTATGGCCGCATGGTGCATGTGGCGCTGGAAGCAGCCAACAACCTGGCCCGCCAGGGTATCGACTGCGAAGTGCTGGACCTGCGCACCACCAGCCCGCTGGATGAGGACAGTATCCTGGAAAGCGTGGGAAAGACCGGCCGCCTGGTGGTGATCGACGAAGCCAACCCGCGTTGCTCCATGGCCACCGACATCAGCGCGCTGGTGGCACAGAAGGCCTTCGGCGCGCTCAGGGGCCCGATCGAAATGGTCACCGCCCCGCATACTCCTGTGCCGTTCTCCGATGCCCTGGAAGACCTGTACATCCCCGACGCGGCAAAGATCGAGGCTGCGGTACGCAAAGTGATCGAAGCCGCAAGGAGTGCCGCATGAGCCAGATCCATACCCTGACCATGCCCAAGTGGGGCCTGTCGATGACCGAAGGCCGGGTGGACACCTGGCTCAAGCAGGAAGGTGACGAAATCAACAAGGGCGACGAGGTGCTGGACGTCGAGACCGACAAGATCAGCAGCAGCGTCGAAGCCCCGTTCAGCGGTGTGCTGCGTCGCCAGGTGGCCAAACCGGATGAAACCCTGCCGGTCGGTGCGCTGCTGGCGGTGGTGGTGGAAGGTGAAGCCGAAGAAGCTGAAATCGATGCCGTGGTGCAGCGTTTCCAGGCCGAGTTCGTCGCCGAAGGTGGTGCCGACCAGGCCCAAGGCCCAGCCCCGCAGAAGGCGGAAGTGGGCGGTCGCCTGCTGCGCTGGTTCGAACTGGGCGAAGGCGGAACGCCGCTGGTGCTGGTGCACGGTTTTGGTGGCGACCTGAACAACTGGCTGTTCAACCACCCGGCACTGGCTGCTGAACGACGGGTAATCGCCCTCGATCTGCCGGGCCATGGCGAGTCGGCCAAGGCCCTGCAACGAGGGGACCTGGATGAGTTGAGCGAAACCGTGCTGGCCCTGCTCGACCACCTGGATATCGCCAAGGCCCACCTGGCCGGCCACTCCATGGGTGGCGCGGTCAGCCTGAACGTGGCGCGCCTGGCACCGCAGCGGGTTGCCAGCCTGAGCCTGGTGGCCAGTGCCGGGTTGGGCGAGGCGATCAACGGGCAGTACCTGCAAGGCTTCGTCGCTGCCGCCAACCGCAATGCCCTCAAGCCGCAGATGGTGCAGCTGTTTGCCGACCCGGCACTGGTCACCCGGCAGATGCTGGAGGACATGCTCAAGTTCAAGCGCCTGGAAGGGGTAGACGAGGCGTTGCGACTGCTGGCATCGGCCATCGCCGACGGCGACCGGCAGTGCCATGACCTGCGCGGGATACTGGGGCAACACCCGGCCCTGGTGGTGTGGGGCGGCAAGGACGCGATCATCCCGGCCAGCCATGCCGAAGCGCTGGAGGCTGAGGTGCTGGTGCTGCCCGAGGCTGGGCACATGGTGCAGATGGAGGCGGCCGAACAGGTCAACCAGCAACTGCTCGCGTTCCTGCGCAAGCACTAAGCCCTTTCCGTGAGCCTGGAGAACAACAATGAATGACCTGAGCCACACCCACATGCGCGCCGCCGTCTGGCATGGCCGCAATGACATTCGCGTCGAACAGGTGCCCCTGCCGGCCGACCCTGCGCCCGGATGGGTGCAGATCAAGGTGGACTGGTGCGGCATCTGCGGCTCCGACCTGCACGAATACGTCGCCGGCCCGGTATTCATCCCGGTAGAGGCACCACACCCGCTGACCGGCATCCAGGGCCAGTGCATCCTCGGCCACGAGTTCTGCGGCCAAATTGCCAAGCTGGGTGAAGGCGTGCAAGGTTTTGCCGTCGGTGACCCGGTGGCTGCGGACGCCTGCCAGCATTGCGGCACTTGCTACTACTGCACCCACGGCCTGTACAACATCTGCGAGCGCCTGGCCTTCACCGGCCTGATGAACAACGGCGCCTTTGCCGAACTGGTCAACGTGCCCGCCAACCTGCTGTACAAGCTGCCGCAGGGGTTTCCGGCGGAGGCCGGGGCGCTGATCGAGCCGCTGGCAGTGGGCATGCATGCGGTAAAGAAGGCCGGCAGCCTGCTTGGCCAGACAGTGGTGGTGGTCGGTGCCGGCACTATCGGCTTGTGCACCATCATGTGTGCCAAGGCGGCAGGCGCGGCGCAGGTGATCGCCCTGGAAATGTCCTCGGCGCGCAAGGCCAAGGCCAAAGAGGTGGGCGCCAGCGTGGTGCTGGACCCCAGCCAGTGCGACGCCCTGGCGGAAATCCGCAAGCTGACTGCCGGGCTGGGGGCGGATGTAAGTTTTGAATGCATCGGCAACAAGCACACGGCCAAGCTGGCCATCGACACCATCCGCAAGGCCGGCAAGTGCGTGCTGGTGGGGATATTCGAGGAGCCTAGCGAGTTCAACTTCTTCGAGCTGGTTTCCACCGAAAAGCAGGTACTGGGGGCGTTGGCCTACAACGGCGAGTTCGCCGATGTGATCGCTTTCATCGCTGACGGCAGGCTGGACATTCGCCCGCTGGTGACCGGGCGGATCGGGCTGGAGCAGATTGTCGAGCTGGGCTTCGAGGAATTGGTCAACAACAAGGAGGAGAATGTAAAGATCATCGTTTCGCCGGGCGTGCGCTGAGCCGCACAGGCAGCGCACAACCCTGTGGGAGCGGGCGCGCCCGCGAAGCAGGCAACTCGGTGCATGGCACCGGCTTCGCCGGTGTTCGCGGCTAAAGCCGCTCCCACAGGTATTGCGCAAAGCTGAAGTCCCACAAGGATCGCGTTCGCTGTTTCAGGA